>Ga0209697_10000325_pt1 | contig 77190 bp, 75 predicted proteins | sample AliMusrvi5mmetaG_FD_184115 | JGI IMG/M metagenome (GOLD analysis project Ga0209697, IMG submission 184115) | Freshwater lake bacterial and archeal communities from Alinen Mustajarvi, Finland, to study Microbial Dark Matter (Phase II) - Alinen... | ecosystem: Environmental > Aquatic > Freshwater...
ACTTTCCGGCCAAGCTATAACGGAGAGGATGGGGAAGAAATATTTTCTTTCAAAAAAGTCTCTCTTTTTGCTTGGGTTTTTACATAACAGTGCTGAGTGCTGAGTGCTAAGGGAAGATAGTTGGCAGTTGGCAGTTGGCAGTTGGGAAAGAAAGTGGTGAGGGTCGAGTGCTGGGACGCGAGGGAAAAGGGGGGATTTATTTATTGGGGTTTGAAATAATTTAGGTTGGGATCGCAACTTTTGTAACGGTTCTTTTGTTCGTTATAAGCGGACAAAATTAGTCCTATAAACTAAACTGTTACAATCATGAGAATCTCTATAAATAATCACACATACGAAGTACAGAAGGGTGAGAGGCTACTGGATATTGCTCGCAGTAATCATGAGCATATCGGCTACTTCTGCGGTGGCAACAGCATCTGTCAGACATGCTATGTCAAGGTTCTTGAGGGTAGCGAGTGCCTGTCGGCTCTTAGTGATGAGGAGAAAGCGATCCTTTCAGAGCCATTGATTGATGAAGGCACAAGAATGGCCTGCCTTACCACTGTTGAAAAAGAGGGTGAAATAAGAGTGGTTTCCTTAGTTGAAGAGATAAAAAGGAGCTTTGAAACCAATCCATTGCAATTGACCGAGTATGCAGCAAAAATGGGGTGGGAGTCGCTGGTTATGCTCCCTGATACAATGCGTCTGCAGGCTGAAAGAGAGTTTGATCTGTGGCTGCTCATTTCAGATGTCATCAGCGGAATCGGAAATGCTTTGCAGTTACTGGCCAATGCTTTTGTTCCGGGATGTACGGTGGATGGAAAAACGATTGCTGGAGTATGCACACCTTTTCAACTTTCAGCATTCTGCAACGGCAATGATGAGAAGAGTACCCATGCAGAGAGTGAAGGTATTGCAGCATAGGTTTAAAAGTAGAGAGGCTGAGCCTTGTTCTTCCGGAAAAGGAAGAACAAGGTTTGACTGAGTGATGGGTGACAAATTTTTCATATCTTGGGGAAAGAGCTTTAGAGCCATGTTTAATTATCTCAGCTAAGAGCATGAACGAATGATAATATCCATTAATGATAAACCTTGCGAAGGGCATGTTGGTGACTTGCTTCTGAAGGTTGCTCAACTCAATAAAAGTCATATCGGCTGTGTCTGTGGCGGAAACGCTATTTGCCAGAGTTGCTTTGTTTATGTTAAAGAAGGGAGTGAGTGTCTGTCACCTCCAGGGTTAGAAGAGAGAGCATTTATTTCTGACAAGCTTTTTGAGGAGGGTGGACGACTTGCCTGCAGGAGTGTTATAGTCAAGGAGGGCACTATAAAGGTGATGTCGAGGGCTGAATACCTGAGACGTCTTGTTTTAGGCTTGAAGCTGCCGGAAGTTATCACCTATGCTCAGACTATAGGGTATAATGTGACCAATAAACTTCCGGATGGAGCAGCCAACCTTTTCACCCGTGTTAAAGAGGGCACTGTAAGCCCCGGGGATTCCTTGAGAAAAATCGGGAGCGGACTGGCTTATGGATCGCTTCTGGCGAGTACTGCTTTTATGGAGACATTTCCCTTTATGCAATATCCTGTATCCATCATCACCGGGGGAGTGAATGGACTATTTAAGAACGCAGCAGATGTTGCGAGCAAGTTTACGGGAGGATGCCTGCAATTGCCGGGAACGGATACAACATGCTGCGGTACTAATAAAACTCCGGTTACCCAACCGGTCAAGATATCTATAAAGTAGTTTTTCCCTTTTTTGGTGAATAGGGTAAAAACAGCAACCATGAGCTCCTGATGGGGTATTCTTCGGATAGTGAAAACATCGAGTTTGAGCTTGGCGCAAAAACCCTTGAACGCTGGTTGATCAGGCCTGAGAAAACTATGAACGTTGTTCTCGGGATACCCAGAGAACGTGCTCAGGATGAGAGAAGGGTCGCAATTTCACCTCCAGGAGTTCAAATACTTGTTGAGAATGGAATCAAAGTCAACATTGAGCGGTCTGCAGGGAATTTCTGCAACTTTACAGACTGCGATTATGCGGAAGCAGGGGCTGTAATTGCTGAAACTCCCGAAGAGTTGTTTGAGCAGTCCAACGTCATCGTAAAGGTATCGCCCCCTCAACCTGAAGAAATTCCGCTTTTTATGCCCGGGCAACTGCTCATTTCAGCCCTGCACCTCGGTACCGTTACCCCGCAACTGATACAGGCCCTCTTGGAAAAAAATATCACCGCACTTGGATTTGAGTTTATTGAAACAAGGGATGGTGAACTGCCGATAGTAAGAACACTGAGTGAGATAGCGGGTTCGCTTGCCATTCAGACAGCAGCTAAATACCTCGAGACAGGCTATGGCGGGAGCGGAATACTGCTTGGTGGAATTGCAGGCGTTCCGCCTGCACACGTCACCATTATCGGCGCAGGAACTGTTGGACTGTTTGCTGCACAGGACGCGCTCGGACTTGGCGCTCAGGTCACGGTCATCGATAAGGAGATTAACCGTTTGAGACGATTTGAAGCGTTTTTCAACCGTCACCTTGTCACTGCAATTGCCAACGACCATTACATTGCTGAACTTGCGAAGATGTCGGATGTCATCATCGGCGCCTTAAGCCCGAGACAGAAAATATCGAAGCCGCTGGTGAGTGAGCTGGTTGTTAAATCGATGAAACCGGGTTCGGTTATTATTGACGTCTCTATTGATCAGGGGGCATGCTTTGCCACGAGCAGGCACACATCTCATACCAATCCTATTTATGTAAAGCATGGGGTTACCCATTACTGTGTCCCTAACATTCCGTCCGCAGTAGCTAAGACAGCCTCGTTTGCTCTTACCAATACCCTGCTCCCCTTTTTGCTGAAACTCACCTCACACGAGACCATTTCGGATATACTCTGGAAAAACCACAGTCTGAGAAAAGGAACCTATATTTTCAAGAGTTACGTTACGAAGAAGATTCTGGCTGAGCTGACTGATCTTCCGTTCAGGGAGATCGATATGCTGCTTGCTGCAAGCTGAGGGAAGTGAAAAGTACTGAGTGATGAGTGAAGGAAGAAAGGGAGTTGGCAGTGGGCTTTGGCTGGGGAATAGGGCTTATAGGTCTTATAGGAGTTATAGTACTTATAAGCTTTTATGGGGGGGTTAGATCAGCTCGTCGAGCGGTTTGCCGAATTGCCTTGCGATATAGGAGGCGCATGAGACTCCTGAATAGGTGACTGCGATAACTCCTTGACCAGGGAAGGTACTGTCGCCGGTGGCATAGAGGTTTTTAATACTGGTGCTGTTCTGGGGTTTTTGAAGAATGTTCTGCCCAGGCTTCAAGAGCGGCCCGTAGGAGCCTTTGAAGCGGTTGAGGTAGCGCTGGTGAGTCAATGGCGTTGCAAGCACCTTGAGCTCGATGGCTTTTGACAGTCCCGGAAGAATACGTTCTGTCCGGGATATCACATTTGCGGCCAAAGCATCTTTTGCGTTTTGGTATTCACCATTCTCTCTGTTGTATTGCTGCCACTCATCGGCCTCAGCGGTAACAAAAGCATGGACAATATGTTTGCCGGGAGGAGCAAGAGATGGGTCGAGAATCGTTGGAGCTGAAAAATAAATGGTACCTCCGGGCTGATTGTAGTTCTCCCATGTATCGACAAGAATATGGTGAACATAGAACTCTTTTGGAATGACTGAGGCATCAACTCCGAGATAGAGCTGGAACCAGCTCGGGGCTCTTAAAAATGTGCTTTCGTCAACCTTGTAGCGCGAATCGGTGATCAGGCGATTGAAGGTATCCCATACGGTGGCATTGGTAATGACGGCTTTGGCATAATGCTCGGTGCCATCAGCAAGCCTGACGCCTCGAGCTTCGCCATTTTCAACAATTATAGAGGTTACCTCGGACTGGTAGCGGATTTGACCCCCGGACTTTTCAATACCTTCGCATAATGCTTTGGGAATAGCACCGGAACCTCCGACCGGATAGTTGATGCCACCGGAATGCCGATCAGCAAGACAGATGCCGGCATTGACCAGCGGGGTTGCAACCGCATCCTGCACCGCCCAGGAATAGGCTTCTATATCAATAAATTTCAGAAGTTCCTCATCGCTGATATACCGCCGGGCTGTTTTACCCATTGAACGAAAACTCTTTATGGCAAGAGCAAAGGTTTTGGCGGGAAAATTAACGCCTACGGACGCAAGATGGAAGATATCCTCAAGCGAACCGGCAGGAAGTGAACTGAGAATATCGAGAACGTCCTCGAGTTCGTTATAAAACTTTTCAATTCCATCACGTTCATGTGGAAAACGTGCTCCGAGAGCATCGAGAAATGCTTTGCGGTCATAAAAAGCAGGGATTGAAAAACCCTCAGGCAGATGATAATGAATCTGTACAGGGTCGTGAATCGTCGGCACCTGAATCCCGAGTTTTCTGAATATCCTTGTATGAAGATTGAGTGTACCGCTTTTGCTGTTTTCACCAAAGCCGTAAAAGACTGATGCTCCAGCATCAAAAGTGTAACCTCCCCGCTGAAAAGAAGAACAGCTGCCTCCCGGATAACGGTTTTTCTCAAAAACGAGCGTTGAAATACCTCGTTCCTGAAGCAACGCTGCGGCAGTCAGGCCACCAATGCCTGAGCCGATTACAATGATGTCGGCCGCTTCATTCATAGAAATTGTACATCCTGATTGTTGAGTAATGTTCTTAACTGCCTTGAAATATATAGTTTTAAGTTAATTAGTAAAATGCGCGAATCAACTGGAAAGTAATCGGCCCCATCATCAGCATTTTTCCGCCAGTTTGCATCCTTTATAAAAAGGACAGCTCAAATATATTATATATATTACAGCGGATGTAATTTTCCTGATCTGATTAACTAAGATTCTTATTCCAACAGACATAAGGAGAGAAAATGTCACTGGAACAGGCATATGCATTCCTCGACAGGATGAAAAATGATGACCTTTTTAATGACGCCGTCATTAGAATGCAGGATGTTGAGACAAAGATGGCTTTTATCAAACGGCAGGGATATACTTTTACCACTGGCGAGCTTGAAGAGGCCTCGAACTCAATGAACGTAGACCATCAAACTACCGACTAACGGACTCCACAACCCGCCTTTTGCTGCATCTTTATTTATTACCGCAAGATTTCTGATACCTTGTCGTCACATGGATGTAATCGACAACTCACATAATATCAAAACATCCACTCGATGAGTATTTCATTGAAATCCTGGGCCACTCCGCTTGCTACTGCAACATTTGTAATTCTTGCCGTCACCGGCACGCTGATGTTTTTCAAGGTTGAGGCGGGTTTTATCAAACCAGTTCATGAATGGCTGAGCTGGGCTATGAGCGCAGGGGTAATCCTGCATATTATTGCAAACTGGAAATCTTTTACCGGCTACTTTGCACGAAAACCTGCGCTGGCCATTATTGGCACAGGCCTTGTTGTTACCCTGTTCGCTATTTTTGCCCCTGCAGGGAAAAATCCAAATCCTCGCAAAAATATGATGAAGGCGCTGGAAACAGCTAAACTTGAAGCGGTTGCTGCCGTTGTTGACCAAAGCACTACAACAATTATTGAGAAACTTGGCAGCAAGGGTATTACGGTCAACAAACCATCGTTGAGTATTCGTGAGATAGCCTCGAGCAACAACAAGGAAGAGATGGAAGTGCTTGCCTTGATCTTTGACCAGCCTTCGAAAGGTCACTGATATAAAACAAGATTCTATCCTGGCTGAAGATGCTTTTTCTTCACTTTTTGCATTTTTGAATGTAAGGGCCAAAAGGGTGAGGTGAGTAAACTATGAGCAACGGTCAGAAGAATAAAGCGAGGGCTTTAAATTTATTAATTACCTATTTTTGATGGGGTAAAGTGTTTTCGTCACATGATAAATCGTTTATAAATAATGAAAAATCAGATCTGGTTGACCGCTGGAATTGCAGGTATGCTTCTCGGTAGTCCTTTTGCAATTGCTCAGGCAAAAACCGATGTGTATTTCAGTACAGAAAGCAGACCATCCTTTGTTATTGATTCTCCTCCGAGATTGATTTACATGAAAACACAAGGGTTTTCAGTATCTGTAGGAAGTCGATATGATATGATATTTTATGGGAACCGCTACTATCTTTTCAATGACGGCCGCTGGTACAGCTCTCTTCGTTACCGTGGACCCTGGACTCTTATGAATAGTAACCACTTACCATTAAAGCTGAGAAGGTATAGCTGGAATGAGATAAGCAGATATCGGGATATTGAGTATCGCCGGTTGGAGAGCTATGATAAGGACTATCAGCGTAACGACGACAACAAGAGACGATATATGGATGAGAGGAGCGATGAGAGAGGCCGCAGAAAGTATGAGGAGCAGCCAAATACTCATACTGAATTTATACCAAATCATCGGGAGCAGTCAACCCAGAGCTTTGAAATCAGGTCGCACCAGGGCCGACAGAATGAAGCGCCGGACAATAAGCCTAATCGTGGTGAGCAAAGCAGAGGTCAGGATAACAAGCCGAGTCATGGCCAGCTTAACAACCCTGCTGAAAACAGGCCAAATCAGGGTCAACCAAACAAGCCTTCTGACAGCAGGCCGAACCAGAGTCAGCCAAACAAACCTGCTGACAACAGACCGAGTCAGGGACAACCAAGCAAGCCTTCTGACAGCAGGCCGAACCAGAGTCAGCCAAACAAACCTGCTGACAACAGACCGAGTCAGGGACAACCAAGCAAGCCTTCGGACAACAGGCCAGGTCAGGGACAACCAAACAAGCCCGCGGACAGCAAACCGGCTCAGGGAATGCAAAGCAAACCAGCCGACAACAAGCCTCAGGGACAAGGAAAGGCTTCTGACAGCAAGAAACAAGATGGGGCTCAAAAAAGGGATGAGAAAAATAAATAAAAGTTCCTATATGAACTGAAAAGCTTTTAAAAAAGCATTGCCAAAGGCCAGGCATCGCCAGACTCCTGGCCTTTTCGGTTTTCTCAGTGCCGGGACTCAGTGCTGAGTGCTGAGGGCCGAGGGAGGATAGTTGGCAGTTCGCGGTTGAGAGTTGAGAAGAGAGATTTCGCCACTGCGTCGAAATGACAGAGAGGTGAGAGAGGATGAAGAGGTGGTGGATCGATTACACTCTATTGATGGAAATACTTATATTTACGAGATGGTGAGTATTTTAGGCTTTACTTATTTTATGATTTCAGACTCCTGCAAGCAAAACAATGTTAGTTGAACCCGGAAGACTTTAGCTCATGGATAATCCTGATCCAACCCGTAAGGTAACACCCAAGACAAAAAAAGAATCTTTGTCCAAGGAGGAGCGTCAAAAGCAACTCGAGTTTCAAAAGGAAGCGGTTGTTCATTTGAATTCGCTTTATAATTACGCGCTTCATTTAACCATGAATCCGAGTGATGCCGAAGATCTGGTACAAGAAACCTATCTCAAGGCGTATAGATTTTTTAATTCTTTTGAGAGGGGAACAAACTGCAAAGCATGGCTGTTTAAAATCCTGAAAAACAATTATATCAACCGGTTTCGAAAAAACTCTAAAGAGCCGGGTAAGGTTGATTATGATCTGATTAAGGATTTTTATCATTCTATAAAAGATGTTCAGAATGATACCAGTGAAGCGGAAAGCGATTATTTCCATTCATTGCTGCATGAAGAGGTGCATCAGGCTCTTCACTCTTTGCCTGAAGAGTTCAGGGAAGTGATACAGCTGTGTGATATTGACGGGTTTACTTATGAAGAAATTGCAAATATGGTTGAAAGCCCCATCGGTACCGTAAGATCAAGGTTATACAGAGGTAGAAAACTGCTTCGGGAACAGCTTGAGGGGTATGCGAAAAAATATGGGTTCAATACCGATAAAGATCAATAAAATCAATACGCTCAAAATTTTTAAACTATGAACTGCCAAAAAGCCCAGGTACTTATGAGTGCGGCTGTGGATTGTGAGCTAACAGTAAAGGAGGAAGAGGGCTTTCTATTGCACCTCTCAGAGTGCAAAGAGTGCAAAGATGAGTTTGAAGATGCAAAAAAAACCAAAATGATCATCAAGGAGAAGATTGTTCAGTTCAAGGCTCCTCAAAGCCTGTTTAACTCTATTATGGAACTGACCAGTGCGAGCAGTGTAGAGCGCTAAGGAACCTCCTTCCTCCAATAGCCAGAGCGTTATTGATATGAGACTCTCATAAAATCCGTTTATGGTTTGATTAGTATAATTTAATGGCTATATAATCACATAGCCATTAAGGATACGTTTTAGCCGTCAAGTGGATATTATAATTATTACCACTTCCCGAAAAAGGTTGTCATGAACAAGACTGTTACCATAACTGAAGAAGAAGTTAAAAAGTGGAATCTCAACATGCCTGACGAAATGCTTGAAGCGGTATCGAGCCGGTTCAAGTTGCTCAGTGAGCCTATGAGACTTAAAATATTGCGGGTTCTGTGTGAACGGGAGCATACTGTTCAGGAGATTGTCATAAAGGTTAATGCCACTCAGGCAAACATTTCAAAACATCTTGCACTGATGCATGAGAACGGGGTTGTCAACCGACGCAAAGAGGGCTTGAAATGCTATTATCGTATCGCTGATGACAGTATTGTCTATTCATGCTATTTGACCTCAAAGAGTGTTGTTGAAAATCTGCAGGACCGACTCAGGTGGGTACAAAAAGTGAACTCCAAGCTGTCTAACTGAACATAGAGCTCGCTGCGATCAGGCATGGAAACCTTCATGAATCGCAATAGCTGAGCATTACTCCTCCCCTCGTATTTCTTCTTGCCCCCATAGTCAGTGTTGTGAATCAGGAAACCATGACAATATTGACACTGTATGACAGAATGTCGTTTTAATAAAATTCAGTGTGACATTTTTACCACTCCACCCCCTCATATCTGGCTAAAAGAGAACAAAAGCCGCTCCCTTTATGCTTTGGCACGCTTGTTGCTATTTATTGGTAGTAAGTCGTTAATCGCTTACAGTCAATCAAATAACACTACAAGATTAAAAAGGAGAAGAACATGCTCGTAAAATTATCCAAAGATCCAATGAGGCTGTTTGATGATATCCGTTCAAGCGCCAAAACATCTTCAATGCCGGCTTTTAATGTTGATATATCGGAAGATGAAACAGGGTTTCATATAGATGCCGAGTTGCCTGGTATAGCTAAAGATGAGATAGCGCTCAATATTGAGGATGATGTGCTGACGATAAAAGCAGAGAGAAAGCAGTCCAGTGAAGAGAACAAAAAAGGGTACCTGCGTATTGAGAGAACCTATGGCTGCCTCTTGAGAAAATTCAATCTTGGCGATACTATTGATCAGGAGAACATTAACGCAGGGCTTGACAATGGAATACTTCATGTAACCTTGCCAAAAGCTCAGATTATAAAAAAAGCAAAGGAAATTTCGATCAATTAACATGATGCAATTTGGACTCCCAGTCATACGATGAGAGTCCGGTTCTTTACATATCACTTTAAAAACAAGGAATTACTCTAATGGGAAAAATTATCGGCATCGATCTGGGCACAACGAACTCCTGTGTTTCAGTCATGCAGGGATCGCAGCCAACGGTTATTGAAAATTCGGAAGGTAACCGTACAACACCATCTATTATAGCTTTAACCAAAACAGGGGATCGTCTGGTAGGACAGGCTGCAAAAAGACAGGCTATTACAAACCCCAAGAACACGATTTTTTCAATCAAACGCTTTATGGGGCGCAAATATGAGGAAGTCCCTAATGAAAAGAAGCTTGCGCCATATGAAATCATCAATGAAAATGGCGAGGCTCGCGTAAAAATAAATGATAAAATATATTCACCTCAGGAAGTTTCAGCAATGATCCTGCAGAAAATGAAGCAGACTGCTGAAGATTTTCTTGGTGAAAAAGTTACCGAAGCGGTTATCACTGTGCCGGCATATTTTAATGATGCCCAGAGACAGGCTACAAAAGACGCAGGCAGGATTGCCGGTCTTGATGTAAAACGAATCATCAATGAACCTACTGCTGCTGCTTTGGCATACGGACTTGACAGAAAGCAGGAGAGTGAGAAAGTGGCGGTTTTTGACCTTGGCGGCGGAACGTTTGATATCTCAATTCTTGAGCTCGGCGATGGTGTTTTTGAGGTTAAATCCACTGATGGCGACACGCACCTTGGCGGCGATGACTTTGACCAGAAAATTATCGATTATATTGCCGACGAGTTCAAAAAACAGGAAGGCATCGATCTTCGTAAGGACGCAATTACGTTACAGCGCCTGAAAGAGGCAGCTGAAAAAGCAAAGATTGAACTATCGTCAAGGACTGACACGGAAATCAACCTTCCTTTTATTACCGCTACACAGGAAGGGCCGAAGCATCTGGTTATCAATCTGACCCGTGCAAAATTTGAGGCATTGTGTTCAGACCTCTTCGATAAGATTCTTGATCCTTGCCGCCGTGCTGTAAAGAATTCCAAGCTTGAAATGAAGGAGATCGATGAAGTTGTGCTTGTGGGCGGTTCTACCCGCATTCCGAAAGTACAGGCGCTGGTCAAGGATTTCTTTGGCAAGGAACCAAACAAAAGCGTAAATCCGGATGAAGTTGTTGCTATCGGTGCAGCTATACAGGGTGGTGTTTTGAAAGGAGATGTAACCGATGTTCTGCTTCTTGATGTAACTCCCCTTTCACTGGGAATCGAAACACTTGGTGGCGTTATGACGAAGCTTATTGATGCAAACACCACGATTCCGACAAAAAAGCAGGAGATATTTTCAACTGCGGCTGATAACCAGACTTCTGTTGAAGTTCACGTCCTACAGGGAGAACGCCCGATGGCCGCTGACAACAAAACACTTGGACGTTTTCATTTAGGTGATATCCCTCCGTCTCCTAGAGGATTACCACAGATCGAGGTAACCTTTGACATCGATTCAAACGGCATTCTGAATGTTTCGGCCAAGGATAAGGCAATAGGCAAGGAGCAGAGCATAAGAATCGAATCCAGCAGTAAACTGAGCGATGCTGAGATCAATAAAATGAAAGAGGATGCCAAAGCTCATGCGTCGGAAGATCAGAAACGCAAGGAAGAGGTCGATACGAGAAACATTGCGGATGGACTTATTTTCAGTACGGAAAAGCAGCTGAAGGATCTTGGCGACAAAATACCTGCTGACAAGCGCTCCACTCTGGAAGGTACACTTGATAAGCTTAAGGAGGCCTATAAGAACGGCACAATAGAGTCAATCAAGTCTGCCATGGAGGAACTCAATAAGGAGTGGGGAGAAATTGCTTCCAAACTCTATGAGTCGCAGGGCGCTGAATCGGCTCAGCCTGAACCGGAAGCTCACGGTGGCGGTAAGGAGAAGAGCGGAAAAGCCACTGGCAACGGTGAAGTTGAAAATGCCGAGTTTGAAGTAATCGATGACAGCAAGAAGTAGTCTGATAAGGCGGTAATATGCTCGTTAACAAAGGGATTCATAATGAATCCCTTTGTTATTTAACCTTGTTTTGCTAATTTATCATCAAATACAGGTAGAACACCGGAGTGTGTTATTTTTGCAAAATTTAACCGTGCAAACAATGCAACCTCAGCTCAGCCGTCCTAACACCGGCACAAATCAGGTCAGAGTCAGTACATCAGGGCCATGGTCAGGCAATGCGGTTCACAAAGCAGAAAAATACTTTATAACCTCCGCGAAAAGAGATAATAGAGACAACCTTCAAATCGAGATCGGCCCGGCCTCCGGACGTAGAAAGCTATCGCCTACAAAGGAGATCATCAATAAGGTCATAAGCGGTGAGATCGAGCTTTTTGTGCTGACTACTCAGCCGGATATCGGTATTGACCTGCAGAAAAAAGTTATTGACAATGAGAACCGTTATGTCATAGACTTTGACAACCGCGGAGTAAAATGGACCATGAGGGATATTCCTATCTTTTATGATTCTCTGAAGCAGAAACTTTGTGTGGAAATTGATCGCCGTACCTATACCCTTAATGAGTTTTTCAAGTAGGCACGACCTCTTTTTATGAAATAACCCTGTTTCTCACAGAAATGCAAAAAGCCCCGGAGCAATCCAGGGCTTTTTGCATTATACCTTATTTTTTTTCAGCCGGGGGGCAGGGAACTATTGGATTTTCTTGCGCGCCAGAACAGCTTCGGGTGCTTTTGGATACATATTGACAAGCGTCTTGAACCTTGCTTTCGCGTTTGCTGTATCGCTTATCTTTTCAAAAGAAATTGCCTGCTTGAACAGCGCTGCCGGACGCTTGCTGCTTTTGACATATTTAGCTATAACAACCTGATATTCAAGAATAGCTTTTTCATACCATTTTTCGCTAAAATAGCTGTCAGCAAGGTGAAACTGTGCCTGATCGGCAAGAGCAGATGCTGGGTATTTCTTCAACAGCGCAGTAAAACTTTCCCTGGAAGGGGCAAAACTATTTTTAGCAAGCCTTTCCAACCCTTCTTTGAGCAATAGAGCATCTTCAGTAACAACGGCAGGTTTTGCACTCTCAGCGGATTCTTCTGACTTCGGTGCGACTAATGAGGATTGCTCCTTTTTTTCAATGCCGAGATACTGCTCGATTTTCTGCAGTCTGGATTCAAGATCGTCAACCTTGTGGACCAGAAGAGAGTCTTCCATTCCAAGACGTGCAAAAGTCTGACGGTTCTTATGGGCCGCCTCTTCGATACTGCCCTCCAGGCGGGAAATGTCATCATGAACCTTCTGAACATCTGAATAGGAACCCGCAGACTGCGTTTTAATCGTTTCAGATTCTGTTTTAAGTTTTTTCAGATCATCAGCTACGACAACAAGATCCTGTTTTGATGCGCAGGCAGATAGAAAAAGAACCGGCAAGAAAAGAAACGGTGTAATCTTTTTATTCATTGAGCATAATGGAGTATGTATTCTTAAGCCGTTGCTGTCTTTATACCATTTCTTCAATCACCGGGTTCCGCAACATGAAATTGTTATTTGACAACAAAGTGTGCACGACGGTTTTTTGCCCAGGCTTCTTCATTTTTGCCGGTATCAAACGGACGCTCAGAACCAAAACTGACCGATTCGAGGCGGGATGAGGCGACGCCAAGCTTGACTATATATTCTTTTGCACTTGCAGCTCTTCGCTCTCCAAGGGCCAGGTTGTACTCGGATGTTCCTCGTGAGTCACAGTGGCCTTCAATCACTACAGTCTTTGCCGCATTGGATGTCAACCATGCTGAATTCTGCTTCAATTGATCCTGGGCATTCGAGCTGAGAACAGAACTGTCAAACTCAAAAAACAGGTCTCCAAGAGGTCCCGTCTGCCATTTATCGAACCCATATCCGGTACGAGCAGTCGGCAATGATGGGGATGATGGCGATTCGGAAGCAACTGCTGACGGAGAAGATAACTTTTCGGCAACTTCAGTTGATTTTACTGCACTTTTAGATGAGCATCCCGCAGTCAACACCATGGCAATGACAAGCATGCCCTTAATTTCTTTTTTCATCAATTCAGCTCCTTTTATCATTTAATAAAACAGGGAATACGGTATTGCGCTCTACCCATTACGGGGTTTTGAGTTATATCTGCAGTAAATATATTGTTTTCACCTCAATTTTCCCATGTAGAATATGCAAATTAATTGCCTATAGAAGGCTATGATACATGAGGTTACTGCACTCCTGAACGTAAAAAATGGTTACTTTTCAATTCCTTCAGGGGTAAACACAAATCCAATCCAGATATCACCTTTACCTTCCTCTTTTGGAATAAGTGGAAGTGGGGATGATTTTTCAAGGGCTTTTTTTACCGAATTGTTGAGATATTCGCTTGGAGCTTTTTTATCAAAAACGATCTTGTTAATTGTTCCGTTAGCAAGAATATTAATACGGACATAGACCTCCATTCCGTAACTGTTTTTAAGCAGCAACTTTGAAAACTCCCAGTTCTGCATAATAATCGAAGCGATTTCCGCCTGGTATGGCGCTGTCGGCCCTCCTCCTCCATACCCTTTTCCAGCACCGCTCCGGCCGCCAGATCCACTGCCTTTTCCACTTCCGGTACCTGTTGATGCAGGGTTGCCTTCGGACTTCACTTTCTGCTGAAGGCGGGAAAGTGCATTGTTCAAACTACCGGCTGAGGGCTGAGGGGGGGAGGCTGCTTTCTTGTCGACATTCTGCTTGAGACGCTCAAGCGCTTTGGCGATATCAGCTGGTTTTTCAACAGCTTTCGGCTTTACTTTTTCAGGCAAAGGTTTGACTGCAACTTTCTTCGGAGGAACCGGAGCCGGTTCAGGAACTTTTTCCTTAACCTTAACGGGTTTTGTTTCTTTCTTTGGAGTTACGGCTGCAACTTCGTGGATGGCGGCCTTTACAGTAACACTGTTTTTGCTTTCGGCAGGATGCGGTGGGGCCTCGGATGAGGGAGCTGGAGCGGCCTCTTTACCACCCTTTTCAGAAACTTCATACGATCCACCTGAACCGGGAAGCGAGACAATACTGACAGTTACAATTTTAGGCTTAACAATCCGGTTAGCATCCAGGATCTGGAGATAGATTGCCAGAAAAATCACAAGGGCATGAGTGAGTGCTGCCGCAACAAGCCAAAGTGAAAAATTCTTTTCAGCATAACCAGGCTTCTGACCTTTTTCCATACTCCCCACTTATTTCTCACCTGCCTTAGCTGCCGGCGCCGGTTCAGTCACCATGCCAATATGCTCAATCCCGGCATCCTTGATCTGGGACATAACATCCATTACCAGCCCGTAAGGAAGAGATTTATCGGCTTTAAGATAGACATCACCGGTACGCTTCACATCCAGTATGGTCGGTAACTTCTGGCGTACCTCAGAGGCATTCAATTGGTATTGATTAATAAACACACGACGAGAAGCGTCTATGCTGATGACAAGGGCTTTTTCATCGATGTCCATCTGCTGATGGGTCGTCTGGGGGGTATCAACTTTCACGCCATTTGTCATCATGGGAGCTGTTACCATAAAAATAATCAGCAACACAAGCATGACATCAACGAAGGGTGTCACATTGATGTCGCTCATCAACCTGCCTTTACCTGAAGTTATCATATTCTGCAGGGCACCTATGGTTCGTTAATGAATGCGGCAACAAATTCCGGAGAGAACTCCTCAAGATCGCGCTCAATAATGCTGATCTGATGGGTAAAATAGTTGTAGGCCATAACTGCGGGAATAGCCGCAGCAAGACCTGCCGCGGTAGCGATCAAAGCCTCTGAGATACCCGGGGCTACGGCGGCAAGGGAGGCTGACTGGGCCTTGCCAATGTTGTGAAATGAGGTCATGATTCCCCATACGGTTCCAAAAAGACCAATGAACGGAGCGGTATTGCCTACTGTTGCAAGAAACGGAACCAGTGAGGACAAGCGCTTGCTTTCGGCATTGGCTTCACGTTTAACTGCACGGGCAATGCGAGCTTTGAGCTGGCGAATATCGACCTTATCGCCAAGAGCATGGTACTCGACATACCCGGAACGGAAAACCCTCGGAAGAGAGCCTTTGCGGTATTTTTCACTTTCGACAAATGCCTTGTCAACATTGTAGATTTCGAAGAAATAGTCCAGGAAAGCTCTGGATTCACTCAAAGATTTCCTGACATAGGTAAATTTGTATGCCATGATAGCCCATGATACAATAGAGAACGAGAGCAGGATAGAAAGCACAAACAGGACAACAGGTCCGGCATCAGAAAGCAAGCCAAGAATTCCGAGTTTAGAATCAACCATATCGATAGAAACAATTAAAGTTCAATGAAACAAATGCACATTCTCAATCACCATATACGCCAAGGCGGAACCGGAAAGTGCACAAAGGGTATTGACGAGGTCGTTGTTAACCAAGGGGGTACCTTTTATAAGCCGGTTTTCAACAAGTGAGCCATCCTCTGCAAGGCTATGGGTCCTTTCGGTTACCTTTTCGCGAATGGGGTCGAAATACTGTGCCTGAACGGTGGCTCCGAAAAAGCTGTCAACCATACTGGCCAGAAGTCCTGAAAAGCCTATGAGAAGAAACGATTGGAGTATTCCAAAATCGGAGAGCCATTTGACATTGACAAGCATGGCGCTTGCACAGATAAATAGCGAACCAAGAAATGCACCTGAAGTACCCGGCACGGAAACACCTCCAGATGTTCCGACTGGCACCTCCTTGAATGTGGTAACCAGCCAGGCTTTTGGATTTGGCCACATGGTACCGATCTCTGTTGCCCAGGTATCAGCCTGCACCGCAGCAAGCGTTCCAAGGTAAGCAAAAAACACAGCCGGGTTATTTGTGAGCGAAAAAATAACCATTAAAACCCATGCTATACCGCCATTGGCATAAACCTGACCGGCATCGCGCTGAGAGCCTTTTTCAAAAACAAGATCAAATTTCGCTTTACGTTTTTTACCAAGCTTTGATAAAACAGATGACAAGAGATAAAAGGTAAGAAGCGGCACCGTCCAGGCCATCCCTCCAATACCAAAAATAGTTGTGCCGAGCAAAAATGTCGCAGTTGCGCCACTGTTATTGAGGAACTTGACTTTAATGGAGAAAACGGCAAGAAGAAAAGCAAAAAGTCCACCGATAAGAAAATTCTCAAGAAGAATGGTGTGGTTCACTTCAAGAACATAGAGGGCGTAGGCGATCGACAGGGGAATGAAAAAATTGTCGAGACCATGCGATAAAAGAGCCTCTACTGCAGTTGAGACAACCGCAAGAAGAAGTGCAAGAGCTAAAAGCATCAATAATGACTTTCCGGCCAATCCTCCTGTAAAATCTTTACTGAATACCATGAGAGTGGCACTAAGCAGAATAAAACTGCTGAAAAACATTGTCAACGACCCCTCAACAGTTTTAGGGTTTTTTGTCAGATGCTCAATATGTTTTTTGCCGACCGAACTCCCCACAAGAGCGGCAAGGGAGTCACTGACGCCCATAACGAGCATGGAGGTCTGCAGTATCCACTTATGGGACTCCCAGAGAAAAAGAATCTGAAGCAGAAAAATAAGAGGAAACAAAAGTGATCCATAACTTTTAACTGCCGGCGACTGAACATTATTGTCTTCGGGAAGAGCAAGCAGAGAGCCAAACCATTTGAATCGGATATTAAGCCCGTTGAAGAGCAAAAAAACAAGTGCTGCAAGCGCCGGGTAAAAGCTGGAGTGGAAATAGGATGGCACAAAGAAAATGACGACACCCATGCAGAAATGAGTAATTTTTCTGACTACAAGACTGCTGATACTGAATTTTCTTGTGAGAAGTTCAGCAAGAAGAACAAACAGCAGAACAAGGCATAATGTCAAAAAAAAGGCTGGTAAATCCTGAGGCAATGGAGCTTGGATGTTCAGCATGGCTGTGATTCTTTTTTGATTGTTTTAGCACTAAAATATAGGCACTTAACTGAGCAATGAATTCTTTGAAAAATATAACTGTAACTCAACATAATAAACAGTAAAATCCCATGGGATTTTAACTTTTTTAACGTTTGCTTTAATAAAACATTAAATGTAATTTATTAGGAAATTTCAGTTTATTACCGATAGAAACTTGTTCGCTTCAATGTCTGCATTCATTTTATATACCTGCAGTGCAGGCCGTGCTTCTGAAGAACCTGCGCTGACTATGACAGCCGGTTGCGGCGGTAATGATAAGCATTTGCTTGATACCCTCCATTCCATGATCGGGTTTTTTGTCACTGTGGTGATTTCATCACTGAGCATTGCTGTGCTCTGAACCCAAAGCCGATCCCAAGTCCATTTTTTTCTCTTTCAGACTTTTCATCAGTGTGGCTTCGGGAACAACGGTCTCGGAGGTTTCTTATAATTGTCAAAAAAATTAATTGAACTGCAATGCGATCTGATACTATCAAAACCGGCTTCGAGAAAGCGCCTCACCGCAGTCTTCTGAAAGCCACAGGGTCAATTGTCTCAAACGATGACTTCAGAAAACCGTTTATAGGTATATGCAACTCTTATAATGAACTTATTCCAGGTCATGCCCATCTTCAGGAGCTTGGAAAAATTGCAAAAGAGGAGGTTCGCAAAGCCGGGGGTGTACCCTTTGAGTTCAATACGATTGGAGTTTGCGATGGCATTGCCATGGGACATATCGGCATGCGCTACTCTCTTGCAAGCCGTGAACTTATTGCTGACAGTGTTGAAACCGTTGCTGAAGCTCACCAGCTCGATGGACTTGTCTGTATACCTAACTGTGACAAGATCACGCCTGGAATGATGATGGCTGCTCTTCGAATAAACATTCCTGTTATTTTCGTTTCGGGAGGGCCGATGAAGGCCGGGCATACCCCTTCAGGAAAAACCATTGACCTGATTTCGGTATTTGAGGCAGTAGGCCAGTACAGTAAGGGAAAAATCAGCGACAGTGAACTGGAGTCGATAGAAGACAATGCCTGCCCAGGCTGCGGCTCGTGTTCCGGAATGTTTACAGCCAACTCGATGAACTGCCTGAGTGAAGCCCTTGGTTTTGCTCTGCCGGGCAACGGGACAATACTTGCAATTGACCCTCGACGTAATGAACTGGTAGAGGAAGCTTCACGCCGGATCATTGATCTGGTAAAAAAGAATATCAGACCGAGAGATATCTTTACCCGCAAAGCACTGCTGAATGCTTTTGCTCTTGACTTTGCAATGGGAGGAAGCACTAACACCATTTTGCATACACTGGCCCTTGCAAATGAAGCGGAAGTGGATTTTGATTTCTCTGAACTCAATGCCCTTTCTGCCAAAACACCGTATATATGCAAGGTGAGCCCGGCAACAATGGCCGTCCATATAGAGGATGTCGACCGGGCCGGAGGAGTATCGGCGATCCTTCATGAACTCAGCAGGATTGAGGGGCTTCTTGACCTCTCTACCTTGACGGTAACCGGGAAAACACTTGGTGAGAATATTGCAGATGCTGAGGTCATGGACCGATCTGTCATAAGAAGCGTTGAAGACCCCTACTCATTTTCGGGTGGTCTGGCTGTTCTGTACGGGAATATTGCCCCGCTTGGCGCTGTTGTCAAAACCGGAGCGGTCGCTGCTGGAATGATGAAACATACCGGCCCTGCAAAGGTCTATGACTGCCAGGATGATGCCATCAAAGGCATTATGGAGGATGATGTCAAAGCCGGAGATGTGGTGGTCATTCGCTATGAGGGGCCAAAAGGCGGTCCCGGAATGCCTGAAATGCTCTCCCCTACCAGCGCCATTATGGGTCGAGGTCTTGGAGAATCAGTTGCGCTTATTACTGATGGACGGTTTTCGGGAGGCTCGAGAGGTGCCTGCATTGGACATATTTCACCTGAAGCGGCAGAAAATGGTCCGATTGCCGCACTTGAAAATGGCGATATAATAACTGTTGATATTCCAAACAGGAGCATCTCTGTCGATTTGACCGATGAGATTATTGCTGAACGGCTCGGGTTGCTCAAGCCGTTTGTGCCCAAAATAAAAAAAGGCTATCTGGCCAGATATGCGCAACTGGTCACATCAGCCAATACCGGGGCAATACTGAAAAGCACTGTTACCTGTGAACCTAAATAAACACGCTATGCATTCTTCAGGCCAAACTCTCAATGGCTCAGAAATTTTTTTCGAATGTCTACGACGAGAAAACGTTGAATATATTTTCGGGTATCCGGGCGGATCGCTCTTAAAAGTATATGAGACTCTTTACGATATAAAGGATATCAAGCACATTCTTGTCCGTCATGAACAGGGTGCAACTCATATGGCTGAGGGATACGCACGCGCGACAGGAAAACCCGGAGTTGTGCTTGTCACTTCGGGGCCCGGTGCGACAAATACCGTTACCGGCATTGCGAATGCCTATATGGACTCATCACCGATGGTGGTCTTTACCGGACAGGTTCCAAGCTCACTGATCGGCAATGATGCCTTTCAGGAAGCAGATATTGTCGGTATCACCAGACCAATCACAAAACACAATTTTCTTGTCAAGGATGTCAAAGAGCTTGCCTTAACAATCCGCAAGGCATTTTTTCTTGCTTCAAACGGCAGACCAGGACCTGTTCTGATTGATATGCCGAAAGATATTCTGAATGCATCATGCACATTCCATTGGCCTGAAACAGTAGAAATCCGGGGATTCAAACCAACAATCACATGCCACATCAACCAGGTCGAGAAAGCTGCGCATAAAATTGCCAAAGCAAAACGTCCTCTTCTTTACATTGGCGGCGGAGTCATCAGTGCTGAAGCATCAGAAGAGCTTCGGACTTTTGCGATACAACAGAATATACCGGTCACCATGACCCTGCAGGGACTTGGAGCTTTTCCCGGTAACCATCCACTCAGCATGGGCATGCTTGGCATGCATGGCACATACTGGTCCAATCAGGCGGTAAATGCCTGTGATGTGCTTATTGCTGTTGGTGCGCGATTTGATGACAGGGTCACGGGAAAAATTGAGACGTTTGCTCCAAATGCTTTCATAATTCACAATGACATTGATCCTACCAATGTCGATAAAAACATCAAAGTGGACTTGCCGATTGTCGGCGATGCCAAAGACTTTCTGGCCAAGCTCCTTGAAGAGACACCGGAAACGGTCGAAAATCGGGACAGCTGGCTTGCAGATATCCAATCATGGCGTGAACTGTGCCCGTTGACGTACAACAAGGAAGATGGGGCTCTGAGAACCGAATATGTTATTGATGAGGTGTCGAAACAAACGGAGGGAAATGCTGTCGTAGTAACCGATGTCGGCCAGCACCAGATGTGGACATCGCAATATTATACGTTCCGCAATCCACGCTCAATCATCACCAGCGGAGGACTCGGCACCATGGGGTTCGGCCTTCCTGCGGCTATCGGGGCTGCTTTCGGCATCAGCGATCGTCCGGTTATCCTGTTCAGTGGAGATGGAGGGATTATGATGAATATTCAGGAAATTGTCACTGCTGTTCACTATAAAACACCGATAAAAATATTCCTTATCAACAACAGCTTTCTCGGTATGGTCCGGCAATGGCAGGAGCTGTTCCATAAAGAAAAATACTCATTTACTGATCTTGGAGAGAGCAACCCTGACTTTGTCAAGGTTGCAGAAGCGTTCAGATGCAAGGCTATCCTGGCAGACACACCGGAATCTGCAAAAGCTGCTATCAAAGAGGCGCTTGCCTATAATGAAGGGCCGGTCTTTGTTGATTTCAGGGTTATGAAAAAGGATATGGTTTTTCCTATGGTCCCGGCAGGTGGCTCAATAAGTGACATGCTTCTGGCAAGGTTGAACCCTAAAACAATGGTGTGATGCTGACTGTACGACAGATCAACGTTGCATTATGTGTTTTCCGTATTTTACAGGTTCGGTTGAACAAATCGAATCCTCTATAACGGAATATTTTATAGAGGATTTGCCGAACATTGATTATTGCTTTTGTATTACGTACTACAAATGCCAAGTAAATAATTACAGATAGAGATTTGTTATTAAAGCCAGAGAGCTGAAAATAAAATACTACAATGTTTAAATCCGTTTTTTCATTTGAAGGAAGAATTAACAGGCGGGAATACTTATTAAGTTTTCTCATATTTTCGGCAGGGGTCTCAATAATGCATCCTATAGTTATCAGTATTCTTTCTGGTTATATGAATACAGAGACTTATGCTCCGGTTGCACACTTGATATCCTTGATTGCATGTGCTCCATTTGCTTTCTTTTATTTTGCTCAGGGCGCAAAAAGGTGTCATGATATAAGCACAAGTATGTGGTGGCAATTATTGCCCTTTTTTGGTCTTTTATTATTGCTGAAAAAAGGCGATTTGACTCGAAATGAATATGGGTCTAATCCTAACAAATCAGGCAGTAATAGAAATCGTGACACGAGGGATAATGGCGATGATCATTACCTAAGTTCAAAGCAATTAGAAAACCCCTTTATTGAAACAAGGAACTTACTGAGAAAATCTAAACTTGACGGGCTTATAAGCGAAGAGGAGTATAAAGAAAAGAACGCCTTATTAGATATAAATGAACGAGAGTATAATGAGAAAAAAGATTTGCTTATCAGAAAAGAAGAGGTTGATAAAATTGCGAAACCAATATTAGATAACCTGGATAGGCTGGTAATAGACGGAATATTCACTCAAGCTGAATATGAGGAAAAGAAACAAGAGCTTTACGATAGACTTTTACATGAATCTCATCATTCCAGGCGCATCAAAATTGCCAACAGTTATACGAAAAGAATTTTTCATCCTTTTAAAAAGTAAAAGATTCTGAAAAAAAGAAGAATAGGAGGGAGGGCGGTCGGCGGTGCTGATTGCTGAGGGAAGATAAGAAGAGAGTTGGCAGTCGGAAAAGAATTAGATTAGACGGACTTATAAGGATATAATTTTCACTATTCCATGAAACACATCATATCAGTACTGGTTGAAAATAAGTTTGGAACCCTCAACAGGGTTGCTACGATGTTCAGCGCACGGGGATTCAATCTGGCAAGCATTTCCATTGGTGAAACAGAGGACCCGGAGATTTCGCGCATGACCATTGTGACGTTTGCTGATGATCAGATCATCAGTCAGGTCATCAAGCAGTTGAACAGGCTTATTGATACCATTAAAGTTACCGATCTGACCAAACAGCCTCATGTTGAGCGGGAACTGCTTTTGATGACTATGAAACTCACCAAAACACAACAGCATGAGATTTTCGAACTTATCAATGTTTTTAAAGGAAAAGTCGTGGATATAAAACAAAAATCCATTACTATTGAGGTCATCGGTTCGCCGGATAAGATCAACACGACTATTGATATCTTCAAGCCCTACGGAATAAAGGAGTTAGCCCGTTCTGGAGCTGTTGCAATACACCGTGGAGAGTGACACTATTTTACTGTATTATCAATCAAAACCATTTTTCTGATGAATGTTTATTACGATAAGGATGCCGATCTTGGATATCTCCAGGGGAAAAATATTGCGGTACTCGGTTACGGCAGCCAGGGCCATGCCCATGCCCTTAACCTGAAGGATAGCGGCCTTAATGTTCGAGTTGGCCTTCGCTCGGACAGTTCATCTTCAGCAAAAGCAAGAGAAGCCGGACTGCAGGTCGATACCGTAGCCGAAGCTGTAAAGTGGGCTGACATCGTTATGGTGCTTCTTCCTGACCAGACTCAGAAGTCAATTTATGATTCTGAAATTGCTCCGAACCTTGTAGCAGGCAATACCCTTGCTTTTGCTCATGGCTTCAATATCCATTACCAGCAAATCATTCCGGCCGAATCGATCAACGTTATCATGATCGCACCTAAAAGCCCGGGTCACCTTGTACGCCGTACCTTTACACAGGGCAATGGTGTCCCCTGCCTTATCGCCGTCCATCAGGATGCAACGGGAGAGGCAAAACATCAGGCTCTTGCATGGGCTAAAGCTCTTGGCGGCACCAAGGCCGGAGTTATTGAGACCTCCATCAAAAATGAAACTGAAACTGATCTGTTCGGCGAACAGGCGGTACTTTGCGGTGGTTCAGCCGAGCTTATCAAGGCTGGTTTTGAGACCCTTGTTGAGGCCGGTTACCCTGAAGAGCTTGCCTACTTCGAATGTATGCATGAGTTGAAACTGATTGTCGACCTTTATTATGAAGGAGGCTTGTCGAGAATGAACTATTCAGTGAGCGATACAGCTGAGTACGGTGGCATGACCCGCGGACCGCGCCTTATTACTCCTGCAGTGAAGGCCGAGATGAAAAAGATTCTCGAAGAGGTTCAGGATGGCCGCTTTGCGAAGGAGTTCATTGATGAGTGCAATGGCGGTTACAAACTCCTTAACAAGCTCAGAGAGGAAAACCGTAACCATTCAATTGAAACGGTAGGGGCAAAGCTTCGCAATATGATGAGCTGGCTGATCAAAAAATAACCTACCTGAAAGAGCAATGTATAAGATAGTATCAATACCGGGTGATGGTATCGGCCCGGAAGTAGTTGCAGGAGCTGTTGCAGTACTAAAGCAGCTCTCGAAGAAACATGGCTTTGAAATAGAGATTGAGGAGCATCCTTTCGGGGGTGCTTCTTATGACCTCAGCGGTGAGATGCTCACCGAGGCTACACTTGAGGCCTGCAAAAAGTGTGATGCGGTTCTGCTTGGTGCTGTTGGCGGCCCTAAATGGGAAAAGCTGCCGCATGAACACAAACCGGAAGCTGCACTGCTTAAAATCCGCAAAGAGCTTGGACTGTTTGCGAACCTCAGGCCTGCAAAAGTGTACGATGCGCTGCTTGGAGCATCTTCGTTAAAACCTGACGTTGTTCAGGGTACAGATTTCCTTGTTTTCCGTGAACTGACCGGTGGTATCTATTTTGGCCAGCCACGTGGTTTTGATGAAAACAAGGGATGGAACACCATGGTCTATGAACGCTACGAGGTTGAGCGTATTGCGCGCCTGGCGTTTGAAGCCGCCCGGAAACGGGACAAGAAAGTGATTTCTATCGACAAGGCAAATGTCTTGGAGGTTTCACAGTTCTGGAGAAATGTGGTCCACGAGGTGCACAAGGATTATCAGGATATTGAGCTTAGCGATATGTATGTGGATAATGCCGCAATGCAGATTGTCAGGAATCCGAAGCAGTTTGATGTGATTGTTACCAGCAACCTTTTCGGCGATATTTTAAGCGATATCGCTGGTATGATAACCGGAAGCCTGGGCATGCTGCCATCTGCAAGCATTGGTAATGACCATGCTTTGTATGAGCCTATACACGGCAGTGCTCCTGATATTGCAGGTCAAAATAAGGCAAACCCTATTGCCACAATCGCTTCTGTAGCGATGATGTTTGACTATAGTTTCTCTTTGCCGGAGATTGCCCTGGAGATTTATCAGGCTATCGAGGCTACACTTGCAACAGGCTTGCGTACAGCAGACATTGCGAATCCAGGAGAGAGTAGTGTTTCAACAACAGTTATGACAGAGGCAATTGTCAGGCATCTGGGCGCTTGAATAACACAAAGGCGGGCAGATAATGTGAAAGAAAAAATCCTCGTATTTGATACAACGTTGCGCGACGGGGAGCAATCCCCCGGCGCAGCTCTGAATGTTCAGGAAAAGGTAGAGATCGCCCGGCAGCTTGAAAAGCTGGGGGTTGATGTGATCGAAGCAGGCTTCCCCGCCTCTTCTCCTCTTCAGTTTGAAGCTGTTCAACGGATAGGCTCGGAGTCTTCTTCTATTGTGGCGGCGCTGGCCAGAGCGGTAGAGAACGACATCACTGCAGCATGGAAAGCCCTTCAGCTGGCCCGCAAGCCTCGCATTCACACCTTTATCGGCACTTCCGACATCCATATTGCCGGAAAATTCGGCAGTGACCGTTATGGAGCAAGCCTTAAGGAGAAGCGCCGTACCATTTTGAAGATGGCTGTTGATGCGGTTGCCTTTGCCAAGACATTCACCTCTGATATTGAGTTTTCCGCTGAAGATGCCGGCCGTACCGATCAAGGTTACCTTGCCGAGATTGTGGAAGCTGTTATCGCAGCCGGAGCCACGACAGTCAATATCCCTGATACTACAGGGTATACCTGGCCCTCCGAGTTCGGCAAAAAAATTGCTGATCTTCTCGCTTGCGTCAAAAATATCAAGAGCGCAGTCATCAGTGTGCATTGCCATAACGACCTCGGCCTTGCCGTAGCAAACACGCTCAGCGCCCTTGAGCATGGTGCCCGGCAGGTAGAGTGTTCCATGAACGGCATTGGAGAGCGTGCCGGCAATGCCTCGCTTGAAGAGATTGTCATGGCGCTCAAAGTCCGCAGTGACCTGCATAACTTTTATACCGGCATCGTTACTGAAGAGTTGTTCAATACAAGCCGGATGGTTTCGACGTTTACCGGTATTATCATACAGCCTAACAAGGCAATTGTCGGCGACAACGCTTTTTCACACGAATCAGGGATTCATCAGGACGGAATGCTGAAAAACCGTCAGACCTATGAAGTGATGACACCGGAGTCCGTTGGTGTGCCGCAAACGAACATTGTCCTTGGCCGCCATTCAGGAAAGCACGGTCTGCAATCACGACTTCATGCGTTAGGCTACGACTTGCAGGACCTGGAACTTGAAGCGATCTATAAGCGATTTGTTGATATTGCCGATAAAAAGAAAGAGGTCTACGACGATGACTTGAGGGTACTCATGGGGGATGAACGAAACAAACCCCGGAATGCTTATGAGCTTGACTATCTGCATATCAACAGTGGCACTGCCTCGATTCCAACTGCAACAGTAAGGATACGGCACGAGGCCAATGTCTTTGAAGAGTCAGCGACAGGCGATGGTCCTGTGGATGCTTGTTTCAGGGCTATTGAAAGGGCGCTTCGACTGGAGTCAATGGTCACCTCGTATTCTGTACGTTCAACCACTGCAGGCCGGCAGGCTTTAGGAGAAGCTCTTGTCCGCATCAGAGACCGCAACATCTCTTTTAACGGAAAAGGGGTTTCCACTGATATTATAGAAGCAAGCGCAAAGGCATATCTGCAGGCTTTAGGCCTTCGCCTCCACCATTTTGAAAACAACAACACTGAAACCATAGACAGCGGGGTTTAAAACCAATGGCACAAACAATAACCCAAAAAATCCTTTCAAAGGCAGCTCACAGAAAGTTCGTCGACGTGGGAGAAAGCGTCTGGCTGAATGTTGATATTCTGCTTACCCATGATGTATGCGGCCCGCCAACCTTTGATATTTTCAAGGAAGAGTTCGGCTCTAACGCAAAAGTATGGGACCCCAGGAAAATTGTCGTTCTTCCTGACCATTATATTTTTACGGCCAACGAACTTGCGCACCGCAACATTGATCTTTTGAGACAGTTTGCAAAAGAGCAGGGCCTCGAGCACTACTATGATGTCGGTGGTGACCGATATAAAGGTGTGTGTCATGTAGCGCTTGCAGAAGAGGGGTTCAACCTGCCGGGAACGGTACTCTTTGGCACTGACTCGCACACCTGTACATCAGGAGCATTCGGTATGTTTGGAACCGGAATAGGCAATACTGATGCCGCATTCATTTTAGGCACTGGGAAACTCTGGGAAAAAGTCCCCGAATCCATGAAGTTCACCTTTGATGGAGTCATGCCCGAGTACCTTACCGCCAAAGACCTTATTCTTCATATTCTCGGAGATATCACTACCGATGGTGCTACTTACCGCGCCATGGAGTTTGACGGTGAAGCAATTTTTTCGCTTCCAATGGAAGAGAGAATGACGCTGACAAACATGGCCATAGAAGCCGGCGGCATGAACGGCATTATTGCAGCTGATGCAGTGACCGAGCAGTACGTAAAAGCAAGAAGCAAGAAGCCATACGAACTGTTCACGAGTGACCCGGATGCAAAATACCACAGCAAATACCGGTATGACGTCACTAAACTTGAACCCGTCGTTGCCCAGCCTCACAGCCCTGATAACCGGGCTACGGTAAGAAGCGTACAGGGAACGAAAATCACCAAGTCCTATATCGGTTCGTGCACCGGTGGCAAGCTGACTGATTTTGTGATGGCGGCAAAGATACTAAAAGGCCAGAAAGTGTCGGTTACCACAAATATTGTACCGGCAACAGTTAAAGTTGCCCTTGACCTTGAGCATGAGCGCTATGATGGTCAGACCCTGAAGCAGATCTTTGAAGATGCAGGATGCAGCATTGCGCTGCCTTCTTGTGCAGCATGCCTTGGCGGACCTGCTGATACTGTTGGACGTTCGGTTGATAATGATGTTGTTGTGTCTACAACCAACCGTAACTTCCCCGGCCGGATGGGCAGCAAACACGCAGGGGTTTACCTTGCATCGCCGCTCACAGCTGCTGCATCGGCAATTACTGGAAAACTCACCGATCCGAGAGATTTTCTCTGACCGGGCAAAAAACGGACTAACGTAGCGGGCTAATACCAAAAAACATGGAAAAAATCATTCAGGGAAAAGCCTATGTTTTAGGCAAGAATATCGATACCGACCAGATCATTCCGGCCGAGCATCTGGTTTACAGCCTCTCAAATCCTGAAGAGGTAAAATTGTACGGAAAGTATGCCCTTTCGGGCGTGCCTCCAGAACAGGGCGGACTTCCCGAGGGCAATATTGCGTTCATCGACGAGGGTCGTTTTGATTCAGAGTATACCATAATCATTGCGGGCCAAAACTTTGGCTGCGGCTCGTCGAGAGAGCACGCTCCTTTCGCTCTTAAGGTTGCGGGAATTAAAGCCATTATCGCAGAGTCTTATGCAAGAATTTTTTACCGCAACTCTGTTGATGGCGGTTTTGTTATACCCTATGAAACCTCAGAGCACCTCAATCAGATTATAAATACCGGTGATGAGCTGAGAATCGATGTTGCATTGAACACCATTGAAAACCTAACTCGCAAGGTCACCTACACCCTCAATCCCCTTGGTGATGTATTCAGCATCGTAGAGGCTGGCGGTATTTTCGCTTATGCAAGGCAGGAAAATTTAATGGCCCAGAGCTGATTTATGACTGTTACCACAATGCTAATCGAGCTCTACGATACCACTCTTCGTGATGGCACTCAAGGCGAGCATATCAACCTTTCAGTGCAGGACAAACTGCTTATTGCTGAAAAGCTCGATGAGTTCGGCATGGACTATATCGAAGGCGGATGGCCGAGCAGCAACCCAAAGGACGAAGAGTTTTTCCTCAAGGCCCGGCAGCTTAACCTGAAGCATGCCAAACTCTGTTCATTCGGTTCGACAGCCCGCACGGCAACTACGGTAGAGACCGACCCTAACCTGCTCGGCCTGCTTCAGTCTGAAACCCCCATCATCACCATCTTCGGCAAAACATGGAAAGCCCATTCAGCAAAAAGTCTCGGCATTTCGGACGATGAAAATGCGGAACTGATTTACCGCTCGGTCGCCTTTCTTAAAGCGCAGGGACGGGAAGTTTTTTTTGATGCTGAACATTTTTTTGACGGATTCAAAGACGACCCTGAGTTTTCACTGAAGATGCTGCTTTCAGCGGTCCAAGGCGGAGCTTCAAGAATTGTGCTCTGCGACACTAATGGAGGATCACTGCCTCATGAAGTTACCGAAGCTGTAACAAAGGTTCTTGCGGTTACAGGAGTACCTGTAGGGATCCACAGCCACAATGACAGCGATCTCGGTGTCGCCAACTCCATCACAGCCATCCTCGCCGGTGCAACCCACATACAGGGCACCATCAACGGCATAGGTGAACGATGCGGCAATGCCAACCTCATCAGCATTATTCCAAATGTCATGCTGAAACTCGAGCGTTCGTTCTCCAACGTGAAGCATCTCAATCAGCTCACTTCCCTTTCGAAGTTTGTCTATGAGATACTGAATATGCCTTCGAATACCAAAGCTCCTTTTGTCGGAAAATCAGCTTTTGCCCACAAAGGCGGTATTCATGTAAGCGCCGTTATGAAAGAGAGTTCCCTTTACGAGCATATCGATCCGGCACTTGTCGGAAACCGCCAACGTGTTCTCGTTTCTGAGCTTGCTGGGCAAAGCAACATACGCTACAAGGCTCACGAGCTCGGCATCAGCATCCCGGACAAAAGTGAGCTTTTTAAGAATATTGTGCATCATATTAAAGAACTGGAACATGAAGGCTATCAGTTTGACGGCGCAGAAGCATCTTTTGAGCTGATTCTGCACAGGGAGCTTGGTAATTTCAAACCGTTCTTTGAGGTCCTTGAAACGAAGGTTCATATTGAGTCGAGCAAAAATGCCAAGAATGTAGATCAGGCAGTGCTCAAAGTCAAGGTTGGGGACGAGATTGAGCATATTGCCGCCGATGGTGATGGGCCTGTCAATGCGCTTGACAAAGCTCTTCGCAAGGCGCTGATCCATTTTTATCCTGAAATCAAGAGTATCAAGCTGGTTGATTACAAAGTCCGGGTTCTTGAAGAAAAACGGGGTACCAGTGCCAAAGTGCGGGTGTTGATAGAGTCAAGTAACGGGCGCTATACCTGGGGGACTGTGGGGGTATCGACCAATATTATCGAAGCAAGCCTGCATGCCTTAGAGGACAGTATGAATTATCACCTGTTCACCATGAAAGCCTCTGTGCCAAGAGTTGAAACCCCCCATTAGAAACAGCTAAGACTTTTGCCGATAGGCGATAAGTGCGATACTGGAATACGGCCCTATAAGAAAAGAGTGTGTTGGTTCCAGTAGCGGACCTTCATCGTCATTATTGATATCTGATGGAGCATCACACCCTGTATTGACAGCAACACGCCAATAAAAGGGCTCCGGAAGAGATGGAAGCTGGAGTATATTTGCTGTGGATGAGCTGTTCCATGCGTAATAAATAACATCTTCACCAGAAGAAGTTGTCGATGCCAAAACGACTGCAACGAGGCGGGATTCCGCCGACCAGTCAGGTGACCATGGCTGGCTTCCATGCCAGGATATTTCAGGGAATCCGAGTGCACCAGCCCTATCACTGCGCGGATGCCTTGATGATCGAAGAGCTGGGTGCCGGAGACGAAGAGAGATGGCTAAGCGCGTAAAACGGAACAGCTCGGACTCACTCTCCAGTAATGACCAGTCCAGCCAGTTTAAATGGTTGTCGTGGCAGTATACATTGTTGTTACCCCATTGTGTGCGACCCATTTCATCCCCCATCAGAAGCATAGGTGTACCTCGGGTGACCATTAACATGAGTAGAGCATTCTTTATCTGGCGCAAACGGAGTGAGCATATTTCCTTGTCAGTTGTTTCGCCTTCGATACCACAATTCCAGCTTCTATTGTCGTCACTTCCGTCACGATTATCCTCACCATTCGTATCGTTGTGCTTGTGGTTGTAGCTGACCAAATCGCGCAGAGTAAATCCGTCATGACAGGTAATAAAATTGATCGATGCAAGTGGGCCACGCCCCCCTGCTTCATAAAGGTCAGGAGAACCAGCAATACGGGTAGCAAGAAGCGAGGCATGATCAGGCATGCCTCGAAGAAAATCGCGGGTGTCGTCACGGAATTTCCCGTTCCATTCGGAAAACCGACCATAGTTAGGAAACTTTCCGAGGAGATAAAGGCCGCCCGCATCCCAAGCCTCAGCAATAAGTTTGCATTTTTTCAGAATAGGATCAAGGGCCACAGATTCGAGCAAAGGGGGATTATTCATGATCATTCCAGATGGATCGCGCCCTAGAATAGCTGCTGCGTCGAACCGGAAACCATCAATATGGTACTCTGATACCCAAAACCGTAAACATTCGAGTACCATGTCGCGCACCACGGGATTGTTACAGTTGAGGGAGTTGCCGCAGCCGCTGAAGTTGTGATAGTATCCTTCCGGGGTAAGGAGGTAATAGATCTGGTTATCGAGCCCCCTGAAAGAGATGGTCGGCCCTCGGTGATCGCCTTCACATGTATGGTTGAAGACTACATCAAGGATGACCTCAATGCCTGCCTGGTGCAGCGCACGAACCATGCTCTTGAATTCATCAGCCTGCATACCCAAACTACCAGTGGCAGCAAACCCGGCCTTCGGTGCGAAAAATCCGACTGTACTGTATCCCCAATAGTTCATGTTGGTCCCACCGGTATATGAGTTTGGGACCGAAAGCTCAAATTCGTCAAATTCAAAAACCGGTAGAAGTTCAACACAGTTGACGCCGAGACCAATCAGATAGGGTATTTTTTCAACGACTCCGGCATAGGTGCCTGGATGAGCTATTGCGGAAGTTTGATGCCGGGTAAATCCTCGTACATGCATCTCATAGACGATTAGATCCTCCGAAGGAATTTCGAGTGAACTATCGCCGCGCCAGTCAAAGTCTTCAGGGATCACAAAACCACGATATGGGAACTCATCATCCCAGTCTGGGGGTATACCCCAAACGTCACGGCCGGAAATCGAACGGACATAGGGATCAAGTAAAACTTTTGACGCATCAAAGCGGTGGCCGATGGCAGGATCCCAAGGGCCATCCATGCGGTATCCGTATTCGAAACTTTCGGGGTCAAGGTCAAAAATGACTACACTCCAGACATCTCCGATACGGAACGAATCGGGAAGCAGAAGTTCAGCTATAATCTTGCGGCTCTGCCTGTCGAAGAGTACCAGAGTGCAGGAGGTGGCTGCACTGGAATAAATTGAAAAGTTTACGCCTCCTGGTACAAGTGATGTTCCATAAGGTCTTACTCGACCGGGGCGAACTTTCCAGCCGGATATTTCAGCGGTTGGATAAAGATCAATACGAGTGCTCATAAGAGTATGGGTTTGGAAACTTGGGCAAGAGCATCATCAACGCTATTGTGTATAGCAAACTGTTCCAAAAAACCAGTGACTGACATGACATCTTTAACTGATTCAGGAATTGCGACAAGAACAATTTTTTTTCCGTTCACTTTGGATTCGCGGTAGAGTATGAGAAGCATCCTCAGACCGGCACTTGTAAGAATTCCTATGCCGGAGCAATCAAGCACAAGCATATCAGTCGAACATAAAACGGCCATCAGTTTTTCCTGAAGATCTCCTGCTGCAGAATGGGTTATGTCGCCGGTAATGACAGCAATAGCAGCGCTGTGGTGTTGAGAAACGGTAATTTGCATATTAGGACTCCACATTATAGACTGGGGCTGTTTTTTCAAAAGTTTTCACTATTTTTTTGCGAATGAGAATGCGACCATCGGCGGGCATTCTTACAAGTTCCAGATACTGGCGCGAAACGGATGCCTCGTAGTGGCTAGTGGCTTCTCCAGGATTCCACCTGCGCCGTTCCCACCTGACCACCAGTTCAACAATGGCGAGCTGCCCAGAGAGCTTGATATCCCATGACTCAACTTTATGTGTTTCGTCAAAGTATTTGGAAAGGACGTTTGCATACCATTTACTGAATGCTTCTTTGCCTGTGAATGGTTGCGAAGTATCTGGATAGCGCATCTCTACATCGTCGGTGAGAAGTGCCAGCTGATCTGCTAATGGCTTATGGTCATTTGTGCCTTGATACCAGCTGAGAATCACATTTTTAACCATCGCTTCCGTCAGTGAAGGCTGGTTGGCTCCTGAGGATGACGCAGGAAATACGGTGATCAAAAAGATCAATACGAGATAAAAAATGGCTTTTTTGTTCATCATCAGGAATCCCTCATTGAATTATTTTTTTGGCGAAGATTCGTGCTGTTTCTGGAACGGACAAGTGTAAGTATGTTGGTGTCCGATGAACGGAACATGCGGATTTCATCGGTATATTGCCTGATGAGAAACCAGCCCATTCCGCCGATCGGTCGTTCCTCAAGGGGGAGATTGGTATTAACAGGAGCAAGTGCGGCTGGATCAAAAAGTGGTCCGGAATCTTCAATACGGACAACAAAATCATCACCGGACCATGAAGTGAATACCCGGTAGAAAAGCGTAGGGTCCTCATGAAGCGAGTATGAAATAACATTGGTAACAGCTTCACAGACTGCCAGTGAAATTTCACTGACTGCTTTTGACTCCATCCCTCCTTCCAAGGCAGATTGCTCAATCAACTCGACAACATTTTCTATTGTTGAGTATGACGCAGGGAGTCGCAGTTCATGAGCATACTCTCCTGCCCTGATGAGCGTCAGTGTGATATCGTCAAATTGATCTTCCTCGCCCTGCCAGCTCATAACCTGACTCACGAGTTCCTCTGCCGATTGCTGCAGTGAGCGTTTCTGGCTTTGCTGAAGAAAGGAGGATAGCCGGTCAAGTCCAAACTGTTCGCCCGAAGGGTCCATCGCTTCACTTATTCCATCAGTATAGATCGCCAGCAGATCCCCTTGGCTGAAGGGTACATGCCAGGCTGTAAAATGCTTTCCAGGCAAAACGCCAATTGCAGGTCCGCTCTTCTCTACAAGCCACTCGACTGTTCCATCCGCCCGGACCAAGACCGGCGGGTTGTGACCGCCATTAACACAGATAAGTCTTTGGCCCAACGGATCCAACACTGCAAGAAAGAAGGTTACAAACATCATCTGAGGATTCGATTCCGCAAGCAACGAGTTGAGCCGGGTAACCGCCTGGTGCGGCTCCATGACAGCGGCAATACTGCGAAAAAGCAGGCTCACCCGCATCATAAACATCGCCGCCGAAACCCCTTTACCGGAAACATCCCCAATCGTAAATACCGTACAGCCTCCCGGTAGAACGAAGTGGTCGAAAAAATCACCTCCAACTTCCAGGGCTGGAATCGAGAGGCTGAAGTGGCTGCCGCCCATTAGCTTCATGGACTCTGGAAGAACGGAGTTCTGGATGTTACGGGCAAGCTCCAATTCTGTTTTCAAACGTTGCTGACTGCGAGCCATCTCCTCCTTTCGCAAGAGGGAGAGCTGCAGTTCAGATACCATACCGTTGAAGGCATCAATAACATCAGCAGTTTCATCATGTGTTAATGATGACGTCGATATGGCAGTGAGATTTCCAGACCGCACATTGCCAACCCCTTTACGAAGAACATCAAGATTGCGGGTTGCCAGTCCGGCACTCCATCGAAATAGCAATCCCATTCCTCCTATACAGATTACGCCAAAAAGGAATACTCCCCCGGCAAGCCACCATGCGTCGCTGATGAGATCATGAACAGGGAAGACATAGAGAAAAATCAGGGGAATTCCGGATATCTTTCTTGAAAGGAAAATACTTTCCTCTCCATTATTCGGATTTATTGCAATGAATGACGCGGATGGAACTGATGGATTCCGAAGTTCCAAAAATGAGACCATTGCACGAGGATTCGCATGAATGAATTCCTGTAGACGTCCATCGGACTTCTTATACGCTGAGTTCCCCTGGATTCCTGTCAGAAGGCGGCATTGGGGATCGAGAATGAAGAGCTGAAACTCTGTCTTGATATCGAGCCCTGACATTGTTTTCAGCATAGATTCGAGAGTGATGTCGATAGCCAACACTCCGTCAACAACAAGTGAACCAGACTCTTCTCGGTTGATCGGTACTGAACAGGTGATTTCCGGAACATTTCCTTCATAGGATGAACGATAGGGAAGACTCCAGAACCCGTCGATGAATTCAATGTTTCCCTTGCGAGGGGGAATATACCATTGAGTGCCCAGCGAAGCCGGATCATTAGGGTCATATGAAAGTTGGCCTCTGTTGAAACTGCCCTCTTTAGCCCCCTTCCGATAAAGTAAAAGGGTCCTCACTCCTTTCGGGCCTAAATGGTTGTCGGGTTCGAATGCAACAATTACTGCATGGGCATAAGGAAGGCTATTAAGCGTTTTTTCCATGGCAATATACCATGAATCCATTCCCGAAGGACTCCACTGCTGCAGCAGATCCGTGATAGTGTGTACCTGCTGTTTAATGGAACGCAAGTCCCATTTAAGCTTGTTTACCTGGATATCCAGACGGTTATCAAGATCATCTAAACGACCATGAAGCATAAGCTCACGACCCTGCCAGATTGTCACCGGTGCTGTGAACAAAAAGATAATGCAGGAGCAAAACACCGCGATAATAGTGAAGCGCTCTTTGAGTCGTTTTGGGAGAAGACGATTGAGGTTCATGATCACGCCAGTTTCAGGATTACCATCCGTAGCGTGTCAACCCTTTTTCGAGTACCTCTATGAGTTTCTGTCCGCAAAGTGCCGAATCGCCTGTGGTTCGGGCGGTGATGATCGGATAATCGACAATCACTGAATATTTTTTTCCGACATTTCCTATGAACTGCCCATCAGGTCCAACGGCATCTTTGAGAATAAATTCAAGCTGGTATGGGGCGCCCTGAAAGCCATGATCAATCTTTATATAGCCATGGCCATCGTTATAATCGAAGGCAAGAGGGTGACCGGTAACCCGTTTACCATAAACAATGCTTTTCTCTGTAATCTCGTCACGCGTGAATGCCAACACAGCAACGCCGTAGCACTCGCCCGCTACAGGTTTTCCGGCTTTAATGAATATTTTTACAAGTTCCTGGAGCCGCTTGTTGTTGGCCATATCGAGAATGGGCCCACTGCCACCTACCAATAAAAGGGCATCATATTTCTGTACATCGATGGCCACCTTGTCTAGAGCGTCATTGTAGGCAAAAAGTTCGTTGAGGTATACGGGGGAACTTAGATAGGGCTTTGAGGGAAGCCATTTTGTCAGGTTGACTGGATGGTTCAGCTTGTCAGATGCTTCAATCGCCCTGACTTTTGCAGCCATCACGGGAGTGGTAACCGTGCGGGCAAGAGGAGGATCGATAAAGAGAGGATCCATACTTGGTGGCAGTGCAAGCGGCTTTGTACCCTTGGGTGTTGCAAAATCAACGGTGTAGCCTGCAGCCTCAAGCGATTCGAGCGGGCCGATAAGCTCTTCACCCCAGTAGCCGAATTCTGAAAGCACAAATAGAACACGTTTGTTCAGTTTGGGTTTTTTGGTCTGCACCTCACTTGCCATAGCCATGGCAGGTAGAGTAATGAAGAGCAATAGTAATAACACAGCTCGGTTTGGTATGTTCATTTTCATGGGGGATTCTTCGATTAGTTGTGTTTATGTTATTATTTAAAAGGGGTAATGTTGGTAAAAATCAACGTTTCGTCCGGTGATCTTTAGAGAGAAGCTGGCGTTTTGGGCAATCCTCACTCTAAAGAGAGCTTGAGGGCTTCCTCTGTAGAAGATGCCAGCTTGAAGTATGGGAGAAATCCGGTTACTTCCAGAGTGTCGAGCATCGTCGGGGTAAGAGTGCAGAGCACGAGACTTCCCTCAAGCTTCTGTATTTGCCGGACGACGAGAAGCAACATCCTGAGACCGCTGCTTGCAAGATAGGTAACCTTGCCAAAATCGAGAATCAGGTATTTCTTCCCCTCCTGGATCATCTTGATAATACGGGCTTCAACTACGGGAGTTGTCGAAGCATCAAGCTTGCCTACCAGATCTACGATAGTTGATTCGCCATGATATTTTTCTTGAATTTCCATAAGCTCTGTTTATTGCCATGACGCGAGGCCAATCCTGGGAGAAGTGACCGGTCTGATTCTGTTAATTATTACCTGTTCTGTAAATTTAACAAAGTTAGTTGTATAACCTATATCCATGATTGCCGATATGACAATGAGTTGCTACCATGAGGAAGAGGCGAGCTCAAGTATATTGCCATAAGGATCGGCACAAAAGGCAATTTGTACACCCCTCTGCATTGAACGATCAAGTATCCGTCCGCCACGCAGGACAATACGACCAGCGAGTGTATCGACATCTCCAACGATGAGACAGGCGTGCAAAAAGCCTGAACGGGGCGATTGTGTCGCTGGAAGAGTTGGAGATACTTCAAAAAGCTCGAGGACCTGCAACATTGGAGCTCCGGAAGCTCGAAGACGAACGATTCGAAGTTTGGTAATACTGCCTCCAAAAAGAGCGGTAGCTCTTTGCCACTTGCCTGCATCATCTGGACCATGAGTCACCGGCTTGCTTAATGGAGCAAAGCCGAAGACATCTCCATACCATTTCATAGCTGCTTCCAGGTCCTTTACACCGATAGCTACATGGTTGAATTGAAGGGGTGTGGCTGCAGAATCAAGCGCATTAAGAATTGCTTTGCGACGGTCAAGGTTTGAAATTTTTTCTCCATACTGGTACTGTGTGAGTCCGGAAAAGTCTTCAATATTTGATTGTGCTCCTGAGGCGACTTCCCAGCGAATCTGTTCGATATATCGATGGAACCGTTCTTCATTGGCAGTGCTGGCACGAAGCACCGCATCGTGGAGAGCGGTGAGGCCGTTCGCCACAGGCCGCTGGTTGAGTGCTCCGGCTAATTCGGCGGAGGTGAGCCGAGAGCCCATGCGTTTAAGGATATCAAGATGGCCAAAGACGGACGCACGAATGATGGCATTGGCTCCCATAGGGTGAACCTCGTAGATCAGAGGATTGGCTCCACGATCAAGCAGCAGGCTGGCAATGCGCAGCCTGAGCGAAGCAGCAGCTTCAGGATATGGATTCATATTGTTCCCTGTAACAGTGACGACAAGAGGAGGCTGCCGGAGGAAACCGCCACGACGGTTGACATCAACGCCTTCCATGCTCAGGGCAATAGTAGACGAGAGGGCTTCGATCTTTTTTGGATCACTGGCTACCTGCTTTAGACCTTCTTCGATGAGAGCAACAAGTGTATCGGATTTCTTTTGGGCTTGCTCCTCTTTCGACGGTACGGGTACCCGGATACGCTCGAGCAATGCGGTATAATAGGCATTTTTGGCTGATTCATTAACCTCACCGGGAGATAGAGCTTGAAGGAGAGATTGATTGTCGAACTGCTTTGCAAAATCAGCGGCTGTAATGCCGCGCAGGGTAGTAGCTGCAGGATTAGCACCCTTTGCAATTGCAAATGCAGCAAGATCACTATGCCCGTAAAAGGCTGCCTGAAGAAGAAGGGTATGACCATTGAGCAGCCATACTGCATCAAGATCTTTCGGCCTTGCTGCCAGTATGAGTGATGCGGTTTCGACGCTTCCGGAGTGTCCGGCCATGTGTATCGGCAGGGCGCCTGAAGGCGCAAATGGCACAGAAGGATCCGCTTTGCGAATTGAGTTATTCAACAGCAAATCAACTGTCTTGGCCTGCCCTCGCACAGCAGCCTTGAGCAGCGGTGTCCATCCTTCAGAATCGGCCATATCGGGGTTACCTCCTTTGGCGATCCAATCTCGAAGAAGCTTCAGGTCTCCCCTTCCAGCAGCGTCCACAGCAACGGAAACAGAAGATCCTGCAAAAGCAATGTCAGTTCCAATATCTGGAAGAAGTATAAGGATCAAAATTATCCAGAGCTTTTTCATAAGGAAACCTCGATTAATTGATTTTTGACGCCACTAAAAGCGGGCCGAACGCCATAGGCCATGAGTTCAGTTTTTCTTGATCTGGTAACAACTGTTCTTTGTCACGATTTGGAGGTTAAATGCACCGTTTTGCTTACAACTGGTCGCACTTTTCCCATGATTGCATAGATTTTTTGACACTTCAAGCAAAAAATACTCGTCAAACATGCCTAATAGGTTGATGTTTTTCATGATGAAGAGCTTAATGAGTCTCATTCCATTAAGATACGAATTTTAATTCTTATTTTTATAACGCTAAATCGTTCTATATTATAGGCTTATATCGCCTTAGAATAAATAGAGATGCCCTGATATCGCTCTCTTTCTTTTTGGTTTTTGTTGCATCATGATGGCAATTACCCGTTACCCATTATAGCATAAAAATTAACCGACTATTCGAGGGCTTTTTTTATTGCGAATCGCACCACTCAGGCTTGTATCGTTTTAGGCTGATCAGTATAAACCGGGATGATAATAGATATATCTGGTTTATATTATAATAGAATGATATTTTAAGTCGTTTTTTATTGCGATTTTGGAGTCGTTTTATACAGAGAGGAACTATCCGCTTTTTCCGAATTAGATGGATCAGTCTAAACAATGTTAGAGCGCAACAACCAAGGAGACAACATGCGTTTAATAAAAGCTATCGGCACAACACTTATTCATCGAATCTTCTGCTTACTTGCATGCGGTGTGTTCCTTCATGCAGGTTTGAATACCGCATCTGCGACCGCTGCTGTAAACCAGGCCACTGACAACTCCATGCAGGCCGGGCACACCAAATTCAACGCCGCAGACCGTTTCGCGATCACGAACGTGATCATGGCTATGACCAATGGGTTGGATGAGAAGAACCTGAAGCAGATGATCTCCAATCTCACTCCGGAATTCTCGGTCGAATACCGCTTGCCGGGGTTGAACCCCGTCAAGATCGAGGGACGCGACAATTTTGGCAAAATGATGGCTAAGCGGTTCGAAAACCTCAACGCCGACGGGATCGAACGCCGACACATCATCTCACCACTCTACTTCATAGAGCAATCGCCGAACTCCGCCAGAATCCTTATCCAAATCATCACCTGCAGCGCGACCTACCGGGCGAATTGGTTTCCAATGTCTTCGGCGAAGGTCGAATTTCAACTTGTAAAACACGACGATCTCTGGCTTTGCTCCCGCCAACTGGAAACGTTGGACGGCCCGCTGGACTTGCCGCTCAGCAAAGTCATCCCCCTGCCTGCGGGAATGGTCACAGAACCTGTCGGAGCCAAGCAAAAGTGAACTGAGACGACAGCCGCAAGCTGGCAGTGTTTTGAACTGTTAAATCGCGGAGATAGCTTTCTTGGTGGATGTCGCGGGGAGCCGAACCGGGTGTAGCAATAATTTATTTGTGATGGACGAGAACTACAGAATATTCGCCGGATTGGGTATCTGCCGAGAACCTGTATATGCCGTTCCTTGGGCAGTTAAACGAGAGTGGTGGAGGATTGCCATGCAATGCAAGGCGACGGTATCCGTCATAAGGATAATCTACCAACGACCATGACCATCCTGCGTGATTTGCTGTATATTTGTAGTGATAGACAACCCCTCCGGTCAGCATAATATCTCTGGTGAAAAGATGCCCATTTGAGGTACCCATGTCATGCATGGGGTCAATCGGGTTCCAGCCTTCTTTTCCATCTTTGGCGAAAGCTTCGAAATTACCTGCAATTTGCAATGACTCAATTCGGGTAATCGGTGTAACCGGGGGATCAATGGCAAAGGATCCTTTGGTGGGATCAAGAGTCACCATATACTCACCATCCTTCTCCACCCGGAAAAGAATGTTTGATTCCTGCGGGGCTGAATGCCATGTTTTACCCCAGAGGCCGCCAAAACCGATGCTGTCGAGCGCCCAGTCGGCATTGATTGAGAAGTTCATTGTATAGACTCCCGTGCCGATACTGCCTCCGGTATTTTTCAGATTCAGAGACTTTTGCCATACTCCATTTTTCCCTTTTATCATTTGATGGCCAAGTGCTGAAGGGTTCCATGGATCATTCACCACATCGCCGTTAACCTGATATTCAGGATTATGGTAGAAATCTACCGTTGGTGAAATGCTGAAGCGATAGCTTTCAGGCCAGACGGTGAAGGTATAGCGGGCATCAGCAGAAACTCGAAAAACAATGGCGGTCTCCAGGATATTACCGACCCTACTGTCGTAGCCGTTGCCGCCTGCAAGACGTCCGGGTTTGTCGAGAATTGCACTGTATCCCCAGTCTGCGTTGTGATTGGCTGAAAAGAGGCACTGGTATACTCCGTTGTTTTCATGCCCGCCTTTTGCGGAAAGAAGCAGCGAAATCGTCCAAGAGCCATCCCGGTTATTGGTAAATTCATGGGAAGGAACCCACTCATCCCACTTTTCGGCAGGTCTTGTCAATCGACCATCAAAACATTCAGTATTCCCCTCCTTGTCGTGTACAAAGCCGTTGAGCTGAAAAGATTGAATTTGCAAGAGTTCATCGATATGTGGTGTGACCAGGTAGGTAGAGGCATTCGGGTTAAACGTAATAACATAAGTGCCATCGAGGGGCACTTTAAATATAACATTGCCTCCAAATACTGATCCTGGGCCGCTCACAAGCTTTCCGGGTTCGAGTCCCCGTTTGAAAACTGAACGGAGATCTTTTCCTGTAAGAAATCGCATGGAATAGATGCCGTCATGGTTTCGGCCGCCTGTGGCGCTTAGCAAGAGAGTTTTTTTGAAGTTTCCGTTGCTCTCGTACTCCATGTCATTACGGGGGTCAAACGGATTCCACATAGAGCGTCCATCCATCAGAGTCCCGACAAGCTGTGCTGTTAAAGGAGTCGGTTTTGCAAACAAGTAGGAGCGAGCTGCGGGCACCAAAAGTGATGTCAGGAACAGAAGTAGAGTGATGATCTTTTTCAGTGCCTTTGTCAATAGCCACTTTCCTGTCATGAGTAGCTTGAAATCAGTTTCAGTCATTACGGCATCTATGAGAATTTTCCAGCCTGAGTTATTGTTTCAGATACTGAGATACGACTGTTCATAACATCATATACGCCACCAAGAAGAAAGGCAACGCGGGTTTTCTCTTCTGATGAGAGTTTTGCTACGCCAAACAGAATCTCGTCAACGGCCTCTTCCCCCAGATCAGGAAGTAATGGTATTAAGTCGCTCTGAAAAAGTCTGGCGTTTTCTTCTTCAGCCATTGTCTCGCATACCACGTCGATAGCCTTCTGCCTGAGTTCGGGATCGGCTCCAAAACGAATGAGAGCTGCACCTGCCAAAATACGGGCGATCGAATTCGGTGAATTGAGTATTCGAGCCGGTGCAGATGGCTCAGGGCAATCTCCGACAAGATGACAGACGGCCAGAGCTGCCTGGTGGGCATCGGGATCGTCACCTTCGAGAAGCTCTGAGAGTACGCGGCGAACCTTTAATTTCATTTCAGGTTCGTCCCATAGTGCCTGAACTGCCGCAGCCCTTACCATTGCGGATTCATCCTGAAGCATCGGCTCAAGTAACGCTCTTTTTTCTGCGCTGAGAATTCCGATAGCCTCTACTACTCGTGCGCGAACAGGAACCGTGCCGTTTTCAAGCCATTTCTTTGCCATCTCCTGCCACTGCCCGGCCGGCTGTTTTAGAAGAACAAGCTTGAGAGCATCGGCGCGAATGGCCGGTTCAGGATCGGATTCAACCAGGCGATGGAGAATATCGTAAGCCTCAGAGGGCAGGGGGCGCTTTTTCAAGAGGTGTGTCATGGAGCGTAAAGATTCTGCACGAACATGGACAACCGGGTCATGCAGCAACAGGTAGAGGGCTTGCAGTGAGCTATTGCCGGCGATACTGGCCCTCACACGGGCCAGGGCGGCACGTCTCTGAGGGTCCTTCATTTTTGCGACCTCTTCGAGCATCACTTCAGCTCTTGCGTTTGCAGGCTCTACAAGGCAATCAATAGCATCCATGACTGTCCGTTGCTCTGCGCTTTTCAGGTTATCGGCAATCATATCCATGTAATGCTTTTGGGAATTGACAACCACAATAATCCAAAGGGTGGAAAGAGCGATTCCGGAGAGCGTCACAGGATCCAGCCAGCCGGATTTGTTTACTGTATCGAAGGTATGATGTAGAAAGATAATGAGCAAGCCTCCAATAACGCCACCAAGCGGGTTGATGACCCCATCGATGAAGCCACGAATACGTGCACGAAGTGAGCCTGGAATTGCATTGAGAGCCAGTTGATAAGAATTACCCTGAATAGTCATACCGACCAAGTCCCATGTACAGCGCATAAAAAGTCCAGACCAGAAAAGGAAATATGACCCAATGAGGGCAAATCCTGCGAGGATGGATACTGGAAGAGCACAAAGCCCTCGTGAAACACCAATACGACGGATGAGATAGCTGCTGAAAAAGAGCTGTACGAGAAGTCCGGCTGCATTTATAATCATCCCGTAAATACCATAAAAGCCAGCCAGTTTTGCTTCGGAAGGAAAGGTGATGTTCATAATGCGCGAGAACTGATAATCAGCGAGAGAACCCACAACCCAGAACATGACCGCAATGAATCCAAGAGTGACTGCCATTTTGGAACGAAAAAAGAACTCCCAGCCTTCAAGAAGTCGTGAACCAGCCGGTTGAGCATTGGAGACTCCTGACTTTCTGCCTCGCAGCTCGCCTCCAAAACGTTTGCGCATCCACCATGTGAGTGGAATCAATGCCAATATGGCAGCGGCCCATATAAGGACAAGGTTGGCCGTTCCGAGGGAGCTTGCAAGGTAGTGAATTGAAGCTCCTCCAACGATTCCGCCTATAGTCCCTGCTGTTCCAACGATGGGGTAAAGTCTTCTGCCCTGGGAAGGACGGAACAGATCATTGATAATAGTCCAGACTTGTGTTCCAAGTGTAGAGTTACCTATGCCTTGCGCAAAAAAGACCACGGTAAAAAAAAGAACGAGCTGAACTGAAAACCCTTTTTCTCCTTCATGATTTGCTGTAACCAGGGTTCTGGCCAGCAAAAGCATAAGCCCGGTTACAAGTGCGAAAATCATCAGGAGGCGGTCTCTACGCACCACATCGGCAAACATCAGATATACTGATGATCCGAGTACACCCAAAAGACTGATACCAATGTATGTATATGGAAGGTATTCGATTCCCATTCGTTTGACCAGCATCGAATGAACTGCACTCCAGCCGATTGCATAGCCAATGGCAAGAAGTGCGACCATTGACCAGGTAATGACCACCTTCGAAATTTCGTCCTTCTGTATCACCATAAAAAATAATTCTTGAAACCTTTTTTCATTTTAAGACTTTCGCGCTTCCCTCGGCGAGGTTATATCGGAGATAAAATCACTGTCAGTGGTTCCTGCACAGTCCATTTTGGCAATTTCACCGTGAAAGCTTTTGCGTTGAAATTTTTGTATTCACGGCCTCCAATTGTCACTGAGGTGATCTTTACTGTACCAGGTGGAAATGAGATGGGCTGTACGTAAAAATTGGTTCCGCCAGCTTCTACTCCGGGATTGAAATGCAGGATAACCGGCCTTTTGTGTACAAGAAGATTGGTATAGAAATGGGCAAAATAGGTCAGTTCCATGTTATGATAGCCACTTTTGGAGTGACTTCCCTTGTCTGCCCTGTCACCAAGAAGATAGGGAGTTCCATCAGACTGGCTGTCGAAAAAAACATCGCCATCATCATGATCAGGAAAGGCAAGATTGTAAAAACCAGCACCTGCGCGGGCCGATTCAAGGTATTTCGGTTCATGGGTTGCGGCGAAAAGGATATAATAGCCCAGAATTCCCTGCTCCTGCTGCCACCAGGCCTTTCTGTCGTGCCAGGCCAATTCATAACGGCCGGTGACTGGATCGGGCATGCGCTCTATAACATCGTACCATCCACCTCGACGGGTATCCTGACCATGGATGAGCATCTCGTCTGCGCAATGTTTTGCGACTTGAAGAAAACTGGCGTTACCGGTAAGGTGATAGAGGCGGGTCAAGCACCAGGTAATCTTCAGGTTGTGACCAACAACACCGCGATTCTGCTGCCAGGCGTAACCGTGGTCCGGCTGCCATTCGGCAGTGAACCGCTCGTTGACGAACGGACTTTTCGAATCGGGAAAGTGAGCGACAATGAGATTTGCAAGCTCAGTAAGTCGCAGAAGGTGTTTGCTGTCATGTGTCCCAAGGTAGAGGTTTTCTAGGTAGGCTGGCAAATGGTCACCTACTGAATTCCAGTTTTTCTTTAGTGCATTTGATCCGGCATCAGACGAAGAAAAAGTTCCCGGATGAATATGTGAGAAATATCCACGCTGCAATGGGTCTTGATGGGAACCATCCCAGTAGTGATCATCCATAAAACGAATAGTCTTCTCAATATCGGCGAGTATAACGGGATCGCCGGTTATACGATAGTACTGGGTGAGTCCAGCCAAACTGTAGATCTGCTCATAGAGCGGAATTGTCCCGGCATCTTCAGCAAAAAGAGATGCTAATACAGGCCGCCCGTCACGCACCGCATGAAGCCAGTAAACATGCTTGCCATCAGGTGTTTCAATTCGCATTTTCTGGCGCTGGTAGCGGACAAGCTCTGTTACTGCCTTTAGTACGCGCGGATTACCGTTAAGAATATAGGTGGAACTCAACCCGTAGATCAAACGCGACAGGGTATCGGTCTCCTGCAAATTTATCGATTCAGATCGTTTTGTTCCGGCCTTGGTGATATTTGTTCGATAACCGGAAGGATCTCCAACCTCGCCTTGCCCGAATTGAGCCCTTATCCAAAATTCAGCAAGCTCCATGGCTTGCGATGACCACCAATCTGCATCTTCGAAAACAAGTTCAGTGCTACCGGTATTGAAAAATGTAACCTCTTTGGCTACGAGTTCAGGTCTATCGGAATAAACAATACCTGAAGCAGCAATGCGCACTCCCGGCGTAAAAGCATCAATCCCTTTAGGATCAATTCGCCTCACACGCTCGTCAAGACCTCGCAAAGTATGAAGATAGGCGTTCGATGCAATCCGTAGCCGTTGCAAGGAACCATCAGTGAGTTTGAGCTCCACTAATCCGTTTCCCCGATCCACAGTATTGACAATACCCTGGACCCGGTCGAATCGAACGGTTGGAACTGTTTTTTCACTCTCGGCCGCCACGGCCGCAGCTGAAGAAAGGAGGATAATAAAAACTATTCTACAGCAGAATTTAAAGATTGCAGTCATAAAAAGTCCCCTGCGGTTGCAATGTATGGATGAAGCTTAACGACTCAAGCCCTCCCCAGTGCAAGCAGAAAAAGAAACCTTTCCCTGAAAATGGCAACATTATCAAGGTACTGACCATCATGCCTTGGGGGAGGCTTAAGAAGATACAAAGATTTTTTTCTTTGTTGTAAACTTAAGAAGGATAAGTTGGCCGATCAGGAAAATCAAGACCTTTCATCTTCTTCCATATCATTGCCAGTCGGGCTATACGATAACCACTCATATGAGAAAACATTTCATCTTCTGCTTCCTTTTCTGTATTTTTATTTCGCTTTTAATACGACTATAACGCTCTCCAAAGTCGCAAATTCATAACTATTTTATACATGAAAATCCATGATCTTGATCCTGAAAACAGGCCCCTAGAGAGGTTTCTTCGTGCAGGAGCAGCATCGCTCAGCCCTGCTGAGTTACTTGCACTTATTTTGCGTTCCGGATCAAGAGACCTTAATATTGTTGACACCTGTGCTGAAATTATCAGGGAGTTCAGTCTTGAAAAATTGGCCGATACAGCTCAGACTGATCTTCAGAAGATCAGAGGCATCGGGAAGGTGAAGGCTATGCAGATCATTGCTGTTTTCGAACTGAACAAGAGACTGCATTATGCGCGGAATTTCAATAAAAAAATAAAGGCCGCTAGAGATGTAGTTGAATACATGGAAGGCAGAATACCGGATGAAACGAAGGAGCACCTTTTTGTGCTGCACCTGAACACAAAAAACCAGATTATGAAAGCAGAACTGGTTTCTGTCGGCACACTCAATGCTGCACTTATCCACCCAAGGGAGGTTTTCAAGTCGGCAATAAGGGAAAGTGCTCACGCAATCATCCTGGTCCATAATCACCCTTCGGGTGACGTTGAGCCAAGCAATGCAGATAAACAAGTAACTGCCTTGCTTAAAGAGGCAAGCGCAATCATTCAGATCGACCTCCTGGACCATATCATTATAGCCAGATCGGAATGGTTCAGTTTTCGGGAACGCTCTTTTATTTAATGCAGGCAGTCGAGCCCCGACGGGTTAGCCAAATGAATCCTGAGAAAAAGAAGCTGGTGCTGAAGAGTCATTTGCAGAGACTTCCCGGACATTTTTAGCCTGCAGTCCTTTCTGGGTTGTATCAAGCTCGAAATTAACTTCTGCATCCTGATTCAGTACTTTGAAACTTTGATCAGACTGAATAGCAGAATAATGGACAAAAATGTCCTCGCCTCCTTCTGGATTCAAAAGAAAACCATACCCTTTTTTACCATCAAACCATTTAACTTTGCTTATTGCCATGATAAATATTAAGATTTATCATTTATAAAGAGAGACAACTGCACTATAGGGGAGGTGGGTTGAATCGGATCAATTTCAGTTGAAATATATATATAAATCCTGAATTATTTCACCGCAATAAGCAAAAATACTATTGCATTACTTTTTTGACCCGCTACGGCGGACTGAAATCTACTTTTCTATACCGGGCTATATATTAATTTTATTTACACACAATGAGACAGATCATCATCATTACCGGCGCCGGAAAAGGAATTGGAAAGAGCATTGCACTTGATTTTGCGAAAGCCGCAGTCAACAATAACAATTTTCAACCTTTACTGATCCTCGCCTCCAGAACATTATCTGACCTTGAATCTGTTGATGCCGAATGCCGCTCTTATGGAGCAAAAACGGATATTATTCAAACAGATATAGCAGATATGAATGAGGTTGATCGGCTCGTGACTACGACGATGGAGCGTTACGGCACCATTGACTGCCTGGTTAATAATGCCGGTGTGGGGCGATTCAAGGATTTGGGAGAAATGACAGAGGAAGATTTTGATTATACCATGGCTACAAACCTGAAAGGAACTTTTTTTCTGACGCAAAAGGTTTTTGCCGTGATGGAAAAGAAGAGGTCGGGTCATATTTTTTTTATTACCTCGATCGCAGCGGAAACGGCATTCAAAAGTTCTTCGCTCTACTCGATGTCGAAGTTCGGCCAGAAAGGATTGGTGGAGACAATACGCCTTTATGCAAAAACCTGCAATGTCAAGATCACGAATGTAATGCCCGGAGCTGTCTATACGCCGATGTGGGGAGAAGTCACCGATATGACAAAAAACTTGATGATGATGCCTGAGGATATATCAGTTCCTATAGTAAATGCATATCTGAGCACGCAGCGGGCATCCATTGAAGAGCTTGTCATACGGCCGGTTTGCGGTGATATCAGTGAGTGAACAATGCAAAAGCTCTTGTGGGAAAGCCGCATTTTTTCCTGTATTTTCAGGTACTCCTTTTTAAACAATAAATCTGAACCATAATCGACCATGAGTCTGAAAGAAAAAATAGACCAGGATCTCAAAAGTTCCATGAAGAGCGGCGATAAAGACCGACTTAATGCAATTCGCTCTATCCGGGCCGCTTTGCTTGAAAAAGAGGTATCGATTCGAGTTGGAGGGGTAGGCACTCTTAATGACGAACAGGAGATTGAGGTACTGGTCAGTATTGCGAAAAAACGTCGCGATGCCATTGAACAGTTCACAGCAGGAAACCGTCCTGACCTTGCGGCAACAGAGCTTTCGGAGCTTAAGGTTATAGAAGAGTATCTTCCTGAACCGGTATCCGATGATGAAGTTATTGCCATTGTGAAGGATGTTGTTACCAGAACAGGCGCCACATCCATGAAAGATATAGGGAAAGTGATGGGCGAAGCGATGAAAGCGCTCAAGGGTAAAGCTGACGGGACCAAGGTTCAGCAGATTGTCAAGTCACTGCTTTCAGCATAACCTCATCCTTTTTTACCATTATGCTTGATATCAACGTTATCCGTCAGAATCCGGAAGAGGTAGTCGACATGCTACGCAGGCGTCAACTCAGTTCGGAAGAGCCAAAACTTGCCGAACTTCTTGCCCTTGACAAAAAGCGCAAGGAGCTGGTGCAGCACTCTGATGAGCAGAAAGCACTCAGAAACAAGGTATCCAAAGAGATTGCGGAGATTAAAAAAAGCGGTCAGGGATCAGGAGATGACCTGATTATTGAGATGAAGAGAGTTTCTGAAGATATCGCAGGAATGGACACGCTGCTCAGCGGTATTGAAGAAGAGATTGAGACTATTCTTCTCGGTCTTCCCAATAAACTTCACCATTCGGTACCTACCGGACGCTCTGCAGAGGATAATCTGGTGTTTAAAGAGCCGGTGAACTTTGAGTACGATCTTAACTTCGCGATCAAAAACCACCTTGAGCTGGGCAAATCCCTTGGAATACTTGATTTTGAGCGTGGGGCAAAGGTAGCTGGAGCCGGCTTTCCCGCTTATATCGGAAAGGGGGCTCGCCTTGAACGCGCACTGATCAATTTCATGCTCGACCTGCATACAGAGAAACATGGATATACCGAAGTGTTCCCGCCCTTTTTTGTCAATCAGGAATCGCTGAGGGGAACCGGACAGTGGCCGAAATTTGCCGATCAGGTATACCATATGCAGGAGGACAACCTTTACGCCATTCCGACAGCTGAAGTGCCGATAACGAATCTGCACAGAGGGGAAATGCTGGATCAGAAAGCTCTGCCGATATCATATGCGGCCTATTCAGCGTGTTTCAGACGCGAAGCGGGCAGTTATGGCAAGGATACCAGGGGGTTCCTGAGAGTGCATCAGTTCAACAAAGTAGAAATGGTAAAGTTTACCAGGCCGGAAGAGTCATACAATACTCTTGAACAAATCCGTGAGAACGCTGAGGCAATACTCATCGCCCTGAAGATCCCTTACCGGGTGCTTTTGCTCTGCAGCGGAGATATCAGTGCAAACGCTACGAAATGTTATGATATCGAAGTCTGGTCGCCAGCGGAAAATAAATACCTTGAAGCATCAAGCTGTTCGAACTTTGAGGATTACCAGGCAAGGCGCGCCAACATACGTTTCAAACCTGACAGCAAGTCGAAACCGGAGTTCGTGCATACCCTTAACGGTTCCGGCCTGGCAACTTCCCGGCTGATGGTATCGCTGCTTGAGCATTACCAGACCCCGGAAGGAAACATCAGGGTGCCTGAGGTGTTAAGGCACTATACGAGGTTTAACGAGATTACTCAGGCTGCCGGGTAAGCCTGCAACGGCATTCCATCAAGAAATTCGCGGACCATACGGCTGACCTTTTCTACATCGATAAGAAAAGCGTCGTGCCCGTATGGCTCGTCGAGGTAGAGTATCCTTGATTTAGGAATAAACCTGGCAAGCTCTTCCTGCTCCTCTTTGGGATAGAGAATATCGGAGTTGATCGAGAGGATTTCTACAGGAATCTGCAGGGAACAAAGCACATCCTCATAGTCTCCCCTGCCCCGGCTCAGATCGTGCAGATCCATAGCCTTAGTAAGCGTAATATAGGTATTGGCATCAAAGCGTTCGACCAGCTTTTTCCCCTGATGATGCAGGTAGCTTTCGACCTTGAACGTACCTTTTGCACCCTGAACTTCACGACCGAACCTTGACTGGAAGTTCTCGAAACTGCGATAAGTGCACATAGCCATCATCCTTGCAGCTGCAAGCCCTCTTGCAGGAATATGACTCTCATCATACCATCCATTATTCCAGTCACGATCAGCATAAATAGCCTGCCGTTGCGCTTCGCTCTGACCAATACACCACGGGGAATGCCGGCCTGATGCACCCATAGGCATCAGAGCCTGAACAACATCAGGGTAGAGAAATCCCCACTCAAGAACCTGCATACCCCCAAGAGATGCGCCCACAGCAAGTTTGACCCGATCAATACCGAGAGCGGCAAGCAAACGGCGCTGAACATGAACCATATCCCTGATGGTAATCAATGGGAAATCAGGCCCGTAGTGAGTGCCGGTAAGAGGATTGAGAGAGAGAGGCCCGGTGGTGCCGTAACAACTGCCAAGAACATTGCTGCAGATAATGAAGTCTGTGGTTTCATCGAAAGCGCCTCCAGGGGAAAACATTCCTTCCCACCATGCATCCGCATCGGCAGAGCCTGTCAATGCCTGACAGATCAGTATGACATTGTCTTTTTCAGCATTAAGCGTTCCCCATGTCCTGTAAGCCACTTGCACTGAAGGGAGAAGAGTTCCAAGTTCAGTGGTATAGGATTCAGTTGAATCGAAATAAATAGTTTTATTGGAAATGATTTCTGTATATGCTCTCATGCGCCTTTGCTCATTGTGCACAATGGTTGAAAAAGAGAGCTATCGCTTTCCGAAAAAAAGGAGATAAACCCCTAAAAAAGGTTTAAAACGGAAAATGTCTGAAGAAAGGTATGAACCTGCGGAAAGGCATGCATACCATCATCATTCCCGGTTATTACTCCGGGATGGAATTGGCACCGCTCATCGTGCAATGACGGTTGCCAAGGCTTCTCTGGGCCAGTCCCTCCACCTTTCTGGATGATAGCTTAAAAACTTGAAAAGAACATTTAGTTCAGTTAATCTACGACAGGGAATAGTATTTTACAAACAGCCTGAAGAGGGCAATGCACTTAAATGTTTATTTATCATTTCCCATGATCACAGCACGAGAACTGGCTCTGAACGTCTTGCAGGCACTTGAAACCGACAACAAAAGATCAGATCAGCTTCTGCACCGGATGCTGCAGCACACGACCCTTAACAGGATCGACCGTGCACTGGCGACCGGGCTGGTGAACGGAGTACTAAGATACCGCAGTCAACTTGACTTCGTTATCTCACACTTCTACCACCACAAGCTTGAAAAAGCTGCCCCGGTAATGAGAAACATTTTTCGCCTCGGAGCTTATCAGATTCTTTTTTTTGACAAGGTACCGGACTGGGCAGCAGTCAACGAATGTGTAAAACTTGCACGAAAGTACAAGGGCGAAAGGATGTCGAAGCTGGTTAACGGTGTTTTACGAAAGATCACACCTGAAAGTGTCTCCCTTGACGAGTGGCTGAAGAAAAAAAGTCCTGAAGAGCAGCTGGCCATCAAATATTCGCATCCATTGTGGCTGGTTGAACGCTGGCTTGGCACTTACGGAAGAGAGAAGACCGAAGCAGCACTCATCTATAATAACCAGTTCCCTCTGTTCGGGTTCCGGATCAACCGCCTTAGAACATCCCATAAGGAGTTTTTTTCCGACCTTCTGCTTGAGACAGCAGCGCATGAAGAGTGCGGCATTGAAAATTTTTTTCTTTCAAAGGATTTCAACAGCTTTGAGCCTGCAGTAACTGAAGGACTCTGCAGCGTTCAGAACCCCACTCAGGCACTTGCCTGCCTTTTGCTTAACCCCCTCCCAGAAAGCACTGTGTTAGACCTCTGTGCAGCACCAGGAGGAAAATCCACCTTTATGGCAGAACTGATGCAGAACCAGGGAGAGATTACCTCTGTGGACATCTATGAGCAGAAGCTGTTGAAGACAGAGAGCCATTCACAAACCCTGGGCATAAACATCATCTCCACTGCAGTCGCTGATGCCAGGAACTTCACGCCTGAAAAACGACCTGACAGCATTCTTCTTGATGTACCCTGTACGGGAACCGGAGTTTTAGGAAGGCGTGCTGAACTGAGATGGAAACTCACCCCTGCAACCTTGAAGGAGCTGCTGACGCTTCAGGCGGAACTGCTTGACCATGCCGCCGGACTTCTTGAGGAAGGGGGTATTCTGGTCTATGCCACCTGCTCAATAGAGCCTGAAGAGAATACTCTGCAGATTGAGGCTTTTCTCATCAGGCATCCTGATTTTGAAGCTGATTCAGAAAATGAGAGCGTCCCTGAACTATTCAGACAGGGCCAGGAGGGTAAGGGCGCCATACTGACCCTGCCAGGCACGCATCGGGGTTTTGATGGAGGATTCTGTCAACGACTGCGTAAAACCAGACCCTCGTCAGATGGACGCGCTGCATAGCCAGTTCAGGAGCGCTCTTGAGAATTTTCTGAATTATATGCTGATTGAGCGCAACTTTTCGCAAAACACAAGGGCGTCCTACAGCAACGACCTGAAGCGCTACCTCCTCTTCATGCAGGAGAGCGCCGGCAAGATGAATGACATAACAGCCCATCATATCGAGCTGTTCCTCAATGCTCTTTTTGAGACCGGGCTGGAAGCAAGTTCGATGGCAAGAAACATATCAGCCATTCGCTCATTTCACAAATTTCTGGTTATCGAACGCTCTCTTGATACCAACCCGGCGGAAACCCTCCATCTGCCGACGCAGGCCAGATACCTCCCTACCGTTTTGACTGTTGAGGAAACAATGCATCTGCTCGAAGCGCCACTAAGCACAACTCCGCAAAGTAAGTTTGCCACAAGAGACAAGGCATTGCTTGAACTGCTCTATGCGACCGGCGTCAGGGTAAGTGAACTCGTCAACCTACAGCAGCAGAGTCTTTATCTGGAAGCTGGGTTTGTGAGAATTTTTGGAAAGGGATCGAAAGAGAGGCTTGTGCCGGTCGGCGACTCCGCCGTAAAGTGGATAAACGAATACCGGACAGGGCTTCGCCTGTCGCTTGTAAAGGGATACTCGGACGATTATATCTTTCTTAATTCGAGGGGGAAAAAGCTGTCAAGGATGGCCATATACTCAATGGTGCAGCACTATGCACAGCTTGCAGGAATTGAAAAGAATATCAGCCCGCATACATTCCGCCATACTTTTGCCACTCATCTGCTTGAAGGCGGGGCCGACCTGCGCGCCGTGCAGGAAATGCTTGGTCACAGCTCGATTGTCACTACACAGATTTACACGCATATCGACCGGTCCTTCATCAAGGAGGTGCATAAAACCTTTCATCCCAGGGGATGAGAGAGTACCCCCATGCGCCGTGGTTCAGTATCCTTGTTTCTCAAGAATAAGCCTTTTCTTGTCGTGACTCTCCATCTCTATTCTGAAGGCCGCAAGATTCATATTCACATCCATGAAGAAAAAGAGCAGCGAAGTGCTTAAACAGAGCATACTGCCGATAAATACTGCCGATAAAACCATTGGCAGGTCAATATTGACCAGAGCGCTGAGAAAGAGCATGATGATCAGCAATGAAGCGCCAAAACAGGTCATACAGGCCAGAAGAATAGCAACACGGATATACCGTGCCCGTTTCCAGAGAATAGCAACTTCCTTGTTTATCCGCAGAACATACGACTCGGAATTTGACTCCAGATCATCAAGCAGAGATCTTGAGCGGTCAATAACACGACCAAGGCGGTTGGTCATAGTTAGAAGAAGAAGACCAAGGCCGGAAATAAGAATCATCGGCCCGATGGCGGTCTGAAGAATAGGGACAAGCTCCCTGAACGAAGTAACTGACATAGTATCCTTGTTATTAACATAATAAAACGGTCATCATCATCTGTAACGCACTGTTAAAATAGTAATTCAGCAAAGAGACGCAACCCAAAAGCGAAGGTTTTGCAAAAGAGTGACAATCGGGTGAATCCCGGAGGAAAAGGAAAAAATTATGTTCAAAAAGTTATAACATCTCCAGGTGCTGGAATGACTGCCTTCAAATGCAGGCGTTCCTCAATTGAATCACGGAATATTTTTTTAACCGGCTTATCGCCATGAACAACAAATATTTCAGGCTTACTCATAAATCCTCCCGTCCAGCGAAGCAGGTCATTCTGATCACCATGTGCAGATAACCCTCCGATAGTATGAAGAGCTGCTTTTACCTTATAGCTCTTGCCATGAAGAACGATTTCCCTGTTGCCATCAACAAGAGAACGGCCAAGAGTTCCTTCTGCCTGAAAACCGGTCATAATCAAAGAACATTCAGGACGCTCAATGTTATGCTTAAGATGGTGCAAAATCCTGCCACCATTGCACATCCCGCTCCCGGCGATAATAATCGCACCGCTTTTTATCGCATTGATCGCTTTTGACTGCTCAGGCTTTGGGGTAAAGTGAAGATTTTTCAAGTGGGGCATCATGCTTTTGTCGTTTCGGAACGCAACAGCTTCCTCATCATACAATTCAGGATAGTCCCAATAAATAGTGCTGGCTTCAATAGCCATGGGACTATCAAGAAAAACCTGCCACTGGTCAAGCTCCCACTCTTTGTAATACTGCCCAAAAAGGTAGAGCAGCTCCTGGCTTCTTCCTATAGCAAAAGAAGGAATAAGAATGTTACCGTTTCGGCTACCGGCCGATCGGATAATTTCACCTATTTCAGCAAGAGTCAGTTCAAGATTCCGATGCAATCGGTCTCCATAGGTACTCTCAAGAATGACCGCATCTGCTTCCTCAACAGTTTCGGGGTCTTTCAGGATAGGACCGCCATACTGCCCGAGATCACCGCTGAAAACCAGTTTCTTCGCTATATCGCCTTCTGTCATCCATACCTCAACAAGAGCAGATCCAAGAATGTGGCCTGCGTCCCGGAATCGGATGAAAATGCCTGGAATTATTTGATGTTTTTTGCCATACGGCAAACCCGTCATAGTGTTAAGCGTCCGCAATGCATCATCACGGGTATAGAGCGGCTCTGCGTGTTTATCAGCTTTCGTGGAAGGATGTTTCTGGCGATACTCAGCATCGCGTTCTCCAAGAGAGGCAGAATCAAGGAGCAGTACCTTGCAGAGATCAATGGTTGCCGGTGTTGCAAAAACTTCGCCTTTGAACCCATGCTTTAGCAGTAATGGCAGGCGTCCTGAGTGGTCTATGTGGCCATGGGTAAGCACAACGGCATTGATGGACGGCGGATCAAAAGGAAAAGGCAGACGATTGAGTGCTTCATCTTCCGGAGAGCCCTGTATAAGACCGCAGTCGATTAAAACGGTATAGCCGTTAAGACGCAGGATATGTGATGAACCGGTTACCCTTTCCGTTGCACCGTAGAATTGCAGCTCCATTATGATTCTCCCTGATATCAATAAGTTTGATCACACTTGAATGTCGAATCCCTGTGAGTTTTAAAACAGTCCACTACGTTTAATATACAATAAAGCTTAAGCGTATGTCAATTACTCCTTTTATGGTATCTTTACAAGAAAAACAGAGAGCATGAACTCCATGATATCATCTTTTACTCCTTGAACAGAACTCCCCTCAACACTCATGCTTGATTCAGTAATTGCTTGTGTGCAATCCGCGGACCCAATGGCAATATATTTACTTCTCTTCGTCATTGCGTTTCTGAAAAACTTTTTCCCTATAGTGCCTTTTGATGCTCCTATTGCGTTAACCGGATATCTGCTTGCATACAAAAAACTTAACATCGTACTGGCTATTCTATGGCCTTCACTTGGTTCAACGTTGGGGTTTATGGTTATCTACCTCATCAGCAGAAAGTTTGGAATGAAACTATATTCGAGAGACATCTCCGCGACTCCTCCTCGATGGGGTGAAAAAATTCACAGGTTTTTTCCACCCGCAGAGATTGAATTTATACGCAAACGATTTGCCGCTCATGGATATTTAGCTGTTCTTCTCAACCGCTTTCTTATAGGCTCCAGGTCATTCATTTCTCCGGTTTCCGGCTTAATGCATCTGAATGCTTTTGCAGTGCTCCTTGCGGCAGGAATAAGTGCCTCTGTCTGGAATACATTACTGGTCTACGGCGGCTATCTGCTCGGGAAACATTGGGAGAATATCGGAGAATTTGTTGTTATTTACAGTATTCCGGTAACTGTAGTTTTTGTTGTTATCATTACTTTTGCCGTGATAAAATATCGAAAGGAGAGAAAGGGTCCAGAGCAGGCAAATCAATAAAACGTAGGCAAACAACTTTAAGCCAATCATAAGACAAGGAGAAGACGCGATGGCAAAGAAAAAAGTTGAAATCAAATGGCTGAGTGAGCCCGAAGATCATGACTATCCTGCGGCTAAGTCCTTCTTGAGCATTCTGTTCGAAGAATCATTTGCAAAGAAGATTGTGAAGGAGTTGAAAAAAGCACCGATGTCCGAGTTCAAGGCAAAAGACATTTTCAGGGCTTCCGCGCTCTCTCTTCTTGGCGTCAGCAATTCTCATATTGATAAAGACCGGCAAAAAATTGAATCCGGACAAGCTATTGCTCCGCTTCTGTTAGTAAGGGATACCTATAATGGAAAGGTCTTCATTGCCGATGGATATCATCGGTTATGCGCAATCTATTCCTATGATGAAGATGCTGTTATTCCCTGTAAAATCATTTAGCAACGAGGTTATCAAGCTTTGGCTGGAAGCAAAATAAAATTTAATAACAACGCATTCTTAGAATTCAATTACTTGACGATATAAAACCTTAAGGAGTTCTGCTATGTTTGGTCAAATGGACATAATACTGATAGGTGGCGCCGTTCTTTTACTTTTTGGGCCCAAAAAATTACCTGAACTTATGAGAGGAATGGGAAAAGGGTTGAGGGAGTTTAAAAAAGCCCAAAGTGAACATGAAGGTGACATAAAAAATGCCGGCGAGTTGCCAGAGAAAAAAACCACGCAAAACAAACAAGAGGGTTAGGGGGGAATAGTTGGCAGTTGGCAGTTGGCAGTTGGCAGTCGGCAGTTGGCAGTTGGTGGGGGAAAAGAGGGAGGGATGGCCGGAATCATGAGGGACTTGAAGTACTACAATGGACGTATTGTGCATCGCAATATTGACAAGGAATTGCTGATTGCAAGGAAGAAGGGGGAAAGAATCGATCCCTCACTACGTTTCAGGATGACAAATCTATCCTTTTCCTTCGAATACCCGGTTAGCATCTATTATTTGGCCGGTTTACCCGCCGTGTCGGCTGATTTTGGTCGACCTCTTTTTTTTGTGCGTGGTTCTTTTGCATCAGAAACTTCGGGCGAATCCGGCCCGTCGGATTCAAGCTGAGAGGCATCAAGCTCCTCTTCTGGCTCTTCTTCTACGTCGTCTTGAAGATTGAGCTCTTCGTGAAGATCGTCGTCAGGGATATTCGGGATTGCAACAACTTCATTTTTTAGCAGCTCATCAATAATATCATCAGGGTGCACAATTTTTTTTCTGCGAACCTGCCTTTTGCCTTTCACGTCAGGAGCAATAAGGGTCAGCACCTCATGAATTGATGAATAAATATAGAGCTGTTTGTCCAGTTCCTGGAGTTTCAGCATATCCTTGATGAGCTTGCAGAGTGAGACGAAAATAACCACACCTCCGCTCTTATTGGCAAACTCCTGAGCATACCGGATTGAGGAAACGACTGTGGCATCAATGGCTTTGACATCGGAAAAATCGATGATGAGGTTTTTGCTCTCTTCCTTGACAAGCAGATCCGCAACTGTTGAGTTAAATTCTTCCCCATGACGAAAATCAAAAATGCCTTCTTCGATTTTCAGGACGGTTAACTCTCTACGGATGGTAACTGAAGATTTCATGACTATTACGGTATCAAAATGGATGCACAGACAAATGTGTTTGATTATAATGAAACTTTGCTCAAGATGATACATCTCATTGTTGACAGAATGCAGGTATAAAGTTGCCGACAAAAGAGATGCAGGCATTGGATGTTTCTACTATTCTATTAAAATGTATGCAGTTATGATGATTATTAGCTGAATAACTCAACAGAACATCTCCTTTCGTAAGGTTTACCCTCCCTGTGTGCAGTTTGTTTTAATGAAATACTTTCTCTTTGTTATCATTTTTACACTCCCAATTCACCTCTTCATCAAGGAGCTTCGATGGCTATCATGACTGAATTTTTAGATTTGATTGTTCCCATAAAAGTTATTGAGAAGAAATATCCGGGCGGCTGGGAGCGTTGTCTTAAAGACCATAGTGCAGCCTTGAACGCCAGGGTCTGGTTTGATAACTCTCTTTTTCGGGATGGGGCTATGAACCATGATGCCATGAAGATATTGCTCAATGAGTGGTGGAAAATGGGGTTTGAATGTTATGGTGAAGAAGATGGAATAATGTGCTGGAAGGATGTGTGTGTTTATGAAGGAACGCAAGGAGGCGCAGGGATGCCATGTGACTGGTTGGCTGAAGACACTGCAAGCCATAGTGTTTATTTGAAGGGGACAGATCCTGGTGAGATCATTGGTCGTAATTGGGATATGATTGATGAGCTATTGTAACTTTATTTCGGAAAAGAAAGATTTGTTGAAAGAAAAGAGAATGCTCTGCGTAGTAGTATATAGGAAGCAGGATAACCTTGATTCCAAAGAATTATAAAACCTAAACTTATATTCAAATGAAAAAGAATTTCATCGCAGGCGTAATCGTTTCTCTTGCTATCACCGGTATCTTTGGTGGCGTTTCTTTCGCAGCTGACAAAGCAGCAACTCCTGCAGCAGCAGTAGCAGCACCTGCAGCAACTCCTGCTCCAGAAGCTAAAGTTGAGAAGAAAGCAACCAAGAAGAAAGCAGCTAAGAAAGTTTCAAAAAAGAAAGCTGCAAAGAAAGTTGAAGCAAAAGTAGAAGCTCCTGCAGCTAAGTAAGCTCTTCCCTTTAGAAGAGTGATATTGATGGCTATTAAGGCAAATGATGTTGATTAGATGAGTAAGTTAAGATAAGCTGTCGGTAGTAAACCATAGAGAAAGCCCCTTCGCAAGTTGGGGCTTTTTCTTTTACGGCAAATATCTTTACCACACGACGTAATATAATATTACACAATGGCGTACTATCTGTACCGGAAAGAAAAAACAATGTTTTTTTAAAAATAAATCGCATTATTACATCAAGAAGCACTGAAATAAAGACGTAGTCAGTAAAAAACTCTCTTCAGTCCGCAATGGCAATCCCAAAACTGCAGGAATTAACAGTAACCGAAAAGAGTCACTGGAGAAACCATCATCCTGAGGCTGATTATACCAAGCAGGCCCGAATACTGGACGGAGACATCGTTCATACGTGGGCTAAAGCCAATCATGATATAGAGCTGGACTTCATGGATGTTGATCTTCTGAAGCTTGTGCTCAGCGAAACCGGCCTTGTAAACAAGAAGTTTCATGTCATATTTGATCTCAATCACGTTACTGACATCTCCTATTCCTACAAGAAGGCTATTACTGAAATGCTGTTTCATTGGCAGCCATTCCTGGGCCTGGTATGTTTTTTCAATGTCTGCCCTCCCATGTCCATTATTGTAGACTCTTTTTCTGCAGTTGCGCCTGAGAGTTTTTGTGTCCTTCAGGCAGAAACATATCAGGATGCTGTAAAAAAGGCACTGGCATTCAAAGCAAATGATACCTTATCAGAAAACGGGACTACCGCATACGGCATTGAAAATTCTGAATTAAAAAGACTGTTTCTCGGCGCAGTAGCTAGGATGTCCTGGCTCAACATTCTGGACTATCCAATCCCGATACCTGCTCCTGACAGTCAGTATTACCCTTTTTTTCAGGCTATAGATGCCTTACGCTCTGACTGCAAAGCAAAAGAAATAGAAAAAGAGAATGAAATAAAACAGCTCCAACAGGATTATGAATCCAGAATAACTCAAACAATCATAAAAATGAATGCACAAACAGAAGTCGGCAAAAAGTCTATCAATGATTTTGAAGCACAGTTGACAGCTCTAAGGGCAAGAGTCGCAGCACAGGATATGGAGCTGACAAGAGTGGCTACAGCGATTTCAGAAAAGACCAATGCGCTGAGAAATCTTCTTGATCAAATACACTCTCTTGACATTGATACTGATGTTAAAAGAAAGATGACTGATGGATGCCTTAAACTTTTGGAAACAGAAACAATAGAAAAGCGACTGAATATTGAACTGACAGAAACCGATTCTTTCTTTCTGTCAAAACTCCAGAAAAAGCATCCTAACCTGAACCAGCGTGAACTGAGAATAAGCTTACTTGTCAAGCTGAATTATGACACCATAGAAATTGCCCGGTCTGTCGGCATTTCGACGCGAGGTATGGAAAGCATCCGCTATCGGATGCATAAAAAACTTGGCTTAGGAAAGCATGAATCCATCAAAACTTATCTTTCTGATTTTTCAGCGGCGTATAGTGCTTAAAGCCTTACATCAAAGGGAAATACGGGTGTAAGGGGGAAAAGTGAGTGAGTGCAAAAAAAAAGCGAGGAAGAAATTCCCCGCTTTTAACTCTCTATGGAAAGGCTTAACCGTTGCGTTTCTTTTTGTTGCCTGTAAAGAATGCCGTTTCTTTTCCTGCAGGTTTAAAAGGCTTCTTGAAGCTCTTTTTTATACCGTAAGGTGATGACGGACGCTCCTGCTCTTCCATTTTCGTAAGTCTCAGCTGACGACCACAGACCCTGACCTTTCTGAGCTCATGGAAGATGTTATCCGGCATTCCCTGAGGAAGTTCAACTGTGCTGTATGCATCGTTGATCGAAATCTGCCCTACCGATTCGGGATCAAGCCCAACTTCGTTAAGAATAGCGCCAAGAATATTACCGGCTTTCACGCCATCTTTGCTTCCGACCTCAATTCGATACCTTTCCTTACCTTCTTCACCATAGGTCTCGTCCTTTTTTCTTCTTTTAACCGGGCCGCGCTCTCTGTCAGAAAACCCACGATCTCTGTCAAAACTATCCCTGCTATCTTCACGGGGTCTTGGCTTTTCAGGCTTGTTGGATAAAAGCAGAGGTGTCTCACCTTGAAGCATCGAGGCTAACGCTGCTGCTGCTTCAATTGTGGGAACATCATGCTCGTGACAGTACTGCTCGATAAGGCTGGTGAAAAATCCAAGATCTTCAGCGGCAATGGTATCAGTAATTTTCTGATTGAACTTTGCAACCCTCTTGTTATTGATGATTTCTGTTGAAGGAAGCTCCATCAATTCAATGCGGCTGTGGGTAGCTCTTTCAATAGCGCTGAGCATATTTTTTTCGCGTGGAGATACAAACAAAATGGCATCGCCTGCACGTCCTGCACGTCCTGTTCGTCCTATGCGGTGCACGTATGATTCGGTATCGGAAGGAATATCGTAATTGATAACATGGCTGATGCGTTCGACATCAAGTCCTCGTGCGGCCACGTCGGTAGCAATAACGATGCTCAGTGCTCCATTTTTCAATTGTTCGACAGTGCGCTCACGCTGATTTTGAACCATATCTCCGTTGAGTGCTGCCGCACCATAACCACGGGCCTGAAGTTTTTCGGCAAGTTCGAGCGTCATTGTTTTTGTACGAACAAAAATAAGCATGCCGTCAAATGGCTCGACTTCGAGAATTCTTGTCAGGATATCAATTTTGTGACTTCCGCCTACAATCCAGTAACGCTGGCGAATGGTATCTACAGTGGTGGTTTTTGTCTGGATGGTAACTTCGGCCGGTTTGTTCAGATACTTTTGCGCAATACGGCGTATTACCGACGGCATTGTTGCGGAGAAAAGAGCAACCTGACGAGTTTTTGGTGTCTGATCAAGGATCCATTCGACATCGTCGATAAATCCCATGCGAAGCATTTCATCAGCTTCATCCAGAACAAGACATTTCAATGAAGAGAGATTGAGTGATCCCCGGCGCATATGATCCATCACACGGCCAGGTGTACCGACAACAACATGGACTCCGCGCTTCAACATGCGAAGCTGAATACCGTAATCCTGTCCGCCATAAATAGGGATGACATGGAAACCCTTGAGATATTCGGCATAACGCTGAAATGCCTCGGCAACCTGTATGGCAAGCTCACGTGTAGGAGCCAGAACAAGAGCCTGAGGTTCGGCCAGTTCAATATCGATGTTGGAGAGTATCGGCAGGGCAAAAGCTGCGGTTTTTCCTGTACCGGTCTGTGCCTGCCCGAGGACGTCGCGTCCTTCGAGAATAAGTGGAATTGTCTGAGCCTGAATGGGAGTAGGGTTTTCGTACCCGACTTCTTCAAGGGCTCTCATTATGGGTTCTGCGAGCTGAAGGCTGCGGAAATCCTGCGGCAATAATTGCTGATCTTTCATTTGTGTATTCTATTCCAAATCATTGAGTAAAAAGCCTCGTATGAGGCGGGAGTGGCAGCAATGCAGGAAAGAAAAAAATGAAGAAGAGTTCTCATCAACCGAAAACATCCGGGCAACTTCAGACACAATACCGAGCGCCATCGTTTCGTCACAAACACTGGAAATACTCAAGGCCTGTTTGACCTTATAATTCCTGCGTCCTTTCTTAGCATATTCACCACGCATTTAAAACGCCAGCATAGTACGATTTTTTTTTACCAAATACGAATTTATTATGCGGTAATTGAACAGGGGGCGGATGTGAAAGAGGATGAGATCCCTCGCCAAATGTCGGGATGACGAAAAAGATGCAAATTGTATAGAAAAAGTGATTTGATGAGGGGAGTCGGCAAGTGACTTTTTTATTACCTTAAAGCTATTTACCGATGTAATGAGCATGAAACATTTCGTTATGCATAGCTTTGCCCTTTTTTGCTACTCCCTTCTTTTTCCGTTTTTTCACGGTACTGCAAAATTAATACGACCATTCTCTCCGAAACTTCGAACTTTTTTCGAAGTCAGGAAGGCCGTGATAGAGAAAGTTGAAAAAAAAATAAGTCAACTTCCATCGCCTGCTTTCAGGGTATGGATACATGCTGCCTCTGTCGGGGAATTCGAGCAGGCTCGGCCTATAATAGCCGCATTGAAGGAAAAGCGACCGGACATTATCTTTTTTGTCTCTTTTCTTTCGGATTCAGGATACAACGCAAGAAAAAACTTCCCGGATGCCGCTGCAGTGTTTTACCTGCCTGTTGATTCACGAGCTAATGCAAAAAAGCTGATATCAGTCCTCAAGCCTGATGTTTTGCTTCTCATGCGCTATGACTTCTGGCCGAACCATCTTGTGGAAGCTAAAAAATATGGCACAAAACTGATTCTCGCTGCGGCGGTGCTGCAACAAAACGCTCCGTATTTCAAGCCGGTTGTGAAACGTTTTTATACAAGCATTTTTCATCTGTTCGATCATATCTATACGGCAGCTTCAAAGGACACCGCTGCGTTCAGGCAGATATTCATGTGCCTGAACGCTGAGACTGCAGGCGACCCGCGGTTTGATCAGGTCATACAACGCAGTAAAAACCCGGGGAGGATTGATCACATCAAACCTTTTTTTGAAAACAAGACAGTTCTGGTTGCCGGAAGCGTGTGGGATAAAGACAGCGCTCTTCTCCTTTCAGCATGGCAGGAGTTGGCAGTGCGTCCATCGCTTATTCTGGTACCTCATCAAGTACACCCTGAAAATATGGCGCGTCTCACCCGGGATCTTCAAACCCGTTCTATCGCGTTTGTGAAGGTTTCAGCTATGACTGAAAAATTTGATCCTGCACAGGAAGTTCTCGTCATTGACCAGACCGGCTATCTTGTGGAGCTTTATTCAATAGCTTCGATAGCTTATGTCGGTGGAGGATTCGGCGTCAATGTCCATAACACGCTTGAGCCGGCGGTCTACGGTATTCCTGTTGTGTTTGGCCCAAACTATCACAACTCTCCTGAAGCAGAAGCTCTTGTTGATGCTGGCGGTGCAACAGTCATTTTCGATCAGGCGACACTGTCGGCCACACTGAACGAAATTGTTACCAATGCCACTGAAAGAGCAAAGAGAGGAAAGATCGCTAAAACATTTGTGGAAGAGAGAACAGGGGCTACGGCAATAATAGCCGACAGTATTATGACACTGCTGTAACCCCGGAAGCGCTTACGGAACCAAGGAGTCCTTAACTGTTTTTATCGGTGCAATTTTCGGCAACTGAACAGGGCGCTTGCGATACCTCTTTGACCAACCTTGTATGGTGTATGCCTTAAAGGTCTGCGTCGAAACGACAACTCCTGTGATTTTAACCTGTTTTCCGGGAAGAAGCCGGGTGCCGGGACGAATATCTGTATTGTTGATATCAATCTGCCAGATATTTTTATTGAAATCTCTTATGACAAGGATCTGCTTCTCCTTCCGGTACTCAATAACCTTCCCGCCAAGCATACCCTTTTCGGCGTGTGTCCAGCGGTGTTCGTTGGCATAAACCAGCTTGTTATAGACATGTAGATTTTCAATAAGGTACCGATGAATATACTTACCGACATCAATCGTATTCAATCCGACGCTGAGCAAAAGACTTGTGAGCAGAGCTCCTGCAATAACCTTTGTGGTTGCATAACGATAGCCTGTTTTGGTGTGTCGGAATCCGAAATAGGCGACTATGGTAAAAAGTGCAAGAGTTGCTACCCATACATAGGGTATGCTTGCTACTATTTCGGCAATTAAGGGACGTTCGGCTAAAAACAGGTCGATGTATTGATGATCCTCTATGAAATCATTATCAATGAAAACATAAATGGCTGTAGCCATCGCAATACTGCCGGTCAAGACTGAAATTGCAGCAAGAAGCCAGAACCCGAATCGTTGAAGAACGAAGTGCCAGCGAGGAATAGGCACTGCATTTCTTTTTTCGATTTCTTCCAGAATTGATTTTGATCTGTCCTTAAGCATAATCATGATATCTAACGCCCTTCTAAATAACTTTTAATTTTTTTCTTGGCACGATTAATCATAGTGGCAACTGTCCCCTCAGGTATCTGTAAAATATCTGATATCTCTTCATAGCGTTTTTCTTCAAAGAATTTCAAAACAATGATTTCGCGACTTTTCGGATCAAGCCTGTCAACAGCCGCCTGTATTTCCGATGACGAATGCTTTTGACCATCCCCGTCCGTCAGTTCCAAATTTTCAACAACTTTTTCAAAAAGAAATAAATCGCACTCTCTCTCTAATACACTCGGAAGATTCTTTTCCTTTCGAAATGAGCTGATGATTTCATTATGCGCGATGCGGTATATCCACGATGAAAACTGAAGGGAGTGATCGTAATCATTGAGATGAACGTAGGTTTTGATGAAGATCTCCTGCAGCAGATCCTGCGCCGCAGTGGAATCCCTGCATCCCAGTCGGGTTATATATCGTAAAAGAGGAGCTTCGTAGCGACGAACGATTGCAGCAAACGCATTTTTATCAACAAGAGTCTGTGTAACCAGATCCTGGTCTGTGCATGGATGCTGTTCTTTATGTCGTGAAGTATCGGCCATATCCTGGAAAAAAAATCCTGAATGTCAGTGTTATAATCTTTATAGAGTAAAGCGAAAAGCCTGCAACCCTATATATCTTCGTAAAGGAAGATGACCGGCTCTGTATCCCCTGGACATTTAATCCAGTCGAGGCTTAACTCCTTTAATATCGTGGAAAGAAACAACGCCAAGCAGGTGATCGCTCTCATCGGTTATCGGTACAGCGCGGAATGAGTAACGGAAAAAAATGTCAACAGCATCCTGCAGGGTTTCATCCGGACTGAGGGTGATGAGGCTGTCGGTCATAATCTCCCCAAGTGTCTGTTCTGGCTCAGCGGCAATAAGCTCGCGTAAATCAACAACTCCCTGAAGAACATTCTCTTCATTGACAACGTAGACATACATGATGACATCCATGTCGCCGGCAACGTCGCGATAATTGTTAATGACATCACGCACTATGGTCTCAGGCGGTCGTTTGATAACCTGCTGCGTCGAGTAGAGCATGATGTTTTCATCATTCTGATCAATAATCTGCTGCACTCTCTGCTTGTTTTCACTGTCTACAAACTCAATAATCTCATCGGCTTCCGAAGCTGGCAGCACTGAAAGAATATCTGCTACCTGAGCAGGACTCATTTCGTTAATCAATTCTGCTGCACGCTCTTTTTCCATTGAGCGGATAAGCTCTCGCTGCACTCTCGGTTCAACCTCTTCGAGGGTATCTGAAGCCAGTTCCGGTTCTATCTGATTGAATACTGCCATACGCTGGCTGCCGTCGAGCTCCTCGAGAATATCAGCCAGATCGACCGGGTGAATATCGTTGATATTTTCCTTGAGCACATTGAGCTTGACATTGCCTTCAAAGCTGCCGATAGTATCAGGCAAAGGCTGCACATAAAGCCAGGATATACTGGATCCCTCTTTGTATTTGGCAAGATAATTGGCAAGCTTTTTAAAGCCCATCCGGCGGAGAATACGAAAACGGTTGAAATCCACATCAGTGACAAAAAGCCGGTCGTTCTGAAACAGAAGCTTGACATCGTAGACTACTTCAACCTCATGGCCATCCATATCAAGTATCTTCTTGTCAAGAATATAGTCTTTCAGGAAAATGTGGTTATCGAGGGGATTGAGTTCGTAGCCTTCGGTGCTGGTGATTTCTGAAACAATTTCAGTGTTTGAAATCAGGGTGATTTTATCCCATGGAATCAAAAGACGAGGATCACCATAAGGCTGGTGAACCAGCAGATGGGTAACTTCAGGAACCTTACCGGCGTTTTCCTGTATAACAAGATCTTTCAGCTTTCCGACTGAACGTGTTTTCAGATAGATTCGGCGGCCGACAATCTCGCTAAGGTAAAAGTCACGATTAAGAACTGTAACCATGGGCGTGTTTGGGATTTTATAAAACCGTGATGAATTTATAGATCATCAATAGCACAAGCACAAAGAGATAAATCCTGAGAACCGCTAAGGAAAAACTGACGCCTTTTGACATTTCAATTTTTGGTTTGGCATAGCGCTGGTTGATCTCGCGGATCTTGCCGATAAACTGTTTGAGCATCCTCATAATCTGACAGCCTCAATTACTTGAAAAGATTAGGGAAAAGCGCACTTATGCCATATAACGTGGAAAGTATGACAATTAGAACAACGATCAAGGTACTGACAATATTCTGCAAAGGGGTGTTGGCATACTCCCCCATTGTCTTTTTATCGTTGAGCAGCAATATCAGAAAGACAAGTGCAGCGGGCAGCAACGTCACGGCAACGACCTGGACAAAAAGCGTGATGAGCACAAGCGGAGCACCGGGTATCAGAGGAACAACGCCGGCAGTCGCCAGAGTTATAAAAAATGAAATATAGAACCAGGGGGCTTCCTTGACCTTTGTATTAAGGGAGTGCGCCCATCCGAAAATTTCTCCAAACGCCCAGGAGCTTGCCAGTGAGATGCAGATTGCCCCCAAGAGGCCGGCATCAAACAGGCCAATAGCCATTAATGCTCCAATATAGTGGTTGGTCTTCATCAGCATTCTGGCTGCGGTGGCGGCATCATCAATTGGTGCGCCATTGAGGAGTGTCCCGGTTACAATCACGATGAAAATCGCAACAGCCACGGTGATGATGGAGCCGATGAAGGTGTCAAGTTTGCCCATTTTGATGTCTTTTTCCTGCAAGCCTTTGTCAACAACTGAGCTTTGCTGAAAAAAAAGCATCCACGGAGCAATGGTTGTACCGATATTGGCCATGAGCAGAAAAAACAGCTCATTATTGAAGCCGCCTGGAAAATTGGGAATCAATCCCTGACCAATGATACTTTCAATGGAAGGGTTAACCATGAATGCTGCAGGAATATAAATCAGGTTCAGCAAACAAAACCCTAAGGCAATCTTTTCCCATGTCCAGTATCGACCGTTCAAAACGATTATGCTCATCAGAAGCACAACCAGAATCACCGTCAGCCAGGCAGGAACTCCGAATATGCCGAGCGCTGCAGTCATTCCCACAAATTCCGTGACCAGCGTCAGCCAGTCCACAAACATGAGATCAATAAGCGAGAACCATCCCCAGAATGCACCGAAACTCTCAAAAATAGCTTCAGCGTGCCCTCGCTTGGTAACAGCGCCAAGCCGGACAGTCATTTCCTGGACGTAGTATGCTATGGGGATAAGAAGGAGGAGAAACCATATCAGGTGATAACCATATCTGGCTCCAGTAGCTGCATAGGTTGTAATGCCTCCGGCATCATTGTCGGCAATCATCACGACGAGGCCCGGCCCGGCAATAACAAGGTAAAGACGAATCGATTTCCAAACTTTTTTAAACCGGTAGTAGAGAACGGAAAAAAAATCCATATCCGTTGAGTTGGACGTTGACGAAACCCGGCATTGCTATTAAGAAGGAAAGGAAAGGCATCGAACTCACAGGTGTTCATACTCACCATTCGATCAGGCGCAAATTTACAACACTATGTTCACTTTACAAAGTCGTTTTGACAATCTCTGCAAGAGGCTCCAGTGAAGGAATACCATATATGAGGTATTTTTTGAAATTCACTTGCAACCTCTTAATATATTGATCTTTATAGCTAATCAGGATATATCAGGTCAGACATTTTATAATCTACACCTCATTTTTCATATAAAACACTCAAGTAAACAAAGGGCAACATATTCATGCCAGTACCGGTAACTTCGAATCGCGCTTTTCTCAAGCTGTTATCTTTCAGGATTTTAATTGTACTTGCCTATCAGATTATGGCGATTGTTGTGGGCTGGCATATCTATGAGCTGACTCATGACACCCTCGCACTTGGTTTGATTGGACTTGCCGAGGTCATACCGTACTTTTCGTGCGCGCTCTTCGCGGGCCATGCGATAGACCACTATTCCCGACGATTGTTCGGGGTGGCCGCCTGCTTGATGTTAGTTCTCAATTCGCTGACTCTGACTGCTGTATCGGCAGGCTGGATAAGCGGCAATCCTTCGTTATGGATATACGGTTCTATTGCTGTTGGCGGAGTGGCACGTGCATTTATCGGTCCATCTTACAGCGCCATGTTTGCACTGATCTTACCACGCGATCACTACGCCCGGGCCTCGGGAATCGGCAGTTCTGTATTTCAGTTGGGATTGGTGACAGGACCCGCCTTAGGGGGGATTCTGGTTGGACTGGCAGGAAAAACAACTGCCTATAGTGTTGCAACCGCCCTATGCCTTGCCGCTGCATTAATGCTGCTCTCTATCCGCATAGAGGAACCACCGTCAGCAGAGAGTACACCGATTTTCACCAGCATTGCCGGAGGATTGCGCTTTGTGTTCAGCAATCAGATCATTCTGGGCGCTCAGTCTATGGATATGTTTGCAGTGCTTTTCGGGGGAGCTGTTTCCATGTTGCCTGCCTTCATTCATGATGTCTTTCACTACGGACCTGAAGGGCTTGGAGTGCTTCGTGCAGCTCCGGCAATAGGTGGTTTGATAACCGGGTTATTTCTCTCTCGCCACCCGATCAATCTCCATGCCGGAAAATGGCTGCTGGCGGCTGTCGCCGGTTTCGGTATCTGTATTATTTCCTTTGCAGTATCAACGAACATATGGATTGCGGGCCTGCTTTTACTGTTTTCGGGGGTTTGCGATGGGGTATCGGTGGTCATGCGTACAACCATCATGCAACTATTGACTCCCGACGCCCTGCGTGGCCGGGTTTCGGCCATAAACGGCATTTTTATTGGCTCATCTAACGAACTTGGCGCTTTTGAGTCAGGCTTTGCGGCCCGGTTGATGGGACTTATACCGTCGGTAATTTTTGGAGGAATAATGACGCTGACGGTTGTAGGTGCAACAGCAAAACTGGCACCGAAACTGCGCCGCCTTGAACTGCACCAACTCTATTGACCAAAACAACATGTTATTTTTCGGGAAGAGTTAATCTCGCTCATTGAATTGATTTTTTAACTTTTCCCAGTATGGATCATCAGGATTTTCAGCTGCCAGGCTTTCAAGAGCCGATGTATAAATTGAGGTGATGATAAACTGCCGGATATTCCCCTTCGATTTGATAAAGCCGCTCTCTTCCATGGTTTTCCAAAAAAGCTCAATGCCTTTTACATTAGGATCAGAACTCTGATCAACATTACCGCTGTAATAGGCTTTTTCAACCATGGCCGGATCAATTTTCAGGTACTTCTGAATAATTGAGATGGCTTCACCTCTATTCTCCTGCTGTTGAGTGAACCTTTCAGCTCGAAGAATCGCTCTGATAAAACGCGGCCATACTGTAGCATATTTTTTCTGATCAAGAGTATTAATAGTTATCCTGCAGCAGGGGTGGCCCGGCTCGAGATCCTGTGAACGGGCAATAATTTTCAATCCCATCTCCTCTGCCTCTATATCGTGAGGACCCCACACAACTCCTGCATCAACCATGCCTGACTGGACTGCCTGTAAAATACCTGCAGGGTTTTTCAGTTCAAAGATCTGCAGGTCTTTGCGCCATTCAAGACCGGCTCGATGCAGCGCCCCGCGAAGAACGGCATCACCAGTAGCCAGGCGAACAGTAGCTACCTTTTTGCCTTTAAGGTCTTTAACCGACTTGATGATTTCCGCATTTTCATGTGAAGTAATCAGTGCGACATCCCCGCCCATAATACCGCCGATTATACGGAGGTTAGCTCCATTTGCTATATGAAAGAGGGGCGATGTGGTACCGAATGCTCCGATATCAAGCGCATTTGAACGAAGAGCCCTTATACCTTCATCCGAATTTACAAACTGAATCAATTCAACGTTCAAACCTTCCTGGTCAAAGAAGCCCTTATCTTTTGCCACAAAAAACTTTGCATGACCTGTGACAGGCAGATACCCCACTTTAAACGGAATCTTCGGCGAAAGTGGCGGATAGATAGCTGCATGCACATCTGAACAAATAAGCATGGCTATACCTGCCATAATGCACAGGGCTTTTCGAAACTGCAAACGAAGAAGAGAAGGAAACAGCATGTCCATCACGGTAACTATTAGCGAGATTCAGGAAGAGTAACTTTTGTGAACTGGGCAGAATTGAAGCGCCAAAACAAAGAAATCTCTTCACTTAGAAGAAGGTAAAAAAAGGGATTACGCAACCGTAAAAGAGTTATTGATTAAAAAATAATACATTTTGTCCAATTTACCGATAACACAGTATTTCTACACAGAAACAATTATTCAATTCTTCATCGGAAGTGCCTGCTATGAAAACAATCTTTCTTTTACTTGCTTCTAATATTTTTATGACTTTTGCCTGGTATGGCCATTTAAAATCCATGCAAAACAAACCGCTTATTGTGGCTATTCTCTTCAGCTGGGGACTGGCTCTTTTTGAATATGCACTTCAAGTTCCGGCTAATCGAATCGGTTATCATACCTTCAGTTTAGGCCAATTGAAAATCATTCAGGAAATTATCACCATGTTCGTCTTTGCCGGATTTGCTTATTGGTATATGGAAAAGCCTCTGAGTTGGAATTACCTCTATGCCGGATTATGCATGGTTGGAGCTGCCTTTTTTATTTTTCGTGATTGAGAATGTTTCTATCGCTTCCTGTATTCCATAAATACATGAGCTATTGTTATTATTTAGAAAAAAAATTGTCAAACAAACTATTGAGCAATAAGCAGACATGAAACGTATCGCTAAGAAGCTTACCGAACTTATCGGTAACACCCCGTTGCTTGAACTTCAGAATTTCAATCAATTGCATAAAACATTGGCCACTATTATCGTGAAGCTTGAGTACTTCAACCCAGGCGGAAGTGTCAAGGACCGTATAGGGTTTGCAATGATTGAGGATGCGGAAAAGAAGGGGTTACTTAATAAAGAGAGTGTCATCATTGAACCGACCAGCGGCAACACCGGTATTGCACTTGCATATATTGCGGCGGCAAAAGGATACCGCCTGATACTCACTATGCCTGAAACCATGAGTATAGAGCGAAGAAATCTGCTCAAAGCGCTTGGAGCCGAGTTAGTGCTGACAGCAGGCTCGGAGGGAATGAGTGGCGCAATAAAAAAAGCTGATGTACTCCATGCTCAAATTATAAACTCATTTATTCCGCAACAGTTTAAAAACCCCGCAAATCCGGAGATCCACCGATCAACAACTGCTGAGGAGATATGGAACGATACGGAGGGAATGGTTGATATATTTGTCAGCGGTGTAGGAACAGGCGGGACAATAACCGGTGTCGGGGAGGTACTCAAAGGGAGAAATCCTGAGATACAAATCGTGGCTGTTGAGCCATTTGATTCACCTGTTATTTCAGGTGGACAACCAGGGCCCCATAAAATACAGGGTATAGGTCCCGGATTTATTCCGGAAATTCTGAACACAGAAATAATTGACGACATCATTCTCGTAAAGAATGAAAATGCCATGCGCACCAGCCGCGAACTGGCCAGAAGTGAAGGGCTTATTGTCGGCATCTCTTCGGGAGCTGCAGTATATGCTGCCTTGCAGCTTGCACAGCAGGAGGAGAATGCGGGAAAACGCATTGTGGTTATCCTGCCGGATACAGGGGAACGATACCTGTCAACCATGCTTTTCCAGTTCGATGATGAGCTCTTAAATATGTAAGAGGTCGATCGTTTTCAAGGGTTTTCACCGCGTCAGAATAAGGCTGACTGAAAAGGGAATCTATATATCTCCATTTTTTCGGAAAAAGCTCTTTTCTTGTTATTATGTGTATTGTAGCTCTATATCTCAATGACTGTTAACCGTCTGAACCAATGGTGGCAAGAATTCAGAACCTATACCTGTTCCTTGCGGGAGTGCTTGCTGCAGGAAGTATGTTTTTCCCTTTCTGGAGCTTCGATGCGGGAAAAGCTTATGTCATTTCCGATTTCGCCTCATTCAGTACCTCAGGCATTCCGTTTGTCAATGGAGCCTGCTTTGCAGCTGGAATATTTTCTCCTTTGACAACGATCATCTCGCTTGCCGCCATCTTTTTCTTTAAGAACCGGGTTCTCCAGAGCAAGCTCATTCTGCTTGGCATCCTTCTTTTTCTCGCTGATCTTTTTTCGGGACTTACGGCGGCTCATTTTCTGAACCAGTATTTTCAGAGCATCGGCACTGCAGTAACGCATAACCCTGAAGCCGGCTTTTTTATAATGCTTCCTGAACCAGTCCTGTTCATACTGGCGCTGAAAGGGGTTAAAACTGATGACAAGATTGCCAATGCATACAAAAGACTGTAACCATGCGCATTGTATGGTCTGCAGGTGATCCTCACGGCATTGGTCCGGAAATCATTCTGAAAAGCTTTCTTAAACTTGAGCACTCCCGGCATTCATTTCTTGTTTGCGGATCGTATTCCGTAATGGATTATTACAGGGATGCGCTTAAGCTGCCGGTGAAACTGAAACTGGTTGAGAATGCCTCGTTTATAAAGAAGATGGAGAGTGCTGACGGGGTTCTGCATGTGCTTAATGTCGCAGAAGCTGATGCGATCATGCCAGGCAGAATATCGGCTGCAGCCGGACGGGTAGCTATGGAGTCCATTCATGCGGCGGCTGAGCTCTGCCGGGAGGGTGCGAGCGACGCACTTGTTACCGCTCCGATACACAAGGAAGCTGTTGCACTGGCAGGATATGCCGAAACAGGCCATACCGGATATCTCGGCACCATGTTCGGGGTTGCTTCTCCGACCATGATGTTCTTTGACCCGGTACTGAACCTCAAGGTTGCCCTTGCCACCATTCATGAGCCGCTTGAAAAGATTCCCGGTTTGATCCGCAAGATGGATCTTGACACTTTTTTTTCATCTCTTGCCAAGTCGCTTAGAACTGATTTCGGAATTGCTGAGCCACGAATTGCTGTGCTTGGCCTGAATCCGCATGCTTCAGACGGCGGAGTGATGGGACGAGAAGAGCAGGAAATCATAAGTCCCTGCATTGAAAGGCTTTCAGGGCGCATGCATATTAAGGGGCCTTTTCCTGCTGATGGTTTTTTCGGGGCTGGCAGCTATAAAAACTATGATATTGTTGTGGCGATGTATCACGATCAAGGCCTGCTGCCATTTAAAGTCCTTGCCTTCGAAACAGGTGTAAACGTAACGCTGGGATTGCCGATTGTGCGAACGTCACCCGATCATGGAACGGGTTTTGATATTGCCGGAAAAGGCATCGCGTCTGAAAGAAGTTTTTATGAGGCTACGCTGCTTGCCATACAGATAGCCCAAAACAGAATCAAAACTCTGCATCCATAATGATCTCATTTATCAACGTTGACATTGAGCTGAATAAAAAACCGGTTTTCCAAAACCTGAACCTTACCATTGAGCCTGGAGAGCTTGTCTATATTGTGGGTAAAAGCGGAAGCGGCAAAACGACCCTGCTCAAGTCGCTCTATATGGATATTCGTCCAAAAAAAGGAGAGATCCGGGTTGCAGGATTCAGTTCCCACACTATTAAGAAACGTCAGATCCCGCTCTTGCGCAGAAAGCTTGGGATTATCTTCCAGGATTTCCGCCTGCTCGAAGACCGCAATGTTTATGATAATCTGGCTTTTGTACTGCAGGTAACGGGTACGAAGGAGAAGCTTATCAAGGAAAAGGTGATGCATGCGCTTGAGAGTGTCAGCCTTGAACATGCGGCTAAGCTGATGCCTCTTGGCCTGTCGGGTGGAGAGCAGCAGAGAATTTCAATTGCAAGAGCACTTGTCCGCGAGCCACTTGTTATTCTGGCCGATGAACCGACGGGAAACCTCGACCCTGATACATCGCTTGAAATCCTTGAGTATTTGAAGAGGATTAACCAGAAGGGCATTATTGTCCTTATCGGCACCCATGATTATGAGCTGGTCCGGCACTCCCCTTTCAGAACGCTTCAAATTACAGGGCTGAACCTTGAGGAAACTACCATGGAGCCTTCGGCGACAGGGTTTAGACCATCCACAACTGCACCATTACAGCTTTAGCAAGATGAGATGAGAGCAATCGAACAAAACCGGATAAAAATCCTTAATTTCAGCATCAAATCCGAACCGCTTCCGGCGGTACTTTTTTCTCCAGAATCAATGGTTAGCCGCTGCTGACAACCTTAATGGCTCTCGACTACACCACCCTGAACCTGCTTCGTCAGAACCACCCTGCATGGCGATTGTTGTGCGCGCAACATGCGCCATTGGTAGCCGGGTTTCTGCACCGGGTATTTATTGTTCCCAATGTGCGGATACTCTCACAGGCGGATCTGGTCGAGGCGCTTGAAGATGAGTTGTTTGCATTGCGCCAGCAGCTTGGAGCAGATCAATTTCCAGGTACAGCACAAAATTACCTGAATGAGTGGGCTGACAACGAGAAGGGATGGCTGCGTAAATTCTATCAGGACGGTACGGATGAACCTCACTTTGACCTGACTGCAGCAACTGAAAAGGCACTGGCCTGGCTGGAAGGGTTGACTGAGCGTACTTTTGTTGGAACTGAGTCGCGACTTCTAACCTTATTTGAACTGTTGCGTCAAATGAGTATGGGAAGCCAGGCCGACCCTGAAGTTCGGATTGCGGAACTGCAAAAGCGCCGTGACGATATTGATGCAGAAATTGCCCGCATTCTTGCCGGAGAGATATCACTTTTGGATGATACCGGCCTGAAAGATCGTTTCCAGCAGTTTCTGCAACTGGCACGTGAATTGTTGACCGATTTTCGCGAGGTGGAGCATAACTTTCGAAAACTCGATCGCAGGGTACGTGAGCGCATCGCCCTCTGGGAGGGAGCCAAGGGAGCACTGCTTGAAGAGATCATGGGTGAACGTGATGCTATCGCCGATTCGGATCAGGGAAAGAGTTTCCGGGCATTCTGGGATTTTCTCATGTCGCAGTCCCGCCAGGAGGAGTTGAGCGTGCTCCTGGAAGATGTGCTGAGCTTGCCGCCAATCATTTCGATGCGCCCCGATACCCGTCTGCGAAGGGTTCACTATGACTGGCTGGAGGCAGGAGAACATACCCAGCGGACTGTTGCCCGACTCTCTGAACAGTTGCGCAGGTTTCTTGATGACAAGGCGTGGCTTGAGAACCGCCGTATCATGGATATCCTGCATGAGATCGAAACCCATGCCCTTGATTTGCGCGACGATCTCCCTTCAGGTGGATTCATGCCTCTTGACGACTCCACAGCGGTCATTGAACTGCCTTTTGAAAGAGCCCTTTATCGCCCACCCTTCAAGCCTTTAATTGCAGGCATCGCTCTGGATGAAGGAGATGCTGAAATCGATACCGCAGTTCTTTACGCCCAGGTTTTTGTCGACCGGGCCGAGCTGTTGCGAAATATCCGCATGGAACTTCAGATACACAGCCAGATAACCCTCGGGGAGGTAGTTGTGCGTCATCCCCTGCGTAATGGGTTGGCAGAACTGGTTGCTTATCTGCAACTTGCCGGGGAGTGGCCCCGGAGTGCGGTGGATGAAGGAGCCATGGAAGAGATAAGGTGGCAGAGCGTGACGGGTATAACCAGACTGGCAACATTACCGCGTATTATTTTATTAAGAAACTGATGATGAACCATACAGAGATTGATACATCCCGTCCGTTGTACCCGACCCAGGAACTCTCTTTTGTAGTGATTCCCCTTTTGAAAGGCGTGATTTACGAGGAGGATAACCAGGCATTATGGAGCGCCTTACTCAACCAGCTGGCTGGCATTCGGGATTACGTGGCAGTGCTTGGCCTGGAATTGATTGTTGATGAGGCAGAAGGATACGCTTTTTTGCGTTCTCAGCCTGAAACCGGAGCAGAAGGCACAAGCACCACTCCCCGCCTTATGGCAAGGAGGCAGCTCAGTTAC
>Ga0209697_10000326_pt1 | contig 77134 bp, 61 predicted proteins | sample AliMusrvi5mmetaG_FD_184115 | JGI IMG/M metagenome (GOLD analysis project Ga0209697, IMG submission 184115) | Freshwater lake bacterial and archeal communities from Alinen Mustajarvi, Finland, to study Microbial Dark Matter (Phase II) - Alinen... | ecosystem: Environmental > Aquatic > Freshwater...
AGCTGGCGCTGCTGAGCCTTGCCAATATCCCCGTGGACCTGCAGAACGCGGTCATCGCCATCGAGGACGACCGGTTCTTCAAGCATTGGGGCATCTCCCCACGCGGCATCCTGCGCTCCGCCTTCGCCAACCTCCTGGCCGGCCGCGTCCGGCAGGGGGGGTCGACCATCACCATGCAGCTTTCCCGGCAGATCTTCCTGACCCGGCAGCGCAAGTTCGTGCGCAAGATCCGCGAGATCCTGCTCGCCATCCAGATCGAGCGCAATTTTTCCAAGGCCGAGATCCTGCAATTCTATCTCAACCAGGTCTACTTCGGCGAAGGCGCCTATGGCGTCCAGTCCGCGGCGCGGAACTACTTCGGCAAGGAGGTCGGTGAGCTGTCTCTGGCTGACTGCGCCCTTTTGGCCGGCATCATCCAGGCGCCGCGGGGCAACTCCCCCTTCCTGCACCTGGAGCAGGCCCACCGGCGCCGCGCCGCTGTCCTTAATCGGATGTTCGAGGAGGGCATGATCACCAAGCCCGAGCAGGAGGCGGCCCTGCGCGAGCCCATCCCCCTGTCCAAGCCGATCGGTCAGGAGACCCAGGCCCCCTACTTCGTGGAGCACGTGCGCAAGCGCTTGGAGCAGCACTACGGGTACAACGCGCTCTGGCGCGGGGGGCTCAAGATCTACACGACATTGGACCTCGACCAGCAGAAGATCGTCGAGGGCGTCATGGAGAAGGGCCTCTCCAGCTTCGACGAGTCGGCGCGCAAGGAGTGGGAGCGCAAGCTCAAGGACGCGACGCCCGTGCTGGATGCCGCCCCTGAGGTCTCGACCTCTCCCCCGACCAAGATCCAGGGCGCCTTCGTGCTCATGGACGTCAAGACCGGCGCCATCCGTGCCATGGTGGGGGGGCGCGACTCTATGTTCAATCGGGCCGTCCAGGCCCGCCGCCAGCCCGGCTCCACCTTCAAGCCCTTCGTCTGGGCCGCGGCCCTGGACTCCGGCATGACCGCCGCTTCTTTGGTGGAGGACACGCCGTTGGCCTACTACTACGACGGCCGCGACTGGCGGCTTCTGGAGGGGGCCACGGACCAGTATTCCATCAACCTGGCCACCCAGCCCTTCTCCCAGTCCACGGATTTCAAGATCTGGGTCCCCAACAACTTCGACGGCAAGTTCCTGGGCACCATCACGCTGCGCAAGGCCCTGGCCTTGTCCCGCAACATCGCCTCCATCAATCTCATCACGCACGTGGGGCCGCCGTTGGTGGTGGAGATCGCGCATAAGGTCGGCATCCATTCGGACCTGGAGGCCGTCCCGGCGCTGGGCCTGGGGGCCTCCGCGGTCAGTCCCTTGGAGATGGTCAACGCCTTCGGGACCTTCGCCAACGGCGGCATCACCGAGCTCCCCTACACCGTGGAGCGGGTGGAGGACGCTTCGGGCAAACAGCTCGAGGGGCATGTCCCCTCCGAGCATGAGTCCATGTCGCCGGAGCTGGCCTATCTCGTCACCAACCTGCTCAAGGGTGTGGTGCAGAATGGGACCGGCTCCCATGCGCGCCGGCTGGGCCGACCGTTGGCCGGCAAGACCGGGACCAGCAATGATAACCGCGACCTCTGGTTCATCGGCTATACGCCCGACCTCGTCGCGGGCGCCTGGATGGGATATGATGACTTCGCCTCTTTGGGCCGCAAGGACTGGACCGGCGGCTCGACCGTGGTCCCTTGGTGGACGGACATCATGGAGCAGATCCTGAAGGAGTATCCCAAGCGGGACTTCACCAAGCCTCCCAAGATCGTCTTCCAGACCATCGATTCGGAGACGGGGCTGCTGGCCCTGCCGACCTGTCCGAAGAAGAACCGCATCCTGGAGGCCTTCTTGGAGGGCACGGAGCCCAAGGAGTACTGCCAGGTGGACCACTCCAAGCCGCTGGCCGGGCAGACGCCTTCCCAGGCTCCCGCCGCGGTGATCGGGCCATCCGTCAATGGCGTCGGCGCCTCCAGCGCGCCCGCCGTGGCCGCGCCGCCGCCGCTGCCCACGGACGAGGAACTGGAGAGCAAGCCGGCGACCAACGAAGGTCCGGTGATCTTGGAGTGATGGACGGGATGGCGGCGCAGCACCCCGGGCGAGACACGGACCCAGCGCAGCGACCCAAGTCTCCGGCGATCGATCCCTTCCTGGTCGCATTCTTGATCGTAGCCGCCGTGCTTCTGTTCTGGGGATTGGGACGGCGCGATCTGTGGCAGGATGAGGCGGAGACGGCCATGCTGGCCAAGAACATCCTGCGCTTCAAACTGCCCATCGTGTTCGACGGCGTCAATCTGGTCTCCACCGAGGTGGGGCGGGACTTCGGCCCGGATCTTTTGTGGCGGTGGTCTCCCTGGCTGCAATTCTACCTGACCGCCGCCTCCTTCGCCATCTTCGGGACGACCACTTTGGCGGCGAGGCTCCCTTATGCCGGCCTCGGGCTCCTCTGCGTGGCGCTCACGTTCTTTTTCGTCCGCCGGGCCTTCGGCTCGCAGCGCCAAGCGCGCTTGAGCGCCGTGCTCCTCGGGTTGAGCGTCCCTTTCCTATTGCATTGCCGCCAGGCGCGCTGGTACGCTCTGGCTTATTTGCTCGTGATCTGCCTCTTCTATGCCTTGTTCGAATTGGAGCGGCGTCCGAGGATTGCCGGGGTCGCGCTGGCCTTGAGCGCGGTCTTGCTTTTTTATACGAACTATTTCGTCGCGATCGGCTTGTTGACCGCGTTATGCGTCGCCCTCCCGATCCTCAGACCGGACCGGCCGTTCTGGAGGAGGTTGATCATCGCGCTTTCGGCGGCGGCGATCGGCATGGCGCCGGGGGTCGTCTTCTTCAACGTGTTCGGGAAGGCCGGCCCTTTTCTTGCAGTGAAGTCTGCGGGATTCTTGGTCTCCTATGTCGACCTCGTCTTGACCCAGCTTCTGCCTTTGCCCATGCTCATCCTGCTCGTTTGGGTCTTGCTGCGCCGCGGGGCCGCGGCGCCGACCCTCGACTCTGTCCGCAAGCGGCGGGCCTATTTCCTGCTGGCCTGCATCGGCCTCTATACCGGGTATCTCGCTTTGGGCCCTTGGGAGCTGTTCCGTTACCTGACCCCGATCCTCCCTTTGTGCGCAGTTTTGCTGGCCTTAGCCCTGGATGGCATCCTCGGCATGAGCCAGCTCATGGGGGGGGCGCTTCTGGTCCTATTGATCGGCACCGATTCCCTGCACGTCATCCCTCTCGGCCTGAGTGATTCTCCCGGGATCGGGGTCAAGGACCGGTACGGGCGGATCGGACCGGTCAGTTCCCCTTTGGCCGGCTTCCTCCACGAAATGACGCATGATTTCCGTGACTGCTCCCATGTCCTGGCTGAGTATCTTAAGGAGAATGCGCGCCCCGCGGACGTGGTGCTGGTCAGCTACGGAGACTCGCCGTTGCAGTTCTACACGGGCCTGAAGGTGGTCGGGGCATTCCAGGGGCAGAAGCTCTCCGACCGGCCGGACTGGGTCGCGATGCATCCGTACGTCATCGACTCCAGGCCGGGCCGGGATCTCGACGTGGTGCGGTTCATATACAAACACGTGGACTTGGCCCGCGCTTATGAGCCGGTGAAGCTGCCTTGCCGCGATTTCATGCTCGGGAGTTGCACCGAGCCGCATGAACATCTTTTCCGGGAGCCGGCGGAGGGGCGGGAACTGAAGGTCTTCCGCAGAAAGGCCGATGCTGGCCCCTCGGCGCTCCGGCATCGCCTCCCGCCAGGCGCCTAGCGATTGCGAGGCTTCGTCACCCCCGCGAGGGCTTGCCAGCGGGGATACTGCGGCCAACTCGGCGTGATGAGCCGTCCAATCTCCTGGAGGTCTGCCGCGGCCCCGGCTTGGTCCTGGCAACGCAGCCGCGCCTCGGCCCTTTGCAGAAGGATCGCCGCGCGCAGCGCCGGATCCCTCCGGCCCCAGAGGCGCAGCGCGGCCGTGCAGCCCCGCTCCGCCTCCGGGAAGTGACCGTCTGCGGCCATGGCCCGGGCATAGCTGAAGATCAGGTCCTGGTCCTCGGGCAGCAGGCCGGCGCCGAGGGGGCCGGGACCATCGAGGTCGACGCTTCGGGTCTCGCGCACGGCGTCTCCGTACTCGCTGTCGGCAAGGCCGAGCCGCGCGCAAGCCGCGCCCAGGCGCGCGCAGACGATGGCCACCAGGGCTGAGTGGCCCAGCCCCGTCTCGTCCCGGGCCAGAAGATAGAGGCGCTTGGCCATCTCGACGCGCCGGAGCCGGAGTAGGAGCGCGGAGGCGGCCAGGGCGGCTTGCGCATGGTTGGGGTCGACGCGCAGGATCTGCTCCAGCAGGGGCAGAGCTGCCACGAGCTCGCCCTGACCGAGGAGGCCCCGGGCGCGCGTCCAGTCCCGCTGCAGGGCTGGAGCCAGACGCATCTGCTCCAGGAAGGCCTCGGGGAGCTCGGGATCGAAGATGGGATGGAAATCCAGGGCATAGACGACGTGCCTGACCAGTCCCGCCACATCTGGGTCGTCATAGAGGAGTCCGCTCCCGGAGATGTCGGAGAAAGCGGCAGCCGTCTTCGCCCCGTATTTCGTCGAGGCTTCTTCCCGCAGGGCCTCATAGGCCTGCGGGTCCGCGGCGCGTACGAAGGGCATAGAGAGGAAGCGCATCAACGGCTGGGTGGGCAGTTGGCACTGGAGGGGATGGCCGATCCTCACGAGGGCGGCCAGAGCCAGCAGGACCAGGAGGCCTTGGGCCGTTCTGCGGGCCAGGCCGCCGCGGTCGAGCCCGCGGGAGAGCCCGGCGGCGGCCGCCCAGGCGAAAGCGACGCAGGCCAGCAGGGCATAGCGGGGCTGGAAATCTTTGAAGGCCATGGCGCGGGAGAGCCCTTCAAGCGGGACGAGGTTGAGGTAGGGGGATAGGGTGATCAGCGACCAGGCCAGGAAGAAAAGGAGCCGGCCGGAAAGGCAGGCGCAGGCCAGCAGCGCCGCGAAGACGGCGAGGACCGCCGGCCCGTGCCTCTGGCCGAGGAGTTCGTCGGCCACCGCCTGGATCCTCAGGAGTGGGTCCTTGATGGTCCAGCCTTTGCTGAAGCCTGCGCTGGTGACGCCTTGGAGTCCGGGATGAACCCAGCGGAACAGAGCGAAGAACACCGCCGCCGTCAGGAAGTAGGGCGGCAGGGCCTGGACGCCGCGGCGCAGGCGCTGCCGCCAGGGGGTCTCTGGGTCGGCCCAGGCCAGCTCGTAGGCCACGATGAGGGCGGGGAACATCACTCCGGGCGGTTTGGAGAACATCGCCATGAGGTAAGAGGCGCAGCCCAGCGCGGTCCAGGCCGGGATCCTGCGGCCCGGCTCGCGGCCCTTGAGATAAGCCCAGAAGGCGAGCAGGCTGAAGAGGCTCATTAGGAGGTGCGACGTCAGCATGGTCATGCTGGCGTCCCAGAGGAGGGGATGGAGGCAGAAGGCGAGGCCCGAGACGAGGCCGCCCAGGGGCCGGCCGGTCAGACGGCGTCCGATTGCGGCCACCAGCCAGGCGTCCACCGTCAGGAGCAGCAGCGCGCCGCCGTTGACCGCTTGGGGACGGGCTCCGACCAGACTGCGTTCCAGGAAGAAATAGACGAAGGTCGCCGGGACCCAGTCGCCCTTGCCGTAGCGGAAAGCGGTCCAATAGCTGGGCGTGAAGATGGCACCGAGTCCGCGCCAATCCCGGAAACCCCAGGACGCGCCCAGCGGATAGAGCAATTCGGCCCAGCCCGCGACTGGGCTGATCAGGAGGTTGTGGTGAAGCCCCAGCACGGCCAGGGCCAGCAGCGCTGCGACGAGTCCGGGACGGGCCAGGAGGCGGGACCAGGGAGATGCGCCGCCGGAGCCTTCATTCATCGGCGAGTATTATACCTTTAGCGGTCGGTCGCGGACCGCGGCGATGTTGTAGAATCTGGCAGCCTATGCTGCGCGAGTTCCGCGACCGTCTGGAGTCCGCGCCCCTGCCTTTGAGGCTTCTGGTCTGCGCGGCGTTGCTCAAGGTCCTCTGCGCCGGCTTCTACCTCCCCTGGTTCACCAATGGATCGGATTTCACCTTGGTCCATGGGGCCGGGGCCAGAGTTCTTTCGGGCCAGGGTGCGCAGGTCTATGACGAGTTCCTGGCCTACCGGCCGGAGAGCGAGAACACGCTGTTCTTCATGTATCCGCCGCCGGTGGCGCTCTTCTATGCCCCGTTGGCGGCCCTGCCTTTCCGGGCCGCTCTGACCCTCTTCGAGCTGCTGTCCTTGGCCGCTGTGTTCGGCGTCTTCCTGGTCTGGGCCAAGCACCGCAAGCTTGAGCCGTTCTCGCAAGCCTATTACCTGGCATTCTCGCTCGTCCTGCTCTTCTTTCCGTTGGATCTTGCGGCCCAGCTCGGCCAGAACGACGCGGTGGTGCTGCTTCTGCTGGTCCTGGCCTTGGCCTGGCGCAGGAAGCCCTTCCTCTCCGGCCTGGTCTTGTCCGTGGCCGTTTGGTTGAGGGTCTTCCTCGGGTTCATCCTCCTCTACCTCCTGCTCAGGCGCCGGTGGCGCCAGCTTTTTTGGGTCGTCTTCTGGCTGGCGGTCCTGGCCGGAGTGAGCCTGGCCTTCGTGCCCTGGCAGACGCAGGTCCAGTATTATGCCCATCTGGTCCGTCCACTGGGCATCGAGTCCTTCTACGACAACCAATCCTTGACGGGCCTGTGCTATCGGTCTTTCACGGACAGCGGCTACACGAGGGGGGTCGTCAACGCTCCGGGTCTGGCCCGTGCGCTCACGGCGCTGGCATCCTTGCTGCTGACCGCGGGCTTCGTCTCCGTCTCGCTCAAGGGCAACCAGGAGGGGGACTTCGATGAAGGCTTCGGCCTGGCTTTGGTGACGGCTCTGCTGCTCTCCCCGCACAGCGATACGCACCACCAGGCGCTCCTGCTCATCCCATTGCTGCTGCTTCTGGAGCGCCGTTCGGTACGCACGGCGAGCCTGCTCTACTACGGGTTCTTCGCCGCGTTCGTGCCGGTGGTCGCCTTCCGCTTCCTGGCCCAGGACCGGCTGATCGACTTCGCTTCGGGGCCGTGGACTTTGGCCTATTCCGTTCCGATCGCGGTCCTGCTCGGCTTCTGGTTCCACTGCGTCCGTACATTCTTCGGGGCGTCCGTATTTCCTAAAATACTTCAATGAAGTTGTTCAACACCCTCTCGCGCTCGCTGGAAGAATTCCGTCCCATGGACCCGCCCTGGGTCGGTCTCTACACCTGCGGCCCTACGGTCTACAACTATCAGCACGTGGGCAACTATCGCACCTACATCTTCGAGGACTGTCTCAAACGCGCTCTCAAGCTCTGCGGCTTCCAGGTCAAGCACGTCATGAACATCACGGACGTCGGCCACTTGGTCAGCCAGGCGGACGAGGGCGAGGATAAGATGGAGGTCGGGGCTTTGCGCGAAGGCAAGACCGCTTGGGACATCGCCAAGATCTACACCGAAGCCTTCATCCAGGACTGCCGGTCCTTGAACCTGCTCTGGCCTCCGGACGTGCTCTGCAAGGCCACGGACCACATCCCGGAACAGATCGGGCTCATCCAGCGCTTGGAGGCCAAGGGCCTCATCTACCGCACCTCGGACGGTCTCTACTACGACACGGCTAAGTTCGCCGGTTACAGCCGCTTGGCCGGGGAGAGCCACATCGCCGGCATCAAGGAAGGCTCCCGTGTGGACGCCAACCCGGAGAAGCGTCGGGCCACGGATTTCGCGGTCTGGAAGTTCTCCCCGAAGGACCAAAAGCGGCAGATGGAGTGGGATTCTCCCTGGGGCAAAGGTTTCCCGGGCTGGCACATCGAATGCAGCGCCATGGCCATGAAGTACCTCGGCGAGAGCTTCGACATCCACTGCGGCGGCGTGGACCACATCCCCATCCATCATTCCAACGAGATCGCCCAGGCCGAAGGGGCCACGGGCCAGCCCTTCGTGCGCGTTTGGCTGCACGGCGAGTTCCTACTCATGAACAACGCCAAGATGGCCAAGTCCGCGGGGGGCTTCGTGACCCTGGCGCATCTCAAGGAGAAGGGTTTTGACCCGCTCGACTACCGGTATCACTGCTACACCGCGCACTACCGCAAGCAGCTCGACTTCACCTGGGAACTCTTGGAATCGGGCAAGACCGCGCGCCGCCGTCTGCGCGAGGCGGCTGCGGCGGTCAAAGGCGAGCCCTTGCAGCCCGCCAGCGCCGATCACCAGAAGGCTTTCCGCGCCGCAGTCGAAGACGACCTCAACATGCCTGGCGCCGTGGCCGCGGTCTGGGACTGCCTGCACAGCGGCGTGCCCGGAGGCGCCAAGCGGGCTTTCCTGGAGGAAGCCGAGACCGTCCTGGCTTTGGGAATTTTCCGCGAGGAGGCTCAGGCGGCGCTCTCGCCCGAGGATCAAGACCTCCTGGACCGGCGCGTCCAGGCCCGGGCGGCCAAAGACTTCAAGTCCTCGGACGACCTGCGCAAAGAGCTGGAATCCCGCGGCATAATGGTGGAAGACACCAAGCAGGGCCAGCGCTGGCGGAGGAAGTAGCCGCATGTCTCGCCGGGAACCCCCTGCCGACGTCCAATGGCTGAGCGGCCTCCATAGCGTGCTCGAGACCTTGCGCGGCAAGCCGGGCAGCGCCAGGGAGCTCCTGGTGGCCGCGGGCAGCCGGGGCCCAGAGGTCGAAGAGATCATGCGTCTGGCCCGAGAGGCGGGCGCGCGCGTGCGCACCGTGGACCGCCGCGAGCTGGACCGGGTCGTCGGCTCGAGCCGCCATCAGGGCGTGGCCCTGCGCGCGGCCCGGCACGAAGGCGAGTCCTTGAAAGGCCTGCTGGAGCGCTTCCCGCCGGAGTCCCGCAAAGGCCTCGTGCTGGTGGCTCTCGACGAGATCCAGGATCCGCACAACCTCGGCGCGATCGCTCGCTCTGCGGTCAATCTCGGCGCCAGCGCCCTCATCCTGCCGGAGCGGCGTTCCGCGCCCGTCACCGGGGCCGTGGTGGCGGCCTCGGCGGGCGCCATCCAGAAGATCCCGGTGGTCAACGTGGTCAATCTCGGCCAAGCGCTGGAACGCCTCAAGGAAGAGGGCTTCTGGGTCTATGGCGCCGACGCCGCAGGCCGTCCGGCTTGGGATGCGGTCTTCAACACGCCCCTGGTCCTGGTCATCGGCTCCGAAGGCTCCGGCATGCGGCCCCTGGTCGCCAGCCTCTGCGACGAGGTGGTCAGCATCCCGCAGTCGGCCGCCGGAGTCGAGAGCCTCAATGCCTCTTGCGCGGCGAGCGTGCTCCTCTACGAGATCGCGCGGCAGGTCAGGCCGCAGCCATGACTCAAGGGCACGATCACGAACACGGCCACGGGCATGCCCATAGCCACGCTCACGGCCAGGGACATGGACACAGCCACCATGGACTTTCCGCGGTCCAGTCCCTGAGCTGGGCGCTGGGCCTCACCGCGGTCTTCTTCCTGGTCGAGCTGGTGGGCGGGTGGTGGACCGGCAGTCTGGCGTTGATCTCCGATGCCCTGCACATGGGCTTCGACCTCACGGCTCTTGGGTTGGGTCTTTTCGCGGCCCAGGTGGGCCGCCGACCGGCCGACCCCAAGCGTACCTTCGGATACCAGCGCGTGGAAGTTCTGGCGGCCCTGTTCAACGGCGTTACCTTGATCCTCATCACCGGCATCATCCTGCGCGAGGCCTACGCGCGTTACTTCGCGCCGCAGGACATCAAAGCGAAAGAAATGGTGGCCATCGCGGTCATCGGCTTTTTGAGCAATTTGGCCGCGGGAGCCGTACTCTACCGTTCCAGCCGCGAGAACATCAACCTGCGGGGGGCCTTTCTGCACGTGCTTTCCGACGCTCTGGGATCCTTGGGCGCGGCCATCGCCGGGGTCATCGTCCTAGAGACGGGATGGCGCCAGGCAGACCCCTTGGTGAGCCTTCTGATCTGCCTGGGCATCGTCGTGACATCCTATTGGCTCGTGCGCGATTCGGTGCACATCCTGCTCGAGGGCACCCCGTCGCACCTGGAGCTGGCGCAGATCCGCGCCGCGTTGAGCGCTTTGCCCGGGGTCCGCTCGGTCCATGACCTTCATCTTTGGTCCGTCACCCGGGGCACGGAGTCCATGAGCGGGCACGTGGTGGTGAGAGCCGATGAGCATACCGCCGCCACCCTGCGCGCCGGGGCCAAGCTGCTCAAGGAGCGCTTCGGCATCACGCACGTGACCTTGCAGGTGGAGACCTCGGGGCAGCCCGAGTGTGAGGACACGGTCCCGCCCCCGGCCGATCCCGAATGAAGCGGGAACCCGGCGCGGCCCTGCTCCTGCTCAACGGGGAGGTCCCCGATCCTGGTTTGGTGCGCCAGTTGGCGCGGCGCTGTGCTTTGCTGGTCTGCGCGGACGGGGGGGCGCGTCATGCCTCCCGTTTGGGCTTGCGTCCGGACGCGGTGGTGGGTGATATGGATTCGGTGCCCCGGCCCTTGCCTCGCTCCTGGCGGGGGACCTCCTTCCTATGCGATTTTGATGAGGATTCTTCCGATTTCGAGAAAGCCCTGGCTTTCGTCGCGCGCGCGGGGTGCTCGCGGCTCTACGTGGCGGGGATCTTGGGCGGGCGGCTTGACCATGTTTTGGTCAACCTGGCCTTGGCCCAGGCTTGGGGGTCCCGGCGCAGCCTGGTCATCGTGGACCGGGGGCTGGCCACCCTGCTGGGCCCGGGAGGCTACCGGCTGGCGGTCAAGCGGGGAGAGGTGGTCTCGCTTTTGGCCGCCACAACTCGGGCCAAGCTGTCTGTGAGCGGTGTGCGCTATCCTCTGCGGCGGGCCGCCCTAGCTCCTGGAGGCCGGGGCTTGAGCAACGTGGCCCGGGGCCCGGTCGCGTTGACCGTTCATGCGGGGCGGCTCTGGGTGATGACGTCGGGCGGCTGCTTCTAGGGAAGCCGCCAAAGCAAGGGGCATACTGGACGCAAGGAATGTGATGGGACGCCGCGGTTGGCAAGACCTCGCCGATTTCCTGACCTTCCCTCTCCGAGCGCTGCTGCTCATCGAGGACGATGGTTGGGGCCTGACGGCGCTGCGTTCGGAGCGCCTCGCGTACGTCGCGCGCGAGGTCCAAGGCTATTGCCTGGATGTCGGTTGCGGCAAGCATAACCGCTTCGTCCGGGAATTCCTCGGCGGCCGAGGCAAGGGGATCGATATCTTCCCCTACGAGGGATTGGCTCCGGAGGATCTGGTGGACGATCTGACCCGGTTCCCTTTTCCGGACAGGACTTTCGCGACCGTGACCTTCATCGCCAACCTCAATCATGTCCCTCGGCCGCAGCGGGATGCCGAGCTGAGCGAAGCCTTCCGCTGCCTGAGTCCGGGGGGGAACATCGTGGTGACGATGGGCAACCCCGCGGCGGAGATCGCGGCGCATCTGCTGGTGCGCTTCTACGATCGGTTCCTTCATACGAGATACGACGTGGACGGGATGCGCGGCATGAGCGACAGCGAGGCCTACTACTTGGGCGATCAGGAAATCGTCGCGCGTCTGCGGCTGGCCGGCTTCCGAGACATCCGCAAGACCTTTTTTGCCACGCAGTGGGGCCTCAACCACCTTTTCGTGGGATGGAAGGCCTGAAGGTGCGTATCGTGGACGAAGACCCGGCTTAGCGTCGCGCCACGCCGGCCAGATGGTCCAGGGCCTCGCGCAGTCCCTCGTGCACGGCCTTGACCGCCGCCGGCTTCCAGGACCCCTGGCTCTCACGCAAGAACGAGGTCTTGTCCACCCGGTTGTCGAAGCGCGCCACGGGGATGTGATAGGTCTTGCCGTGTGCCTTGACCGTGACCGTGCCGGGTTGCTCCGAGTTCTTGAGCAGCCACTCCATGTCGTCCTGGCCGTAGTCGTTGAGCATGACTTCGGCGGGCACCCCGTGGTGCAGGATCGAGCCCGGGTCCTTGGGATTGCTGCGGGCCTGGTTCTTGCGGCGCGACTCCTCGGGCGTCACCCAGATGTAGAGGATGGCGGCCGTCTCGAGTAGTTTGGGCGAGAGCCGGCCCAGCGAATAGCGGTAGCCGAAGGGTTCGGGCAGGGGCTGCTGGGAGTTCAGCGGGCCGCCCCGGGCGAACTCGATGACCAAAGTCTTGCCCTTCAGGGTGTCGGGATAGCTCTCCTGCTTATCCTTGATCATCTTGCGGGCTTCGGTCTCCAGGGTCTCGGCCAGCTTCATCCGGCGGGATTTCTCGAGCTGACCCAGCCGCGCCGGCGCGCCGACCTTGACCGAAGCGCGGTCGAGGCGGTCCATAAGGTCCAAGGCGGCGGATTTCGGGTTGAGGAACTTCTTCTGCAGCAAATCCTCGTGATCCTCGTTGACCAGCTCGATCAAGGTCCCCCAATCCAAGGGGTTGCGGAAAGGATGTTCCGGGGATTGGAAGTACACGCGCTCGTGGCCCAGGCTCACCAACTCGTCGTCGATGCGCCGCATCATGTGCACGTAGGGGAAGTCGTCGAGTTGGACGCTGGGGCCCATGTGGAAGTCCTCGCGGCGGGGCTCGGCGGGCATGAGCTCCAGATAGCGGCGCACCTCGGATTTCCCCGAGGCAGGCAAAGCGAGCAGAAGGACGGTGTCGAGGACTTCGTTCATGGCTTGACCTCCACGGGTCGGGTTGGGATTTCGTTGGCCTTGGCCAACTCAAAGACGCGCTTCTTCTCGGCCAGGGATAGGAAGCCCACGGCCACGAGGATGAGAGCCAGAGAGCCCCAGTCCGCCGGGCTCGGGAACTTGGCGCCGAAGATGAAGAAGGACAGCAAGGTGGCGGTGGTCCCGGCCACCAGCGAGGTCAGACGGTTGACTAGGCCGGCGAAGGTGGCCGTGCGGCCTTTGAACATGAAGATGAAGACCGAGAAGAAAGCCACCATGCCGTAGACCGCGCCCGCGACGTTGGCGGAGAACCATCGGGGGTGGACCCGCGTCAGGGCGGCGTGGAACTCGAGCACGGGCCGGGCCGCAGACGAGCTGGCGAAGACCCCGAGCGCGATGAGGGACATGGCCGCGGAGGCCGAGATCTGCTCGATGGAGAAGAACCATTTGTTGTCGAGCGGCGCGCCCTTGGGCCGGGTGTTCTTGTAGTAGTTCATGATGTAGATGCGGCAGGCGTAGGCGCCGATATAGGCGGAGAGCACGGCCATGGCCGCGGTGTTCTTGACGAAATCGAAGTCCTCGCTGCGGGCCAGGAATATCTGCGTGGCGGCCGCGGCCACCGCGAAGGCCATGGCGACGTTCTCCTCCCAGTACACCCTCTTCTGCAGGATGCCCTGGCGGATCTGCGCCTCGTCGACCAGGCGGCTGATGACGATGACGCTGGCTCGCATGATGATCATGGCCACCATCACGGACTTGAGCAGCATGTACATCAAGGTCGTCGTCGGGATGACCACGGCCGTGCACACGCCCGAAGGGATGATGTAGAGGTATTCTGCGGGCATCCGCAGCGGGCCCATCGGCACGAAGCGGTCGGTCTTGGTCCCGGTCCGCCACCAGCCCGCGACCAACACCACGAGCAGGCAGATGAGCGAGCCGCCCAAGGTGCTCCAGACTAGAAATTCCATGTCCGTCATGGCCGGAGAGACGACGGCGTAATGGCCCGTGAAGCATTTGGTGGCCACGCCGAAGATGACGTAGAAGAAGTAGTAGGCTAGGCAGAGTTGGACCAGACGGCCGGTGGAGCCTTCAGAGGTCTTCCACATCGCCGGTCTCAGCGCGCGGCCTCGACGGGATGGTACGGCATGGGCTTGGCCGTCGCGATGGCAGAGAGGTTGTGGTAGAAGTCGTTGCCCTTGTCGTCGACCAGGATGAAGGCCGGGAAATCGACTACGTCGATGGCGTAGACCGCCTCCATGCCCAGCTCCGGGTACTCCAGGAGCTCGACTTTCTTGATGTTGCGCTCCGCCAGCACCGCGGCCGGGCCGCCGATGGTGCCCAGGTAGAAGCCGCCGTGCCTCTTACAGGCCTCGGCCACGAGCGGGCTGCGGTTGCCCTTGGCGATCATGACCAGCGACGCCCCGTGCGCCTGGAAGAGCTCCACGTAGGAGTCCATGCGCCCCGCTGTCGTTGGCCCCAGGGAGCCGGAGGGTCTGCCGGGAGGAGTCTTCGCGGGGCCGGCGTAGAGCACAGGATGGTCCTTGAGGTAATGCGGCAGGCCTTCCCCTCGGTCGAGGCGCTCCTTGAACTTGGCATGGGCGATGTCGCGCGCCACGATGATCCGGCCGGTGAGCGACAGGCGGGTCGCCACCGGATGCTTGGAGAGCTCGGCTTGGATAGCCGTCATGGGCCGGTCGAGGTCGATGCGGACCGCGTCGTCGGCCCCTTTCTTGCGGTACTGGGCCGGGATGAGCTTCTCGGGATGGCGCTCGAGGGCCTCGAGCCAGACGCCGGTCTTGTCGATCTTGGCGAGGATGTTGCGGTCGGCGGAGCAGGAGACGCCCAGGCCCACAGGGCAGGAGGCCCCGTGCCGGGGCAGGCGGATGACGCGGACGTCGTGAGCGAAGTGCTTGCCTCCGAACTGGGCGCCGAAGCCGGACTGCCGCGCGGCCTCCAGGAGCTCCTGTTCCAGGGTCAGGTCGCGGAAGGCGCGGCCATGGATGTCGCCGCTGTGGGGCAGGGCGTCATAGTACCCGGTCGATGCGAGCTTGACGGTCTTGAGGCAGGCGTCGGCTGAGGTCCCTCCGATCACGAAGGCGATGTGATAGGGGGGGCAGGCGGCCGTGCCCAGGGACTTCATCTTCTCGGTCAGGAACTTTTTGAGACTGGCGGGGTTGAGCAGGGCCTTGGTCTCCTGGAAGAGATAGGTCTTGTTGCTGGAGCCGCCGCCCTTGGCGATGAAGAGGAACTTGTACTCCAGACCCGGCGTGGCGTAGATGTCGATCTGGGCGGGAAGATTATTCCCCGAGTTCTTCTCCTCGTACATGTTCAAGGCCACGGTCTGGGAGTAGCGCAGGTTCTCCTGGGTGTAGGTCTGCCAGACGCCGCGCGTGAGCCACTGCGCGTCGTCGGCCCCGGTCCAGACCTGCTGACCTTTCCAGGCCGCGATGGTGGCCGTGCCGGTGTCCTGGCAGAAGGGGAGCTCGAATTCGGCGGAGATGACGGAGTTCTCCAGCATGGTGAGGGCCACGAACTTGTCGTTGGCCGAGGCTTGGGGGTCTTTGAGGATGGCCGCCACCTGGCGCTGGTGCGCGGGGCGCAGCAGGAAAGAGATGTCGCGCAGGGCTTCCTGGGCGAGCTGCGCCAAGGTTTGGGGCTCGACTTTGAGGATGGGCTGACCCTCAAACTTGGCGACGCGGATCCCTTGTTTGGTCAGCAGGCGGTACTTGGTGCGGTCCTTGCCGAGCGGGAACGGGGGGTGGTATTCGAATCGAGCCGCCGGTGTGGATCGTGCGCGTTTCATGACTGGATTCTACAATAAAACAACCGGGCCGGCGTCCCCGCCGGCCCGGTTGTTCTGAGGAGCTTGGAGCTAGGGGTGGTAACCCGGGACGTTCGTCCCGGTCGGATCGCCCTTGGCCGCGCTGCGGATCCCCGAAGCGACGGCCAGCAGGAAGAGGACCGGTGTCGCGATCAGCAGGCCGGCCAACCACAAGAGCTGGCCCAAGCGCAGAAGCAGGAAGCTCCCCACCGCGCCCAGCGACGGCCGTCCGCTCGGCTCCACCTTAGCGTCGGAACCTTTGAGCAGCGGCGCGGCGTGCTTGAGGAACAACTCGCGGGAGGCCTTCCCTTCCATGTCCTCCGTCCAAGTCCGCAGGAAGGCCGAGAAGAACCGGGCCGCCGCGGATTTCGGGTATGTTTCATCGAGCGCGCCCCAGACGTAGTTGAACGGCGCGCGCAGCAGCCCCCAGACCAGGCCCAAGGCCGCTCCCACTGCGAAGTCGGCCAGCATCATCGCACCCATCGGTACCCAGATTGCCGACAGCCACGACCCATTCCACACGCTCTTGTTGAGCCAGTAGCTCGCGTGATCGCTGAGGTTCCTGTAGAAGGCCGTCTCCTGGGTCCAGGCGCTGACGAAATGGTAGGAGTCCGCAAAGCTTGACCCCAGCCCCAGGATGGAGGCCCCGAAGCCGCTGTAGATCCAACGCGGCAGGTGCATGAGCAAGAGCGGGCTCGTCAGATACGCCAACACGGTCACGGCTGTGGGCAAAAGTCCGGCTAGGCCCATCAAGACCACGCCCACCCCGGAGGCCGCGGCCACCGCAGCGAAGAAAGCCCCGATGTATTCCGGGTCGTCCACGGAATAGGTGGACTTTCCCTCGGTCGCGGCCTGGCCCAGATAGCGCGTCAGGCCCCAGCCGCCCACGATGGAGAGCGCCGCCATCCAGAACGCGTTGGTCTTGGCCAGCGCGGCCAGCCCTACCAATCCGAACGGGATCACCGGCATCAGATAGAGCATGCCCAAGCCCATCCCGGCCAGCAGGAGGCCCGGCAGCTGACGCACCAGCTTCGGGGTCTGGGCCGGCACGAAAGGCAAAGCGGCCAGACCCAGGGTCGCGGCCAGATAGATCCCGCCGATGATCGGCCCGGCCGCGGCCAGAAGCGGCAGTCCCAGGAAGTAGACCGGCAGGAGTGCCATGCCGGCCGCCATCAGGCGCGGCATGAGGTTGCCCGTGCCCGGATGGCTCGGCTGGTCCGGATCTTGCGGCGCGGGCGTGGTCCCCGCTTGGTCGTCGCGGCTCACGCTCATGTGGCGGGGGTTATGTTTGGCCTGGTCATAAGGCTCGGAGGTCTTGCCGAAAGCGCGGAAGAAGCCGGCGACGGCCAGGACCGGCGTGGCGGCCACGGCGTAGGCGAGCCACGCCCACTGCAGGAGGCGGATGCCCAGAGTCGCGGGCAGGCTCACCAGCTTGTTGCGGGAGTCCGCGTAAGGGAGCAGCGGCGCTTCCAGGCGGTTGAAGAGCGACTTCTTGGCGCCCTGCACGTTGTCGAACATGAAGTGCGCCCAGGAGGCGAAGAACTTGGTCGGCTTGGAGTCCGCCTTGAGTTCGTGAGCCGCGCCCCAGAGGAATAGGACCGGGGCTTGGACCGCTGCCACGACCGTTCCGCCAGTCAAGGACAAAGTCCACTGCACGAGTTGGGAGAGCCAGATCGGGACCCAGATGCCGGCCAGCCACACCGCGTTCCATAAGGACTGCTTGAGCTGGGCGCTGGTATAGGCCGTGAGGCGCTCATAGGCGTTGGTGTCGCGTCGCAATGAGGACTCGACGCGGTCCAGGCCTCGGATGCTCTCGAACACATTGCCGAAAGCCGAAGTCATGCCATAGCCGACCCAGGAGGGCAGATGGATCAGCAGTAGAGCCGCGGTCGGATAGGACAGGATGCTCAACCCGGCGGCCAACCAGCCGGCCGGGGAGAGGAGGGCCAGTCCCACGCCCGCGATCGCGCCCAGGCCGCCGAAGAAGGCAGAGAGGGATCTGCCGCTGTCATAGTCGTTTCCATCCTGGGGGGATTTCCCATAGCGCATCAGGCCCCAGCCGCCCAAAGCCGCGAGCGTGCCGATGCCGTAGGCGCCGAAGGCCATGGATAGCGCGCCCAGGCCGAGGAGCGCGGCGCCGGGCAGGACCCGGACCGCCTTGGGGGTCTGGTCGCCCACGAAGGGCAGGACCGCGAGCAGGCCGCTGGCCAGGATCACGGCCCCGCCGGCCAAAAGCGAACCGCCGGCCAGAAGCGGCCAGCCCAGCAGCGCCGCGGGCAGCAACGCCAGGCCCGAAGCCATGACCCGGGGCCAGAAAGGGCTGTCCTTCTTGGGGGCCGGGTTCTGGTCCTTCAGTTCGGGGATGCCGCTGACCACGGTGGTCTCGTTTTTCCCGTAGTAAGCTTGCGCGGCGAGTGAGATCTCTTCGCCCGCGGGCCGGGCCTGTTGGACGCCGACGGACAGGTCGCCCATGGACTCTGCTGCGGCCACGAAGCCGCTGTCGGCCCAGGAGGCCGCCGGGGCGCCCGTCATGATGGATTCGATCCGGGAGCCGACGCCGTTGGCCGCCTCGGCTCCGGCATGGGAGATGTCGCCTGCGGACTTGAGTGAAACGTCGACTTGCTGGGAGAGCCCGGTGAGCTTCTGCGCGACGGTCTCTTCCTGCGTTGGTGCGGGAGCCTTGAACGGGGACGAGAGCCGGGAGGCCCGAGCCTGGGGCAGGGCCGAGGCTTGCAAGGGGGCGGCCAAGACTGGGATCTGGCTGATCGGGGAGACGGTCTGGGCCGAGATCCCCGCTTTCACCGACGGGGCAACGCCCACGGACATCGAGCCGGAGAGGCGCAGGTCCTGGGCCGGGGTCAAGGCGGTGTTGAGGGTGGAGCCGATGGGGATGTTGCTGAGGCTGGTGATGGGGGTCGCGCCGGATTGTCCGGTCATGCCGGAGGCGGAGGTCATCGTCGCTGCCGCCGCTTCATAGGCGGCGAATCCCGGGGAGAGGGCGATGAGGGCGGCGGAGAGGGCGACGCAGGCGAGGCTCTTAAAGAAGGAGAGGTGACACCAAGGCATGAGTATCCTCCGAAGCATTATGGTATCCCCATTCTACTCTTGTCGGCTGAGGGGGGCGTAGGTCTTCGAGGGCAGGCGGGCTGAGACAGAGGTCCTATGGAAAACAGGGCCAGGTGCCGGGAGGGGGCCTAGACCGCTGAGTCCAGTTGGTCCCAAAAATAACGAGCGGGCGGCAGAACCCCGTGAGGTCCGCCTCTGGATGGCGCCTTCGGCGCGACTTCCGCAGCCAGGCTGCGCCCGGTCTGCGGAAGTTTATTTTTTTACTGCCCTAAGGGACGATGTGCGTCCCAGTCTTGCCGGCCAGGGCCTGCTCCAGATGGGCGGGGTCCGTGATGATGGCTTCCTTGCCGCCGCCTTCCAGGAAATCCACGATGGCCTGGACCTTGGGCAGCATGCTGCCGGGCTTGAAATGGCCTTCCTTGATGTACCGTTTGGCCTCGGCCACGGTCATGCGGTCGAGCGCCTTCTGATCCGGCTTGCCGAAGTTCAGGTAGACCTTTTCCACGGCCGTGGAGATGATGAGGTAGTCGGCGTTGAGCTCCCGGGCCAGGAGGCTCGAGGCCAGGTCCTTGTCTATGACCGCGGCCGCGCCGCAGAGCTGGCCCTTCGCGTCCTGGACCACCGCCACACCGCCGCCGCCCACGGCCACCACCACGAAATCCCGGGCCAGCAGATCCTTGATGGCATCGAGCTCCAGGATGGCTTTGGGGACGGGCGAGGCCACGACGCGACGCCAGCCCCGGCCGGCGTCCTCCACCACGTCCCACTGGTCCTTGTCCCGGTGCTCCGCCGCCTTCTCCTTAGACATGAAGGAGCCGATGGGCTTGTTGGGCTTCTTGAAGGCTGGGTCGTTCTTGTCGACTAGGACCTGAGTGACGACGGTCACAGCGCTCTTGGCCAAGCTCAGTCGTTGGAACTCGTTGCGCAGGGCCCTTTGGATGTGATAGCCCAGTGCGCCCTGGGTGTCGGCCACGCAGGAGTCCAGCGGCACCATGTGCAGCTCGCTGGCGGCCAGCTCCGCGCGGCGCAGGATGAAGCCCACCTGGGGCCCGTTGCCGTGGGTGATGACCAGGCGTACGCCGGTGCGCTGGATCATGCTGGCGATGCGCTCGCAGGTCTGGGCGCAGGCCTGATACTGGTCGGGGACCGTCTGGTGCTCTTTGTCCGTGATGAGGGAGTTGCCGCCGATCGCGATGACCGCTGTCTTGGCCATGAAGATGTCCTCCTTAGGGTTTTCCGGGGGCCGGGATCTGGCCGTCCACGCCGAAGATGTAGGCGATCAGGGCCGCGCGGATCCACATGCCGTTGCGCTCCTGGCGCCAGAACACGGCCCGCTCGTCCTCGTCGACCGCGGGCTCGATCTCGTGGCGGCGGGGCAGGGGATGCATGATGATGGCGGTGGGCTTGATGACCTTGAGGTGCTCGGCGCGGAAGTGGAAGCGGCTGAGGTCCAGGGACTTGGACTCGCCGGCCGTGTCGTGTTCGTCCTGGATGCGGGTCATGTAGATGGCGTCCGCCTCGGGCATGACTGCGGCGAAGTCGTCGGTCTCCCGGCAGGGGATGGAGTGGCGCTGGAGGAACTCCAGGATGTCGGCCTCCATGCGCAGCTGAGGCGGGGAGACGAAGACGAGCTTGACGCCCCGGTAGTTCTTCATGAGGTAGGAGAGCGAGCGCACGGTTCGGCCGCGCTTCAAGTCCCCGACCATGACGAGCGTCTTGCCTTCCGGCCCACCCGGCAGGCTGCGGTGTAAGGTGTAGACGTCGAGGAGGGCTTGGGTCGGGTGCTGGTCCTTGCCCGAGCCGCCGTTGATGACCGGCACTGACCGCTTGACCCGGTTCATGAACCAGGCCGTCTTCTCCACAAAGCCCGGGGTCGGGTGGCGCATGATGATGAGGTCCACGTAGCTCGAGAAGGTGCGCACCGTGTCCTCCGGGGACTCGCCCTTCATCTCGGAGGAGGTGGAGGTGTCGCGGATCTCCGAGGTCTTGAGGCCCATGATATGGCAGGCGTTGAGGAAGGAGAGGAAGGTGCGCGTCGAAGGCTGGACGAAGTAGAGCATGGCGCGTTTGTGGGACAGGAGCCGCGCCACGGCGTCCGCGCCGGCCTTGGTCTGGGTGACCGCGCGCAGGCGGTCGGCCACGGCGAAGAGGTGGTCCAGCAGCGCCCGGTCGAACTGCTGGGAGAAGAGGCAGTCATAGAGGCGGTTCTCCCGGGAGAAGAAGGGCAGCTTGTGCGCGATGTCCGCTGCGTGGAATTCATCCCAGTCGCGGCCCACCTCGGTCATGAGCGCCGTCCTTTTCATGGTCCCCTCCATTCTGGTCGAGGATTAGACTATCATACTCGGCCGTGACGGTGCCAGGCGGACATCGCCGGCTGAGATGGATGGGCGCCCAATTGTGATAGAATCCATCGAAGCCTCAAGGAGAACCCCCATGACCGACACCGCCCTGATGCACAAGACCGCCAAGAAATACGAGAAGGACATGGTCCGTTTTGCCCGCGACCTGGTCTCCATTCCCAGCTTTTCCTGCCAAGAAGGCCGTCTGGTCGCCCGCATCAAAAGTGAGATGAGGAAAGTCGGCTTCGATTCGGTCAAGGTCGACCGCATGGGCAACATCATCGGCCGCATCGGCCAGGGCCGCACCAAGATCATGGTCGACGCGCATATCGACACGGTGGGCATCGGCGACCGCAAGGCCTGGAAGTGGGACCCGTTCAAGGGCAAGTTCGCGGGCGGCAAGATCTACGGCCGCGGCTCCACGGACCAGAAGCTCTCCATGGTGCCCATGGTCTACGCGGGCAAGATGCTCAAGGAGCTGGGCCTGCTCGGTGACTTCACGTACTGGGCCGTGGGCTCATGCATGGAAGAGGACTGCGACGGACTGCCGCTGCTCCACCTCATACAGAAGGAAGGCTATAAGCCGGACTATGTGGTCATCACCGAGCCGACCAACCTCGCGGTCTACCGCGGGCACCGCGGCCGCATGGAGATCAAGGTCGTGACCAAGGGCCGCTCCTGTCACGCCTCGGCCCCGGAGCGCGGGATCAACGCGGTGGTCAACATGGCAGACATTGTCAAGGAGATCACGGAGCTCAACAAGCGCCTCAAAGATGACAAGTTCCTGGGCAAGGGAACCGTGGCGGTGACCAAGATCGAGTGCCAGACCCCGTCGCTCAACGCGGTGCCTGACGAGTGCACGATCTATCTGGATCGTCGGCTGACCGCGGGCGAGACCAAACAGCTGGCGGTCTCCCAGATCGCCAAGCTCCCCAGCGTGCGCAAGCACAAGGGGAAGGTGGAGGTCCTGCAGTACGACGCGGTGGCCTGGACGGGCCTCAAGGTCGGGCAGGAGAAGTACTATCCCACCTGGGTGCTCCCCGAGGATCATCGGCTGGTGCAGGCCGCGGTCAAGGCGGGCCGCATCGCGCTGAAGGCTGAGCCCAAGGTGGATAAGTGGGTGTTCTCCACCAACGGCGTGGCCTCGGCCGGCCGCCTGGGCATCCCGACCGTGGGCTTCGGGCCGTCCAACGAGGTCTACGCGCACACGGTCAACGAGTTCATGCCCGTGGACCATCTGCTCAAGTCCGCGGTGTTCTACGCGTCCATCATGCGCTACCTGGCGCCTTGATGGTCTGACTGAAGAGCGTAAAAAACCGGGCAAGCGATTGCCCGGTTTTTTTATCCGCCGTCGGCCGCGGGGCTACAGCACGCGCTTGAGGCCTGAGGTGTAGAGCGCCTCTATCACCTTGGCGGGGTTCTTCTTCGTGCAGGCGGCTATCATGGCCGCGATCACGAAGGGCTTGTAGCCGGCTTCCTTGTAAGTGCCGATGCGGTATTTCTCGAACACCTTCGCGGAGACCTCGCCGGCCTTGCAGGAGACGTCAGTGATGTCGGCGGGCAGGCAGTGCAGGTACAGGCCCTCGCCGCCCTTGGTGTGCTTCATCATCTTGTCGTTGCACTCCCAGTCCTTGAACTTGGCGTTCTGGGCTAGGCATTCCTTCTCGAGCTCCTTGAGGCCCGCGTGGTCGTTCTTTTCTAGCAGCGCGGTGCGGCGCTCCATCACCTTGAACGGAGCCCAACTCTTAGGGTAGACGATGTCGGCGTCCTTGAAGGCGCTCTCCATGCTGTTGGAGACCTTGAACGCGCCGCCGGAGGCCTTGGCGTTCTTCTTGGCCACCGAGAGGGTGTCGGGAAGCAGGTCGTAGCCTTCCGGGTAGGCTAGTTCGACGTTCATGCCGAAGCGGGTCATCAGGCAGATGACGCCCTGTGGCACCGAAAGTGGCTTGCCGTAGCTGGGAGAGTACGCCCAGGTCATGGCGATCTTTTTGCCCTTCAGCTTGTCGAAGCCGCCGAAATGGTTCTTGATGAACAGCAGGTCCGACATGCTCTGCGTCGGGTGGTCCAGGTCGCACTGGAGGTTGACCACGGCGGGGCGCTGGTTGAGCACGCCCTGCTTGAACCCGTCGTCGAGGGCTCCGGCCACTTCCTTCATGTAGGTGTGGCCCTTGCCGATGAACATGTCGTCGCGTATGCCGATGGCCTCGGTCAAAAACGAGATCATGTTCGCCGTTTCGCGCACGGTCTCGCCGTGGGCGATTTGGCTCTTGCCCTCGTCGAGGTCCTGCACGGCGAGGCCCAGCAGGTTGCAGGCCGAGGCGAAGGAGAACCTGGTCCTGGTCGAATTATCCCGGAAGTTCGAGACGGCGAGGCCGGTCTTGAACATGTCGAGCGGGATGTTCTTGGCGTGGATTCCCTTGAGCAGCTCGGCTATCGCCAGCACGGCCCTGAGCTCCGCGTCGCTCTTCTCCCAGGTCAGCAGGAAGTCCTTCCCGTAGAGATCTGCGTTGAGGGTTTTGAGTTCGTTAAGTAGGCTTTTTATTTCAGCGGACATTATATTGCCTCCAGGTGGTCCGTTTCAGTGCTACTTTATTTCTTCGCTATTATACTTCGTTGGGGCCTGTTAATGTATCATAATGACATGCGCCGCCATGCCGCGCGGAGCCTTTTCGCTGTCGGCGCCCTGTCTGCTTATGCCGCAAGTGCGATCAGCGGGCGGCCAGCGCTGCGCAAGGGCGGGTTACTCCTAGCCTGCCTGATGGCGACCCTGCCCACCGCGACGTTTTCGTGTTCGGCATTCTTGGTTTCCAGCCGGAACGCGGCGATCCTGGGACGGACTCTGGACTGGGACTATGGGCATGGAGTTATCCTCGTCAATCCAAGAGGACTGAAGAAGAGAGCTTTGCTCGGTCCGCCGGATCAGCCGGCGCAGTGGACTTCGAAGTACGGCAGCGTCACATTCAACCAGGTCGGGCGCGAGTTCCCTTACGGAGGCGTCAACGAGAAAGGGCTGGACGTCGAACAGCTGTGGCTGGGTAGCGCACGATTCCCAGCCCCGGACAGCCGGCCGGCGTTGAATGAACTGCAATGGATACAGTATCAGCTCGATAATTTCGCTTCAGTCAGCGAAGTCCTCGCCAACCTGAAGAAGACCAATGTCGTCAGCCGCATCGCGCCTATCCACTATTTCATATGCGACGCGTCCGGGGCGTGCGCGGCCGTCGAAGGGATTGCCGGGAAGCTGGTGGTCCATAAGGGCCGCTCGCTCCCGATCCGGGCCCTTACCAACGACACGTATTCAGATTCGCTCAGCTATTCCAAAAGATTCTTGGTATCGCGGGATACCTCCGGCCTGCCCGCGGGCACGAAGTCCCTGGCCCGGTTCGCTCGGCTGGGCTATCTTCTTGCGAGCCGCAGAGCCCCCGCGGAGGGCTCCATCGAGGGCGCGTTCGCAAAGCTCTCGGACGTGTCCAGCCCGAAGTCCGATGGGGATGATGGGGCCACCCAGTGGCGCATCGTGCAGGATCTGAAGGGGAAGACCATCTATTTCGAGACCTTGAAGGATTCGACCGAGAAAGCTATCGATCTGTCCCGGATCGATTTTTCATGCGCCAAGCCGGCGCAGGCGTTGGACGTCGATATCCAGGCCTCAGGCAACGTCAACTCCCGCTTCGCGGATTATACGATGAGCCAGAATTCCGATCTCGTCGGCAGAAGCCTGTCGACGGGCTTCGCCCATCTGTCGCCCGAGACGATCCGGAAGATCGCGGAGTACCCGGGCTCTTTCGTTTGCGGAAAGTAGGCAGCGCCTTGGCCTTCGCGGCCGGCGGCAGTTTATGTATCATAGCGACATGCGCCGCCAGATCGCGCTGAGCCTTTGCGCGGGCCTTGCCCTCGCCGCTTGTTCGGCCCCCTCTCCCAAGACCGCCGCTCTGCCCGCCGGCTCCGCCGAGACCGCGGACGACGGCCTGGGCTGGGCCCGCGGCAAGGTCTGGTACCAGGTCTTCCCCGAACGTTTCCGCAACGGCAACCCCTCCAACGACCCCACCGCGGCGGATGTTCCAGAAACAGACGGCCGGCACCCGTGGCACCGCTCCCCTTGGACCAGCGACTGGTACCAGCTTCAGAACTGGGAGGTCAAGCGCTCCACGGACTTCTATCACATGGGCGTCGTCTTCGCCCGGCGCTACGGCGGCGACCTTCAGGGCGTCATCGACAAGCTCGATTACCTCAAGGACCTGGGCGTGGATGTCATCTACCTCAACCCCGTCTTCGAGGCCCCCAGCCTGCACAAATACGACGCCTCCAGCCTCCATCACGTGGACCTTCATTTCGGCCCTGACCCCGCCGGGGACAGACAGCTCCTGGCCGAGGCTCGCGAGACCGAGGACCCTGACTCCTGGATCTGGACCAAGGCGGACATCCTTTTCCTCCGGCTCATAAGGGAAGCGCACAGCCGGGGCCTCAAGGTCGTCATAGACGGCGTCTTCAACCATACGGGCCGACGGTTCTTCGCCTTCAAGGACCTGCTCAAGAAGGGCCAGAAGTCGCGCTATGCCGACTGGTACATGGTGACCAAGTGGGGGGGGAAGCCCGGCGCCGGCCGTAAGGACGTCCGTCCGGCCGGCACCGGCGGAACCTCCGATACCGCCGGCGATGAGTTCGAGTACAAGGCTTGGTGGGACGTCAAATCCCTGCCCATCTTCGCCCGGGACAGCCAGGGCCTCTTGCCCGGTCCCAAAAAATACGTCTTCGCCATCACCAAGAGATGGCTGGCCCCCAACGGCAGCACCAAGGACGGCGTGGATGGCTTCCGCCTCGACGTCATCGAGGAGGTCCCTGCCCCCTTCTGGAAGGAGTGGCGAGCTCAGGTCAGGGCCATCAAGCCGGAAGCCCTGACCGTGGGCGAGATCTGGGGCGACGCCTCGGGCTGGGTCAAGGACGGCCGCATCGACTCCACCATGAACTATCAGTTCGCCCAGGCCGTGGTCGGCTTCTTCGTGGACCGCAAGACCGCGGTCTCGGGCAGCGCCTTCGCGGCGCGCCTCAAGACGCTTCTGGATTCCTATGACCCGCAAAAGGCCCAGCTCCTCCTGAACCTCATGGACTCCCACGACACGGACCGTCTTGCCAGCATGATCTTGAATCCCGACCGTCCCTACGGCCAGCGCCACAGCCCTCGCTCCAACCCGGACTACGACGTGCGCAAGCCCGGAGCCGAGGCGCTGCAGGTCCAAAAGCAGATCGCCGCTTTCCAGTTGACTTTCCTGGGCGCGCCCATGGTCTACTACGGCGACGAAGCCGGACTGTGGGGCGCCACCGACCCGGACGACCGCAAGCCCATGCTCTGGCCGGACTTGGTCTACGCGTCCGAGTCGCGCCATCCGTTGGGCAAGCCTCGGCCGGACGACCCGGTGCGCTTCGACACCGGGTTGTGGGGCTTCTATCGGAGCCTGATGCGCGTGCGCCACGAAAGCCCGGCGCTCTCCGGCGGCGACCTGAGCTTTCTGGGCGCCGCGGTGTCGCGCGACCTGGTGGGATTCTCGCGCCGCGCCGGAGAGTCCGAGGCGCTCGCGTTCTTCAACCGGGCGGACCAGCCGCATGCCGTGGCCTTGCCCGTCGCCCATGCCAGCTACCGCGATGCGCTTGCCGACCAGGTCATGGCCGCGGACAAGGGGCGGCTGCGCGTCGAGGTCCCGGCCCATGGCTTCCGGATCCTGGTCTCCGGGCCCGGGACTTAGGGCCCGCGTCCGTCCTGGGCATTCGGGCTCCTGTGCTGTGCTATAATAAGCCGGTCCGCTCCATTCTTAAGGAGACCCCGATGACGAGACTGCTGCTCGCCCTGGCTTTCGCCGCTTGCGTCGCCCTCCCCGCTTCCGCCGACTCCGGCAGCCATTCCGACAATAAAGCCTTGGCCGAGCTCAAGGACGCCGCCCGAGCCGATGAGCTGCCGCCCGTGCCGGAGCCTGAGGGCGCAGCCGTGAATCAGCGCTACTGGGTGGTGGTCAAAGCCGCCTCGCGCGCGGAGCGCACCGCCATCGCCACCGCCGGGCTGGCCATCGAGGAGGAGAATCCCGACCGCGTGGCAGGCACCGCGCACATCAAGACCATCGAGAAGCTGCAGGCCCTGGGCTACGAGATCATGTTCCAGGAATCCTTGGTCAGATGGGCGAAGGACTTCCCGTCCCAGGACAAGGCTTACCACAACTATGACCGCATGAAGACCGCGCTCGACGCCCTGGCCAAGTCCAACCCCAAGCTGATCTCCCTCTTCTCCATCGGAAAGGGCTGGCAGGGGCGCGACATCTGGGCCGTGCGTTTCAACACCACGGAGTCCGGGACCAAGCCCAGTCAGAAGCCCGGCGCCTTCATCGTGGGCGACCACCACGCCCGGGAACATCTCAGCGTCGAGATGCCCCTCAAGATCGCCGAGTACCTGGCCGCCCACAAGGACGACGTGGCTGTGCGCAGGCTCCTCGAGACCCGCGACATCTACATCGTCCCCATGCTCAACCCCGACGGGGCCGAATACGACATCGCCACGGGTCAGTACAAGTGGCACCGCAAGAACATGCGGGTCAACTCGGACCAGGAGCTGGGCGTGGACCTCAACCGCAACTGCGACTTCATCTTCGGCGGCGAAGGCTCCTCCGGAGACACCTACAGCGACACCTATCACGGCCCCAGCGCCTTCTCCGAACCTGAGACCCAGGCCCTCAAGGCTTTCCTGGACGCGCGGCCCAACATCAGGACGCTGAATTCCTTCCACAGCTATGCGGGGCTGGTCATGTATCCCTGGGGCGGCAAGGACGGCGCCGTGGATGATGGCGAGGACCTCAAGGCCTTCCAGACCATGGCCGCGGCCATGGCTCGGATGGCCGGCCTGCGGCCCGAGCAGTCCAACGAGATGTACATCGCCACGGGCGACTGTGCGGACTGGGCCTATGCCGCGCACAGGATCTTCGCCTTCACCACGGAGCTCAACGGCGGCAGCTTCTATCCCGGCGCGGCCGAGATCGAGAAGGAGGCTCCGGGCGAGATCCGGGCCGCCCTCTATATGATCGAGTACTCGGACGACCCGCACCGGGCCGCGGCCGGCGGCTTTACCGCCGCGAGATAGGTCCTCGGACTTCGGCGCAGGCCGCGCCGGCGGCCTACAGGTCGAGCAGTTCTTCCGTCCCGCGCAGCCGTACTCCCGCCTTGATCGCCTGCAGGAAGCCCGAGCGCAGAGCGTCCGAGGCCAGGGCCTTCCGCACCGGGTCCAGCCGGAGGAAGCCGCCCACGAACGCCCGCAGGAACCGATGCGTGGCGCTCTTGGGATCGTCGAAGAGCTGGCTGCCCAAGGTCCCCTTTTCGAGCCCCTGCAGGATCACTTTCTCAAAAATGTTCTCCGGCGGGATGACCCTCTGGGGCCGGCGTTCCAGCCGCAGGGCTTTGCGGCCGCACTTCACCACGCAGACCCCGCAGCCCAGACAGGCCTCGGGGTCGAGTCGGGGGCGCCGCCCCTCCATCACGATGGCGCTGACCGGGCATACCTTGGCGCACAGGCCGCAGCCGGCGCAGGGACGGTCCTCGCCCCTGGCCACGAAGCCCGAGGTCACGACGGCGTTGGCATAGCCGTGCCGGGTGATCCCGGACAAGGCGGAGCAGCAGCACTTGCAGCAATGGCAGACATAGGAGACCTTGCGCTGCACGTTGTCCGCGCACAGCACCAGACCCCGTTCGCGCGAGGCCGCGAAGAGCTCGCGCATCTTGGCCTTGGGCGCTTCCCGGGCCAGGCCGTGCCGGATGAGATAGTCCGCTGCCATGCCGAAGGAGGTGCAGGTCTCCAACGGCACGTCGCAGATCTTGGCCCCCAGGTGGAGCTTCTCGTGGCGGCAGGCGCAGATGCCCACGGCGCAGCGCTCGGCCCGCTCGATGAAGGAGGAGGCCTTCTCGTAGTCCAGAATCTCGAGATGCCCGTCGGCGGGCAGCGCCTCTTCCCGCGCCACGGTGCGCAGGATGGAGACGGTCTCCCCATGGCTGAGGTTCGCGCCCCAGAAAGGACCTTCGTCCATGTACTCGTGGAAAAGCCTGGCCCACTCCTTGGTGTTGAGCCGGCCGCGCGTGCGCATCAAGGTGAACTCGAAGATCCCGATGATGAAGGGGGACGGCGAGTAGCGGTACTCGTCCTTGACCCACAGGTCCAGGATCAGGCCCTTGGAGGTCGCGGATTCCAGGAGCGCCTTGAGCCGCTCCCGCGGGATGCCGGTGGTCAGTCCCAGGCGCTCCAGATTGGAAAGCCCGCTGGGCATGAGGATGACCAAGTCGGCCTCCTCTTCAGTGTAGAGCTCCTTGAGGATGGCGCGGAGGGACTGGTTGTAGGGGAGGCGGCAGGTCAGGCTGTCGAGCTTGGCGCCCAGTTCGCGATAGGCGTCCTTGGCCGCCAGATGGCCCATGGCGGCTAGCCCGGGCGCTGCAGGTGCGACTGGCGCAACACGGACTTCTTGGAGCCGTGGAAGAAGTAGATGATCAGGCCGACCACCAGCCAGCCCCCGAAGCGCAGCCAGTTCATCCAGCCCAGGCCGAGCATGAGGTAGAGGCAGAAGCCGATGCCCAAGAGCGGCATGACGGGGCCGCCGGGCAGGCGGAAGGGGCGGGGGCGGTCCGGGTCCTTGACGCGCAGGATCATGACCCCGATGCAGACCAGGATGAAGGCGAAGAGGGTGCCGATGTTGCAGAGGTTGGCCATCTCGTCGATGTTGCACACGCCCGCCAGCAGGCCCACGATCACCCCGGTCCAGATGGTGGTGACGTAGGGGGTCTTGAAGCGCGGGTGGACCTTGGCGAAGTACTGCGGCAGCAGGCCGTCGCGGCTCATGGCGAAGAAGATGCGCGGCTGTCCCATCTGGAAGACCAGCAGGACCGCGGTGTGCGCGATGACCGAGCCCAGGGAGATGATGCCGATGAGCCAGACCGGGGAGTGGTTGTACTCCAGGCCCGCGATCAGGGGCTCGGCGATCTTGCTCTTGAGCTCCATGACCGGTATCATCCCGGTCAGGGCCACGGTCACGAGGATGTAGACCACGGTGCAGATGGCCAGGGAGCCGATGATGCCGATGGGCATGTCGCGCTTGGGGTCCTTGGTCTCCTCGGCCACGGTGGAGACCGCGTCGAAGCCGATGTAGGCGAAGAAGACCGTGGCCGCGCCCACCTGGATGCCCTTCCACCCGCCGGGCGCGAAGGGCTTCCAGTACTGCGGGTGGAAGTAGTGGATGCCCACCCCGATGAAGATGGCCAGCACCACCAGCTTGAGGCCGACCATGACGTTGTTGAAGGCCGTGCTCTCCTTGATGCCGATGACCAGCAGGACCGTCAGGGCCAGGACGATGCACAGGGCCGGAACGTTGAAGACCACGGGCAGGCCCAGCACGTGCGGCACCGCGGCCAGGTCCAGGCCTTTCTGCACGAAGGTCCGGTAGTCGATGCGCAGCCAGATGGGGATGTCCCAACCGAAGGCGGACTTGACGAAATCGGCGAAGTAGCCGGCCCAGGAGATGGCCACGGCCACGTTGCCGATGGCGTATTCCAGGATGAGGTCCCAGCCGATGATCCAGGCTACCAGCTCGCCCATGGTGGCGTAGGAGTAGGTGTAGGCGCTGCCTGAGATGGGCACCATGGCCGAGAGCTCGGCGTAGCAGAGGGCTGTGAAGCCGCAGGCGATCGCGGTCAGGATGAAGGAGATGATCAGCGCCGGCCCGGCCGGGTAGCCGCTGGAGGCGCCGACCGCGGCTTCGCCCACCATGGCGAAGATGCCGGCGCCGATGACCGCGCCGATGCCCACCATGGTGACGTCCAGCGGGCCCAGGACGCGCGCGAGCTTGTGGCCCCGGACCTCGGATTCGTGGATGAGGGCGTCGACCGACTTGGTCCGCCACAGCCCGTGCCAGCGCGTCATGCGTCGAGTCCCTTGAGTATCTCGGGGACGTCCTCAGGCCGCACGCCCGAGCGCCAGTCTCCGTCCGGGTAGATGAGGAGATTCGGGCCGTGCGCGCACAGGCCCAGGCAACCCGAGCGCGTCACGCGGATCTTGCCCTTCAGCCCCGCGTGCTCTACGCCTTCCTTGAGCCGTCGCCAGACCTCGTCGCCGCCCCGGCCGGGGTTGGCGCAGGCCGCTCGGCCGTCGGTGCGGGTGTTGGTGCACACGCAGACGAACTTTTTGTAGGGGGCAGGCTCGGCGTGCATGAGGCTATGCTAGCAAATCGATTATTGCTTGACCGAATTTTTATCGGTCGCGGGAGGCGAGGCGGCGGTCTGTGCCTTGGGGGATGGTCTTGGTCGGGCGCACTCTGGGGTCGTCCTTCAGTTTCCGCCGCTCTGCTCCAGGAGAGCCTCGAGGCCCGCTGAGTAGCCTCGGGACACGGAGGCCCCCGAACTGAGGGAGCCCTGCACGGAGCGGATCTTCTTCGAGTCCGAATCCAGGAACAGGTTGGTCATGAACGCGATGATATCAGCATCGGGCGTGATGGAACCGGGGTCCGTGAGCTGGGCGAAGGACTGCAACCGCCGGGTCAGGTCGCGGTCGATCTCGACGTAGGCCGGCATGGTGTAAGGGCTCGGGATGCGCCCCGCCGCGCGGTAGGCCGGGTAAGCGACGGTCCGGTGCCGCGCGACCTTGGGGTCGATGAAGAGGCTGCCTGGCCAGATGATGCGGCCGTCGAGCTTCTGGTCCTTGATGCCGGGGACGCCGAGCCATTTGAGCAGTCGGACCAGAGGATGCCAATGGTCGTACTTGTCCTGGATCTCGAACTGACCGCCCATGCGGTAGGCCAGCATCATGGTGGAGCTGCAGTAGGCGCGCCACATCACGTTGGAGAAATCGGAGGCGAAGCCCACGCCCAGACCCGTCATCATTTCCTCGAGGACGCCGGCGGCACGCCGGGTGAGCTCATCGAGGAGGCGCCCCGACTCGCGGCGCGGGATGGCTAAGAGTTGCTCGTAGTCCGCGCGGCTGATGAGGGACGGCCACAAGGCGCCTCCCGACTTGTAGACCCCATCGCGGTACCCGTCCTTGCGGGCCTGCACCTGGAAAGCGTCCCAGACCCGGTCCGCGTCCATGCGCGCCACGCCCATCTTGAGGAAAGGCCCCGGCTGCGCGAATTCCTCGGCGATGCCTATCTTGCGGATGCCGCCCTCTCCGGAGTTTGGGTAGTTGTCAATGGCCCAGGCCATGGACACGCCATCGGATCCCTCCACGGACGCCATCCCTACGTGAGAATAGCCGTTGAGCATGAAGCGCCGGCCGGACAGCCAGCTCTGGAAGCGGTACAGCGCCTGCCTGAGGATATTGCGCGCCGGCTGTCCCCGGGCAAGCTTGGGCCGTGCCTTGGGGTTGGCCCACAGTCCCAGAGGGTGGCCGAGCAGCCCCTCCCGGAAGGCCTTGAACCAGAGGGAGCGCGCCGGCCTCACGCCGAAAGTGATCTCCGCGGCCTCCCGGCCCCCGCTGCGTTCGCCGAGGAGATCGCCGGTGCGCAGCTTCAGGCGGGTGATCCCCCCGGATTGGTCGCGGTCGGGCAGGGCCACGGTGTCGCCGATGAAATTATCCAGGCGCAGGCCGCGTAGTTCGAGCCGGCGCTCCAGGTCCGCCTCGACTTCGGGCCGGCCGGTCCGGCGGGCCAGGCGCACGAGAGAGGCGGCCAGAGCTCGGCCCGCATAACGCGTCTGCCCCGCTTCCGCGTCCGTGTAGTTGGTGACGAGGACGCGCTCCACGGAATCCTTGATCCGTCGGATCCGGGCGAGGAGCTCCCGCGCCTCGGGAGCCTCCTTCCGGCCGTCCTCCACGGCCTGCAGGCCGCTCTCGACGGCCCGAGCCGGGACCGCGGTCTTGACCACGTCGGAGACGACCTGGACCAGCTGGGCGGAGAGCCTTTGGACCGTGACCGTGATGAGCCACTCCCGGATGCCGGCCTTGTCCTTACGCGCGACCTCGGGCGGCAGGCTTGCGGGCGGATCGAGCGGCTGCAGGCTCAGGAGCCTGGCGGCCAGTTCCGCGGCCCCGTCCAGGGAGGCTTGGCTGTAGCCCTGCTCGGAAAGGCCGACCATGACGTCGGCAGCCAGGTCCCGCGCCGCGTTGATGACGCGGTAGCGCCGGGCGTTGAACGCCAGGACCTTCTTCTGCAGTTCGTTGTGACCGCCCTGAGCGAGGTTCTCGGCGATGACCGCAGGATAGTCCCGGAACCCCAGTTCGGTCAGGAAGCGGCCGTAATCCTGGCGCACGGGGTCGGCCCCGTCGAAGAATCGGGGCAGGGATTCGGCCAGGCGGTCCTCGGCCCCAGCCTGGCGCAAGTCCTCGGCCGAGCCCAGGGCTGATGCGGGCCGTGCCGGGACAGGGATGGCCAGGGGCACCGGCGCCGGCAGGGCGGATGGGGCGAGGACAGGGGCGGGCAGGGCGGCGGGTCCCGGGGCTGGCGCGACGGAGACCGGGACAGCCAGGAGAGCGGCCTGCGGCGTCACCGCGGGGAAGGCGCGCGGGATGGGAGCCAGGCTCATGCCGCTCGGCAATCTCAAGCTGCCGGAGAGGTCCATCATCCGGAGAACACCGGACTGGACCTGGACCCGGATGACAGGGGAGAGGCCGATCGGCGCACGGACCTGGGGATTTTCGGCCATGTTGGCGCCATGGGCCGCAGCGGGGATGAGCAGGGCGGCGATGAGGGCTTTTTTGAACATCGGTCGGAATCAGCGCGGGCTAATTCAGCCCAATCCGAAATCCTCCGGGCTTGCTTCTCGCGAGGCTTCGGATGCCCCACTCAACTGGGGGCCGGGGCCTGCAACGAGACGCCCCGATGCTTGTCAAGGCGGGATCTGCATCCGCGAGGTCGCCGTCGCTTGCGGGACGTCTCATGGAGCCATTGTACCAAGCCCCCGGCAAACCCTTCTGGGACGTACGACCTAAGCCAGCCGCCGGAAAAAGGCCTAGCGCAGGAAGGACCTGGGACCTCGGCTGTCCCAAGAAGATGCCGGGATGACCAGCCCGCCGCCTAGGTCGGCTGCTGCCTGGGTGTGGGCTATTGCCTGATTTCTTTCTTCCGCGGCGCGGCCTCGAGTGCCCGTTCGATGTCGGAGGCGTAGAGGAAGCTCGGGCTGATCTTGAGGGTGATCCGGCCTCCCGGGTCTATGATGAAGACCTGGGGGAGGCCTGTGACGCCCAAGACGCGCTGCAGCCGGCCTTCGTCGTCGATCCCGATCCAGCCCGTGATGGGGTCGTCCCGGAGGAAGGCTTCGACGGTCTCCCGCGCCTCGCGGGTCACGGAGATGAAGACCACGGGACGGCCTTGGAAGGCGGCGCGCAGCTTGTTCATGTGCGGGATGGTCTCGCGGCAGGAGTCGCACCAGGTGGCCCAGAACTCGAGGACCACCACGCGCCCGCGCAGCTCGCGCAAGGATCCCAGGGCCGGGGTCGGGGCCTGAAGCAGGGAGGCGATGCCCTCCTCCGGGGCCGGGCCCAAGGATTTTCCGGGGCCCGAACAGCGCTCGACGGAGATCAGCACCAAGAGCAGCGCACCGGCGATGAGCAGCATGACGACGGGGGCGTCCGAGCGGTCCATGCCCGGGGGTCAGGCTCGGTGCGGGCCCGGGATGCCCACCAGCAGAAGGGAGGCCGGTTCATCCGCGGCCAGGGCGTAGCCTTCCGGAAGGTCCGCCGGCACGAAGGCCGGGGTCGCTGGAGCGAGCCGCCAGGCCCGTCCGCCGGCCTCGAGCCGCGCCCGGCCGGAGAGGACCACGACATGGCTGAAGGTCGGGGATGCGGGAGCGCTCCAGCGGCTCCCAGCCGTCAAGTCCAGGCGATGGACCGTGAAGAAGGGCCACAGCGCGGGCCGGTCGAGGAACTTCCAGAGCCGGCAGTGCCGCGCCTGCGGGCCCGGATCCAGCGCTTGGGGACGACAGCGGATGCTGGACACGGTGGTGACCGAGAAATCGATGCCTTCCATGAGGCGCCGCAGGGCGGCGTCGGTCAGGCCCAGGGCGGGATGCCCCTTGCGGAAGCGTGCGCCTTTCTGCCAGACGAAAGGAGTGAAGAAATCGGCTACGCTGTAGGTGCAGTCCGAGCTCTGCTGGACTTCGGCCAAGCGCAGGTTGCGCTGCGCCGGCAGAGGCATCCAGACCTCGCTTTTGGGCGCGGCGCTGGCGCAGAGGCGCTGGCGGGCCAGGCGCAGCTTTTTGGCGACGCGGGCCCCTCCGGCCAGGATGAACTCCTGGAGCGCCTCCTGCGTGGGATCCTGGGGATGGAACTGCAGGGAGAGGCCGAAGAGGGCGTGGATGAGGCCGGCTTTGATCATGAGGAGATTGCCCATCTCGCGGCGCAGGTCCACCTCGTTGAGCACTCGGACCATGCGGTTGTGGCTGCGGCGCAGGTCCTCGGCCAACCGGGTGAGCTCTTCCCGGTCCATCCGGCAGTATCGGCTCATGGCTCGGGTGAAGGACCGGTCGCGGGCGGGAGCCGCCTCCCAGCCGGCCAAAGCCCGGTCCGAGGCCCAGGCTTCGTAGACCCTCTCGAAGCCGTGGAAGGCGCGCTCGTCCGGCAGGCGCAGACCGCGGCGCAGGGCCGCGAGCAGGTCTTGCTCGCGGCAGATCCAGGACAGGAACTCCTGGGGCCGCACCAAGGTAGAAAAGCCGATATGGGCGAGGGGGGGGAAATCCGTGCGGATGAACTTGGCGAAGACGGGCAGGTCGTGGCCGAAGAGTCGGCGCGACCAGGAGCCCAGCAGGCGCGGATTGCGGCGCAGGACCTGGGCGAGGGTCCGGGTCTGCGAGACTCCGGCCGGGAACTCGGGGCGGGTCGAGTTGAGCCAGAGCTCCTCGCCCCAGGCCTTGACCGCGCGACGCGAGATCAGCCTCAGGGGCGCGGCGGTCTGGGGGTCGGGCATGGACTCAATGGTATCATAAGAATCGTTTCCGATTACAATCCGCCGCGAGGGAGGCGGGCGCCCCGGAGGTGGTCATAGAGGCTGTAGCCGCAGAGGGCGAAGAACAGCCCGCCCACGAAGACCGTCCCCGCGCCGAGCTGCACGTCGAAGCGCAGCAGCCCCACCGAGCCGAGCAGGTAGGTCCAGTCGTGCTCCCCTCCGCCGACGAGGGGCAAGACCTGCGCGCGCGCGTCGGCCATGTAGGGCCCGATGCCGAGGAAATTCGTGGCGAACCAGAAGATGCAGAAATCCGCCGACTTGGGCTGCCGCTGGCGCAGGAAGGAGAAGTAGAACAGCACGGGCATGAGCAGCTGCATCAAGGTCCCGCCCGCGATGGCGATCCAGCGGTTGCCCAGCAGGCCGAAGATCGGATGGCCGGCCTCATGGATGACGAGGTCGAACCAAATCATGATGGCGAGGGCGCGGTCGAGGACTGCGCGCACCGAGTGGAGCGCTGCGGCGGCCGCGAAGAGCACGGTCAGCTGCAGCGGGCCGAAGCGCAGGCGCCAGAACGCCTCTCCCTCGGGATCGAGCCAAGCGAGGATGTCGCGCATCGCTGCGGGTATGATAGCTTTTCAGACCCCTCAGCGCTTCGCGGCGCAGGAGCCGCCGCCCTGCTTGGCGTAGTAGCGCTGGTGGTACTCCTCGGCGCGGAAGAACTCCCCGGCGGGCACGACCTGCGTGACGACGCGGCCCGGATAGCGATGCGAGGCCTCCAGCCGGGCCTTGGAGGCCAGCGCCGCGCGCTTCTGCGCCTCGTCCGCGTAGAAGATCACGGAGCGGTATTGGTCGCCGACGTCCGGCCCCTGCCGGTCGAGCGTGGTCGGGTCATGGATGCTCCAGAACACCGTGAGGAGCTGGTCGTAGCTGATCTTGGCCGGGTCGTACTCCAGGCGCACGGTCTCGGCATGGCCGGTGGCGCCGGTGCAGACCCGTTTGTAAGTCGGCGCCTTGACGCTCCCGCCCGAGAATCCCACCTCCGTGCTCACCACGCCCGGCAGTCGACTGAAGGCGTCCTCCACGTGCCAGAAGCAGCCGCCCCCGAAGGTGGCGGTCTGGGTTTTGGGCTTGGCGGCGGGGAAGAGCCGTCGATAACTCCCATAGCCCTCCGTTTCCAGCCGCTCGGCGGGGATGAAGCGCAGGGCCGCGGAGTTGATGCAGTAGCGCAGGCTCGTGGGGCCCGGCCCGTCCGAGAACACGTGCCCAAGGTGGCTGCCGCCCTGCCGGGAGCGGACCTCGATGCGCTCCCGGCCCAGGGCGCGGTCGCTCTTGGAGGACACCGCCTCATCGGCGATCGGCTGAGTGAAGCTGGGCCAGCCCGTGCCGGAGTCGAACTTGTCCGTGGAAGAGAAGAGCGGCTCGCCCGTGACCACGTCCACATAGATGCCGGACGCATGGTTGTCCCAGTAGGCGTTGGCGAAGGGGGTCTCCGTGCCGCACTGCTGGGTCACGCGGTATTGCTCCGGAGTCAGTCGTCGGCGCAGCTCAGCGGAGGACGGTTTTTCATGTTTGGGCATAGGACCTCCTTGAGGCCAGGCTCCCGGGGACGCGCAGAGGATGGCCGCAGCCAGAATGCAGGACCAGGGTCTTGGGATGTCCATATCCCTCTCGATTATGAGTGACTCCGCCGGCGCGGGCGTTACACGCTCCAGGGACGGGCTTCTTTGATAGAATCAGCGGGCGTGGAGCAAGGCTTCGACCCGGGCTATTTGGACCGCCTGCACCGCCGCGATCCAGCCGCGGTGGAGGGTGTGGTGCGTCGTCACTCGGCGGATCTTTTGAACGGGGCTCTGGCTCTGGGGCTGCGCGAGAACGCGGCCGAGGAGCTGGTGGCCGAGACCTTCGGGGCCTTCCTCGACGCCGCACCCCGCTTCCAAGGCCGGTCCAGCGTCAAGACCTTCCTCTTCGGCATCCTCTACCACAAGGCCATGGAGCGGGGCCGCAGGTCCGCGCGCGAGCAGGCCTGCGATCCCATCGACGAGTCCTTCGACCGACGCTTCAACATCGTCGGGCACTGGAGCCAGCCTCCCCGCGGGCCCGAGGATGAGACCTTGGCGCACGAAGTGGCGGAGCTCATCGAAACCTGTCTCAAGGGCCTGCGCCCTTTGGAAAAGGCCGCTTTCCTCCTCAAGGAAGTGGAGCGTGAGCCCACCGAGTCCGTCCGTAACGCTTTGGAAGTGAAGGACACTCATCTACGGGTGCTGCTGTTCCGGGCCCGCAACAAGCTGCGCGATTGCCTGGAGAAGCGCTGGGGGAAAGGATGAGCCTGCCGGTCAACTGCCATGGCGTGTGCCTCTGGCTCAGCCGCGGGGAGGCCGAGGACGCCTTTTGGCCGTCCCGGCTCCTGGCGCGCGCGCACCTGGCCTGGTGCTCCCACTGCCGCCGCTACCGCAGCCAGATGGAGCTCATCGGCGACGCGGTGCGGCTGAGGCGGGCGCATCTGGCCGATCCCGAGCGCGTCCGGCACCTGCAGACCCGTATCGTCCACCGCCTGCTTGCCGGTGGCGGCAGCCGGGACGAGAGCTAGAGCCCGGCGGGAGTCGTCGTGGGCGCCGGGCCTGCGGATCGTTTGAACGATGTGATCCGGCGTCTGCCGGCCCCGGATCTGATCTTGGTCGGGATGCGACATCAAGGAGGCTGAGAATGAAGACAGGGTTGCTGATCGCGGCGGCAATGACTTTGACGGCGTTCGTGGCGCACGCTCAGCAGGGCGGCAAGCCCGCGGCGGCGGCGCCGGAGACGACGAGGAACGGGACCAAGGCGGCGGATGCCAAGAAGGCGGACAAGAGCGTCAAGAAGAAGGCGAAGGTCGTAGTCGAGGACTACGCGCCTCTGGCCTCGGAATATGGGCAGAAGGCGAAATGCCCGGTGTCGGGAGATGAGTTCAAGGTCGGTGAGGGCACCCAAGCGATCAAGTACAAGGGGAAGGTGTACTACTTCTGCTGCGGCAGCTGCATGCCGAAGTTCAAGAAGAATCCGGCGAAGTTCGCGAAGTAGGTCTTTGCGCCTTGCGACGGGCTTTATGATTTCTTGACTCCTGCCTGCTAAAAATAAAGTGAGTCTGGTGGGGGGACAATGGCGCAAGAACATCTGCAGGAGCTTGATGCCGCGATCGCCGAGAGGCTCCGCCTTCGGTCGCAACCGGGGCGGCGGCCCCTTCCGGGCCATCCCCTGGAGGGTCGCACCATCCTCCTCGTGGAGGACAACGCGGAGTACCGGTCCTTGGTCAAGGCCCTGCTTATGAGCCGCCACCCCGCCCGGGTCATCGAGGCCGCCGACGGACGTAGCGCGGTGGCCCAGATCAAGCGGGAGCGGCCGGACCTCGTGGTCCTCGATTTCGACATCCCGAAGATGAACGGCTACGAGGTCCTTCAGGAGATCCGCAGCAGCGCCGAACTGCGCAGGCTGCCCGTCATCATGCTGACCGGGGTGCCCAACAGGCGGCAACTCAAGAGCATGGGCATGGACGTCTCGGATTTCCTGGAGAAACCGGTCAGCGGTTATGAGCTCATGGAGAGCATCGCCAAGGCGCTGGAGGCGGCGCACGGGGCGCCTCCGAGCGACGCTGCGGCCGCCGGCCCGCAGACGCCGCCGCCGGCGCCGTCCGTGCCCACGACCCTCGGCCCCGGCTGGTCTGCGGCCTCCGCTTTTCCTCCTGTCGGGACGACCCTGCCTTTGACGGCGGCGGCGCCGCGCGACACCGGCCGGCCCGCGCGACCGGCCGTCGACTACCAGGAACTTTTGCGCATCCAGGAGGAATTCCTCTCCGAGCTGGGGCACGACCTGCGGGCGCCGTTGACCTCGATCAACTGCGCGCTGCGGCTGTTCATCGATAAGGCCGGGGCCGGCCTCGACTCGGATGACCAGGAATTCCTCGACATCAGCCTGCGCAACTGCCAGCGGCTCGAGGCCCTGATCCGCGATATCTTCAACTTCCGCAGCAGGTCCTTGCCGGGCCCCGCCCCCGCGCCGACCGCTCCGGGGTCGGTTTCAGCGGGCCTCGATACGTCCCGCCCGGGCTGAAGCCAAGGGCGGGACGTGCTTCAGCAGCAGACAGTCGATATCCCTAATACCGCCGGGCGAAATATGGTAGCTTCTGTGCGCTGAAGAAGACCATGACCCCTTCCGTGCCTCCCTCGGACGCCGGAGCCGGAGACCGCCTGCCCTTGGGGCGGCTCCTCGGCTTGGCCGCGGTGCTCGTGGCGCTCTGGTTCCTGTGGAACACCCGGGTGGTCTATCCCATCCGCATCCTGGTGACCTTCCTGCACGAGAGCAGCCACGGCCTGGCCGCGGTGCTCACGGGCGGCCACATCGACCGCATCACCGTGTCCTCCAATGGCAGCGGACTGTGCTTCACCCGGGGGGGCTGGCGTTGGGTGATCCTGCCGGCCGGTTATCTGGGCTCGATGCTCTGGGGCAGCGTCATCCTCATCCTCGCTTTCCGCACACGCCTGGAGAAGTTCGTGTCCTTGGCTTTGGGGCTCTGCCTCGTCTTCTTGACCGTGTTTTACGTGCGCTCCTGGTTCGGCTTCGCTGCGGGCCTGCTCATCGGCGCCGCTCTGGCCTCGGCTGGGAGATGGCTCCCGGAGGGCGCCAACGAGGCGCTGCTGACCTGCATCGGCAGCGCGAGCTGCCTCTACGCGGTCTTCGACATCCGGGACATCACCCGGGTCGTCGGCCCGACTGACGCGAGCATGTTCTCCGCCGAGATCCTTCCCCTGCCGCCCGCGGTCTGGGCGGTGCTCTGGGGAGCCCTCGCCGTGGTCTGCCTCGCCGTGGCGCTGAGAGTCGCGCTGGCTCCCGGTCGAAGCCTCTGAGCCGGGCCATTTGATAGAATCCCTGCATGAGCCATGGGATGCCCACCGTCTACAAGATCCTCCTCGCGTCCGCGGCCGCAGCCTTGGCCGGCGTCGCGGCGCTCACCATCGCGCTCAAGATCTGGCTGCCTCCTCAGAAGGTCCGCGCGCTCATCGTGGAGCAGGCCGGGAAATACCTCCATCGCGAGGTCAGGCTCAAGTCCGTGGACCTGGGCGTGATCAAAGGCCTGGTCGTCGAGGGCCTGGAGGTCTCCGAGAAGCCGGATTTCAAGGCCGGGGTCTTCGCGGGCGTGGAGACCTTCCGTTTCCGCATCCGGCTTCTGCCGCTGCTGCGCAAGAAGGTGGTCATCGACGAGATCACGGTGACGGCCCCGCGCCTGGCTGTGGTCCAGCTCAAGCCCGGAGTCTTCAACTTCTCGGACCTCCTCGTCGTGCCGGCGGTTCCGGCTAAGACCCCGGAGGCCAAGCCCGCGCCCGCGGGACTGTCCTTGCCCTTCGCCTTGCAGGCGTCGATCGTCGCGCTCAAGGACGGCCGCATCACCTATCAGGACAAGGTCTCCGGCGCGCAGTGGCGCCTCGGCAAGCTCCAGGGCGTCATCAAGGACCTGAGCCTGGCCCAACCTTTCGGCGTGGCGGCTGGGCTGCAGGCCGAGCAGGTCGCGCCGGGCAGCCTCAAGGCCAGGCTGGACTTCGACGGCCAAGTGGACCTCTCTGGGATGTCCTCGGGCAAGCTCTCCCTCGACATCAAGACGCTCTCCGCGGACCTCTCCGGCCTGGCTCTGAGCTTGGCCGGCGCCGTGCACTTGGACGGGGACATGATCCGGGCCGAGGACCTCAAAGGCAAGCTCGGAAGCGGAACGCTCACGATCAAGGCCGTCATCCGGGACTTCAACAAGGCGCCGGACGCCCGGCTGGAAGCCAGCCTGAGTGAGCTCGATGCGGCCAGGCTCCTCGATGTCAAAGACCTCGCCGCGGGCCAGGGTCCGCGGTCCCCGCAGGCGCCGGCCGTTCCCCCCTCGCCGAAGGGGACGGCCGTGTCCGGTCCGCCCCAGAAGACCAGCGGCAAGGTCGCGGTGGACAAGATCCGCTATCGCACGTTCAAGGCCGAGAAGCTGCTCATGACCTGGGACCTCCAGGGCATCACCCCGGACCTGCGCGGCCTCTCCGGCTGGGCCAAGCTCAGCGTGGGCGGAGGAACCTTCGAGTCCGAGGATGGGGCCGGCGGGCGCTCCCAGCTCATGAAGGCTTTGCTCATCCCTCTCGCCGTGCTCAAACAGATCGGCCGCCTGGGCTCGGCGCTGCACCTGCTGCCGCCCTTCGACCGGCTCGCCTTCTCCGAGATCAAGGGCGACTATATCTTCGCCCACGGCCTCATGACCATCCGGGATTTCCACATGGACAGCGCCGCGGCCAAAGTCTCAGCCGCGGGGACCATCGACCTGCCGGGCCAGAAGCTCAACCTCCAGGTCACGATCGCCCTGGCCAACGTGGCGCCCATCGGGGTGGACGTGGGGGGGACCTTCGACGAGCCCAAACCCCGCCTGCGCTTGGACAAGGCCCTGGCCGCGCCGGTCCAGAAGCTCGCCCAGCCCGCGATGGACATCCTGAAGGGGTTGTTCAAGAAGAAGTAGACGAGGGATCCGATGAAAATCGCTTACCGTTTTCTGCTCAAAGGCGGACAGGAGCGCCGCTTTGAACTGAATCTCGACCCTCAGACTTTGAGCTTCATCCCGGCCGCAGGCGAGCCGCCGTCGGAGTGGACCCGTCTGAGCAACCGGCAGTGTCCGCACTGCCCGCTCCGCGAGGACCGGCACCCCCAATGCCCGATCGCCCGCAACCTCGCCGGCGTTATCGGGGAGTTCGCGCAGAGCATCTCATTCGAGGAAGCGGAGATCTCGATCGCGACCGAGGCCCGGGAGTATCGGCGCCGGGCGCCGCTGCAGAGCGGGATCAGCAGCCTCATCGGCCTCGTGATGGTCACCAGCGGCTGCCCGCACCTGGACAAGCTCCGGCCCATGGTCTACACCCACCTGCCGTTCTCCTCGACCGAGGAGACCATCTATCGGGCCATCTCCATGTACCTGCTGGCCCAGTATCTGCGCCAGAAGCGTGGACTGCGGCCCGACTGGGAGCTGGCGGGCCTGGTGAAGGTCTACGAGGCGATCAGCCTGGTCAACAAGCATTTCGTCGAGAGGCTCAAAGCCGTCAAGCTTCAGGACGCCTCGCTCAATGCCATCGTGAAGCTCGACTGCTTCGCCGCCATGACCTCCACGATCATCGAGGCGCAGGCCCTGGCGGGCGTGGAGAGTCTCTTTCGGACCTATCTCGACGGCCCCGAGACGGGCCCCGCCTGCCGGCCGTGATCGTCGTCTTGCGTTGAGCCGAATCGTTTTGCTACCTTATAATAAGGCGGCTAATGAAATGAATTCGAGCTTCATCCTCAAGGATATCTCGCGCCGGGAGACCTTGGGATCCATCGCGGCCCGCTACCCGGAATTCGAGATGAGCGCCCAGGAGTGCTTCCTGGCGCTGCTCAGCGTCGCCGGCCAGGTCATGGAGGCCATCGAGCTCCAGCTGTCCCGGCGCAAGACCTCGCAGGGGCGCATCCGCATCCTGCTCGAGCTCCAGCAGACCCCCGGCCAGGCTCTGGCCGCGGGGGAGCTGGCCACGCGGCTCAAGGTCACCCCCGCCACGATCACGGGACTCCTGGACGGCCTGGAGCGCTCAGGGCAGGTCCGCCGGGAGCGCCGCAGCGAGGATCGCCGGAGTGTCGGGGTGCGGCTGACGGCGCGCGGGACGAGGGTCCTCTCCGAGGTCATGCCCGAGCGCTTCCTGCGCAACTCGCGGCTCATGGCCAGGCTTTCTGAGGCCGACCGGCGCGCCTTGGTGCGGCTGCTGGAAAGGGTCGGCCGGGGTCTGGAGGACTTCTCTCGCCCATGAGGACTTCCTGCCGCCGTCTGGCCGCTGGTTGGTTCTTGGTGCTGGCTCTGCCGGTCCTGGGCGCCGCCGCGCCGCCGGCCGCGGAGTCTCCGGTCGAGTTGACCCTGCCGGAGTGCGTCGCGCTGGCCGTGCAGAACAACCTGGCCGTGCGCCTGGCCAAGGCCGGCACCACGGCCGCGCGGGGCCGGGTCCTGCAATCCGCTTCGGCGCTGCTGCCGCGCCTGACCGGATCTCTGAGCCAGACGCGCATCTTCAAGGAGGATCTGCCGGCCATGGGCTTCAGCGGCGGGGGATTCCCAGAACTTATGGGGCCCTGGAACGATTTCGAGGCGCGCATCCGATTGGTGGCCGAGGTCTTCGACCTGCCCTCCATCCTGCGCCTGAAGTCCTCGGGCGCCGACGACCGCGCCGCGGCCATGGAGGAGAGCTTGGCCACGGAGCAGGTGGCCGCGGCCGCGGCCTTGGCCTACGTGGAGCTCTTCCGCGCCCGGCAGGCCATTGACTCGGCCCAGGCTGACGTGGATTTGGCCTTGAGCCTGCGCCAGCTCGCGGAGGACAAGAAGCATGCGGGGACCGCGGCCGGCATCGACGTGGCCCGGGCCAAGACGCGCGAAGCGGAGGAGAAGCTGGCCCTGCTGGAGGCCCGCAACGTGGCCCGGGAGGTGGAGGTCCGCCTGCAGCGCGTGGTGGGGCTGCCCTTGAACCGGGGCGTGGTCCTCAAGGACGCGCCGGGCTTCGCGCCGGCAGAGCCGCCCCAGACCGAAGCCGCGCTCCAGGCCGCGCGCGCGCAGCGTTGGGAGCTGCGTATCGCCGAGGAGAGGTTCTCTTCGGCCCGGGCCCAATGGCGGGCCGAGCAGTCCCAGAGACTACCTACCATCGCTTTGACCGGCGACGTCGGCTTAAGCGGTCCTGACCCGGATTCCCGGGCCCGGACCACGGGTATGGCGGGCGCGGCCTTGGAGCTTCCGATCTTCGCCGGAGGCGCCATCACGGGCCGCGTGCGCGAGGCGGATGGAAGACGGGCCGCCGCCGAGTCCAAGCTCGTGGACCTGGGCGCGCAGGTCGAGGAGGACGTGCGCCTGGCCTTGATCGACCTCATCGACGCGGTCGAGCGCGTGGACACCGCTTCCGAAGTGGAGGAACTCGCCGAGGACGAGCTCGGCATGGCCCGGGACCGCTTCGCGGCCGGGGTCGCGGACAACGTGGAACTCCTCGATTCCCAGGCCGCGTTGACCCACGCGCGCAATGCCCGGGTCTCGGCCCTGGCCCGCTACCAGGCGGCCCGCATCAGCCTCGCCTTGGCTTTGGGCCGCATGAAGGATTTTACTTTCTAAATGGGGGAAGTCATGGATTCCGCTAAAGAGAAGAGCGTGCCGGGCCAGACCACGGGTCCGGTCATGCCGATCCATGCCGCGGCGGGACAGGCGCTGGCAGGTCACGGGATGCATCCCCACCGGCCGCGCACCCGCCATCGCGCCGCCCTGGGTGTCGCTGTCCTGGCCGGGATCGCGGGCGCGGCGTTCGGCGTGCGCTACTACCTCTGGTCGCTCAGCCACGAGGACACGGACGACGCCTTCATCGACACTCACGTCATCATGATTTCGCCCAAGGTCGAGGGGCAGGCGCTCAAGGTCTACGTGGATGATAATCAACAGGTCAAGCCGGGCGACCCGCTGGTGGATATAGACCCGGTCGACTACCAGGTCAAGCTCGCAGAGGCGCGCGCCGAGGTCGCGGCGGCCGAGGCCGAGGCGCGCAAGGCGGCGGGAGACGCGGTCAGCGCTAAGGAGCTCTTCGCCAAGGACCGCATCTCCCGGCAGTCCTACGACCACGCGGTGGATGAGGCCGATGCGCTTAAGGCCCAGGCCGAGCTCGCGCGCAAGAAGCTCGACGCCGCCGAACTCGATCTGTCCTACACCCACATGGCGTCTCCTATCGCGGGCAAGGTGACCCGCAAGTCGGTGGAGATCCGCTCCTACGTCCATGTGGGCCAGCCGCTGATGGACATCGTCCCCAACCAAGTCTGGGTGACGGCCAACTTCAAGGAGACCCAGCTTACCCGGATGCGTCCTGGCCAGAAAGTCGCCATTCGCGTCGATACCTATCCCGGCCGGACGTTCGCGGGGCACGTGGACAGCCTGCAGGCCGGGACCGGGGCGCGCTTCAGCCTGCTGCCTCCGGAGAACGCGACGGGCAACTACGTCAAGGTGGTCCAGCGCGTACCCATCAAGATCGTGTTCGACGATCCGACCGAGGCCCTGCCGCCGTTGTCTCCCGGCATGTCCGTCGTGCCGGCCGTGGACCTCCGTTAGAAGGACTGTTTATGGCGCAGGGACCGGCGGCTGAATGGCGGCCGAGCCACAATCCGTGGCTGGTCACGATCTCCGTGCTCCTGGCCACCTTCATGGAGGTGCTCGACACCTCCATCGCCAACGTGGCCCTGCCGCATATCGCGGGCAACCTTTCCGCCACGGTCGACGAGTCCGCCTGGGTCCTGACCAGCTACCTGGTCTCCAACGCCATCATCCTCATCGCCGCGGGTTGGATGAGCAGCATCTTCGGACGCAAGCGCTACCTGGCTTTTTCCGTGGTCCTCTTCACCGCCGCCTCCGCGCTCTGCGGCATGGCCCAGAGCCTGCCCCAACTCGTGCTGGCGCGCATCCTGCAGGGTCTGGGCGGCGGAGGCTTGCAGCCCCTGTGCCAGGCGGTCCTTCTGGAGAGCTTCCCGATCGAGGAGCGCGGCGTGGCCATGGCGGCCTACGGCATGGGCATCGTGGTGGCTCCCATCATCGGCCCCACCTTGGGCGGCTGGATCACCGACGCCTACTCCTGGCGCTGGCTCTTCTACATCAACATCCCCATCGGCATGGTGGGGCTGTTCATGCAGCAGATGTTCCTGGAGGATCCTCCCTACCTCAAGCGCGTGGTGGGCTCGCGCCTCGACTTCGTGGGCTTCGGCCTGATGGCGCTCGGCGTGGGGCTGCTACAGATCGTGCTGGACAAGGGCCAGGAGCTCGACTGGTTCGGCTCGGTCTGGATCCGCTGGGGAGCGCTGGGCTCAGTGGTGTTCCTGGCGCTCTTCGTGGCCTGGGAGCTGCGGCAGAAGCATCCCGTGGCCAACCTGCGCCTGCTGACCAACCGCAATTTCGGCCTGGGCACCGCTTTCATCGCGGTGTTGGGCGCGGTTCTCTACGGCACCACGGCGCTTTTGCCCATGCTCATGCAGACCTTGATGGGCTATCCGGCCCTGCAATGCGGCCTGGCCATGACCCCGCGCGGCCTGGGCTCCTTCGTCTCCATGATCGTGGTGGGGCGCATCACGAAGCTGGTGGACAACCGGTTCCTGCTCATGCTCGGATTTTGCGGCATCGCCGGGACCATGTGGCTCTTGAGCGGCCTCAACCTTGACGTCGCCCCACGCAACATCTCCTGGCCGTTGGTCCTCAACGGCTTCAGCATGGGCTTCGTCTTCGTGCCCTTGACCACGCTCACCATGGCGACCTTGCGCCAGGACGAGATCTACCAGGCCACGAGCATCTACTCTTTACTGCGCAACATCGGGGCCAGCGTGGGCATCGCCTCGCTGGTGGCGATGAACCTGCGTCATGCCCAGATGCACCAGGTGACTCTCGTCTCTCATCTGACGCCGACCAGCCCGCTGTTCCAGGAGCGACTCAGCGGCATCACGGCGAACTTGAGCGGGCTGGGCGTGCCGGCCGCGGCGCAGGCCGCTTACGCGATGGTCTACGGCACGGTCCTGCGGCAGGCGATGCTGCTGTCCTTCATGGACGTGTTCCGGATCCTGGTCTTCATCTGCCTGGTCTGCGTGCCGCTGGCCTTCGTCTTCCAGCGCGGCCGGCGGCCGGCCGCGGCGCTGGGCGAGTAGGGCGGACTAGAGCAGCGCGTAGCGGCGGGCGTAGATGTTGGCCACGATGCCCAGCGACCACAGGGTGATGGCCAGGCTCGACCCGCCGTAGGAGATGAGCGGCAGGGGGATGCCCGCCACCGGGATGACGCCCAGGCACATCCCCATGTTGAGCGCGAGCGAGAAGGCGAACATGGAGACGAACCCGCAGCAGACGAGGTAGCCATAGATGTCGCGGGCCGAACGCCCGGCCACGACCACGCGCCAGAGCAGCAGCAGATAGAGCCCCAGGATGGTCATGGTCCCCCAGAATCCCATCTCCTCGCCCACCACGGCGTAGATGAAGTCCGTGTGGCGCTCGGGCAGGAACCCCAGCTGCGACTGCGTGCCTGAGAAGAGCCCCTTGCCCAGCAGACCCCCCGAGCCGATGGCGATCTGGGACTGATGGACGTGGTAGGCCGCCCCCTGGATGTCCTCCTGGGGCGCCACATAGGCCACGAAGCGGTTCCTCTGGTAGCCCTTGAGCTTGGCGTTGACCGCGATGCCCGAGAGCAGGCCGGCGCTGAAGACGATGGGGATGGCGATGAAGGTGACCGTCCGCATCTGCAGGCGCATCATCCCCGCCAAGCGCCAAGCCACGAGGCTCAGCAGCGCCGAGGCCAGCATGGCTCCTACCGCGGGCCAGCCGAAATGGGTGGCGCGCATGAGCAGGTCGGGCCAGGAGTTGGGTTCCGGGGCCGCGTAGCGAATCTGGCACCAGGTGATGAGCATGGGCAGGCCCAGGGCGACCAGGCCGTAGCCCGTGATGGCGCTGAGGTGGCGCGCGCTGGCGCCCGCGCAGAAGAGCATCCCCAGCAGGATGGGGAGGAAGGACAGGAAGGTCGCGAAATCCGGCTCCTTGAGGATCAGCGCGAGGACCGGGGCGAGGATGGCGAAGGAGTAGAGGACGGTCTCGAGCTCTTTCGCCCGGCGCGCGCGCCGGCTCAGGAAGGCGGCCAGCACCAGGATCATGGCGGTGCGGGCCAACTCCGAGGGCTGGAATGAGATGATTCCGAGGTTGAGCCAGGCCTTGTGGCCTTTGTGGGCGGTGCCCATGACGATGACGCAGACCAGCAGTGCCAGGGCCAGGCCGTAGATGGCCTTGGCCTGGTCTTGGAACACCTGGTAGTTGAAGTTCATGGCGAAGATGAATAGGGCGGCGCCCAGGACCAGGGCCAGGATGTGCCTTTGGATGATCTGTCCCCAGTAGGGGAGGGGATTGGCGGCGGAGAAGACGGCCAGGCTGCCTATCAGGACCAACCCGGCCACGGTCGCGATGAAGCCCCAATCGAAACGGCTCTTACCGCCGCTCTCCGCCCGCAAGGTCATCTTGCAGTCATATTACCAAACATCGCGGCGGGCCGGCGCCGAGAGAGTGCCAATGCGGCGTGGAATATGTAGAATGGGCTGACGCCGGATCGAGGGGGAAACGTGCAGGCGGCTATCGTCGGGGGCGGGCCGGGGCTTCAGGAATGACCGCGGAGTCCGCGGGCATCATGAGCGCGAGGGCGTCCTGATGGGCAGGAGGCCGAAGAAGGCTCGGCCTGGGCCGCCGGCCGCGAAGTCCAGGTTTTGGCTGCCCACCGTGTTCCTGGGTTTGCCCGCCCTCGAGATCGCGCGCAGCTTCGGCGACCACTATTATGTGAACCGCGCCCTGCTGGTCCATCACCAGACGCTCAACTTGCTGACCAACCTGTGCTGGGGCCTCGCGTTGGCGCTGCTGGTGATCCCTCCGCTGAGACGATGGCTGGCCGAACATCTGGACCGCCCCTCGCGCTTGCCCGGCCCCGGCAAGTACTTCGGGCCGCTCTACGTCTCCTTGGCGTTCGGCGTCTTAGTCTTTTGGATCAAGTTCTGCCAATACCGGGGATTCCAGCTTCCGGCCGATACCTGCACCCACACCAACATCGCCTTCAATACGCTCCACGGCCGGTGGTTCATGGACGTTGGCGACGGCATCGCCAACAGTCTCTCGCTGCATTTCGCTTTCACCCTGAAGCTTTTTTCCCCCATTCTTCTTTTTTGGCGCAGCGCCTTGGCTTTGCTTCTGATCCAGGCGCTGGCCATCGCTTCGGCCGGCCTGGCTTCCTATCTCATCGCTTATTTCCTGACGGAGTCGGCCTTGGCCGGGTTTCTCATGATGCTCCTGACCTATGCGCACCCTGCTTTTTACGAACTGTCCAGCGCGAGTCTGGACGATCCTATCGTCGCCGCCGCCTTCTTCCTTTGGGCCATGGTCTTCCTGGTGCGGCGACGACTAGCATGGGGCGCCTGTTTCCTGGCCTTGGCCGCGACGGGTCGCGAGCAGTTCCCCTTCACTCTCGCCGGCCTGAGCGCCTATTTCATCTTCGCGCACGGCTGGCCGGGGCGCAAACGCCTTCTAGGCGGGCTGGCTCTCATGCTGGGGTCGGCTCTTCTGTGGAAGGGTGAGGTGGCCCTCATCCAGTCATTCCCGTCGTATCACGATTATGGGAATTCCTATTGGGGGCTGTATTCCCTTTTTGGGGCCAATGAGAAGGATATCCTCCATTTCGTCCTGCATCATCCTTTCCAAACCCTCTGGAAATGCGTGTATCCGTTGTCTCGGCTGAGCGCTTTTTGGAAACTGCTCTTATGCTCGGCCCTTCTCCCCTTGGCGGCGCCGGCCGCGAGCCTTGTCCTCCTGGCGGCCGCCGTGCCGCAGCTACTCATGATCCCGGGCTTGCAGCACGATATGCAGCTGCAGTATGCCTCATATACCTTCGGCCCGCTGATGTTCGCCGCTGCGGCGGGCCTGGCGCGCCTTTGGAACCTGCTTCGCCCGCCGCCGCCGGAGCCCGGCGCGGCTGCAAGCCGGAGGGGCGATCGGTCTTCCTACCTGCTCATCGTGGTTCTGGCCGCCGCAGGACTGGGCTTCAGGAGCGCCCCCCGGACCCTCCTGTGGAACTGGCGCCTGGATATGTTCGACACGGTCCCCTCGTTGATCCGCGAGATTCCGCCCGACGCCAGCCTTTGGGCGGACCAGTGGCTGTCGGCCTGGGTCGGTGCCCGGGCGCAGATCAAGTATTTCAACCCGGTGGGAATCGCGTCCTCGAATTTTTCCCTGGTCAGCTTCCGTCCGGCGTATGCGCTCATCTATAAAGCGTGGTTCGTCCAGACCGATCCCAAGGACCGCGATCCGGTCGTCACTTTCCTCGCGCAGAGCGGCTACGTCAAGATGGATGAAATGGATAATTTCGTCTTGCTCAGGGATCCCAATCCCAAGACAGAGGATGGCCTCTCTCCGGCCCTCGTCTTGCCTCCGGGCGGCCCGGCGCGGCTCATGCAAGAGTATGTCCAATACGTTTTGGCCGCGCCGCTCGGCAGCCCATTCAAGGGCTGACCGCCCGTCGTGAAAGTGCCGGAGCCCCGGGGGGGGTGGCCTAGCCGAGAGATCCAGCCGGGCCGGCCTGCGATCGGCCTATTCGTAGCGCAGGGCTTCTATCGGCGAGAGCAGCGACGCCTTGCGCGCCGGCCAGAACCCGAAGATGACCCCCACGCCGGCCGAGAAGGCGAAGGCCAGCAGGATGGCCTGCGGGGTGACGAGGGCGCTCCAGCCGGCGAAGATGGAGAGCCCTAGGGAGATGGACACGCCCAGGAGTATGCCCAGGACCCCTCCCAAAGTCGAGAGTGCGGCGGACTCGAGGAGGAACTGGGCGAGGATGGCCCGCCGCGGCGCGCCCACGGCCTTGCGCAGGCCGATCTCGCGCGTCCGTTCGTTGACCGAGACCAGCATGATGTTCATGATGCCGACCCCGCCCACGATCAGCGAGATGGCCGCCACGAAGCCCAGGAGCATGGACATGGTCTTGGTCGTTTCCGAGAGGGTGGCCTGCATCTGGGTCATGTCGCGCAGGTTGAAATCGTCCTCCTTGTAATCCGGCAGGCGGTGGCGGTGGCGCAGGAAGCGGCGGATCTCCGCGATCACGGGCTCGATCGTCTCGGGGGAGGCGCACTCGATGGCCATCTCGTGGAGGTACTGGGTTCCGAGGACTCTCTTCATGGCCGTGTTGATGGGCACGACGATCATGTCGTCCTGGTCGTTGAAGCCGCTGGCGCCCTTGGAGGGGAGTATCCCGATGACCCGGAAGTTGATGTGGTTGATCTTGACCGTCTTGTCGAGCGGGTTCTCGAGGCCGAAGAGGTCTTTGACCACGGTCGTGCCCAGCACGACGACTCGGGCTTTGAGCAGGTCGTCGCGTTCGTTGAAGAACCGCCCGTAGATGGGAACGGCGTTGCGGATGGAGGCGTAGCTGGGAGTGACCCCCTGCATCTCGGTGACCGTGTTTTTGGCCCCGGAGACGACCCGCACGTTGCCTTCGGCCTCGGGGTAGATGTCCTTGATGCCCTGGCTCAGGCCGCGGATGGCCTTGGAGTCCAGGAGCGTCAGGCGGCTGCTGTCCGAGCCTCCGGCCGCGCCGCGGACCCCGCGCGCGCTGGGGGCGCCGGGGAACAGCATTACGAGGTTCGAGCCCAGGCTGGCCAGCCGGCCTTCAATGGATTTTTGCGCGCCCTTGCCTATGGCCAGCATGGCGATGACCGCGGCGACCCCGATGAGGATGCCGAGCATGGACAGGGCGCTGCGGCCTTTGTTGGCGCCCAGCGCGCGCAGGGCCGAGGCGCTGAACTCCCGGAACTCGGCCAGGCTGGCGCCCGGATGGCTGAGGTCTAGTCTAGCGCTCGTCCCCTTCGGGAGAGGAGAACGGCTGCCCTCCGGGGACGACGGGCCCTGGCCCGTCGTGAGCTCGTCGGCCACGACCATCCCGTCTTTGATGCGGATGATGCGCTTGGCATGGGCCGCGATGTCGGGCTCGTGCGTCACCATGATGATGGTGATGCCGCCGCGGTTGAGGAGCTTGAGCTGGTTGAGGATGTCCTCAGCCTGGTCCGAGGCCAGGTTGCCGGTGGGCTCGTCGGCGAAGATGATCTTCGGGTGGTTGACCAGAGAGCGGGCCACGGCCACGCGCTGCTGCTGGCCGCCGGAGAGCTCGTTGGGCTTATGGTGGAGGCGGTCCGAGAGGCCCACTTGCTCAAGCACGTCCCGGGCGCGCTCTTCGCGGTTGGGCGCGCCGGAGTAGATCATGGGCAGGGCCACGTTGTCCAGGGTCGTGGTGCGGGCCAGGAGGTTGAACATCTGGAAGATGAAGCCGATGGTGCGCGAGCGCAGGATGGCGCCCTCGTCGTCCGAGAGCCGGGACACGTCGCGCCCCAGCAGGTGGTACTTGCCCGAGGTCGGGCGGTCGAGCAGGCCCAGGATCTGCATGAGCGTGGACTTGCCCGAGCCCGAGGGGCCCATGATGGCCACGAACTCTCCCTCTTCGATCGTGAGGTCGATCCCTTTGAGGACCTTGAGCTCGCTGCCGCCCACCTGGTAGGAGCGGGTGATGCCCTTGATCTCGATGAGGGACATCAGCGGCCCCCGCCGCCCCCGCCGCTTCTGGGCGCCTGGCCGGAGGGACCACTGGGTCTGCCGCCGCCCATGGCTAGGGGGCTGCTGGCTGCCGCGGACTGGGGCACGTAGCGCGCCTGGCGGATGAGGACCGTGTCGCCGGCGGCCAGGCCCGAGACGATCTCCACGGAGACGTCGTTCTCGATGCCGGTCTTGACCTCGACCCAGACATCCTTGCCGCCCGGCTCGGGGCTGGGAGTGAGGACCTGCTTGACCCCGTCTTTTTCGCGCACGGCGCCGGCGGGCACGAGGAGGGCCTTGTCCTTGCGCTTGAGGATGAAGCTGATGTTGGCTGTCATCTGGGACCTGAAATAGGCTGGGAGCTGGTCGAGCTTGATCTTGACCTGGTACTGGATGACGTTAGAGACGTTCTTGCCTTCGTAGAGGATGTCGAAGACCTTGGCCTGGTCCTTCTTGTCCGGGTAGGAGTCCAAGGTGATGCGCGCGGGCATCCCGACGTGGATGCGCCCGATGTCCGATTCATCGACCTGCGCGACGACGATGAGGATGTCGGACATGGCATAGAGGACCACGCTGGAGTCGACGGTCTGGCCCTCGACGACGTTGTTGAGGATGATGATCCCGGGCAATGGGGCGATGATGGGCGTGGGTTTGTAGGTGTCCTGCCATTTCTTGAGCTCGTCCGGGCCCTGCGCCCGGGCCGCGTCCAGGATGGCGGCGCGGTCCGTGGAGCTCATCCAGGCGATGATCTGGCCTTGGCTGACCCGGTCGCCCTCCTTGACCAGGAGCTTCTCGATTCGGCCTCCGATGGCGGCCTTGATCTCGACGCGGTGATACGGCGCCACGGAGCCCGTGGCTTCCACGGTCTGCTCGATGGGGGCCTCGGAAGCCTTGACCGAGACCGCGTCCAGGCGGGCCGGCTTGGAGAGCTTCCCCTTCAGGGCCCAGCCGCCGGCCCCCAGTACTCCTAAGACCAGTACGATGATAAGGATCTTCTTCATGCTATTCCCCCAAAGCCTTTCCCAGAGATTTTTCCCATGCCGCCTGCGCCGTCACCGCGTTCAATTGGGCGATCTTGGCCTGCTGTTCCGCGTTGACCCATTCCGCGACGATCACTTCCCAGTTGTCATAGGAGATCAGGCCGCTGGCGTAGCGGACCTCGGCCTCGGCGTTGCGCTGGCGCGTGGCTTCCAGGTTGTAATCCGCGACCCGGAGCCCGTCCATGGCGTTGGCGTAGGCCGCCCAGGTGTTCTCCAGGTCCACGAAGGCCGCGTCGCGCACCGAGCGCAGGTCCTGGAGCGATTTCTCCAGGCTGTTCTTCGCGCTCCGGACCGCGAAATAGGTCGAGGTGGGTCCGCCGCCGAAGATGGGGAGGCTCAGCACCGCCCCGGCCGACCAGCCGTATCTGGGGTCCGGGAACTCGTAGGGGCCGCTGCGCGAGCGCGTGTAGTTGGCCGACAGGCTGGGCCAGAGGGTGCTCTGCGCGGAGGCTACCGAGGCTTTAATGGACTTGACCACGGCCTCCTGCACGGCCACGTCCGGCCGGGCCGAGACGAAATCCTGCATCCGGGCCGGGAAGTCCGGAGGGTTTTGAGCCACGATCGTCCCGGTCACGGCCACCTCCGAGAAATCATCCAGGCCCAATTGCTGGTCCAAGGCGCGTCGCGCGGTGCGCACGCTGCGCAGGGTCTGCGCCAGGCTGGCTTGCGCCTGCAGGGCCAGGGCCTGGGCGCTGAGCATGTTGCCTTTGTATTCTTTGCCGGACTGGTATTTAAGAGCGACCTCCTCAGCGTTCCTCTTCTGAATCTCCAGGATCTTGCGGGCTACGTCCACGTTTTTTTCCGCGATGTAGGCCTGCGCGAAAGCCGAGCGGAGGCTGTAGCGGAGGTTGGCCGAGGCCTGGCGCAGGCTTGCCTGCGTTTGGGAATAGCTCGCGGAGGCCGAACGGATGCCGGCGATCTTGCCCATGTCGAAGAGGTTGACGCTGGCCGAGGCCGCGGCGGAGTAACCGGGCGCCCCGCCGACCCCGTTGGAGGAGCCGTAGCTGTCGGAGAGGGACAGGGAGGGCAGGATCCCGTTGTAGCTGCCCAGATAGGAGGCTCGGCCCGCCTTCTCCGCGTACTGCGCGGAGACGAGGTTCGGGCTCTTCTGCGCGGCCAGGGCCACGCAGTCCTCCCAGGCGAGCGTCCGGGTGGGCGGCGGCTCGGGCGGCAGGGGAGACATGTTGGCCGTGGTCTGTGCCGCGGCCGGGGACGACAGCAGGAGGCTCAAGATAAGGGTTTTTATCATTAGGGAGCTCAATTTAGTGGGGGTTTCAATTCTTATGATGGGCATCCCAGCGCGACTGGATGTCCTGGAAGCGCTTGAGTTGTTCCGGGGTCAGGAGCTTGGCGATGTCGTTGCGCATGGAGGCGCGGATCTCGCCGAAGCGCTTGGAATGCTCCTCGTGCAGGGCCTTCATCTGAGTGCGGTAGGATTCCAGGACGGCCTTGACCGCGTCCTGCTGGCCCGCGTCGAGCTTGAGCTCCGAGTTGAACTTGTTCAGGAGCCGCTGAGTGTCCGTGGCGTCGGTCCGCATATGCCGCAGGCCCGCTCTGTGCAGCCAGGCGCCGCCCCATATCCCTATGAGACAGCCCAACAGCAGAGCCGGGGCGATTTGTTTCCAGTCCAATCTCATTCTCTCTCCATGACCATGGCTACAAGTTCGTCCGTGGAAGGCATGCCCACTTGCGGCACGGCCCCGGAGCCTTCCGCCAGGAGGACGACGTCTTCCGGCGGGGTGAACCTCGGGTCGGGCCGGGCGATGAGCAGGCCCGATACCGCCAGGGCGAAGCTCACGGCCGGGACCAGCCAGCGCAGTCCCGCCGAGGACCAAGGAGCTTCGGCCGGCCGCTCCAGGCGGGCCATGACCTTGCTCACGAAAGCCTCGGTCTCCAACGAGGATGGGCGGGACGGGGCGCGCAGGAAGGCGGCGGCGATGCGCGTCCAGAGCTTCTCGTCAGTCTCCGGGTCTCTCATAGGCCTCGCTCTTTAGACGCTCAGGGGCTCCAGAAAGTGTCGCAGGCGTTCAGTAAAATCACGGCGCGCGCGCTGTAGTCGGGCTTTGACCGAGTCCAAGGAGCAGCCCATTGCGGCCGCGATCTCATCGTAGCTGAGGCCCTGGACCTCGCGCAAGGTCAGGACCAGCTGATAGTCGGGGGGGAGGCAGGCCAGGACCCGCTGCACGAGGTCGGCGTCCTCGCGGCTGCGTCCCTCGTCCGGGGGCGCGGCCAGGAGGCGGTGGACATGCTCGCCTTCTTTTTCCAGCAGTTCATCCCAGGACTCGGTCTTGCGGCGGGACCGGCTGCGCAGCAGGTCCAGGCAGTGGTTGGAGGCGATGCGGTGCAGCCAGGTGGAGAAGGACGAGCCGCCTTTGAACTGCGGGAGGGACTTGTAGGCTTTGAGGAAGACTTCCTGGGCTGCGTCGTCTGCCGCGGACCGGTCTGAGAGCGTCGCAGCGCACAGTCCCAGGACCCAGGCGTGGTTGCGGCGGACGAGCTCCGCGAACGCGTCCTGCTCTCCGGCCTGGACCTGGAGGACCAGCTCCTTATCATCCATGAGGGCGTCCATCTATTGATATTGTACGTTTTCCCGGAGCCGGCCTACCTTCGGTTTTGATAACATCCTACGCGCGATTGAAGCCTGCCATCCTATCCCTCTTTTTGATCCTGGCCGGGGCGTCCGCCTCAGGCCAGAACTTCGATGAGGCTTTAAGCCGCGTGCGCGCACGCGGGGAGGATCTGGCCATCCGCACGGACCGCTGGGACACCCGATTCAAGCTCCCCGCAGTCGAAGCCTTGCTGGCGGACCCGCTCCAGGCTCCCGGCGTCCTGGAGGGCTGGTCCAATTCTCTGGGCTCGGCCCGGTCGCTTTCGTCCATGGCCGGCTTCGCAGCCCGCTTGCTGAAGGCCGACGAGGTCGCGGGCAAGCCCGCCGGGCCTTCCGTGGCTCCGGCGGCGATGGTCCTTCCCTCCACGGCGGCTGCGCAGGCCATCGACGGGATCCTGGCGGCGATGGCCGCGGCGCAGACGCTCGTGGACCGCTCCGTGGCCTCGCTGCATCCGGAGGAGCGGGCGCTGGCGGTGCGGATCGTCTCGGCCATGCTCAGAAGCGAGTCCGCCCAGCGCCAGGAGGACGAGGCGCTGCAAGCCGCGGCGCGCTTCGATCAGGGCAGCATGATGGACGCGGCCGCCCTGGTGGCAGGCGCGGCGGAGGCCGCTTGGCCCGTCCTGCAGGCCCATGCCTCCGAGATGCGCGGCTTTCCCCGGACCCGGTTCAAGTCTCCCGCGGGAGACGTCCTGGTCTCGGGTCCGGGCGACGACCTCTACAGCGCCGAGGACCTGGACGGAGTCGCCCTTCTGGTTGATCTCGGCGGCGTCAGCCGCTACCTGGCTCCTCCGGCCGCAGCCGCAGCCGGCCAGCAGCGGGTGGTCATCGACCTCTCCGCGGACGTCCGCGTCGAGACCAGCTCGGCTTCGGCCTCGGCCGGTTCCGGCATCTTCGGCGTCGGGCTCCTCTATCTGCCCAACAGCCGGGGCCGCAAGTCCCTCTCGGCCGGAGACTTCTCCTTGGGTGCGGGGCTCTTCGGCGTGGGCGGCCTGTTCCTGCGCGGCCAGGACAGCCGCTTGGAAGGCGGGCGCTTCACGTCCGGAGCCGGCGCCTTCGGCCTGGGGCTGCTCTACAGCGAAGGGGACTCGGCCGTCCTCTCTGCGGACCTCGCCGGACAAGGCTACGCCTTCACGCGCGGAGTCGGGCTCTTCGCGCTGCACGGCTCCGGGGCCCATCTGGACTGCGGCCTGCGCTATCCGGACGGCCGCGAGGCGGCGGCCATGATCAGCCTCTGCCAGGGCACGGGCTATGGCCCCAGGGCTTTCGCGGCCGGGGGCGTGGGCCTGGCCTCTGTCCAGGGCGACGGCTCGCAGCTGCGCAGCAGCTACTTCGCCCAGGGCAGCGGCTATTGGCACGGGCTGGGCGGATTGTTCCTCGCCGGCTCCGGGAACCGCCTGCAGGCGCGGCGCTACTGCCAGGGCGCCGGGGTCCACACGGCCGTGGGGGCCCTGGTCTGGAAGGGCGACCATAACCAGCTGCGCGATTGGGGCGTGGGCCCGGGCTTCGGATGGGATTACGGCGTGGGCCTGCTCCTGGGGGAGGGGGACGGAAATTCCTTGGGGTCGGATTGGGCTTCGGGCCGCGGCGACACGGACGGCCACGGCCTGCTCGCCATCCGGGGCCGGGGCAACCGCCTGGCTTTGGGCGACCTGGGCACGGGAGCGTTCACTCGGGGAGCTGCCGGTTACGGCCTGGCGGTCGTGGATGGGGAGGACAACCGCTACAAGCCGGCCGACCCGAGTCCTTGGGGCTTTGTGCAGGGAGCCGGGTTGGACGCGGACGCCGGGCTGGCGCCGGTCCCGGCGGACTGGCCGCCGGTGGAGCGGCAGGCGGCGCAGGACCGGGACCGGGCCCGATTGTCCCTGCGTTTCGCGCAGGCTCAGGACCTGCCCTTGGACCGGCGTCTAGGAGCATGGCTTTCCATCCTCTCGGAGGGCAGCTTGGATCCCAGCGTGCCGCTGCAGACCGCGGTCGCGGTCCTGGCCCTGGCGCCGGGCGAGGGGGCCGCTCTGGCGCGCTGGCTCGACCCGCAGCGGTTCGATGAGTTCATCTGGCTGCGGGTCTTCCTGCCGGCTTTCGGCCAAGCCGCAATTTCGGCCTTGGCGCGGGAGCTTGCGGCCAGTTCGGGCCTGCGCAAGGCGCTTTTGCTGGGAAGCCTGGCCGGCGGGCGCGCGGCGGACGCGGTGGCGGCGGCCGAGGCCGCTTCTGCGGACCGGGATTGGCGGGTGCGCCGGGCCGGGGTCGCCGCGCTGGGCGGCCTGTTCGACCGGGAGGAGGGCGCGGAACCCGGGAGACTGCGCCTGCTCGAGGTCGGCGAGTCCATCTGCCGGAGCGCCGCGGCCGGGCCGGCCGGGCCTCGGCCGGAAGACTTCCTGCCGCGCCTCGGGACCAGGCATTTGTGGGACTTCTTCTCGGTCCTGGCTCTGGATGCCGGGACCCCGGCCGCGGACCGGATCCGGATCTTCGTCAAGGCCGGCAATCCCTTCGACTCTCTGGGGCCTGAGGCGAGCCAGGAGTTCGTCCGCGCCCTGCGGCAGCGCGCCACGGCTTACGGACCGGCCATCCGCAAGGAGCTGGAAGACTCCGCCCGGCTCGAGGCGCGCGGCCGCCAGGCGGCCCTGAGCGCGCTGCGGGACCCGGAGCCGGAGGTCGTTCAGGCGGGACTCATTGCTTTGGGCCAGATGGGCCGCGAGCCGGACGCCGGCCGGGTCGCGGATTTTCTAAGGAGCGATCGCGCGCTCCTGCGCGAGGCGGCGGCCGCGGCCCTAGGGAAGATGGGCTCGGCCGCTGCCGGGGAGATCCGGCGCTGCTTGCGGGCGCCGGAGCCTCGGGTGCGGGCTTTGGCCGCCCTGGCCGCAGCGCAGTCCGGCAGCGCGGAGGTCCTGCCCCTGGTGCGGGAGGCTTTCCAGGACCGGGAGGCGGACGTCCGCCGGACCGCGGTCGCCGGCTTGTTCGCCGTGCAGGGCCCGTGGCGGCCGAGGCGCAAGGACTTCCTGCCCCAGTTGCGGCGCCTGGAGGCGACCGATGCCGACCCGCGGGTGCGTTCCACGGCCGGCCGGGCGGCCGCCCTCATCTTCCGCGACTGAGGCGAGGCCGGGCCCGTCGGCCTAGAAGGCGCCCAGCATGCCCGCCGCTCCCGCGGCCAAGGCCAGCAAGGTGAACACGTACTGGCCCTCCAGGCTCCAGCAGGTGCTGGTCTGGCCGTCGCAGACGAAGCGGCGCAGCTCCAGGTAGGGTACGGGGGCGCGCCGATACCAGCCCGTGACGCTGAGCTCGCGGCCGATGAGCCCGGGCACGCGGGTGATGGCGAAGAACCACTGGAACAGGGCCAGAGGCTGCTTGTAATCGAGCAGGATGAAGCCGGTCTCGTCCTGCAGGACCATGTCCTCCGAGATGATGAAGCCGGGCACGCCGCGGCCGATGATTTTGCCCTTGAGCGTCGCCGGCACGCCGTGCACGCCGGAGACCTTGATCTTCTTGAGCAGCGCGCTCACCGTCATGTCCGGGTAGAACCCGGCGTCGTAGGAGTACCAGAGTCGGCAGAGGCTGCCCACGGCCCAGCCCGCGACCGCGCCCCAGAGCAGCCCCAGGCCTTTCACCCCGCGGAAGTAATCGGCGGCCAGGGCTCCCGCGGCCAGGATCCAGGGGAGCCAGAGCAGGACCACGTCCTTGAGGAACTCGTCCCAATAGCTTTCCGGGGGCTTGGAGTCGAAGTCCACGTAGGGGGTCTGGCCATAGGCCGCGGCCTGCTGGCCCAGGGCTTGCAGGCGGTGCGCGGGCAGAGGATGGGTGGACTGCAGTTCGTAGTACGCGGCCCAGGGGTTCCAGAGGTCCCACTGCATGGCGCCGATGATGTTCTCCTTGGACGGCTGGCCGGCGCGCGAGAGCGTGGCGGCCACCAGTCCTAGGGCTCCCACCGGGTCGAAGATGCCCAAGGCGCGCACGGTTTCGTGCGTGGCCGACGCCTCTGCCTTGGGATCCGGTCGGTGCCCGGCCAGGCCGTAGGCGATCTTGACCAGGGCGGAGGCCAGGGAGTTCGGCTCTCGGGTGATCTCGCCGGAGAAGCGGTCCGCGTAGTACTCGCGCGTGCGCGAGAGCGACAGGACCACGAATTCCGTGATGTAGTAGAGGATCAAGGCGGCCAGGCCTATCATGAAGAGCTGGCCCTTGCCCTTGTCGTTGCTTGACGAGGAGCGCTTCTGCCGGCAGCAGACCTTGTAGATGGTGTAGAGGACCATGGGGACCAGGGCCGCGGCGGTCATGACCAGCATGTCCCAGTGCACGATGTGGCCGATCTCATGGCCGACCACGGCCTGCACTTCCTTCTCGTCCAGGATGTCCAGGACGCCCTGGGTTATGACCAGGCGCGCGTCACCGGGGACGTGGCCGTAGGTGAAGGCGTTGGGGTTGCCGTCCTCGAGCACGCCGCAGCGGGGGAAGGGGATGTCCTTCTGCCGGCAGGCTTCGTCGATGAACCGGCGCAGATGCGCCGGCAGGTCCTCAGGGTCGACCCAGCGGAAGGCGTGGAACCAGCCCAGGCTCAGGTCCGTGAGCCAGGGTCCGAGCAGGAAGCTGAGCAGGAGCGCGGCGGCCGAAGCGAAGAAGACGTAGTCGAGGGGGAGCTTGAGGTAGGCGACCACGGCGGCGGAGAAGCCGGCCAGCACGGCGTAGAGCGCGAGCAGGACCAGTCCGGAGCGCAGGGCGAGGCTGGGCAGGGCGGCGAGGCTCGCCGCCGCGGCCCGGGCATAGCCGGGGGAGATGGGCGGCCGGGATTGGGCCTGCGGCTGGGCTGGCTGTGCGGCGCCTCCGGCCGCGAGCTCGCGGCCGAGCATGGACTGCAGGGCTTGGACTTCGCCGGCGTCGAGCCAATTGCCGCCGCACGTGGGGCAGGCGTCTATGAGGGGTCCGGGGTCCGGGAATTTGGCCTCGAGCATCTTGACCTGGCAGCGGGGGCAGGTCCTGAGGCCGGGAGAGGTGGTCTGATAGGCTTTGACGTAGTCGTTGTGGAGCTGTTGGGGGTCTTGGGCGTAATGGTAGGCCTCGCCCTTGTCGAGCCAGACGCCGCCGCAGGCCAGGCAGAAGTCCACGATGATGCCGTGGGGGCCCATCCGTTGAGTGAGTTCTTTGTCGCCGCATTTCGGGCAGAGCATGCTCGGATTATAACAGGCGGAGCGAGCCGGCGCAATCGCCGTCATCATCAAGACAAGGCCCCCTTCCCGCGCGGGAAGGGGGCCCCTTGCTTCTGGGAACGTGTCGCCTAGTCGTCCTCGTGCGGCTCCGCGGGCTCCTGGGATTCCTGATCCTGGCCCTGTCCCCACCGGCCTTCGGAGCCATGGTGCGCGCCGCGGTCTTCGTCTCGGCCCCGCGCCCGCCAGCCCTCGCGGCTGTGTCCCATCGCCATGCCGCGCCGCATCATCTTCTCGCGCATGATGAGCATCTTCGCGCGCTGGGTCGGGGTGAGCATCGCTTCCATGGTCTTCTTGAACTGGTCAGCCTCGGCGCGCAGCGAACCCCGGGCCTTCTCGACCTGGTCGAGCGCGGCCTGGATATCCTTGTCCGAGGCCTCGATCTCCAGCTGGCCGTGGACTTTCCTGAGCGCCTTGTGCAGCTGCTCCCGCAGGGGCTTGACCGCCTCCCGGTGCGCCTGCCAGGCCGCGTCCAGCTTCTCGGCCTGCTCGTCGTTCAAGCCGAGCTTCTCCTTCATGCGGTCCGCCATGCGGCGATGACCTGATTCGGCCGCTGCCTTCGGCTCTGCCTTGCGGTCACTGTGCGTCTCCGTCGCGTACAGGGGAAGCGCCGCCAGGCATGCGACTAAAGCGGCGCAGATAGAATGTCTCATGAAGGTACACCTCCTGAACTGATGATTAGACGTCCGGGGATATCGGGAAGTGCCGCATGGGACGCAGCAAAGAACAGGGCCCGGCCTTGCGGCCGGGCCCTGCAACGCGATGGACAGGCTGGCTATTTCTGCGCCAGCAGCTTCTCCATCTCGTCCATGGTGTCGTTCATCTCCTGGATGGCCGCGTTGAACGGCCCGGAGGTCGTCATGTCCACCCCGGCGCCCTTGAGCAGGTCGATGGGGTCCTTGGACGAGCCCGAGGAGAGCATCTTGAGGTAGGCGTCGCGGCTCTTCGTCGTCTTGTCGGCGCGGATGTCGGCCGCGATCTTGGCCGAGGCCGTGATGCTGGTCGCGTACTGGTAGACGTAGAAGTCGTAATAGAAGTGCGGGATGTAGGCCCACTCGATTCCGTAGAGGTCGTCGACCTTGCAGACCCCCGCCGCGTCGCCGTAGTACTCCTTGGCGAGGCCTCGGTAGATCTCGGTGAGCTTCTCGCCGACCAGCGGCTCGCCCTTCTCCGCCATTTCGTGGACCTTGAGCTCGAACTCGGCGAAGAGCGTCTGCCGGAACAGCGTCGTGCGCAGGCCGTCGAGGTAGCTGCCCAGCAGGAAGAGCCGCGTGGCCTTGTCCTTGGTCTGGGAGAGCATATGGTGCAGGAGCAGGTTCTCGTTCAAGGTCGAGGCCACCTCGGCCACGAAGATCTTGTAATCGTGGGTCGGGTAGGGCTGGTTCTGGTCCGAGAGGAAGGTGTGCATGGAATGCCCCGACTCATGCGCCAAAGTCGAGACTTCCTCATAGATCCCGGTGAAGTTCTGCAGCTGGTAGGGATGCACCCCGTAGGCGCCGGTGGAGTAGGCGCCGGACTTCTTGCCCGTGGTGGGCATGAAGTCCACCCAGCGCTCCTCGTAGCCTTTCTTGAGGTCCGCCACGTACTGAGGACCCAGCGGGGCCACGGCCTTTTCGACCAGCTCTTTGGCCTCTTCCGGGCTGTAGTGCAGGTCGACCTTGCTGACGATGGGCGCGTAGAGGTCCTCGTAGCGCAGCTGATCCACGCCCATCATCCGCTGGCGCAGCTTGAGGTAGCGGTGCAGGGTGGGCAGGTTCGTGTGCACGTCCTTGATGAGCTGGGTGTAGACGCTCGTCGGCACGTTGGAGGCGAAGATCGCCGCCTCCAGGCAGCTGGCGAACTTGTGGACGTTCTTGTCGAAGACGTGGGTCTTGACGTGGGCGTCCAGGGTCGCGCCCAGCGTGCGCTCGAAGTCCTTGTACCTGGACCAGAAGGTCTTGAAGACCAGGTCCCGGTCGGCGCGGTCCGCCGCGGTCCGGTACTTGGTGTAGGCCTGGGCGTCGAGGCGCACTTTCTCGCCCGACTTGAGCGTGACCTCCGGATAGGGCAGGTCGGCGTTGGTGAAGGTGTTGTAGGCGTTGGAGGCTCCGTCGGCCATGATCGCGGCCTCGGCGGCCACCTTCTCTTCGGCCGCCGTCATGGTGTGCGGCGCGTAGCGCAGGATGTCGTCGAGCCAGGGCGCGTAGGGCGCGAGGCGCGGGTCGGCGGTCACGAAGCCCTTGACCTTGGCCTCGCCCAGAGCGAGGATCTCGGGGCGGATGAAGGCGGTGGCGGCCGCGAACTTGACGCCCAGGTCGTCGGCCATCTGCTTCATCTCGCGGGTCTTGCTGACGCGGGTGTCCTCGTCGCTGCGCATGGAGGCGTAGGTCGCAAGGTGCGAGAGGTCGCGGTCGAGGCCCATCAGGGCGGAGAGGGCCGTAAAGAAGGAGTCCGCGGAGGCGCCGAGCTTGCCCTGGAAGGCCGCCAGCTGCGGGATGCGGGCCGCGATGTCGTCTTTCTGCTTGGACCACGCCTCTTCGGACGCGTAAAGGTCGGCGGTGTTCCACTTGTACTTCTCCGGCACCTGCGCGCGCTCTTCGGCGCGGGCCGTCTGCGTGAGGGGGTTTATCATTGCCATAGCGAGTAGGGCCAGGGCCCATCCAGTTGGTTTCATTTGCGCTCCTTTGTCACGGATGATAGCAATTCTGTAAAATAAAACGAGAGGATCCGGATGAACGCTCATCACAAGTGGCACAGCCCGCTCCTGGGCGAGGATTTTGAGCTCAAGGTCTACGGCCACGCGGGTAAGCCCATGCTGGCCTTCCCATCCATGGGGGGGCGCTTCGGCGATTTCGAGAACTTCGGGATGATCGAGGCCTGCCGGCCGTTCCTGGATTCCGGCCGCCTGCGCATCTTCGCGGTGGATGGCCGCGATTGGCAGAGCTGGCGCAACGAGGGCGCTCCCCCGGCCGAGCGCGGCCGCCGGCACGCCGCCTGGGAGGCCTGCCTGCTGCGCGAGGTCGTCCCTTTCGTGGGCTCGGTGACCGGGAGCAGCGCCCCGCGGCAGATGATCGTCACCGGCTGCAGCGGCGGCGCCTTCCACGCGGCCAACTTTTTCTTCCGCCACCCGGACCTCTGCGACACGCTCATCGCCCTGAGCGGGGTCTACAGCTTGGAGCAGTTCCACCCGCTCGGCGGCTACTGCGACGACAACATCTACTACAACGACCCCCTGCGCTACCTGCCCGGCCTCAACAACGACTGGTTCCTGGACCTTTATCGGCAGAGCCGCATCGTCATCTGCGTGGGCCAGGGCGCCTGGGAGCACATCTGCCTGCCCGAGAGCCGCCGCCTCTCCGAGGTCCTCAAGGCCAAGGGCGTGCCGCACTGGCTCGACCTCTGGGGCCCTGACGTGAACCACGACTGGGTCTGGTGGCGCAAGCAGCTGCCCTACTTCTTAGGGCACGTGCTTTCCTGAGTCGGCCTGGGCGCTGATGCTCTCCGTGTTGCCTGACCCAATGCAGCGGGGGGCTTGTTTTTTCTCCAAAGCCGCCCTACACTATTGCACCCCTATGACCATCGGCCGAAAACGCGTCTTGATCGTGGATGACGAGGCCGAAATCCGTCACATGCTCTCCTGCTATCTCGCCCAAATCGGCTGGGAGGTCGTCGCTGTGCAAAGCGGGCAGGAGGCTCTCCATGCCTTCAAGCTCGGAAGATTCGAAGCCATCTTGGCTGATGTGGATTTGAAGGAAGAGCTGGATGGCATCGAAGTGGCCAAGCGGCTTTTGAATCAGGATCCCGCCCTCAAGGTCGTGATCATGAGCGGCCGGTCCCATCATGCAGAGAGAGTCAAGGAAGCCAAGGTCGGGGTGTTCGTCGCCAAGCCTTTTGATATCCCTGCGCTCGGCGCATTGCTCAGCGAGCAGCCATAGCGCCGAGGCCTCTCTGGGATCCTGCCGGAAATATATCTGTCCCCCAAATCCGGCATGCGGCTGCCACATTGTATAATAGCCTATCGCCTTTGGGCGCGGATCGGAGGTCACGATGAACAAGATTTACGCGGCGCTGTCCATCCTCATGCTGGCGGCCTGCCCCCCCAGCCGCGCCGAGAGCCTCACCGTCGCTTCGCTCCAGACCGCCATCAAGGTCCGCGAAGCCAAATGGGTCGCCGGGGAGACCCCCCTCTCCCGCCTCACCATGAATCAGCGGCGCATGCGGCTCGGGTTGTCTTTTGCGCCGATCCAGGCCGAGCCCCTGCCCGCGCCGACCGAAGCCGCCGAGGCCATCCTCCCTAAGAGCTTCGATTGGCGCGAGCACGACGCCGTCAGCGGAGTCCGCGACCAGAAGACCTGCGGTTCCTGCTGGGCTTTCGCCATGACCCAGGCGCTCGAGTCCTACATCATGATCACGCAGAAGACTTCCAAGGACGTGAGCCTCTCCGAGCAGGTGCTCATATCCTGCGGCGGCAAGGGCTCCTGCGACGGGGGCATCCTCAACGCGGACTTCCTGCAGGCCACCGGGCTGCCCCCCGCGTCGGACTATCCGTACACCGCCACCGACGGCAGCTGCGTCATGGCCCAGGACGGCTGGAAGGACCGCGCCACCAAGATCGGATCCTGGCATGCCGTCGAGCAGGACCTCGGCGCCATCAAGACGGCTCTGGTCAACTATGGCCCCCTGGCCACGGCCTTCTCCGTCTACGAGGACTTCATGTACTACAAGTCGGGCGTCTACTCCTACATCAAGGGCAAGCCTCTCGGAGGGCACGCCGTCCTCCTGGTCGGCTACAACGACGACGAGCAGTATTTCATCGTCAAGAACAGCTGGGGCCCTGGTTGGGGAGAGGGCGGCTACTTCCGGATCGCCTATTCCGAGATGGACTCCGCGGTCAGTTTCGGCGACAGCACCATCGTCTACCTGACCGTCCAATCGGCCAACCCTCTTTCGCTTTCCGCGGCGCCCAAAGCGCCCGTGAGCGGGGTCCAGGCCAAGCTGCCGGCGGAAGAAAAGCCGGCCGCCAAGCCCGCGCAGCCTGGCGAGGACGAGCAGATCGACCGCGACATCCATGACCTCGACAAGAGCGGCAAGGACATGGAGAAGAGGATCCAGGGCGGCGGCGCGCAGCGCTGACAGCTGGGACCCGGCTCCGACTTGCTATCATAGCCTTCTATGAACGTCCTGCTCCTCTCCCCGCACTTTCCCCAGAATTTCCAGCATTTCACCTCAGCCCTGAGGGAGGCCGGCGCCAGCGTCCTGGGCATCGGCGACGCCCCGGAAGACGAGCTCGGCGTCGAGCTCCGGCCGGCCCTGACTGACTACTGCCATGTCCCCAACATGGCCGACTACGAGAGTCTTTACCGCGGCGTCGCCTACCTCATCTACCGCCACGGCCGCATCGACCGCATCGATTCCCACACCGAGCACTGGCTGGGCCTCGAGGCGCAGCTGCGCCAGGACTTCGGCATCTTCGGCCAGAAGCCCTCCGACCTGGCCTTCAACCGCCGCAAGTCTGGGATGAAGGAGATCTTCCGGCAAGCCGGCGTGCCCGTCGCGCCCGGCGAGCTCGTGACCTCGGCCGAGCAGATCCGCGACTTCGTGGATCGGCACGGCTTCCCCGTGGTGCTCAAGCCGGACGTGGGCGTGGGGGCTCAGAGCGTGTTCCGCGTGGACAACAAAGAGCAGCTCGCCGGGGTCCTGGATTATCCGCCCAAGGACTTCTTCATCGAGTCCTTCGTCTCCGGGGACCTGGTCTCCTTCGACGGCCTCACGGACAGCGAGGGCGGCATCGTCTTCTGCGCCTCGCATCGGGTCAACTCCGGCATCATGGAGATCGTCACCAACCTGCAGCCGACCCATTACTACTACCGGCGCGTCATCCCGCCCGAGATCGAGGACCTCGGCCGCAAGGCCGTGCGCGGCTTCCGCGTCCGCGAGCGCTTCTTCCACACCGAGTTCCTCGTCGGCCGCGACGGCAAGGCCGTGGGCCTGGAGATCAACGTCCGGCCCCCGGGCGGCCACTCGATCGACATGATGAACTGGGCCTGCGACATCGACCTCTACCGCCTCTGGGCCCGCTCCGTGGTCTGCGGGGAGAGCCACTTCGACTACGAGCGCAAGTACAACGTGGCCCATGTGGGGCGCCGCGAGCGCTTCCGCTATCGGCACGCGCACGAGGACGTCCTGCGCGAGCTGGCCCCTCTGCTGGTGGCCCACACCCCGTACCCCAAGGTCTTCAGCGTGGCCATGGGGGACTACGCCTACTTCCTGCGCCACCCGGACCTGGAAACGCTCCGGGCCGGCATCGCCTACATCGAGGAGCAGGCCTGAGCCAGCCGCTGCCCATCCGTCCCTTCCAGGAGCGCATCGTCCGGGCCCTGAGCCAGTCCGGCGCCCTGGTCCTCACCGCACCGACCGGCAGCGGCAAGTCCACCCAGACCCCGCAGTTCCTGCTCGAAGCTCGCGGAGCCTTCCCCGGCAAGGTCCTGGTCCTGCAGCCGCGTCGACTGGCGGCGCGCAGTCTGGCGCAGCGCATTTCATCCGAGACCCGCACCAAGCTCGGAGACCTCATCGGCTACCAGGTGCGCTTCGAGAGCCGGGCCGGTAAGGACACGGCCGTGGTGTTCCAGACCTACGGCGTGTTCCTGCAGCGCATGCTCGAGGACCCGGACCTGGGGGGCGTGGGGACCGTCCTGCTCGACGAGTTCCACGAGCGGACCCTGGAGAGCGACCTGGCCCTGGCCTGGCTCAAGGCCCTGAGGGGGGGCCGCCGCCGCGACCTGAGGCTGGCGGTCATGTCCGCGACCTTGGACGCGGCGGCCTTGCTGGCTTACCTGCCCGGCGCGGTCCATATCGACGTGCCGGGCCGGCTCTTCCCCGTTGAAGTCCAGCACCTGCCCGCCGAGCCGAGGGAGGATCCGGCCCAGCACGCCCTGCGGGCCCTGCGCCTCCTGCTCCGGGAGGGCTGCGACGGGTCGGTCCTGGTCTTCATGCCGGGGATGCGCGAGATCCTGCGCACGACCCGGGCGCTGGGGCCGCTGTGCCGGGAGCAGGGCCTGCTCCTGCAGACCCTCCACGGCTCGCTGGCGCTCTCCGAGCAGCAAAAGGTCCTGGACCCGGATCAAGGCTCGGCGCGGGTCATCGTCGCGACCAACGTGGCCGAGACCTCGGTCACCATCCCGGGCGTGGCCGCGGTCATCGACAGCGGCCTCTACCGCAGCGCGGCCTACAGCCCGGCCCGCGGCATCAACACTCTCTACCTCTCCCGCATCAGCCGCAGCAGCGCGGCCCAGCGCGCCGGCCGCGCCGGCCGCACCGGCCCTGGCCGCTGCCTCCGGCTCTGGTCCCAGGCCGAGGAAGCCTCCATGCCCGAGGCCATCCCCCCGGAGATCCTGCGCCTGGAGCTCAGCTCCTTGCTGCTGCGCGCCGCCGCTCTTCCTGCGGCGCTCGACTGGCTGGCCCCGCCGCCGGAGCCGGCCCGCCAGGCGGCCGAGCGCACCTTGCTGGCCTTGCGCGCCGTATCGCCGCTAGGCATCACGGCGCGCGGCCGGCAGCTCCTGCGCTATCCTATCTCGCCCCGCTTGGCCGCGGTGCTGCTCGACGCGCAGGAGCTGGGCGCCGAAGCGCTGACCAGGGCCGCGGCCATGGCCGCGGTCCTGGAGAGCCCGGTCGCCCGGCGCCGCGGAAGGACCGTGGACCTCTCGGTCCTGGCCGACGACCTCAAGGCCGGACGCGCCGAGGACCTGCCCTGGGAGGCGGGGGAGATCTTTAAGCAGCTGGTGAGGCTCTCCGAGCCGCGGCTGGAACCCAGGGCCGGCTCCTTGGCCGGGCTCTGGCTGCAGTCCTACGCGGACCGGCTCGCGTCCCGGCAAGGCGATAGCCTGGTCTATCAGCTCGGCGACGGCCGCAGGGCGCTGCTGCCTATCGAAAAAGGCGAGCGCGCTCCTTCGCTCATCTTGGCCTTGGAGGTGGAGGAGACCGCTGGCGCCGGACAGGCCCGGCAGACCAGCGTGCCCGTCTATCTGCCTTGCGAGCCCCAGACGGTGCAGGAGGCCTTCCCCAAGGACTGCGCCTGGACGGCCGCGCTGGAGTTCGACGAGGGCCAGCGCAAGGTGCTTAAGAGGGAGAAGCTTCTCTTCCGAGGCTTGGCCATCGCCGTCAAGCAGGCGGCGGCCGGTCCCGCAGACCGCAAAGTCATGGGCACGGTCTGGGCGGAGAAGTTCGCCTGCGGAGAGCTCCGGCATCCGGGCCGCGACGAGAAGGTCGAGCAGCTGCTGGTGCGCGTCCGGCTGGCGCGCCAGCACTATCCCGAACTCTCCTTTCCGGCGATGGACGCGGACGATTGGCGGCTCATCTATGAGGACGCCTGCGCCGGGAAGAACTCCTGGCCGGAGATGGAGCGGGTGTCTCTGGAGGCGCAGATCGGCCGCTACCTCGGGCCGGCGCTCATGGGCTTTCTGGGAAAGACCTTCCCCGCGCGCCGGAAATTGCCCTCGGGCCGGACGGGGAAACTGACCTATTCCGAGCAACAGCCGCCGGAGCTGGCTGCGCGGCTCGAGGATCTCCTAGGGATGAACGGGACGTTCAGCCTTTGCGAAGGACGCCTTCCCGTCATTTTCGATATACTCTCCCCGGGTTTCCGGACCGTGCAGAAGACGCAGGACCTGGGCTCGTTCTGGAAGAACGCCTATCCCGCGATCAAGAAGGAGCTGCAGCGCCGATACCCGAGGCACCCATGGCCATGAACGAGCCCGGGCCCGACCGCCCCGCTTGGCCGCAAGACCCGCCTCCCGGCCGCCTCTCCGTCGGCGAGGCCGTCGAGGTCGAGGTGGGGATCATCGGCGCCGGCATCCACGGCGCGGCGTTGGCGCGGGAGTTTTCCCTGCGCGGATTGACCAGCGCGCTGGTGGACCGCGGCGGGGTGGGCGCGGGCACCAGCCAGTGGTCGAGCCAGCTCCTGCACGGCGGCATCCGGTACATGCTCATCGGCGACATCCGCCAGATGCGGGAGGGGCTCCAGGAGCGCGCGGCCTGGGCGCGCATCGCGCCGCGGCGCTGCTGGTGGGAGGCTTTTTGGATGCCGCACCGCCATCCGCTGGAGGGGCTGTCCCACCGCTTCGGCATCGGGCTCTACGACTGGTGGGGGCGCGAGCGGCCGGGCTGGCCCGCCGGACTCGCGCTGGGCGCCGTTGCCGCCCGGACGTTCCGGGCCGACCCGCGCTCCCCCGGCGGGCCGTTCTGCGGAGCCACGGCCTACGCGGACCTGATCACCCGGGACCAGGACCTGGTCCGGGACCTGGCCGCTTCCAGCAACGCCGTGGTCTTGGATTTCCATGATGTCGAGGCCTGGGAGACCGAGGGGCAGGCCTTGCGCAGCGTCCGCCTGCGCGACCGCCGCGACGGCTCCTCGCGCCGGCTCATCGCCCGGCGGTGGGTCTTCGCCCTGGGGCCGTGGACCGACCAGGCGATGCGCGCCTGGTTCGGCGAGGAGAGCCGGCGGCTGCGCCTCTCCTCCGGCATCCATCTTTGGTTTCCGCCCGTGGCGGGCTGCGAGCGGCCTTGGACCATCCGGCGGCCGGGGGGCCGGGTGCTGTTCGTCATCCCGCGGGAGGGGCGCCTGCAGGTGGGCACGACCGAGCGCGAGGTGGAGGAGGGCTGGGCGCCGATCGTCCCGCAGGAGCGCGAGGAGTTGTATCAGGCGCTGGAGCGCTTCATCCCCGCGATCTCCTGGCGCCGTCTCCCGGTCCTCCATGAGGAATCGGGCGTGCGCCCGCTGGTGCGGGGCTCCGGTGGGACCGTGCGCTTGAGCCGCGAAGCGGTCATCGAGTCCCATGCGCGGTGGGGCAACCTGAGCCTGGTCCTGGGGGGCAAGCTGACCACCGCCCGCCGGTTGATGGACGAGCTGGCGACGCGGTTGACCGGCAGTCCCTGCCCCGACTCCGGCCGCCGCCCGCTGACGGTCTGGGATGCGCCAAGCAATCCTGGCTGAGCCTGAGGGATAGTGGCGGTCCCGGAGGCTAGGCGGCCGCGGGTGCCCGCGGTCCCTGGCGGCGCAGGTGGAGCCACCATAAGGCGAGGTTGAACAGGTGGGCGCCGAAGGCCGCGGCCCAGAGGAACCAATGCAGCTTGCGCAGGACGACCAGGACGGCGATGAGGTAGACGTAGTCCCGGCTGGCGACGCGCTCGACGAAGATCTGGATGGGGCCGGGATGCTTCTGGGGGCGGCGCAGGATGAGCCACCAGACGCTGAACCCGGAGGCGGCCGCGCCGGTGACGATCAAGACTCCGGGCAGGAGGATGCTCGCCAGGGGGTCCGCCGCGCGCACGGCCAGCGGGATGGCGACGAAGACCGCGAGGTGGGCGATGTGGTCGGCGATAAGGTCATAGTCGCCTCCGGAGCGGCTGCACATGAGCTTGAGCCGCGCGACCTCTCCGTCGCAGCCGTCTAATATGCAGCAGAACCAAAGCAGCGCGACTCCCGCGACCTGCGCCGCGTAGGAGCCGAAGGCCAGCCCGGCTGCGCCCAGCAGGCTCAGTAGGAGGCCCGCGGTGGTGACCTGGTTCGGGGTGATGGGCGTGCGGAGCAGCCGCCGGGAGAGCGCCACGGACAGGCGTCGGTCGAAGCGGGCGATGTAGCCGTCCGTGTCCCGGACCAGGCCGTCGAAGACGGCCTGGTCCGCGCGCCGGACCCCGTCCGGCTCCTGGAGCCCGATCCAGTCGGCGGCCGCCGCCTCCACGTCGCGGGCTTCGGCCAGACTGCCCGACAGGTAGGACTCGGGCGAAAGGTGGTAGACGGCCAGGACCTCCCCTTGCCGCATCCAACGCACCGGCCGGTCGGCGGTCAGTGCGACGCTTAGGAACCGGTCCAGGGCGCCCTCGGAGGGGATGCCGCCGGCGCGGACCTCCAGGACCGGGAGGCCGGGGAGCAGCGCCTCCCGGTCCAGAGGCGCCTGCGCGCACTCTACCCGGGCCGCGCCCAATCCAGCCACCTGCCCGCGCCAGCGCTGGGCGAAGCCGGGGTCGGCCAGCAGGATGAGGAGCTCCGGCGCCAAGTCTTGCGCGGCCTGTTGGGCGGCGCGCAGGACCGCGGGCGCCTCCACGACCAGGGGGCCGTCATGGGCGGGGCCGAGGACGACCTGCAGCCGCCCGGCCATCAGCGGTCCGCCGGCCGCGGTCTCATGGAATGGGACAAGATGAAGATATGATAACATCTCTGGATTCAGCCTCGGCTGTGACCGTCCGGGGGCATGGCATGAAGACACTATTCCTCAACCCTCCCAGTTTCGAGGACTTCGACGGCGGAGCCGGCTCGCGCTACCAGGCCTCCCGCGAGGTCACCTCGTTCTGGTATCCGGTCTGGCTCTGCTACCCGGCGGGGATGATCGAGGGCAGCCGGGTGGTGGACGCGCCGGTGCAAAGGCTCAGCCTCGCCGATTGCGTCAAGATTGCCAGCGACTACGACCTGGTCGTCATCTACACCTCCACGCCGACCCTGCGCATCGACACCGAGACGGCCCGACGCATCAAGGCGCAGAAGCCGTCCCTCGTGACCGTCTTCACCGGCCCCCATGTCACCATCCAGCCCGAGGAGACGCTCAAAGCCACGGTCGGGGCGGTGGACATCGTCTGCCGCGGCGAGTTCGACTATTCCGTCAAGGAGTTGGCCGAAGGGCGGCCCTGGGAGACGGTGGCCGGGATCAGCTTCCGGCAGGAAGGCAGCGTCCGCCACACCGCGGACCGTCCCGCGATCACCGACCTGGACGCGCTCCCCTTCGTCAGCCAGATCTACAAGCGGGACCTGCCGATCGAAGACTACATCATCCCCCATATCAAGCACCCGTACGTCTCCATCTACACCAGCCGGGGTTGCCCGGCCTTCTGCACCTTCTGCCTCTGGCCCCAGACCTATTCCGGCCACAAGATGCGCACGCGCAGCCCCGAGAACATCTACCAGGAAGTGAAGTGGATCCGGGAGAACCTGCCGCAGGTGCGGGATATCGCCTTTGAAGACGACACCTTCAGCGCCGACCGCGGTCATGCCCGGGCCGTGGCGCAGAAGATCGCCCCGCTCGGAGTCTCCTGGGTGATCAACGCCCGCGCCAACTGCGACTACGAGACCCTGAGGATCATGCGGGACGCCGGGCTCCACCACGTCATCGTGGGCTATGAGAGCGGCGACGAGCAGATCCTGAAGAACATCAAGAAAGGGGTCACGCGGCCCCAGGCTGAGGAGTTCACCCGGAACTGCAAGAAGCTCGGGCTCACCATCCATGGCGCTTTCGTCATGGGGCTCCCCGGGGAGACGCGCGAGACCATCCAGAAGACCATCGCCTACGCCAAGCAGCTCGACCTGGACTCCATCCAGGCGTCGTTGCCTTCCCCTTATCCCGGCACAGAGCTCTACGAGCAGTGCCGGCGGGAGGGGTGGATCGTCTCCGACTCCTTCCTCGACGCCACCGGCCACCAGCGCTGCGTCGTCGGCTACCCGCACCTCTCCAGCCAGGAGATATCCGACGCGGTGGAGCTTTTCTACGACAAATTCTATCTGCGGCCCAGGTACATCGGTCGGAGCATCCTGAAGATGATCATCGACCGCGATGTCCGGCGCCGGCTCCTGAAGGAAGGCCGGCAGTATTTCGCGTACCGGCGCAAGCGCAAGCAAGCGGCCCAGAAGCTCGCCGCGTAGAGGCATCTCCGGCACGGGCGCACCGCGGCGTCATCTTTAGGGTTGTCGCCTCTTAGCGTCGCCGGCCATGCCGATGTCCATGGCTTCGGCGGCCGAAGCCCGAACCGCGGCCGCCGGTCTGGGACTCGCCAGTCCCGATCTCGATGTAGCCGGCATCGCCGTCCATGCTCAGCGACGGCAATAGGATCAGATGCCGATCCTGAGGCCACCAGTCATCCCTTTGCGGCGGCGGCGCCTGTTGTGCCTGTTCTGGGGGCGCGATCTCTTGGGGTTCGGCGCCAGGCACGTTCTGTCGGGAGAATGCGGTCAGCGGAAGGGATGGATCCTGATAGGGGGCGGGCATCGAAGGGGGGGCGGTGAGGTCGGCCGGGACAGTGACCAACATGCGGTCCGAGGCGGGACCAGCATCCCAGTCCTGCGGATCGGACAGCGGTGCGCTGGACTGGGGCGGGGCGGGGAAGATCCGAGGCTTTTCGACAGGGGACCTGGAGGGCGGGCTGGTCTGGTAAGCGATGAGTCCCAATCCCAGGATGATGGGCAGCGCCGCCACGATGCTTCGTTTCTCGGTTTTCACGGCTTGCTCGAGGAAGGATCTTCGATAGGTTAACAGGCGGAGAAGCCAAGGATGTTGCGCGAGATAAAAAAAACGGTAAAGGAGAAGTCGATGCCCTTGCGGTCGATGAGCCCCGCTCCCTGCGGATGCTTGACGCTTTCCCGGCGCAAGCGGTATAACTGGCACACAATATGCCGGAGCTGGCTGGCAATCGAGGTGTCCCATGAATGAAAGGATCAGGACCATCGCGCTGGATTTCGTCAACGCCTTCCTGGTGGAAGTCGAAGGCGGTTTTGTCCTGATCGATACCGGCCTGGGCCAGCACTGGGGCAGACTGGAGGTGGGATTGCAGTCTCTCGGATGTCTCCCTGGGAAATTGAAGCTCGTCCTCATCACGCACGGAGACCTCGATCATGCGGGCAATTGCGCCAGACTCCAGACGAAGTACAAAGCCCCGATCGCGATCCATGCGGGCGACGCCGCCATGGTGGAGAACGGCGTGATCCCGAAGCGCAAAGTGCGGACCTTGTTCGGCAAGGTCTTTTCCCTGCTCATGAGGCTGCGGATGAGGGATATGGCTTGCGACAGATTCAAGCCGGACCTATTGCTGAGCGACGGCCAGGATCTATCGGAGGCTTACGGTTTCAAGGCGAAGATCGTCCACCTTCCGGGCCACACCAAGGGATCGATCGGCATCCTGACCGAAGAGGGCGACCTGTTCGTGGGCGACACATTGGTGAACAGGAAGAAGCCCGATACCGCGATGTACATCGAAAACTCCGGGGAGCTGAAGAACAGCATCAATAAACTGAAGGGGTTGAAGGTCCGGATGGTCTACCCCGGGCACGGCCAGTCCTTCTTGATGGAACAACTTCCCGGCTGTGTCTGAGGGGTCGCTATGTCCGACAAAAGAGGGCCCGGCCTTACTGACTATCTTACCCCTCTGTCCCGAAGATAGCTAATTAAGGCCGGGCGGAAGCGTCTAAATCTCACGTAGAGAAACTATCGCTAAAGCTAAGTATAACAGACCCCGTTATTGCGTCAAGACCCAGGCCCCGAGCCCGGCGGCCACGGTCGAGATCTCGGCCGCACGAGGCGTCTATGCGGCACTTCGGATAGTCCTCATCCCCAAGAAAACAAGTCCGCCTCTTTTGGACCAGAGGCGGACTGTTTCGTGAAGCCTCGGAGGGGCGTCCTCTTCGGCTCGGCTGTCACCCGGGATCCCTTGCGGAATCGCTTCCGGAACGATGTCGGAAGGTTGCGCTCGGGTAGGAGGATGACGACCTTCATGTTCAGTATAGTATGGTCCCTGGCCCAGCCCCAGGGGCATAAGGGGAATCGGGAACTAGGTCCAAAGCCCCATGAGTGGCCATGGGCGTTTGAGACGGTTGCGCTGCCCAAGGACTGTCGACTGACACCGGCCAGATGGCAGGGAGCCCAGCAGGGGAAATAGGGTATCATAAGCCTGTGAACGCGGCTTGGCTGTGGCTCCTGCTGGCGACTTCCCCCACCTTCGCCAGCCCCCGGGCAGAAGTGGAAGCCCCGGACCTGCGGTCCTACGCGGAGGCTTCCCCTGAGATGCTCGCCCGGCGCGCTCGGACCTGCCGAGCCGACCTCAAGGACTACAGAGACCGTCCCTCCTTGGAGCTCCTGGACAGGATGATCGTATGTATGGAGCATCCGGACGCGGGACTGCGCGCCGAGGTGCTCGACCTGATCCCGGAACGCCGGCTCTGGGACCGCCTCGATTACGAGACGAAGGTCCGGCCCGAGCTGCAAGAGGTCTGCAAACGGTTCGAGCACGACCCGGATGAGAGGGTGCGATTGCATGCCGGCCAGCTCTATGGTTTTCTTTCCAGCGGGGAGCAATGGCGCGAGAGGGACTCGCCTCAGGCCCAGGCGCGCCGGCGCGCTGAGGAGCAGCGGCCCCGGCAGTCCATGATGATCGACGGTCAGAGCGCGAAGCTCGGGAACTACGCCCTGGGTGTCACCGTCTTAGCGGTGCTGCTGACGGGCCTGATCGGACGGCTCTTCAAGGTCGGCTGATCGCGTCCCAGGCGGGCAGGTCTAGGACAACCATACCAAAGCCGGATTAGATTCTGGGGTGGAGATGTCCGGAGGGCACTACCGATGTCTTCCGCTCCTGGCGGTCCCGGGATTATCCTTGTATAATAAGCGCACTGCCGACGTAGCTCAGTGGTAGAGCAACCGCCTTGTAAGCGGTAGGTCGCCGGTTCAATCC
>Ga0209697_10000327_pt1 | contig 77112 bp, 79 predicted proteins | sample AliMusrvi5mmetaG_FD_184115 | JGI IMG/M metagenome (GOLD analysis project Ga0209697, IMG submission 184115) | Freshwater lake bacterial and archeal communities from Alinen Mustajarvi, Finland, to study Microbial Dark Matter (Phase II) - Alinen... | ecosystem: Environmental > Aquatic > Freshwater...
TCTGGGAGTTGGAAAAAGAAAACGATTCGAAGGCAGCGGATCATGATCCGCTGCCTTCGAACACTCCCCGGAGTGTCAAACAGTTAACCGTGGCTTAATTATTTTACAGAAAAAAAGTTGCACATCTCAAGCAACTGTCATATTGTAGCATTTAAGGTCAATTCCAACCTCGAATACGACTCAATATACACTCACCAATATACCTACGATAGTCTTTGTCCTCATCCAATCGTTTCTGACACTATTGACCCAACTTGCCAGCAATTAGTGAATGTCGAAGAACCTCTGACCAGTCCAGAAACCCATCAGATGAAAATCTTTCCTAACCCAACATCAGGAAAGTTGACAATAATTCTTCCAAAATATTTGCTGGTAAATGATAACACTCCGCCTGTAAAATCTACGACTATTTACCACCAATGGAAATCCACAACCCTTTATGTTTATGATTTAAACGGGAACCAGGTCTTTCAAAAGGAAATCCCCAAAGATCAGACCCAGTTAGAACTGGATGTTACTTCATGGGCAAAAGGAATGTATTTAATCAAACTTAATTACAACAAAACCGAGGTGGACGGGAAGAAGGTGATTGTTAATTAATCCTTTCTAATTCAGTAATTTTGAGGTTTCCCCATTTGTTTGGGGGACCTCATTTTTTCCAGATTATACCTGGGAAAAAGATGCTGGCAACAGAGAGTTTTCGGCAGCAATTACAGAGGAAACGGGTTTATGCTTTTGAAAGATTTTTTACCTTAGATTCCAACTTTCGTGAACCAGCAGTGTCTTTTTGTTAAACAGGAATGAATTGGGAGCAGGAACCCCGGATATAACCCAGGAACTCATTGCGCAATGCATCCGGGGGGATCGCGTAGCTCAGTACCGCCTGTACAAACTATACTCGACTGCCATGTACAACCTTTGTTTGCGAATGGTTCCTGACAGATCCGAAGCAGAAGACCTTCTACAGGAGGCTTTTGTGAAGATGTTCAGGGAACTGCCCACTTTCCGCGGACAAAGTACAATAGGAGCCTGGCTGAGGCGGATCGTGATCAACCAATGCCTTAACCACCTCCGCAAAAAACAAGCTTCCTTCATTGTCATTGATGATCTTGAAATGAGGGATCTCACTGATGAGGAATTTTCTTCCTATGATATCACTGCGGATGAGATCCACCGGGCAATCCTGGGGCTTCCCGAAGGGGCAAGGGTGGTTTGCGTGCTTCACCTCATCGAAGGGTACAGGCATTCGGATATCGCCGGAATGCTGGGTATTTCAGAGTCCACCTCCAAATCGCAGTATCGCAGGGCGGTTGGTTTACTCCAGGATTCCCTAACCAAAAAGATCTATGAAAAGCAAGTTTGAAGAGTTCCTGGATGCAGGATGCGGAATGCAGGATGACCATTCCCGTTTCCCGGATATTGAGGTCCCCGATGACGAGAAGATCTGGAAGGGGATCTCGGCTGAACTGGGGAAAACCCGGAGGCTGAGGACAGGCCTGCTCAGCGCTGCGGCCGTCATCCTGCTGATGATCTCATCCGGCGTAGCCGTTACTTTGATAATCAACCAAAGGAAAGCGGTTACCCTGAATTATTCCATGCAAAATGTCTCGAAACAGCTGGGTGAAGAGGAGAATTTTTTCAGGCTCACAGTCACTCAGAAAATGGAAGAGGTGAAAAAATCCGGCGTCAATTCCGATGATTATTCCGAAATGATGCAACAGCTGGAACAGATCGACAGTCAGTATGCCACGTATATGAATGATCTTCAGGTACTTGGAAACCAGCCGAAAATACTGAAAGGTATTATCCGCTGCTACGAAATGAAGATCAGGGTGATTGAAAAAACATTGAATGAAATTGCAAAGAACAAACACAATGAAAACGAAAATCATATTCTGTAGTTTTTTATTAATGGGTATAATGGCATCGGGATTCAGCGCTGCCGCAAAAGAATTAAAGGAAATCAAAGAGACTTATTCCTGCGAAAGGATTATCAGCGCGAACACCCTCATCAGTTTCAAAAATAAAACCGGTCCCCTCAGGGTTGAAACCTGGGATAAGAAATCGGTGAAGGTCGATATCAGCATCAGCATTGACGGCGATGATGACCAGGTTAAAAAAGCCCTTGACTATATTAAGAACCTGAACTTCCAGACGTCAGGCGAAACGGTGGTGTTCAATACCATGTTCTGGAAATCCATGAATTCGGGTTCAGGTGTTACGATACAGAATTTTCATGTTTTCGGAAACCATATCCATATGACCCTTTGTGATGGAGAGGAGATCAACCTCAGGAGGCTGGACCTTTCGTATGTTTTGACTATGCCTAAAGACAACCCGCTTTCGCTGACCCAGGCTTATGAAAATGTTACTTTGCCCGATCTGAACGGGAAAATCAGCCTGGATCTCTATGAAAGCAACATGGTAGCCGGCAAGCTTCCGAACTGCGGGCTTATGGTTGCCAGGTACGGGAAGGTAACTATAGACTCGATTAAGGACGCCGTATTGACACTTTATGAGTGTAACCTTAAGCTCGGTCAGGCCGGGAACCTGACCATTGATTCAAAATATTCCGAAACCGAAATAGTCAGCGCCGGTAAGATCAGCTTCAATTCGTACGAGGATAAGATCCACGTAATCAAACACGGCGATCTGAGCGTCAAGGCAAAATACACTTCGTTCACCCTGGCCGATTTCAAGATAGGCGCTTTCGATCTTTACGAATGCAGTCTCAGGGCCGGGAACAGCGATGTTATCGCAATGACCGCCAAATACTGCAATCTCAACTTCATCAACTGCAAGGCCGTTGTGATCACTTCGTATGAAAATAAATTCAGTTGCGAGCAGGTGGGAGACCTTAAAGCCGGGTCGGGTTACAGTTCATACAAGCTCACCCGGCTCGACGGCAGCCTGGTCATGTCCAGCAGCCACGAGGATAAGGTCAGCGTAATGCAGGTTGGAAATAAATTCACAGGTATTAACCTGTCGTGCAAATATACCAGTGTGGACCTGGCGTTTGAACCCGGGACGGCCTACAAACTTGACGCCGATCTTAAATACAGCAGTTTCGATTTCCCAAAATCCTCGTTCAGGGAGATCCGCTATCACAAGGAAGACGATATTTTCCAGTACCTGGGCGTGACCCAGGGAAGCGATGAAAACATCGTTCCCCTGGTTAAGGTACAGATGTATGAAGGAGGGATAAAGCTGAAATGATCAGGGGGAATGATTATATTTACATTCCCGAACCCTAATCCTCATTCATATGAAAAAGCTTTTTCTCCTCCTGGCATTGGCTGGCATTACAGTCTCATGCAACCAGCCTGTCAAACAACAAACTGCGGCAATAAAAACCGATTCAACACAAACCGGTATCCGGGTCGTTGATAATGGCAATGTCGCATTTGACCGGTATTTCAGCGATAAAACCATGCGGCTTGATTACGATCACAGCGGCAATTCCAGGGAAGAGCATTTTGCCGTTGACCGTATCGTTTCCGACGGGCCATGGCCGGGAAGCAGGTTTGTGCTGATAGATAAGCTGGAACTGGGATCATATTTTTTCCAGGTGATCGATAAAGAGAGCAAAATCCTTTTGTTTTCAAGGGGATTTGCCAGTATTTTCGGGGAATGGTCCGAGACTCCCGAGGCCGATAAAACCTGGGGGTCGTACAATGAATCCATGCGGTTTCCCTGGCCCCTGAAACCGGTAAGCGTGATCCTCGGGAAACGTGATCCGCAGACCAATAAATTCAAAACCATATGGACTGCCGATGTGGATCCTGCTTCGAGGGAAGTGAACCCTGCCGACCTGGTTCATTCCAATACGGTGGACATAATACAGGAAAACGGACCTGCATCCGAAAAAGTCGATATCGTGATCCTGGGCGACGGGTATACCAAAGCCGAAATGGGAAAATTCAAAGCCGATGCGAAAAGGCTTTCGGCCGTCATGATGGAACAGGAACCTTATAAATCGAGAAAAAAAGACATTAATATACGGGCTGTCGAGACGCCTTCGGAGGTTTCGGGGGTTTGCAAACCCCATCCCGGCGTATTTAAGAGAAGTGCCCTGGGAGTGCAATACGGTGTGTTCGATTCGGAGCGTTATGCCCTGACTTTCGACAATAAAACCGTGAGGAATGAAGCTTCACAGGTACCTTATGATTTCATGATCATCCTGATTAACGAACGTACTTATGGAGGAGGCGGGATCTATAATCTTTATACTACGGTTTCGGTGGATAACAAGTATGCCGAATATATCATGGTGCATGAGTACGGCCACCATATGGGAGGTCTGGCCGATGAATATTACACCTCCTCGGTATCCTATGAGGCTAAGGATATCAAACTCGAACCCTGGGAGCCGAATGTTACAGCCCTTCTCGACAAAAATAACTTGAAATGGAAAGAGCTTGTAACCCCCGGTACTCCAATCCCTACACCCTGGAATAAGGAAGTTTTCGACAAATTCGGTTATGAAGTCCAGAAACAACGCGACAGCCTGCGCCAGGCCAGGGTGCCTGAGGAAGTCATGGAAGCCTTGTTCATGAGGCAGTACAGGCAGGAGGATGAATTTTTCTCAAGGGAGAAATTCAGGGATGCAGTGGGCGCGTTTGATGGGGCAAATTATACCCAGAAAGGCTTGTACCGTTCACAGCTGGATTGTATCATGTTCACCCGGCATATGCATTTCTGCAAAGCCTGCCAGAAAAGCCTGGTCAGCGTGATGGAACAATATACCGCAAAAGCCCCGGTGAAGTAATGTACAATGAACCATGTACCATGAACAAATGAGGGATTCAGGGTGATTTCCTCTGCCGGCTGGTGAATTGCGATGTAAGCCTGGTAGTTTTATTTGGCGCTTTTGGTTGCAGTGTAAGTGCCGTTTGTTGCGACAGGGGGGTTACCTGAATACCCGACAAAATTTCCTACTAATTTAAGTGTGTCGAGATGGTATACCCCGGCGATAGTTGTCACGTTTGGGGAAGTGCCATCAAGGAAAATATAAAATGAAGTCCCCGACATATTGTAAAGCCCGCTGCTGCTGTATCTTGTAACTGAAGCAGTATCTCCGGCCGCTGCCGAAAACCTCAGGTTTACATAGGTGACATAAAGGTCCCCGTCGACGTTTGCAACATCAACCTCGATCGGAATATTCTGACTTGTTCTCCCCTTCCATGCCCCCACTAACTGCGGATAACTGGGATCTTTGGTTTTCTTTTTGCAGGAAGTCGTGATGGTTCCGCCAATAGCCATGGCTGCGATAACCAGGATAATAACTGCTTTTTTCATGATACCGGATTTGCTTGATGAATTTTTAACCGGTTTAAAAGTAATAAAATTCTTTTAATATATTTGCCGTTGGTTGATCATCCTGACAAAACATTCCATGGAACAAAAAAAACTGAATATCCCTAAACTGCTGCCGGTACTGATGGCATTTATCGTCATGAGCTTTGTCGACCTGGTCGGCATAGGCGTTGACCGGGTAAGCAAAGACATGAGCCTGAGCGCCACCCTTGGACAACTTATCCCTTCCGCTGCTTTTCTCTGGTTCCTGCTGCTCTCGGTCCCCGTGGGCATCATGCAGGCCAGGATAGGAAAACGGATGATGCTGAATATTGGGATCGGGGTCACTGCAATCGGTTTGCTGGTGCCTTATTTTATTTACTCCTTTTCGATGGTATTGTTCGGCTTTGCCCTGTTAGGGATAGGGAACACCATTGTGCAGGTTTCGGCAAACCCCCTGCTGGTCGATGTTGTGCCCTCGAACCGCACTTCAAGCTTCCTGAGCTTTTCGCAGTTCGTCAAGGCCATCGGCTCCATGATAGGCGCACCCCTGGCAGGTTATTTTGCGTTGAAGTTCGGAGACTGGAAACTGCTGTTCCTTGTTTTCGGGGTAGTCTCAATACTCACTGCCCTCTGGCTGGGAATGACCAAAGTGGATGAGCGCAAGCTGGAAGGCATTAAAGTTACCTTCGGTTCGGCTTTCAGCCTGCTTGGCAACGGTTTTATTTTGATGATGGTGCTGGCTATTTTCGTGGTGGTTGGGGTTGATGTGGGCTTCAATTCGAATTCGGGACAGTTCCTGCACAAATATTTCGGTATTGATCAAACTGCAGCTGAATCGGGCCGCAGTGTTTACTTTTTCGGACGTATGCTGGGAACGTTTGCAGGAGCTTTGCTTCTGACCAGATTTTCTTCGCGTAAATTCCTTATGGGGACCTCCTTCCTGGGCATACTGGCCCTGGTCGCGATACTGGCTATTCCCTCAGCAACAGCAGCCTGGATACTGGTTTTCCTCATCGGCATGTTTGTGGCAAATATCTGGCCCCTGGTGTTCTCCATTGCAGTTGAAAAATTTCCTGACCGTACCAACGAGATATCCGGCCTGATGATGAGCGCTATAAGCGGGGGTGCCGTGATTCCCCTGGTCATGGGCTGGGTGAGTGACCTCAGCACAGTAGCAGCCGGCATTTACGTACTGATACTATGTATGCTTTACCTGTTTGGTGTGGGAGTATACAGCCTTAAGAAATAGCGAAAGGCGAAAAGCGAAATTATATATCGCTCGCAGTTTAAACTTTCGGCAAACGCCCCTCGATCTGCCTTTCAACCATCCAGCCCGGATACTCCTTGCCGGGTTCAGAAATGCTGTCGAGACGGGACATCTCATCCGCAGTCAACAATAAAGTTGTAGCGGCAATATTTTCGCGCAGCTGTTCTTCCTTTTTCGCACCTATGATAATGCTGGTAATGCCTTTCTTACGGAGCATCCAGGCCAGGGCGACCAGGGCAACTTTAACTTCGTGGGCAGAGGCGATTTCCTGCATCACATCGATGATGTCATATGCTTTTTCCTTATTAACTGGAGGAAAATCAAATTCATCCCTGCGGCTGTTTCCTGCTTTCGGGGTATTCCTTGTGAACTTGCCCGAAAGGAAACCTCCTGCCAGCGGGCTCCAGGGCATGATCGACAGGTTTTCGGAAAGCGCCATAGGCACTATCTCCCTTTCGATGTCGCGGCCGGCTATGCTGTAATAATTCTGAAGGGCGACAAATTTGTTCCAACCCATTTTTTCGGCTATGGCATTTGCTTTCACGACCATCCATGCGGGATGATTGCTGATGCCCAGGTAACGGACCTTGCCCGATTTCACAACCTCTTCGAGTCCCCGCATGGTCTCTTCAAGGGAAGTAAGATGGTCAACGCCGTGAATGTAAAGCAGGTCGATATGGTCGAGGCCCAGCCTCTGCAGGCTGTATTCGACGCTGTACTGAATGTGCAACCTGGATAATCCGACCTGGTTCACACCTTCACCCATACGCCCTCTTACCTTGGTTGCTATGAATACATCCTGGCGGTTGACGTCCAGGTCCTTCAGGGCTTTGCCAAGGAGGATCTCCGATAATCCCTCGGAATAAACATTGGCGGTATCTATGAAATTGATCCCGCTGTCAATAGCGGTCTTTACCAGGCTGGTGACTTCATCCTGCGGGAGTTTTCCTATATTGGCCCAGTATCCTCTTCCGCCGAAAGTCATGGCTCCCAAACAGAGTTCCGATACCAGGACGCCTGTATTTCCTAATGTATTGTAACGCATGGCTGTAATATTTTCGTTTTCTTAGTAACGTTAACGTTCGATATTCTTTTCCTATTTTTTTTCGTCTGCAATCTTCTTCAGCACTTCTTCCTGTATGGCCTTCGGCAGGGCCTGGTACTGGTAAAATTCCATGGCGTAGTTGGCCCTTCCCGAGGAGACATTCCTGAGCTGGTTTGAATACCCGAACATTTCCATCAAGGGAACATATACGTTTATCTTTTGTGAGCCCTTGCGGTGGCGGCGCATGCCTTCGATCTTTCCGCGGCGGCGGTTCAGGTTGCCCACTATATCGCCAATGTATTCGTCGGGGGTGTTCACTTCGACTTTCATAATGGGTTCCAGCAGTATGGGGCTGGCTTTCATAAAACCCTGCTTGAAGCCAATGGCGGCGCAGGTCTGGAAAGCCATGTCGGAGGAGTCAACTGCGTGGAAGCTTCCATCGAGCAGGGTCACCCTCACGTCAACGATAGGGTATCCGGCAAGAATTCCTCTGTCGAGGCTCTTTTCCAGTCCCTTCCTCACCGAGGTGATAAATTCAGCAGGGATCGCCCCGCCCTTGATATGCTCAACGAATTCAAAACCTTTTCCGGGATTGGGTTCAATACGCATGACGGTATGTGCAAACTGGCCCTTGCCCCCTGTCTGCTTCACATGCCTGTAATTTGATTCCACCTCCTGGGTGATAGTTTCGCGGAATGCAACGGAAGGTTCACCAACAATAGCATCGACTTTGAACTCATGTTTCAGCCTGTCGACAATGATTTCGAGGTGGAGCTCGCCCATGCCGGCTATCACTGTTTCCTCGGTTTCCTCATCATAACGCACATTGAAAGAAGGGTCTTCGGTGGTCAGCTTATGAAGGGCTTCACCAAGTTTTGACTGGTCTCCCCGTTTTTCAGGGGTTATTTTCAATTCGATTACCGAAGGCGGAACGTGGATGTTTTCAAGCAGCAAGCGATGTTCCTCGCTGCAGAGAGTGTCGCCGGTCTTGGTAAGCTTAAGGCCTATAAGGGCAACGATATCCCCTGGACCTGCCTCGGCAACTTCCACCCTTTCCTTGGCATGTATCTTCATGATACGGCCGATACGCTCATGTTTTTTCTTCGTGGCATTGAAAACCTGCATCCCGCTTCTCAGTGTTCCTGAAAAAACACGGGTAAAGGTTTGCTGTCCTACATAAGGATCATGGATAAGCTTGAATGCAAGGGCCGAAAAAGGTTCCTTGGGCGAAGGGTGGCAGGTATGCAGTTTCTCGGGATCATCCAGGTCGGTACCGGTTACAGCTCCCTTATCGATAGGCGAAGGAAGGTAATCGGTGACCGCATCCAGGATCATCTGAACGCCTTTGTTTTTATATGCGGCACCGCAGAAGACCGGCGTGATGAGCAGCTTAAGGGTGGCTTCGCGGGCAACCTTTTTCAGAAGGTCCGAAGGCACATCCTTTTCATCAAAGAACATCTGCATGATTTCTTCGTTGAATTCGGCAACCTTCTCCACCAGTTTCAATCTTGCCTGCTCGACTTTTTCCTTGTATTCTTCAGGGATAGGGATTTCAATTTTTTCAAATTCCTCGAATTTAAACGCCTTGCGCTCGATCACATCGATGATGCCGTCAAAATGTTCCTCTTCACCCATCTGTACCTGGAAAGGAAATGCATTGGCATCGAGGTATTTGTTCATCTGCTCCACCACGGCAGGGAAATCAGCCCCTACCCTGTCCATCTTATTGATGAAGGCAATACGGGGCACACGGTAGCGGTCGGCCTGGTTCCATACCGTTTCGCTCTGGGGTTCAACACCTCCCACCGCACAAAATACGGCTATCATCCCGTCGATGACGCGGAGTGAGCGTTCCACTTCAATGGTGAAATCCACATGTCCCGGTGTGTCGATGAGGTTGATCGCAAATCCGTTCCAGGCACATGAAATTGCAGCAGATGCAATGGTGATGCCTCTTTCCTGTTCCTGTTTCATAAAGTCCATGGTGGCCTGGCCGTCGTGGACTTCCCCCATTTTACGGGTCGTCCCAGTAAAAAAGAGAATGCGTTCTGTTACTGTAGTCTTGCCTGCATCGATATGAGCGGCAATTCCTATATTCCTGAGCTTGTTTAATGCCATGATTTTCAAATTGGGGTGCAAAGGTACGAATTTTTTGAATACAAACATATAATATTGAATATGAGGATGATGTGGCATGTAAACTATACAGCTTCCCGGCTGAGGATGCCAGTATGACTTAGGAACTATTTCAACCCAGTACCTGGAACCAGCATAAATTCATATCTTTGATCTTCATTATCCCGGGAACATGCAATTCACCGCTAAAACAAGGGAGATTTTTAAATTCCTTCTTATTACCATAGGAATATATACATTCCTCATTTTCCTCTTCGCCATCCTTTATTACAAAACCGGAAGCATAGGATTTTACAAGCCCATCCAGAGAGTTTACGAGCCTATCGACTTTGAAAAAGCCATTTATTTCAGCATCGTTTCCTTCCATACGATCGGTTACGGGGATATTTATCCGCTTACATCTTCGGGAAGATATATTTTGATGACCGAAGCTTTTTCCTCAATGTTTTTCACTTCCATTTTCTCGGGTTTCCTGGTTTATTTTGTGATCAGGAGGAGGGATGACATTTTCACCACCCGTTATGTTTACATCCGCCTGCGCAAGGATAAGTGGTTCCTTTCGATACGCCTCGGTAATAAAGGAAGGACCCTCATCGACATGAAAGGCAAGTTTGAAGCCTGGATTGTGCAAAACAATTCCAGGATAAGGATCTTCAGGTATGATGAAGAAATGGCCGATATGGAAAGCATTTTATACTATGATATTTTCCTCGATGAGGATGGTACTGCCAAACTACACCAGGCCCTGGTAGATTCCTTGAACGGGAAAATCCTCCTGCATGTCAAGTATGCTTTCATCGGGAACGACATCAGCACGGGTGAACAGGTAGCCCATGCTGTATATTATGATTCCACCAAATTCAGGTTCGGCCGGATGTTCGACAATGTATATTCCTGGGATGAACATGGCCGAAGGGTTAATTTCAAATGGAAGAATTTTGAGAAAATCGAGCCCCTGGAAACCGATCTCATCGATCAGTTCCTTGGGATATAATTCACGCTTATTATTGTTTTATAACCCCTTAATCCTCTTCTGTATGAAAAAAGGATCAGTACTGTTAATTTTTTGTTTTCTTTTTCTCTCAGGGATTCGGGTGTCCCCGCTAAGTTTTAACCAAAACGTTTTGCCTGTATGGAAATAAACTACAGGTATTTCCCAGTGTGACCTTGACATGGGTATTGCCGTGGATTGTAAAACATTTTTCCGTATTTTTGAAAAATCAAACGGGATGTTAGCTCAGCCGGTTCAGAGCGCGCGCCTCACACGCGCGAGGTCGATGGTTCGAATCCATTACATCCCACAGTAAAAATCCAAAAAATCACTGAAAATCAATGAAGACCGCCACTCCAGGCGGTTTTTCTTTTACAGTAAGTTACATCAAAATACAGCCTGTTAATAACTTTTACAGGCAAACTTGCCTAAATTGTTGCCTATAGATACCTTTGTACAGGCAACTTTTTTAAAAATACAGGCAACTTTTAAAGTATTATGGCGACAGTATTGTTTTATGCAGATAAGGAAAGGAAAAACGGATGTTTAATTCTTTTAACATTCACGTTTAACCATCAAAGGCTTCGTCTTTCAACAGGGTTAAACGTACCATCGAAAGCCTGGGATAGCGATGATCAGAAAGCAAAACCACTTAAGGATTATGCCGAGACAAACAAACAGCTCAGGGAGGCAAATAGCTTCCTGTTAAATACCTATGATGAGCTTTTCCCGAAAGGCGCGAAATTCTCAAAAGAAGATGTCAAAAAGAAAAGCCTGGAAATCAGGGCAGCTTACCAAATATTTGCTGGAAGGAAAGATGTCACTGTTTCAAATACAACCACCTTGGTAGATTTCATTCCCATATTCCAGTTACGTTACAAGAATAAACTCTCCCCGAATCATATTCAGCATTTTAATGGCATCAAGACTCATTTGGAAACGTTCCAAAAGAAAACCGGAACTACCGTAACTTTTGACAGTATCAGCAAAGATTTTTATATCAGTTTTACCGACTATCTGAAAGCAGCTAATCTTAAACCGAACACGATAGGATCACACATCAGGCGTATAAAGCGCCTGATGAATGAGGCCAATGAGGACAAACTGACAACAAACCAGGAACACCGGGCAAGAGGATTTAAGGTATTGAAAGAAGATGCTGACACTATCTATCTTACTGAGGATGATATACAAGCCTTGTACAAACTTAAAATTGATGATTCAAGAATGAGCCGAATCAGGGATCTGTTTGTTTTAAATTGTCACACGGGGTTAAGGCATTCCGACTGGCCAAAAGTCACCCTGGGTAATATTGAAGAAGGGAAACTATATGTAAAAACCCAAAAAACGAAGGAACCTGTAATCATTCCCGTTCATCCTATTATTCTTGAGATCATTAACAGACATGGATCAGAGTACCGCATCCCGACCAATCAGGAAGCCAACCGTGTATTAAGATGGGTTGGCGAGTATGCAGTGACAAAAAAGATAACCAAAGGGAATCTAGATAAATGGCTGCAAATTCGTACACATACAGTCAGAAGATCATTTGCTACAAATGCCTACTTGAGCGGGGTACCAATGCTTTCCATCATGCAAATAACCGGACATAGAACAACTGAATCCTTCCTGAGGTATATCCGAATTTCTAAATTGGAAAATGCAATGAAATTAAAAGATCATCCTTTTTTCAACGTTTAATGGTCGGTCTGCAAACGCAGCAAAGGTGAAGTCTTTGCCTGCAACATTGCCGTAGGCGTTGTTGCGGTTGCAGGCGCGTTAGCCTCATTTTTTGTTTTTCCCAATCTAAATTTTATACCCAAAGTAAAACTTATATCTCTATTAAACATCTGAATATTATATTTTTTAAAGTAACCATCGCCAATATCACTCAAACCATATTTATATTTCAGATTTGGGACGAGAAATAAATTTTTAAAGATTCGAATATTGAAACCAATATTAGATGTAACTCCAAAATCCAATCTGTTAAAAAATTGGGAAGCACTACCAGATAACCAGTTCCAATCTTCCGTGCCCCCACTATAATTATTATATCCGAACGTACTATACCCTTTCATTGAAGAATTTATCAGAATGGATATATAAGGGCCTAAATTAAAAAAGAAAATTCTGTTTTTTCCAATAGAGATTTGTGGTAATAATGAAAAACTTAAATAACCTAGAATTAAATCATAGTTATAAATCTCAAGATGCGAGGTTTTGTTTGATTGGTAAAAATAAAATTCAGATCTGATTGCAGATGAATACATTGAATAATCAAGTTCAGTTAATAGTTCAAATTTTTTGTAAATTGGAATTGTCAATGAGGTTCCAGCAGAAAATGAAATATAGTGTTGTATCTTATTCGGGTACCCATCATTATTATGAGATGTCAACATTGAGTAATTTGCACCAGCATATACATTTAAGTAGGGTTGAGAATATATGTGGATTGTTGTAAAAGTCAGAAGAAATGAAAATATTATTTTGTTCATAGGTTTTATTTTTAACAAATAATTGCTATCAAAACAAATAAAGCAAAAATTGAGGCTAACGTATGGCAGGCAACCGAAGCAAAAGTAAAACCTAGTTAAGCACTGATAAAGTTAGCATTATTTTGGTTGCCTGCATGTTAGCTGCAGAAATAATTTACTTCTTTACAATTTTATATTGAAGATAAGAATTAGGTTCAGCTGTTATAATTTTAGAATTGTACTTAAATTCAGTACAATGATATTCTGTACCACAATTAGTGTTTTCCTTCGTGACGGTCATATTAATAGTATCTGTGTCTGATTTGGATAGATATAAGCAATAATTTAAATCATTGTAATTATCAAATCCCGAGTATAAAAAACTAAAGAAATTATTGGAGCGCAGAATGTCAAGGTTTACATTCGACACAGAAAGCCTAATTGAATCCTTTGAATATTTCGTCCCAATTAGATTGTTACCATTTGTATCTACCAAATATATCGAAATTCCATTTGGAGGAGGTGAACATTTTGGTCTTTGGCAGGCCATAAAAATAATACTTAATAAGAAAATCAATATTGGCCAATTTTTTTTATAAGCACTGTTCATGGGATTCGATTTAAGTATTTTTGCAGCTAACGTATGTATATACGATTGCGTTTATTGGATTTCATGATTGCGTTTATTGTTCCAATTTGGGTCAGTAAATACAACTACTGAGGCGTATTCGATATCAAATGTAAAAAATAAACACCAAAAGTCAAGTAATCAGACTGTTTATCTTTCGGAAGCAACGCTAAAAGGTGGAATCTTAAGAGTATCAATGAGTTTGGGAGCTGAATTCTGCAATCTACCCTGGGCATTAAGGACATATCCCATATTCTCAAGCGATCCCACTGCCCCATCAATTCCAAGTACTTGCTTTGTTAATGAAATCTTGAAATAATCTTCTTCGGCAGCTTCAAACTCAGCCCTGGTCGGATGCGGCAGCTTCTGCCAAAAGGAATACAGAAATTCGACTTCATGAATTGCATCAATGAGAAGCTTTTCATTATCCCGTTGCTGAGAAATCTTCTGCTCATAATCAATCTCCATCCTTCTTCGGGCAAACTTATCCGTGGCCGGATCACCAATCGTTTCCTGCAATTCATCAAGATCCACCTGGAATTTCAATTGATTGTAATACGCTTCATTCAGCGTTAATATTTTATCGCGCAACGAAAGACAGACTGCTCGGAATGCCCGTTGCGGAGTTTGGGCACCGTTTACAATGAAATTGGCAATCTGAAAATTGGAATTGCCAAAAGGAATGCTTAAAAATGAATCCTGAATCTCGCTTAAAAGCGTTTTGTACTTTGTTAAATCTTGCATAAGTTTTAAGTTTTAGTTGTTGTTATTTTATTCCTGTCCAATAATTTAGAGCAATGGAATAAGCCATTGATTGATAGACATTTTGACCAATTCCATAAACAGTTTCATTGGAAAACGCAAATGCCGAAATGCTATTGGTATAATTGCCACCCATCCAATAGCCTTTTGTGAGTGAACTTCCGCTTCCCTGGCCATATAATCCGCCTGTTGCAGAAAGCAGTGCAACGGTTTCCGCTGAAAAACTCAAGGCATCGATTCGGCTATTGGTTGGGCTGCCGCCGTTCCAATATCCCTTATTGGGCGAAAACACGCTTCCTGCACAATACCTTGCCATTGAAAGGACTGCCGAAAGGCTGAATAAGGTATCACTGGCAAATGTTACACCTTCAATATTGGAAGTTGCTCCGCCTGTTGTATAACCGCCGGCCATATATCCCCTGGTACTGCTATGAACTCCATTTGAATGGCTCTTGCCGACACTCAATGTTCCAGAAATATTGGCCACATATTCCCCTGCAAAAGACATTCCACGGACCACATTCATCCTGTTTGTTCCATCATAGCCGCCCAAGGCATACCCCTTATAAACAGAACTTGCACCGGCGGCAGTCCAGGTATTTGTTGGCAATGTCGCTGAGATATTCGAACAGGTTTCCGTTGAATATGCAAGCCGGTCAATGGCATTGATCAGTACATTTCCGCTGATCTGGCCGCCCATCAGATATCCATAATTGCTGTTATAAGCCGGTGCCATATACTGCCTTCCGGAAGACAGGGTTGCGCTAATGGTAGAAATCGTTTCTGTTGAAAAAGCAAGCCGTTGAATGACATTAAGCCAGGATGGAGAATTGTAATAGCCGCCGCAATTATAAGTATTAACCGGTGACGGACCGGATGCCGCCCAGGCATCCTTCCATACGGATGATACTTGAACCTTCAGTGCATTCAATGTTTTCCATTGGCCGCCTACAAATATTTGAATGGATGAAACGGATCGCCAGGATCCGCCGACATAAATCTGTACTGCCATGATTTATGAATATTGAATGTAAACACAACCTTCACAGGGATTGGAAGGCGGTGTTGCCGATGTTCCATAAGCCACATTTACAATTTCCCAATTAGTAGCGGTTCCATGAAAATACGCAACCAGGGCACCGGACATGGATGCCCCTGCCCTATTTACCTTGGCATCCAGGGATGTTTGAAGATTTGTAACATCGGAAATTGCGTGTGAATGGCTTGCGGCCGCTTTTCCATCAAGAGTTGTCTGCAAGGCAGTGATATCTGAAATCACATGGCCATGCCCTTTGTCAGTTTTCGTATCAATCGCACTCTGAAGTCCGGAAACATCACCGATCACATGGGCATGAGAATAGGCAGCCTTGCCATCAAGGGCACTCTGAAGACCTGAAACATCGGAAATCGCATGACCATGATAATAAGATGCCTTAGCATCAAGCGCAGATTGCAATCCGGTAATATCTGATATCGGATGGGTATGATTGGCCAGGGCCAACTCCCCTTCCCAATCCAGGATGTCACTTAAATAATGAGTATGCCCATAAGGCGTTTTGTTATCCAGGGCGTTCTGCAGGCCGGTAATATCGGATATCAGGTGAAGGTGACTTGCAAGACCGCATGGAATCCAGGTGGATCCTGCATACACATAAATCATCTGCTTGCCGGTATCATAATAATACTGCCCTTCAACCGGTGAAGATGGTGAAGTCGCAGACTTATGGGCAACGGCATTAAGCAGTTGATTCTGCAAAAAATCAGTATTCCCTCTTACTCGCATTGCTTGGATTTATAAAGCAAGGCTGATCCTTGCGGACCAACCTTGCTAAAGTTTTATAATTAACCGACAATTACAATCTGACCGGAAATGGTGGCGCTGGTGGTCCAGGTAACATCACCCGAAGCATTCAGCACGATATCGCATTCAACCTGGTTGAGATTCGTGGAAACCGTTTCATACACGGCCACAATGCAAAGCGTTCCGCAACCATGGGTAGCGGCGGCAATCGTACCGGTGGAAGCGGCACTGATGGCGGCAGTATATTTCCTGGCCTTTGCCCCTGCGGCATTATCCGCATAATTCTTAACGGCCAGGGCGGTAGGAATCTGCGAATTTGTGGGCGAAGAAATTGCAGTCTGAATCACTCCGGAACCAAAGTTACCGGTGCCAAGGCCGGAGATGGTATTATTACCAGCATCGATGGTCTTGTTGGTCAACGTCTGAGAAGCGGCAAGCTTAACCAGGTCGGCGGATTCGGTATTGTCAATGGCATCGAACATTGCGGCCGTGGGCGAAGCGCTGGTCTGATTGGCAATGACCTGATCCCCTAACCCAAGATCACTGCTTGAAGGCGTGGTGATCCCTGTGGCGGAACCGGCAACGGCAACTTTCCAGTACTGGCCTTTGGTGATCGAAGTGATCCCATTGGCGGCAAGGGTTTTACTTCCATCAATCGTACCGGCATACACAAGCATTCCGGAGATCTGCGTATTGATGGCGGCAACCTTTCCGTCAACATACGACTTAACGGCCTTCTGCGAAGCAACCTTGGAATCCGAATTGTTTGCCAGGGCCGTATCGGTATCAAGATACGACAAGGGCAACTGCTGAATGTTATCGACATTGCCCAGGGAAACCTGTGCCTTGGTGGTGGAATGAGGATTCGAAGTATTGGAAATATGGTTGTTCATCGTGGTCTGGTTGGCTCCCACGGTGGTATTGATGCCCGAAATGGTGGTGTTCAGGGTTGAAACCTGGCCATCCATATACGTTTTGGTGGCTTTCTGAGAAGCAACCTTGGCATCCGAATTGGCTGTAAAAGCGCCATCGGTATCAAGGTATGACATAGGAAGCTGCTGAACATTGTCCACATTACCCAGGGAAACCTGTGCCTTGGTGGTGGCATGAGGATTCGAAGTATTGGAAATATGGTTGTTCATCGTGGTTGCATTCGCGCTGATCGTGGTATTCTGCGAACCGTTCTGAGCATCCACATAGGTCTTAACGGCTTTCTGCGAAGCAACCTTCACATCGGAATTGGCCGTTAATGACGTATCAGTATCAAGATACGACATTGGAAGCTGCTGAACATTATCCACACTGCCAAGGCCGACCTGTGTTTTGGTGGTGCTGTGGGGGTTGGAAGAATTGCCCAGGTGGGAATCAATTGCGGCATGGTTGTTCGAACCGGCACCGGACAAGGTCTGATGATCAATATTGGCGGGAACAATGTCAAGATCCACGGTATTATTGGCCGTGTTATCTGTAACCGTTACTTTGGTCGAAGCGGCTTTAACACTCTTGAATTCATTGTTATTGCCGTTACGTTGTTTGAAAAGTCCAACGCCGCCGGTGCCAATATTCACATCGGTCGGAATGGTAGGAATGGTTGCCTGCGCTTCAAGTTTAACCCACACCGATCCGTTATAATAATACTCACAATTGTCTGTGGTATTGAAGTACTTCTGACCGGCGGTTGGCGAAGCGGGTGCTGTGGCCAGGTTCTGAATCACAAGGTTCAGAAGCGCGGTCTTCAGCAGATCCAATTGTACATACACTTTTTTTGCCATGATAAATAAATATTAATTAAGAATGATTTTTCCTGTAATTTCCTGATTGAATGTGACTACGCAACGATTAACGGAAACATGGTCAACATCACCCATGATTTCTTCTTCCATTTCATCGACAATCGTAACCGAAGGGATCTTGCCGAAGAAATGATCCATCACAACCACACTCGTATTGGTGAAATAAAATACGCGGTTCTTATCCGTTGAGGATGCGCTGATGCACTTCCACATGGCTTCCCCGCAAGCATTATGGGAACACTTGTACACAGCATATGTTTCCGTGTTGGTCCATTCATCCCCTATGTTGTAACCGGCCATGTTATCATCGTTTTCATTGGGATTTCGTGAAAACTGATACACATTGAATGGCACCAGGTCAAAATTCATCGTGAAGGGGTTGAATACTTTTTTCATCTCTTTAAGAATTCAGAAAAGCATACACCAGGTTTTCGCAGTTGCTCATTTGGTTATCGTAATTCAGATTGCCATCGGCCCACTTGACAATGTGCTTGGTTTTCCCATTGACCACGGTTTTCTGAATTCTCTTGATTCTCCAGGTGTCTTCGGTTTCGGCTGATGTTCCATTTTGCGGATAACCGAAGAAGGTGGTATCATCCGAATACTCATAGATCACTCCTACCCCCTGGGTAAGATCATCGTTGTTAATCATATTGATGGATTTGAATTGACCACTGAAATACTGATCATTATAGGCCCTGTCATACTCTACCTGGAGATTGTACAGATACACTCCATCGGTGGCAAACGGGCTGATTTTAACAGATTTAAGGACAATCGGGAAAAGCAATCCCTGAACCACTTCATAAGCTTCGGTCGTGATCAGAAATTCCCTCAGATAATCCCTCATTTGCTGAGAAACAAAACCGCTGTCTGCTTTAAATGACTGGGTTTCCCAGGTTTCAAAGTTTTTGGAAGGCCCATTGAAGCAGGTGATTACTTCATCGGAAACAACATCGCCAGCATTGCGTTCATAAGCCATGGTTGTTTCACCGGTTCCCAAAAAGCGGATGGTATCATAGCGGCCAAAGGAATTGCGCAGCAAAAAAGTACGTTCATGCTCATAAGCATCCGTATCCAGGATGAATTTCCTGACTTCGGAAATGAAACTGCCCAACCTGTCTTCAAGCCATACTTCCCAACTTTCCACATCCCTTGTTACATCCAGAGAAGAGAGGCCAAGATGATCATATCCAACCATGATTTCAAGCAAGGTCGGTGTTGAACTTTGATCGTAGTCCGAACCATAATAGGAAGAATAGCTTCCATCCGAAAATTTCACTCGGATGGCAAGCCGGTATGAATACGGATGGTTATCGCCGCAAAGGAAAAAGGAAAGTTTTTCCATCTGGGTTTTACCGGTGGTTTTTACAACCGGTGCCCAGGTCAGGAATCGTTTCAGATTATCTGAAAGCGAAAAATAATCCGCTGCCTGGTCATTATAAACACAAAGCAATTCCCTTGAAAGGCCACCTGCTATTGCATATCGGATGGTATCAAAAACAAGCATCCTTGTGGCATTGGAATACCTTTCAGCGAATGATACATAATAAGGCAGTACCAGGTTTTTCCATACTGCTAAATTTTGGGTTGCAACTTCAGGATAGGTAAACAACTGCGGTCCTTCAAGATTTGTCTTGATAAAGGATCTGAGATATTCCGAGATATCGAAAATCGCTTTGCCATCCGTATCAACTGATTTCAGATCTTCTGCAATCTTATGAAGCTGTGGCTGAATTACACCGGTTGGATGAGGGGCGTTCCCCCCCTGGATGTTTACTGTCTGATCAATCCAAACTGAACAAACAATGCCAAAATTATCCCTTTCGATTTCATCTGTTCCCCCCTGGTTTAAATCCATGGTCAGACCGGAAACAGTATTATTTCCGAAAGCGAGTGTCCATTTTGAGCCTTTTTCCTTTGCAATAAGTGTAATGCGCCTTTCACCCGTGGTAACATCACCCAGGATGAAATCATAATTGGAACGAAGGGTATAATTCAGTTTTAAACATTCGCAAATAGCATAAACATACTCAGGCAGGTTATTATTGATCAATGGAATTGTCAAGCCACTATCATCCGGAAACATCAACTGATTGAATGTAAGGACTTCGTTATTGACGGTAAGGCTGAAATGATGGCCGGTCACAACTTCCATGGCCGTAAACTTCAGGATCATCTGCGCCTTGCTTCCCACTGAGGATAACAAGGATCCCGAAAGAACCTCATAACGGATGGGATTACCGGAAAATGAGTTCAAGGCCGGCTTGTCTGAAATTTGAATCATGGGGCAAGTTTAAGCCCGGGAAGGAAAAAAATAAAGGACAAGGATCAAAGGCAGCAGTACGCTTTGATCACGGCCGGTTTTAAGCAGTCCATATTCAATGTTACCTGGACTTCACTTAAAAGGTAATTAACCCCGTTAATCCGGTATTTGCTTCCGAAATCAAGCACTTTCAATTCCAAATACTCAATCTGTTTTGTTATCTGAACAAACTTGCGTGTATTGAACACCCAATCATACCAATCTTTATGAAATTTATTGAAAAGGCCGTTTGTGCCGTACCATATCAGGCGGAAATCATCGGAATAAGGATAGCAACTAACCTTCATTTGATGAGAATAATTCTCACGCAAACTTGCAAAAGCAAGCTTGGGAACGATTTTTGCATAATCGGTTCCAAGATTTCCAACCCGGCCACAAACTTCATCCTGGGGGCAAACCATACAAATACCGATTTCAGTTTTGCTGTTTTCAAGCGGCTGACCATACATGAAATTGATATAAAGAAATTCACTGGGGGAAACCTGAAGCCAGGTATTTGCTCCCCCATTACCGAACTGATACCATTTATTTTCATCGATCACATAGCGGAGATCAAACAAGCTTGTTATCGGCCGGCCAGGAAGATCCTCAAACCTCTGAACCGATCCTTTAAGATGATCGAAGAAATCAGCTTCAGCGGCGGTAAGGTCCCCATACACCTTATCCCCGTTATCCGGTGTCATGGAAAGCTGAACGCCCAGGACCTTATCGGAAATCTGATTTGAAATTGAAATCACCTTGGATGAAAATTCCTTATACGACAATGCTTTCAGCCGGTCCTGGTTTCCGACAATCCGGACCACCTTAAGATGATCATCCACAAGGAAAGTGCAATTGAAGAATTTCTGAATATCGGTGAAAAACTTTCCGATTTTCACATGAGGCATATGGACTTGGTAATACAGGTCTTTGATCGTCCAATACAATTCATTGACCGAAAAGGAATTGTATATGACCAATGTTGAAAGATCCTTTCCCTGAGAAAAAAAATCATCTTCAACTGAGTATCCCATAAGGCTGATCACCTTACCAATCACAAAACGGAGATAAAACATCGGAACAAGCAAGGTCCTGGCACTTAACGCTGAAGTTAAATTCATATGCCCGTTTCTTCCCGTATAATTGTACCAATGCAATTCAGCATCATCGGTTTCAGGATCGAAATAATCAACATTCATGCACTCAGGCATCTGAAAATCGACATCAGGATATGAATAATTCCGCAATGAATTATAAAAATCCAAAGCCATACTTTCCCCGCGCCAGTGCATTTCTCCAAGGGCTTGTTCATCCAGGTAAGCTTCCTTTACCTTGTAATTGAAACTCCCGTTCTGCACATACAACGCGCCTTCATAAAAGTCCAGATTTGCTTCCTTGATCCGGACTTGTCCCGAGAAGATCACCGATCCGTTAAACAATAAACTGCCATCATAATACTCATACTGATCTCTGGTTGATTCAATCCGGTGTTTCCATCCCAGGATCGACTTGTTCCGGTCCGTGGATGGGATCTTAAAAGGAAATGAATAATCACCGATATCATTGAACATTGGCGATTTGAGGTTTAACGTCAATGAAAATTCCTTGGGAAGATCCAAGGCTGTAGCATTTACTACCAGGGAAAGCATAGAAAAGTGATTATTGATTTGAAACATCGGATTCAATCGAACCTACTTTCTTCAGTTCATCCTGAAGGTGAGTGTATGAGATATATGAAGGAATACCTTTATCCAGGTGTTCGTTCAGTTTTGTAATGGCGGCAATCAACTCCGGATCGGTGAAAGAGAATTTCCCTGTACTGCTTTGACCTTCAAAATATCTTCCGCTTGCAGCCTGTGGAGTTCTCGCATAATTGATGGCCTGGATCACCTGTGGGTAATAGGTTACAAGCTTTTGGGTGGTAACGGGATCTATGACCATTTCCTTACCAGTTTCACTTATGAGAAGCGGAGAAGAATAGATACCAGTCTGCGGATTCTTTTCATAAGGAACATTGTCATAAGTACGGCCATCTTCGGCACCAATTACTGAGTATCTTCCCCTGGAAGCTTGCGGAACTTCGGTACTTGAAATGATTGCGATTTGTGCCGCTCCCAGGGCGGCAGTAATAATTGCTAATACCTCTCCTAAAATCGGTCCACCGGTCAGGGCTGAAGTGACTGCCTGGGCGACATTGATGATGCCTTGCGCCAGGGCAAGCTGCTTATTCCTGACTGCCTGATCATGAGCAAGTTTCTTTTTCTTAGCATCAAGTTCATCATCCATGGCCTTGATTGCATCATCATACTGCTTTTGGGAAATAAGTTTATGGGAAAGCTGATAATCAAAATTGGCCTTTTTCTTATTGTTCGCATCTTCATCCTTTTGCAGATCGGCATTTTCCTTGTCGGTCTGAATTTGATTAAGCTGAGAAAGCGCACTGACGGCCTGCCCTCCCAGGGTAACGATTTCGCCGGCAAGTTTGACATAAGCTTTTTTATTGTATTCTGCAATCTTATCGGCCGTTTCCTTGGCCATCTGCTCCTTAATAGTATTGGTTTTGGCTTCATCCCCAATATTATCTGCAAGGATCTTCTTATATTTTGCCTGAACTTCAAGCTCAATCTTTTCCTTTTTTACGGCAATATCCCGTTCACCTTTTTCACGAAGCTTTTCAAGATCATCGACAAATTTTTCTTCAAACAGCATTTTCTGCTGTTTCAATTCGTCTTGTTCTGCTCTATCAAGTACGGCAATATCTTTATTGATGCGGTGAATCGCATCAAGGCGGTGTTGTTCTGCCAGGATCAATTTATCATTATTCCCTTCAGCTGCTGCAACCTCTTGGTTATAGGCATATAAAATCGCTGAAAGAATTTCATCCTTGGCATCCTTATATTTCTGTTTGATTTCCTCAACCTGTTTCTGAGCAATGGAAAGTCTTGCAATTCTCAATTTATCGCTGATCCCTGCAACATCGGTGGCAAATTGCTGTTCCTGTTGCTTTAACACCTGCTGAATCTGTGCTTCCTTGGTTATCCTAAGAAGATCCACCTGATCATCAATGCCTTTCTTTTCTTCCGGAGTTAAGGCCTTTTCATTATCTTTTTTAAATTTAAGCGCCTTCTGAATCTGCGTGTCATAAGCCTTCTCAACGGCATTGATTTCCCTTTGCATATTGGTAAGCTTAGTTGCAAAATTCTTGTTATCAATATCCTTCATGGCATCGATGAGATCCTGATACGCATTCTTTAGCTTCTCATTCGATTTGGTCCTGGAATTCAATTCATCCTGTGCCTTTCGCATATTGGTTCGATCAGAATTGGTGGCATCGGCTTCACGACCTTTTGAAATATAATCGTTAAGCTGATCAACCGACATTTTCTTCCAGTCAAGATCCTCTTTGAAAGAAACCTTTTCACTCTCCCCTACCCTTCTGCGGCGTTCACGATCTTCCATTTCACTCTGAACAATGCTTTTCAGGTTTTCATCCCGGGTCTGAACAGCAATCGAAAGGATCTGATCCGATACGTTATCCAGCGTATTGGTCAGGTTAAGGGATGAATTCACGGCTTCTTCAGCAATCTTCAATTGCTCATTTTTGAATTCAACACCATACACCTTCATTTTATCTGCGGCCTGTTTGGCCTTTTCAGCCGCCTCCAAAAAAGCTGAAGCGGTGCCAAAGGAACCCCCACCGGCACCCCAATACTCTTTGACAAGCCTGATCTTTTCTTCCAGGGAAGAAGCCTGTTCAACCAATTTAGCTGCAGGAGCATTGGATTTATACAGAAGATCCATTGAAGAAGCAAGGATCTGATTCCTCTCACTTTCCGCATCAGAAAGCTTCTTGGATGCTTTTGCCTGGGCTTCCGCAATGTCCTTTAGCTTGTCTTCAGATTGTGCCAAACGGATCTTCTCCATATACTGATAATTAACTTCTTCAAGATGCTTGGCAAGGTATTGGTTGGTAATATCCTCATCCTTCATATTACCAAGGAATTCCGGATATTTCTGCCGGAGTTCATCAATCAGGCGGTTTCTCTCAGCCTGATTGGTGTTGGTAGCCTGGATCTGAAATACCAGGGCATTGAGGCTTTCTTCTTCCTGCCGATATTTCTCAGCCATTGGAATTTCAAACAATTTCTTGAATGAATTCAGGGCATCCGTGGCACCCTTTACCAGGTTGTCAAACATCCCGTTTGTTCCCAGGATGGCTTCACCCATAGTACGTTGAAGTGCATTCCATGCCTTGCTGAGCAAATTCAGGTGCCCTTCCGTGGTTTGCATTTCGCCTTCGGCAAGGCCTTTATATTTCTTGGCCACTAAATCAATTGCCGCGCCATGATAAAGCTGTTCCTTGGTTAGATCCTTGAAACCGCTTGATAATTTCTGCAAGCCCTTGGGAATTCTGCCCTCCATGGTTGCATCAAGGTCTTCAACCGCTTTTTCCAGGGTCTGTCCTGTTACCACGGCAAGATCCTGGGCGGCTTCAATGGTCTTCTTGATCTGCTCCGGAGTACGGTCCTGAATGGCAAGGAATTTTTCTGCCTGTTCGATCTCAAGCCGTGAATTCATGGAAACTCCTGCCCTTTCCTTGGCAAGATCGATCAGTTCCCTTTGGCTAGCCTTATTTCCATCGAGTACTTCAAGCAGAATCTTTTCCGTATCTCTGAGTTCAATGGCCTTTTTAATGCCTTCCTTGAAATATTCCCCAATTTTTTCAATCCCGAAAGCGGCGGCCAGGCCGGCACCCATTTCCTTAACCAAGCTTGTGATCCCGCCAGCGGATTCTTTCATTTGATCTCCTATGGCTTTCGTTGATTTGCGGATTTCACCAAGTTTGGTATTCAATTCCTGGAGTTTTGAAGCTTTATCTGCGAACTCCTGTGTGCCGGTCTTGCAATTCTTTAATTCTGAATTAAGCGCCCTGGCGGCGGCTTCGATCTCCTTCAAGGTTGCATTGGCTTGTTGACCGTTGAGGATTACGGTTGCCCTTGCGGTTTCATTGGTATTTGCCATACTTACTTTATTGATCGGTCATTAATATTCTCAGAAATAACTATGGTGCCCCTTCTTCCGAATTCCTTTGCCATGATCTCGCCTAACTTCATTGCTTCGGCGGCAAAGGTTTTGGAATACCATTTCTTTGGACTTCTCCGGTTGCCAAGCATTTTGCCTTCAAGTTTTCGAGAATCCTGATTCTCTTTAACCTGACCAATCTTAACTCCTTTGCCTACTCCCATATCCACAAACTTTCCGTAATACTTGAAGGCAAAATCGATCTTCAGAACATCACCCTGTGCGGATGCAATTACATCAAACAGGAAACTTCTTGTGAGTTCTCCGCTTTCGCCAATCTTCAATCCCTGGATCTTCTTTTGCCATCTCTTGATGGTAATTTTTGCCCAGGCATCGGCAATTTGACGTTCATCCTTAGCCAAAAGGTCAGACTGTTTGGGAAGATTGGAACCTGTTACATTATCCATGCTGTAAAGTAACTTCCGCGGAAAACGAAAATAAAGGACAGCAGTAGATTATCCCTGGAAACCAGACATGATTTCTTTTGGCTCAGTAAGCCACTGATCTGGTTTGTAGGATAAATCGGAAACAAAAAACCGAAGGTCGAAGGTAAACATGAATCCGTAATCATTGTCAAAGACAGGACCGAGCATTTCAAATTTGATGCTGTTCACATCGAATTTGCGGATGAACTCCCCGCAAGCGGCATCATTCTTCAGTTTGGACAGGATCTGCATGGACCACTCAAACGTATCACCAAGGATCTGCATTTCACGAGTGAAATCATCAACTGAATCAGCATGATCAATGACCATGAATCCGGCCTTTATAAGATTCTGAGTATTGTCCGCTGAAAGGTTTTCCGAAAGAAAGCCGTTCACTGAATTCAAGATAAGCGCCGGATACTGCATGCCCTGGCGAAGATCGCCCAGGACTTCATTAATATCCATGGTATAAAAGCCTTTTATGGCAGGGTGCAAGGAGGTAGTACTTTTGAAATACTGCAGATATTCAGCAACATTGAATTTACTCATGGCGTTTTGTTTCTACGATGAATTTGAAATATTCAATGGCTTTTTGTTCAAGGCCGAAGAATACATTATAGAGATTTGAATTCAATACCCGTTCAAGGCTTTCATCATCGGTCTTGCCATCGGAGAGGGAAATGATCAGGGGCACCCAACCGTATTTGTTTTCTTCTGAATCTTCACGCTTACGGAAGACATTGGGAAATTGCTCCGGCAGGGAATTCAAAACGCCTGTAAAGAATAGAAATACACCATACTTGATCACCGGATCCAATGTTTTAAAGGAGGCCGTACGTTTCTTTAGAGAAAGATCATGAAGCTTTCTGCGTGGATCCCTGGTGCTGGCGAAATGCTTTCTTATCCACCAGGCGGTCTTTTTCGGCCTGTACAGGATGGCAACGATTTCACTTAAAACCTTTTCATCTTTGGTTTTAAAGTACTGTTCCAGATGGCTGTGCGCCCTGGTGAATTCGCCGAAGGTGCATTGCAGCATATTATCGCTCGGTCCATAGTACTTATGAAATCGGTGCCAAAGTACGGGCATTACATTCCTTGTCAGGTTAACATCCTTGATCAGAAAATCAAAAGTCTGGCAAAGGAAGTAAGCATCTTCCGGATGAATCTTGAAAAACAGCTTCTTCTTAATGGAAAGCAGTTCATACAAGGCCTGAACCTCAAAATCGACAATCGTTAAGCTTTTGCTAAACAATTTCGATACAAAAAGAAGCTGCTTTTTGGTTAGCTCATTCCAGGCAGAAGGAAGCTTGCAGCTTACGGAATCAATTTGAACGATATTCATTATTGAAATTTGAATGAATGAACACGGTTAAGCCATCCGGAAAGAAATTTTTCCTGAGAAGGATCCCTGCGGCATATCTCCTGGACAAACAAAACCCTTGCAAGCTGAACCTTTGCATGGAATTCAGCCGGTGAAGCTGAATTAACCGAAGCAAGCGTATAATTTCCGACTATGCCATCAGCCTTGATCTGCAAAAGCCTTTGCGGCCATATAATTCCCCATTTCCCACTCGACCATGTCCAATCCACCAATTGCTCGGCAATGGATTGGTTATTGATAAGATCAGCCTGCCACTTATCCCAAAAGCCACGTCTAAGGACCATCAGAACATCATCCCTGGTAAGCATTTTGATGTCCTGACCATCTATAATGCCATCACGGTTTTTGTCATACCCGATGCACTTCCATGTATTAAGGGTAATTCCCATGTTTGTTTCATGGCCATGATCCCCGGGATCATTGATAAAACCGCCTTCGAAGGCAAGCACTTTCGGGAAATACAGATTTATATTGGCCATACTTTTTTTATTAAGGTGAAAAGTTTGATTCCTACGATTAATAACAGAATCAACCAAAATACTCCGCCTGACCAGGCAAAAAACTCAGTGGCCTTGGGAACATATTTCACCTGGGCCGGCGCAAGCGTGATCACCTGCTGATCCGTTTCATGGATATACTGCTTCTTATAAGAAGTATATACGGCAAAGGAATCCACCTTTGCACCGGCGACAAGGATATTTCCCTTGTCGATATGCACAAACGCAGTGGTATTTTTGCCGTTTTTCATCTGCTGAATCTCCTTGATATAAGCCTCTCCATTGCTATCACATTGAACAAGCGCCTTAAGCCATGCGCTATCCGGCGGAATCTTGGTTTCAACCACACATGGAACATAGGTAGTATCCCTGTGGACCTTGAAGGAAACCGATCCGGTGCATGGATACTTACTTCGGGCCTGTTTCTCAGTCATACAGGAAGCCACGAGGGCTGACAGGATGAGAAAAACAATGATCTTCTTCATTTTTCAAGGTATTTGGAAGGATCCTTGATGAAAATCAAGGTAAATGCCACCGGCAGAACCAGGGCGGCTTCGGTTAAAGTTGCCCTGCCGACAAATACGGCTGCAAGTGCTCCGATGATCAGGCCAACGCCAAGCAATGACGTTCTCCAATTCTTGAATACTCTTTCTTTCATGGTTTACTTATTTGGGTTTCAATTGCAACAATTCTTCCTTCATGATCAGCGACTGCTTCACTGGATTCCTTAATCTGCCCGTCATGCAATACCAAATGATCTGCAATTTCCTTATGCACATCTATGCAATGCACGCCGGTTTTAGCATTGTATAAAGCAATCTCTCGGATCTCTTTTGCCAGGCGGTCAATTTTATTAACCAGCCGGACCACAAAGAACAAAGCCACGGGTGCAGTAATGATACCAACCACGTTGCTTACCTCACTGACTATAGTTGTTTCTGTCATGCGAAAAACAGGCTTTTACCACTGTTCGAATACTGATTTATAGACCCGGGAGAATCCTTTCCGCTATACAATGCCGATTTAAAATAGTCCGGATACTTCTCTTCTGTTGCGTTTCGATCCAGGAACAATTGAATGGCTTGTAATTCGCTGTCGCCATCTGTCTGGTTTGCCTGCTGCATGGCCAGGATTCGTTCACGATTGGCCGTTTGCTTGGACATAATATTGGTGAAGGTGCTTTCTGCATTGGAGAAAACGCCCCAATCGAGTATGTCAATTGAAATTTCATCAAGACTACGGGCCATTGAAATATGAGCAAGGGCCGGCTTGATCAATTCGATCAGGCTTTTATACTCTGCAGAAAGATCGTCAGTTCCCTGAAGGGCAGCCTTCAGTTTATCAAACAGGCCATCGCTGAGGATGGGTCTGATAAACTTGGTTTCAATGGACCGGATTACCGGGACTAGGGCAAGGAATACCCTTCTGGATCCACGGATATCGACAACTTTTGAGAATTCAGTGGCATTGCGGATAAACAAGCCGGGATCAGCAGGCTTGAAGGAAGTAAACGTGGTTTTATTGGTTTCAAGGAATTCAAGAAGATCATCCAGAGCGGCATTGGCACGCGACATAAGGTTTTGCTTAGAATTCATCACCTTGTACTGCGGTGCTGGCGTATTGGTCGGCGAAGACGAAATCTGAACACCCTGACCGGACAAACTCACTCCGATCTCATCAATGGCAAGGTACAAGCCATATAACGCTAGCGGTTTGCGAGTCAAGTCCAGCGCCTGTTTCCACAAGTCATCCGTGGAATCAAGTTTTGTGGCCAGCTCTGCAAGGAATTCTTTTCCGATTGCTGGCCTGATAAACAGAACATCACTATCTGTAAGATAGGGTTTGATCAGATCCAATGCTACTGAAGCATTGAGGATCGAACTATAGGCTTTAACCTGGTCAATTGTCTGAATCAGTTTCATCATGCTTGGTTTTGATCGATTCGTTTTGTGGTTTTTGTGGGATGCTGGTCTTGGGTTTGGCTTGTATCTACGGTTACATAATCAAACTTGATCAGCGGATCCCACTTATTGAAATCACGAATGAAATAGAGGGGTTCCAATGAAATCTGGCGATAAACGCCCATTTCGGCGTTGAGCATCCAAAAGGCTTCACGCTTATCGCTTCCGCTTCCTGCACCCATGGCACCGCCCGGGATCCCCGCCCCTATCAGGCAAGGATCCACGCCTATCGCAAAAAGGATTTCAGAGTTTGCGGCCTGGCTATCCGGTAAATAAGCATCATCCTTGAGCTTATTGTCAATCACGTTGATCTTCCAACCGGAGACATATTCATTTTTGAACTTGTTATAAAAAGTGAAGGTTGCAAAGGACTTTCCGGAATTTTCAACATCACTGAGGAAGGAATCCATTTCCTCGAGCAATTGCTTCTTTTTCGCTTCTCTCAGCTCCATGGTAAAATCCGGAGACGGATAACGCTGCATGAAATAATCATCAGGCACCTCGATATGGTACTTGATGACCATTTGGTTGGCCATGATAGCCTGCTTGAGTTTAGGCACTTTATTGGCGATATCCATCCAGCCGCCTGAGCGGATCCCATTCCATACGGCCAGATGGTAATAGGATTTATTGAATGACCGGTAAAAGACCGGATAGGCAAAATTCGGGTCCTTATACTTGGTTCCATCATAGGCTCCTGGATCGAACATGGGAATCTCCGCAAGAATCCCGGGGTTATTTGAGGGGTTTAATTCCCATTGAGCCGAATAATACAACTTCTGAATACGAAAAGACGGTTCTACCATTCGGCCCAGCCGGCAATAGGCCGGGTCTTTGACAAATACCTTATTAATAGTGTCTTTGCCCTTATTGAGGATGAACTCAATCCATCCGTTTGCAAAGGTTTCGAGGCTTCCGATAAGGTCAATCCATTGAAGATTTAAACGGTTTATCCGGAAGAATTCAACCACGTCGGGATCTTCCACCGGAATCCGGTCCGGGATGCCGGTAGTCAGATTAGGTTGTTCACGGTAAGCAATGATCCCTCGGCCAAAGTGAACTGTTTTGCGTTTATCCAGGGCACGAAGGGCAATGGAATTGAGTTCAAGGTCCTTCAGAACATTCTGAGGGAAAAGATTATCATCCCCCCAGGGTGAATAATCCGTTGAAGCATAATCCTGAGGAACGACGACCTGGGTAGTTACTGCATCAGCGTTTGCTTTATTGGTCACAATAGCCTTACTCCCGGGCATAAATGCGACATTATTCTGCATGATAACTTGTTTCATCAATAACAGACTTTCTGGTTATTAAACTCAATGATCAACCGGATATGAACTTTTCGGATTTTCCCGTTTTCAAGTAAGATATTTCGAGTGGCATTGATCCAATGGTGAGGATCTTTCTTAATTCTCGAATCGGATGATGAATTCATTGCTCGAAGGTCAAACACAGGACTACCCTGCTTATTCAAACCGACGCACTTGCGGCCATTGGATATTTCAATGATTTCTCCACCGGTACCCAGAGACCTGTCAGCAGTAACAAACCTGATCTGAAACTTGGATGGCTTATTATCAGGACCGAACTGGTCCATTTGATTTAGTACCTCACCGAGACGGATATAGCCATGATTCATGGCGCAATGATAGCAAAGGGAAGTAAAAAAATAAAGGACAATAAATAGTATGCTTATGGGTACAAAAAAAGCCGTAGCACTTGTCTACGGCTTAGCCCTCGTAAGGACAACCATTAAGTATAAAACTTCAAAAAGCACGATTAATCTAACTTTGCAACGGCTTCAGGCTTTTTATTTTCCATTATTTAGACCTGGAAACTTAAATATAATGGAGTTGAAGTTTTAAAAAAGTCAGTTTCAATATTTATTTAATAATTTTTGATTCGCACTACTAACGGCTAAACATGCCCAAATGATCGCAATTGGATGAAGAACAAGTAAGCCAATACCTAATGTTACAATTCCAACAACAATATATAAGATAAGCATGATAACTGCTCCTATTACAGTTGAATAAAACATGCCTAATGGTCCAAAGAAAAGAGTTAAAAGAAATGCAACTAAAACGCTTTTACCTGGATTAATAATCACAGTTCTATTAATTTCATTTGACATAAAACCTCCTTTTTAGTTTGATGGGATTCTATTATAAAAATAGTAGATAATAAATTATCAAATTCACTCTTTAAGAGTATAATGCCGCGGCTACAGATTAATCTTTAATTTTCAAGAGCGAATTTCTATTAAAGACGCCGTCTTTAACTTGATTACTATCAAACCATTGGCATACTGGATCACCATCTTTATAACCTTTTATTTTTACAAATTCATCAGCTGTATTCAGGCCAAAATTTGACTTGTCCCCACCAATAAATCGGAGAATGGTCATTTCCGGACCACCCGATTTGAGTTGAACCACATTTCCAATTTGAAAATCTTCCATTTTGCAAAGGTTTTATTTGATTAATACATTATGATTGTTGTAAATATCCTAATATCTTATCATTTTTTCCCATTTCAACATTTTATGAAAAGTCCTGAAGTCTTGAACAAAAACCACCCTCTAAATTACAATTTATTTGAAAACCAACAAAAAAATGATAAAATTTCAAACATTTAATCAATCAAAGTTATCATATTCTTATTGGCTCAATTCTAGCGAAATCGCAAATTACATTTTTGCAATTAGCTTTACGACCAAAAAAAAGCGTTCAGGCCTAAGCCTGAACGCCATAATCCGTAATGGAATCTAAGGTCAAAAAGTGATCTTGTTTTCAACATCGGAGATGCTTGCATCGAAGGAAATCTTAAGAAAATCGATGACTTTCTTAATACCAGGTGTAAAACTGGTAGTGAAGACATTTCCGTCTGAATCATTCAGCCGCATAGTGCAATTGAAATCATTTGAGGAAACCTGGAAACGTTCCAGTTCGCTGCGGGTCTGGACCAGTTTGGCGCGTTTTTCAACGACAAGCTGAAGGTTCTCTACCTTGAGGATCTTTTCGATCAAGGTCATTTCTTTCTTCGGCTCCGGGGTCGGAATGACCGGTTTTTCCGGCTCAACTTTCAGAAGAGCTTTTCTTTCTTCAGGTTTGTTTGGCTCAGGGCTGAGGACCGTCTTGACAACTGCAAGGCCTGCGAGGTCTTCAGTAATGGGTTTTCCGTTGCCTGGTTTCAGTGCAGTAGCTGTTAATTTTGTCATTATTTTGGCCGCTGCCCTACGGACTTTTTTTGGCATCTGGCACGCCATGGTTAAATAAAATTTATGCTTGGGGACACAAACGGAATGAAAATTTTAAGCAAGAGTTCAGGTCTGATTTTTCTTTTAAAATCTGAATGAACCCAGCGGGTGACGGTGCCTGCAGGCGGTCACTCTTAGCGAAAAACATTTTCATGAGTTTACCTTTGCTGCAAATTTTGAGTAACAGTGGGTGGGGTTTTGCTTGCTTTTCCTATAAAAGCTGCCCGCCGTGGATTTCTTTTTTGTGAGCTTTCTTCTTTGTCCCGGCATCAAAGAAAAAAGCGCCTTCTCTCAAACGAGCATAAAAAAACCGTTCCGGTTTTCCGGAACGGCTGAATTAATAAAACCTTTGTTAGAAAGGCAGGTCCTGGTAAGCGGGTTTAGCAGCAGGAACTTCATCGACCACTTCTGCAGAGGTCTTTTCTTCTGCAATTGCAGAAGACGAAGGAGTGCCCAGGATATAATCTGCAGCTTTCTCTGCCCTTGCAGCAGCCCACATAATCCATTTCTGGTTATCCCGCAGAGCGGAAGCCCAGCCTTTGATATAGGCGGCTGAGTTACGGATATCCAGGTCCAGATTTGCTATACCAGCAAGGAATGAAGAACACAGTTCAGCTACCAGCTCTTCTTTGGAGTATGGGATATCACCAAAGCTGTTCGACATTCCATCAAAGCGGTTTAATCGCTTGGGATGGCCACTTGCATGACCATATTCATGGAATAACGTTTTAAAAAATGCTGCAGAATTGCTGAAATATTTCTTGTCCGGAATGGAGATCAAATCAGCCATCGGTGCGTAATAGGCCCGATCATCTTTATCTGAATAGTGGATGTCCGGACCGTTTTCAAAGCCTTCGATGATGGCTTCAGCTTCCAGGTGGTCTGAATTGACCTTTTCGGTGACCAGATTTTGAAGTTCGGCAATCTTTGTCATGCCCTGCTCATCAAAATCAGCCTGCTGGGAGTTGAAGACATGGTAAAACTTAAGCAGAAACAGCTTTTTTGTTTCGCCGGTAGTTTCATCTTGCTGTAGAGAATTCTTCCAGAATACCACAATGGTGGATTTTTCGTCCTTACGGACCTGTCCACCATTGACACGGATTTGTTGAAACGTGCCATAAACACGGCTCTTATAGGGATCTGAAGAAAGAGCCAGGCGGTTGATACCCCGATAGTAATGGCCGTTCATGCTAACAGGGGATGGAACCTGCCAGAGTTTCATCCAGCTTCCGGCTGTTTCAAGGTTAGCGATGATCTTTTCGGTGATGGCTGCATAGATTTGTGAGTTATTCATAAGAGATGCTCCTGCCCTGGAGTCTTATTTAGGTTTCTGGCCCACCTGGTTAAAATGAAATTTTTGCCCAGGGTAATACCGAGAAAAATAAATAATGTCAGGGGTGTAGGTCAGATTGAACCAATCTGAAAACACTCGGAGAGCGACAAATCCATCAGGAGGTCGCCCTTTACAGTTTTAAGCTTTACGAAAGCGAATTTTTCGCAGGTAACTTCGCAGGAATTTCGAGTTTAACAACAGTGTGTTGGCTGGCGCCTTTCTTTTTTGCAACTTTAACTTTTATAGAATTGAAAAAAGTTTTTGGATTTTGAAAAAAGATAGATAAGCATAAGAAGAGATAAAACAGGAACTTCTCATTCTGATTAATAAAGAAGACGTTACCTTACCACAAATCAATATAAAAATAGTTTAGTATAAAATATTATTGGCTTTTTATTTATACATTTATCGTTTTAAGTTTTTGACAATAATTGAGATCCTCATATGTAGATTATGTATAATTTATTGATTATATGACATATATCCAAATAATTAAAACATAAAAAAGGGAATTTACTAAACGAAGTCAGATCTTATTACAAGTATTCATTTTTATCTTCAACGGCCATAGATAAGAATGAAAATCTAGAAATTATTGTGAACAATCTTTCATTATGGACTTAAGTTTTCTGCCAAAACTGGTAATACAAAAAATTACCCATAGTGATTCCGAACAAATAAATTGGAATGTATTTTTAAGTAATGTTATTGTTATCTGCTTAGGATGGATACTATTACACTTTGATATCAGAATTTATGATAAAATTCCTCATTTTTGTTTGGTAAAGGAGATTTTAGGTATTCCATGTCCAGGTTGTGGGATTCTAAGAAGTATTTCAGAATTAGTAAATTTTCATTTTTTAAATTCTATCCATTATAACCCTGTTGGACTTATGATCGTTTTTTCTATTTTAAGTCAAACCATTTCAAGGTTCTTATTAATTGCTGGTTTTTTATCTCAGAAATTCGTAAATAATCAAACAAGAATATTAAACTCTTTGATCATTACTTTACTATTAGCTAATTGGATTATTAACCTAATATTAACTTTAAAATTTTAAAATTATGGCAACTTTATCATGTCCAAAGTGCAATGCATTAACCCAAAAAGGTAGTTTCAAGGGTTGGCAAATCGTTGTATCAGTTTGTTTATTTCCTGTAGGATTATTAGCATTACTTGCTGATAGGAATCCAACAATTTGTCAAAAATGTGGTCATACTTGGCAAGCCTGAAAAAAAAGACAAGTTTTTTCAAAAATTAACGGTGCACGGTTATAAGGGCTCATTGGGTTTTTAATTAATTTTTCATAGCATCTGCTATTTAATTGATTAATAGGTCCCTCAGATGTGTCCTTATGGCCGTTCATCATTGAATATTTTCTAAATAATTTTAAAAAGATGAAAGATCAAATTAAGCCGCAGTATATAAACTTTTTTTCATTTAATGGACTTTCAAACAGAACGTTATACTTTCCAATTTTTATTGCTTTTTTCCTTACAACTAAAAGATTGAAAATTTCAAAAATTATTTTTACCATTATTTTATTAATGTACTTTATCGTAAAAATTTACTATCGGCTATTAGGAACAAGTTAATTGCCTATTTTATAATATTATACACTTAAATTTTCGTAAGTAAACTCAGACAAATTAAATACTCTTTATGGTTAAAAATTCATATAAAGGTGAGCTCTCACTGGAAGATTTGAATAGTCTGCAGATAGCTAAATCAAAATTAGAATATCCTGGTCTGACAGCCAGGATTACTGACTTAATTGGACAACCAATAGAAGAAGGGTTTAAACTTTTACCAACAAACATTAACAAAAAAATTGGCGAGATCTCACAATTGGCTTTATTAAAGGGGTTGGAATTTGCCGTTCTTACAATGGGTGAATCCGAAAAAAGAAGCTCACATGATTGGCTTCATAAACTCTTGATTGCTGGTTCTGGTATTGTGGGTGGTGTTGCAGGTTTTGCTTCACTATCACTGGAATTACCTATATCGACATGCATTATTCTGCGTTCTATTGCTGATATTGCGCGTAGCGAAGGTCATAATATTCGACAGATTGAAGTAAAATTAGCTTGTTTAGAAATATTGGCACTTGGGGGCACAAATAAAAAGCATGAGGCTGTCAACAGTGGATATTGGGCGGTTCGTAGTATGCTCGCAAAATCGGTTTCAGAGGCTGCAGCTTTTATTGCAGAAAAGGGGTTGGCAGAAAAAGGAGCACCACCACTTATTAGGCTAATCTCAGCAATTGCCTCTCGATTCAGTGTGTTAATAACTGAAGAAGTTGCAGCTAAAGCTATTCCTATTGTTGGCGCAGTTGCTGGAGGAACAATAAATGTCTTATTTATTAACCATTTTCAAGAGATGGCTCGTGGACACTTCATCATCAAACGACTCGAGAATAAGTATGGTACAGAACAAATTGAGACAACGTACAAAGAAATGATCGTTTGAACCCTAATAAATACATTAAATATTACTGAAATATATCTCCAGAATTAAATTACCCCATAATACTTAATAAATTTCGAATAATTCCCTGAGTATCGAACCCACATTCATGCTGTAACTCTTGAATTGTCCCTTGTTCTATAAAGTGATCGGGAACACCCAAACGCTTGATTTTTGCATTATATCCATGATCTGCCATGAACTCTAAAACAGTGGACCCCATACCACTAACCACCGTGCCATCTTCAATTGTGATGATTCTTTTAAACTTTGCGAAAATTTCGTGCAACAACATCTCATCAAGGGGTTTCAAGAAACGAAGATCATAATGTGCCACCGAATAACCTGCTTTTTCAAGTTCAGAACATGCTTCTAATGCATAATTACCCACATGCCCCAGTGTGATGATGGCTGCATCTATTCCATTACGGATTAATCGACCTTTGCCAATTTCAAAGGAAGACATTGGTATTTCCCAATGAGGTAACACCCCACGAACTTTAGGATACCGAATTGCAAAAGGTCCTATACCACTCATTTGTGATATAAACATCAAATTCCGAAATTCTTCTTCATTCATAGGAGAAGCAATAGTCATATTAGGGATACAACGGAGATAAGCTAGATCATAGACACCGTGATGAGTTGCACCATCCCTTCCAACTAATCCACTACAATCAATGCAAAACACAACGTGAAGATTCTGGAGTGCCACATCATGAATTATTTGGTCATAGCCGCGTTGCATAAAGGTAGAATAAATATTAAGAAACGGAATATAACCAGCAGCAGCTAAGCCAGCACAGAATGTTACAGCATGTTGCTCAGAAATTCCAACATTAAATGTCCTTTCAGGCATTTTATTCATCATCATGCTGAGTGAACAATTTGTCGACAGTGTTGGAGTGATTCCAACAATTTTACAATTTTTCTCTGCCAACTCAATTATTGTTCCTCCAAAAACAGTACTGTATTTTGGTGGAATAAAATTGTTGTGATCTTGTTTAATCTTTTCAATAGTCTTGTTAATTAAGGTCTGTGACAAATACTCCTTCTGAATCGATACAGTTTTATCGAATCCATTGCCTTTAATGGTTTGAATATGCAGGAGTTTCGGACCTTTGATTTCATTCACATCCTTGAGAAACTTCACTAGCCGGATAACATCATGACCATCAACTGGACCGAAATATCTAAAATTGAATGCTTCGAAAAAAGTAGCACTTTTGAGTAAAGTAGTTTTCAGGACATTTCCCAGCTGCTTGACTATAGCCCGAGAATTTTTACCATATTTTGTGCCACCTCCCATTGTCAACCAAATTTTATCTCTGATTTTATTATAAAATTTGGATGTAACAATATTGGCGAGGTAATCTTTGATTGCGGCAACATTCTTATCAATGGCGACCTGATTATCATTTAGGATAACCAAAAGATTAACATTTGAAACTCCAGCATTATTCAATGCTTCAAGTGCCATCCCGCTAGTCAGGGCTCCATCGCCAATGATGGCTATATGGTGACGATCATTTTGTCCATTTATCTTTGCTGAAATAGCCATTCCTAGCGCTGCAGAAATAGATGTAGATGAATGACCAACCCCGAAAGCATCAAATTCACTTTCTGAAATCTTTGGGAACCCGCTAATTCCTTTAAAGGTACGGATGGATTTTAAGCGATTTTTTCGTCCTGTAATAATTTTATGCGCATAGGTCTGATGACCATCATCCCAGATTATTTTATCGAATGGAGCATTATAAACATAATGGAGTGCAACTGCAAGTTCAACTGTTCCCAGACTGGCTTCAAGATTTTTATCGTTGACAGTCACTTCGTCAATTATAAATTGCCTGATTTCAGCGCATAACAATGGAAGCTGTTCTAATTTAAATTGTTTCAAATCCGATGGGAGATTCAATTGTATTAACAATGTTCCAGCCGACGGAATCATTTTTATATTGAAATATTAAGTTTATGAACTTAAATGTTTAGAAATTTCGAAGGGAAAGAGATAAAAAAATTGCTTTTTTAATGCCTTTTGTCCACTTCCAGTATTCATCTCTTTGTTTAAATGATTGTGATATTATATTACACGAAAAAGCTATTGATTGCTTTATGAATTTAAATATCCGAAAAGGAGGATCAAAGGCCATAACAATGGTCTGAAATAGGCTTTTTCTAATAAAATAAAATGATATTGCTTTATTAATTGGTACCATGCCGGCTAATATTCCACCAGCAATAGTCATATATTTTTCATCCTTTTTTGCTTGAGCAATAAAAATTTTCAATAGTTTAATCCATAAAGGATTTAAGTTTCTATTACGAATAAATTGTAAAACTAGATTTGATAAGCTCATATCAAAGCCAATCTCTCTTCGCACTTTGACATCAAATATTTTCAGAGCTTCGGCGCTTAAATTATCTGATGATAAGCAATAAATTACACTTTCTGCAGCCCATCTTCCACTTTGTAATGCATATTGAATACCTTCACCATTTATTGAATTAATGAGACCTGCAGCATCTCCTGTTAAAAGTAGTCTGTCTTTTACAATAATTGAATCTGGATTGTAAATTGATAACGGCCAACCTGAAATTGTATCCACTAACTTACCATTACCAATTTTTTGTTTTAGTGATTCATCGTTTTCAATGATATCGGTTAATAATTCTTTTAGATTAACATTCTGTCTCGGAAAATGTTCTAACATCATTCCCACACCAATATTGGCAGTTGTTGGTCCTGTAGGGAAAAACCAATAATAACCAGGAAAACTTTTACTAGTGAAAAACAATTCAGCCTGATGAGATATACAGTTAACATTTTCATAAAAAGCTCGAACAGCAACAATTCTATTCTCAGGACTTACTTTTTTACCGTGCATTATTCTTGCCACCGTACTATTGCTACCATCTGCACCTATAAGCAATTTTACTAAAAAAGTTACTTCTGCATTCTCTTGTTTGCATTCAATCGTTACATTATTTTCACAAATAGTATAATTCTCTAACTTACAAGGCGTTATTACTTTAACACCTTGGTTACGTGCAGCATCAAGTATTAAAGTATCAAGTATTTCTCTTGAGATGACACGACCATAATTTAACATACCTTCAATATTTGGTATGTTTCTTGTTATCAGCTGTTTCCCATCAACATGTACTGTTGCACTTGTTATGACATTAGATTTTCGGAAATCGATTAAATCACCAACTCCAATACCGATTAGCTCATTTATACCAATAGGGCTAACAAAACCGCCACATATTTTATCTCTAGGAAAATTTGCAGAATCAATTAATATTACTTTTTTACCAGCTTTGGCTAAGTAATAAGCGCAAATAGAGCCGGATGGTCCACCACCAGCTATTAATACATCTGCGTCATAAAGTATGTGTGATATTGTCTTCAGAGATTTATTTGTTAGCGCTTTAAATTAATTATATCATTAACAACTTTCTCGCTAGTTTCGTTCAAGAAACTAACGAACTCTGATAACAGAATTGAATATTTATTTTCGGGTAATTGATTTAAAATTGTCTTTGCATTTATAATATGAGTTTGAACGTTTTGGAATGATTTTTCAATACTCTTGGTACCAGTAAGAATATCAGTTATTTCAATTTTTTCTTTTCTAGAAAGCTCCTTCTTCGAATTGAAATATGTTAATAATTTCTCAGATCCTCCGTTTTGCGAAGCTTGAAAAGCTAAGATTATAGGTAGAGTTTTTATTCCAAACTTAATGTCTTGAAAATTCTTCTCACCTGATATTTCTTTTGTTGTTGCAAAATCCCTCAAGTCATCAATTATTTGGTATGCTATACCAATATTATGTCCAAACTGTTTTAATAAGTCAGAGTTTTTGGGATTATCACTGCCGATGGTTGAACCAACAAAACATGCTAATGAAAATAAGCTTGCCGTCTTATTCTCAACAATTTCAAAATATTTATCAATTCCGTTTTTATTTCGGTGCGGGCTTTCATTAAAATTATTTTGCTGTACTTCTCCTAATACAAGTTTAGAAATATTTTCTAAAAAAGAGTATAGAATAACTGAATCAAATAAACGATCTACATTATGAACTAACTGGTAACAATTTTTTAATGATTGAGCTACTAAATAATCTCCTATTAAAATTGCAAATCTATTTCCTTTTAAATGGTTGAGAGTTGCTTTATTTCTCCGAACAGAAGCATGATCAAGAACGTCATCATGAATGAGAGAACTCATTTGAATTAACTCTAAAATTGCTGCCGCTTTTGCAATGTCATCAATAAAAAGAGTGTCATTTTGATTATCCTCATTAGAGATTCGATATGAATACCACCCAGATAATATTAATAATATCGGGCGTAACATTTTGCCTCTATTCTTGACAATATGTCCAATTGATTTTCTAGTTAATCTGTCTTTTACTTCAGAAAAGGAAATTATATAATTTTGAGTTAAATCAAGTTCTGTTTTCAATGCAGAATGAAAATGATCAATTGTTTTTGTCATGGGATTTGCGCTGGTTAGTATTAATTTATATTCTATTTATTATAAGCTGAATTCAATTATTGCTGATCCTTAAAAAAGTATAATTCATTGCAAATTCATCATATATGGATATAAAAAATGCTCTCATAAGATTCAATCCCATGTGATTTGCAGAATTGACAAATAAATTAAATTCAAGGTGTCAATTTGTCAACTCTGAAGTGGACCCTATAAACATTAAAAATATTATCAGTGACAAGATTAACTCTCGCATTCAAATACCTAAAGCCATAGAGTCCATTCTTAACAATCGTCCAAATTTATGGATTTTTTTTTAAAACACTCCATTATCAGCAAAGGAATAATACTTATCATCACCGACAATGATGTGATCCAGGACATCCACATCAAGCATGAGGCCGCAATCCCTGAGCTTTTTAGTCAGTTTACTATCGGCTTCACTGGGATTGATGTTCCCCGAAGGATGATTGTGACCTAAAATAATGGAGCACGCTTGATTATCCAGGCAGAGTTTGAACACCTTCTTCGGATCAACTACAGTTCCGGATACTCCGCCTTCGGAGATACGGATCTTTCTCAGGACCCGGTTTGAACGGTTCAGAAGCAGGATCCAGAACTCTTCATAGGGAAGGTCGCCCATCAGGGATTTGAAGATTTCAAAGGCTTCACTGCTGTGGGTGATTTTGTCTTTAAGGATTACTTCTGATTCATTCCTACGGCGGGCCAGGGCGAACATTGCCGATATCTTCACGGCTCTCTTCTGGCCGATGCCTTTTATCTTCTGAAGGTCGGATACTCCGAACTTCCAAAATTCGCAGAGGGAGTTTCCGCAGTTTGACAACATTTTCTTGGCGATATCCAGGGAGTTTTCCCCTGAAATTCCGGATCCGATGATAATACTGAGCAGTTCTGCATCGGAACAGGTTGCAGTTCCTTTTAGCAGGAGTTTCTGACTTGGAATGTCATCTTCAGCCCAGAGGCGCATAGGGATTCTATTTTCATAAGATTCGCCATTTTCTTTGGCAAGTACCGGATTCATCGTGTGTTTCTTCATAGCTGGTTAGTTTTAAGCAGCGCTGTTGGCCGCGGTGAGTAAATGAAATTTGCCGGTGGAAGCATGCCTTGAGAAACTTTTAAGCAAAGGTTCAGGTCAGATTGTTTCAAGAATCTGAATGAACCCGAAGGGCGATAATGCCAACAGGAGGTCGCCTTTAGTGAGAAACAGTTTCTCGTGGCATAACTTTGTAAATTTCGAATTACTCTTAGGGCAGGGTTTTTGCAACTTTTTCCTAAACAGTTGCCCGGATACTTCCTTTTAAGCATCAGCGAGCATAAAAAAACAGGCAGTCATTTCTGACTGCCTGCCTTGTAGAGAGTATTTATTCTCAGAGAGAGAATTGCCCCTGAAATTCTTTAAGTTCCCAATTGAACTTTTCAGGTTCTGAGGCAATGAGTTCTTCAGTATAACCTGGGTAGTAAATCTGGTCCAGTTCCTGGACAAAGATTTCGACGAGTGACTGTTGATGGGTGTTGTTGGCTAGAGCTTTCATAGTGAGTTTGAGTTAAGGTTAGTAATGAAATTTTTAAACGCCAAAGGCTAAAACCGAGAATAATAAATAATGTCAAGGGGGTAGGTCACGATTGGAACAATCTGAAAACACTCGAAGAGCGACCATTCCATTCAGGAGGTCGCCCTTTACAGTTTTAAGCTACTATCTCTTAAAGCGAATTATTCGCAAGGTACCTTGGTAGCAAAATTTCGAGCTAAACCGTGGGCTGGCCCAACGGGGTTTCTTTTTTGGTACTTCTTGCTTTGACCAGGGCGCTCAAAGAAAAAAGTACTGCAATTGCAGTAAGACCGCTAAATCAGGGTGCTTTCTTTTTGCTTCTTTCTCTTTGCACCACTTTCAAAGAAAAAGAAGCCGGGATGCCTTGGTAATCAATCAAATAACCTGATTTTTTCCAGTTTTAACCCTTCTCCCCAAAAAAAAAGTCGTAATCTTCTCTTTTGGAAGATATTAAAGGTGCCTCAGCCGCCTGTATCTTTCAAAATTCGTCTAAAGACCACGCCCCGCCCTATCCTTTTTTGCGTGTCTGTCTCAAAGCTGTTATACGATATATGAAACGCCCGCATATAGGTACATTCATATGTTTGTATCAATGTACGGCAACCTCTGACAAACGATCATAAGGCAAGGCAATGCCTTAGTTCAAATAAAGGCACAATGCGCCTAAAGGCTTTAAATTAAGCAAAAGGGTAAAAGGCAAGCCGGCAGGCAATCTGCTCCCCTATGCTATCGATTCAGGAATATAAGTTCGTTTGAAGGAAGTTGATCCCCAACGCTCTGAAAGAACATCCAGTAATACAGATTGTCCACAGCATCACTAAGGTCCGTGGCTTTCCACCTGGGTTGATCCACCCGGCGTTCGGATCGCTTATCCTTTTTAAACTCATCGGCAAGGATAGGCGCATTGTCCATTGAAAAGAACGCTTCCATGGCGTTGTTTAAATTGACCTTGAACCTGGGCACTGATGGGAAATCTCCGCTAAGGAACCGGTGCCAGAAGTTAAACTTATCCATATGCGAAGCTTCAAAGAGTTCAGCACGCAGGTACACTTCCCAACCGGCTTTGGTAAGCCAATCCACCACATCATCGAAGTAGCTTTTGCGGCTTGCCGCATCGTTCTTACGCTGTCCGTCGCTCCCCCCGTATAAATAGATCACCCTGGTAGCATGATGTTCATAGTACTTGATGAACAGTTCCACCACGACTTTCAGGGTTTCATTCTCGACAAAGAGATTCTTGATGATAGGGAATTCATTGATATCACGGTGCCACTGGCTTACGATCAGGCAGTTCTGAGTAGTACCGAAATCGAATGACAGGTACAAGGGTTCATAGGCTTTGCAATCCGCATCACCCCGGCAATCCTGTAAGGTCTTCCTTGAAGCGTCCTGATCCAGGCGGTCATAATAGGAATAATCATAGGAGTTATAATACCCATGCTGCTTTTCGATAAGCAACGGGTAGAACTTATTGACGTTTGCTTTCCTTCGTTTGTTGAGCACTTCAAGATCATAGATCACCTGAGGTAACACCCGTTTAAGGTCTCTGAAATACTGGGTTCCGAGAATATGCACATTCTCATAAGCCGAAGCTTCAATGTAGAGATACTGTTTTGGAAACTTCTCCTGCAGGGATTCGTAATCATAGACCCAGTCACCATCCGAGGTCAACGGCATGGAACCCAGGAACAGGGTGCCATGATGAAACCGGATATGTCCATACCGGTCCCGGTTTCCACGATTTGCAGGAAGCACATCGCTGTCGATGGCCGATTTTTTGAGTTTTGTTGCTTCATCGAAGATCATTCCATCATAGGATCCGCTTCGGGCCATTTCCGGCCGGTCGAATGAATTGAATTCAAGAACGAATCCGTTCCAGAAATGGATACAGTTGGTATAATCCAAAGGCGGCTGATGGGGTTCTTCCCACTGAAATTTGCCGGGCGCTTTATGACCGACAAAATAATGGATCCCCCGATACAGTCCGCGGCGCTCCCAATGGTCGATGATCGGAGGCAATGATTTGGTGCGGATATGGAAATACGTAAGTCCGTTAAGAGAAACCTTTCCCCGGGGCATAGCGGCAAGGTACTTGATCACTTCATCGGCTATGATGGTAGTTTTTCCTACGCCACGGCCACCGATAAACATTTTGTGAGGCCGGGAGTTGATCTTGATGACCAGCTGAGGGAAATTATAATAAGGGGCCGGCTTAATCTGCATTACTTCCATCAGTCAGTGCTTCTGTTTTGGCTACATCCGTCATTAACATATCCATGTAATCTTTAACGGTTGAGTTATCGATGACCTGTTGAATTTTCTCAACCACGGAGAGGATTTCCCTCTGAGCCTTGTCATCAATCATTTTGAAATACGGGCTGTTGACAAAATTGATAGACAGTGAAAGCAACTGCACCGGAGGCTGGATCTTTGAAGGATCAGGCAGGTCCTGGTCTTCTTTATCCAGATTGTTTGCTTTGGTGATACGTTCCAGAGCTTTTCCGATACCATCCAAATCCTTTTTAATAAAAGCCATTTGAAGATAGTCAATGGACCATTGGGTAACAACATAACGTAAGCCTTTCTTGGTAGCTTCCCGAAGATCACCGAATAACATTCTGGCATTGACAATATCACGGTAAGCCTGAGTTTCACTGATATTAAAAGTTTTCATCAGCATGGCCGAGATCTGCTTATCACTGCCGACCTTTCCCAGGTAAAATGTAAAAGCAGCCTGCCAGCGGCATTTCACTTCTTCATCATGGGCGGAAAGTTCATAACCTGAGACGTAGTGTTTCCGGATACGCTCAATTGCCGTGTCTTCTTCTAGTTTCCAAACATTCATTTGTCGTCCATTTTAGCGTTTTCAATAAGTTTTGCTGCAAAGGCCTGAGCCGGTGAAGAACCGTTTGCAGCCAGGTCAAATATTGCCTTTCGAAGTTCTGCATCACGCAGTAGTCGTCCTTTTTTAAATGCCCGGTCGGCCTGTGGATCGTCAAGGCATTTCTCAAACTGCAACGGGTCAAGCTCCAGAATAGATGCAATTTCATCCTTGCTGAACATCAGGCCGCTATACTGTTCTATCTGTGATAAGAGGTCGTCATTTATTTCCATCAGAAAACACTTTGCTCGTTTAATTCTTTCATGATCCAATACCGGTGATGCTCTGCAACTTTGGGATCCGTATGGATATCTCCGGCTTCAATGCGTGGATTGCGGGTATAATTAGCCGATCCGACAATGGCAATGCTCCAGGAATCATTCATAATACAGGTTACTTTGGCATGGCATTTAGCCGGTTTTATGTTCGTTGTGATCTTCTGAAGGAATTGCAGTTCGGCAGGCTTGCGCACTCCATTGCGGTAATCAAAGATTCCGTGTAGTTCCAGGATATGGCCCTCCTGGATGAAGTTGTACAATTGACGGACTGCATATTCTGAGATTGCCCAGGTAGTGAAATACACTTTTGCAGGACCGGTCGTCTGCAGCAGGTAGAATAACAAATCATGCGTGGACCAATCACCATAAGAACTATAACTAATACATTCGCCATGGTTGATCGTACCGATTACTTCCTCCAGCTTTTGGTTTGCTTTGCCTATCACCACCCGGATCTTCTCGCTCGTTCTGACCGCCTTGATTACCTTGGCAACAGGCTTTTCTTTCTTCAGATCAGAGAGATTGAACAGGCTCATGAGTTAATATTCCTTTCAATCTGATTCAATTCCAGCTGATATTTTACCAGCAGGTTTTGATGAATGGTCCGTGTTGCATCGGTTCGGGCATCACGGATCAGTTTCTTTTCCCTGGTCACATAGGTTCGTAACGTGGTACGGCGTTTAGCTATATCAAACGGTTTGGAGCTTTCCCATTTGTGTTTTGGGAAAACCTTGGCCGGCGGTAAGACTCCATGCTTATTATAATGATCAAGCCGGTTATACATATCATCCAGGATATCGCCGATTTCAAGGATCCTCAGAGCATTGAGGAGTCGGATCGGTTGATCAACCAGTTCAAGGGTAGCATGTAGGCTGTCCCATTCCTTGAGGAGCATTATCTTTTGCTGGATCAACTGATCGATCTCAGGCGTGTTTACCCTTCGGACAATCCCTGAGGATGCTCCCCCGGCCGCTTCCGGTGGAATCGTATTAACAGATAAAGTGCCAGTGCCTACCGGTGCAATTCGATCAATGTTTTCAGATGTCTTAACAATCTTCTCGGAAGTTGCATTTACAAGAATGCGTTCAAGTTCATAGATCAGGGTAGCCTTGCTTTTGGAGGTCTCTCCGCCAATGGAAAGGACCCGCATCAGTGATTTGCTTCGGCCATGTTTTAAATACAGTGCAAGGCCGCACTGGTAATCCTGATCGGAACCAATCCAGGCTTTGATTTCTTCAATCATTGCAATAGCGATAAATATTTGAACCTGAAAACAGCGTAAAGGGAATAACCATTGATCATGGAAGCGAAATTAACTCGACTGCAATTGCACATAAAGGACAAAAGAAAACCCCGGCGTTTGCCGGGGCTTTCCCACTAACCAACTACTAACCTATAAACTATGCTGAACTACCAACTTTCGCTTGTGGGATCAAATGCAATTGCACCTTCATAAATGGCCATCGGCGTGCTTTGCTTGCATTTGAAGGTGAACTTGGAACCTTTTTCCTTATCCACTTCTTCGCCCCAGGTCGTATCGATGTTGTCGATATGAGCCAGGTTGCATTGCTCACCGATCAGGTAACGCTTTGCGCTGGCGCAATTCTGAATGATGATCAGGCCTTTGAAGCTGATGCCGAACTGGGCTTTCCAGTTCTGAACCGCTTTTTCAATGCCGGGATAAAAACCTTCCAAGGAGATTTCAAACCCACCGCAGTCCTGGTTGGAACCTTTCAATACCTTTTCTGAAGGTTTGATCGTACCCTGGGTCATATAAAAGCGGTGCATGAACTTTCCTGTTTTCATAGCGATGTCACCTATTATCGTTGATACATCGGTACCGGTCCCACGGGGCGGGAACAGGGTCCAATCCACATCGGTTTCATGGATGAGGATAATCTCGCTTTTAATGCCACCGCCACTTCCGGCGGTCTCCCCTGTTGGCTTTGCCAGGTCAAAGAGCACCGAGAAGTTCAGAACTCCCTGCTGGCGAGGAATCATAAGGCTGAAGGCTGTCAGGCCTAATGCAATGGGAAGCGGCGAAGCATCCAGGGCGTAAGCAAAGACCGAGGCCGTGAGCAGGATCATCACCAAAGTAAACAACGTGCGAGCTATTTTCATTTTTACGTTCTCCTATTCGTTACTGATTACTCTGTGAGTTAAGAAGCCGGAACATAAGCAAACACGGCTTCCTGGATCCCGAATCCAACGGATTCATACCAATCGGCGAACACCTTGATCTGACGGTCAACGCTTTCGATGGTGATATTGGAAGCGCCTTCATTGCGGTTCATCAGTCGAATGAAGTTTTCCTTCGGAGTGGTGAAGATGACATCTTTACCATTCATTGAAGGAAGGGGCATCAGGGTCATGTTGCTGCCTTCAATCAGGTCTTTCATACCGGTATAATTGGTATCCTGGCCATGAAGATCCCTGCGCTTTTTATGGTAAGCGGCATACCATTTTCTGGAAAGGAACACTTCCATCGGGATATCCTGATAGAGATCGGCTACGGAAGCGGCAAACAGTTCGATTTCATCAAAGATATTGTCTGCGGTAAGAGCCGTCAGAGGGATGAAGTTTACGTTTGAATTGCCGGCGGTCTTGAGTTTCTCCAGGATCGTGATGAACCCATCCATGGATTTGCCGGTAGCCTGGGCAGTTCCTTCAACGGGGGCTTCATAGAGGCCCTTGCCGATCAGCTTCAATTCCCTGTTATCATTGATCTTGGGAAGGATGAGCTTTTCAATGATATACTTACTGATAGGCCATTGTTTGCGGTCCACATTTTCTGCGGCCATGAAGCCTAACCAGGAGTCCACGATATCATCGGGGTACATTTCCCAATCGAACTTATGCCGCCTCTGCGGTATAGCGATGGGGGTGAAAGTTGCCGTTCCTTTGGGAGTCCATTTCTTCTGAAAACCCTGGACCATATCATCGATAACGGCTTTGGAAGCACGGTATTCAAGATCGGCTGAGGCGATGGTGGTCATATGCTTTTGGCTGACCGTGGCCTGCATGAGAAGCAGAAGGATATCCTTCTGGTTCGTTCCGATATAGGTACCGAAAGCTTCTCTCAACTGAGCTAATGAAATTTCTGCCATTTTGAAAAAAGATTTGCGTGAATATTTTATTTACCTAAAAACTGTTCTGCGAGTTTATCGTGTCCGTACACGGCCTTGGCGGGATTTTCGCCGGTAATTTTATCGGCGGCTTTATCTGCGATGGTCTCAGCCTTGGCATCTTCTGCCTTGAGGTCCGTGAGCTCTTTGCGGGTCACAGCATGAGATTGCTGTTCGGCAGCCAACTGATCAAGTGCCTGCTTCTTTGCCGAAGATTCTTTCTGAAGGCTGGCATCCAGATCCTCGTTCCTTAATTTAAGGGCAGCCATCTCCTGATCAAGCTGGCCAATTCTCTCGGCGGTCATTTCTTCAGCCTCAGCCTGATCGTCGGTGAAACCAAAGAAAGTCCTAAGGGTATTCCATTTTGCTGAAAATTTCATGGTATCATTATGTTTAGATTGAACATTACTGTATTGAATTGCCAGGTTGGCTGTATAAGCAAGGGCTGATTGAAAGGAACCTATTTCATCAAGCAGGCCGGCCGCAATGGCATCCTGGGCAAAAAACATCTTGCCGCTTAAAGCGTCTTCGCTGACCGCAGGCCGGCACTCCCTGATGTGTGCTATAAATTTTTCATTGATATGGTCTAACACTTCTGTCCTGTACCCGTCATAATTGCCGGAAAGAACATCATTGAAATCCTTGTTCTTATCCGTTGATAAGGTTGCCGTGAACTCGTGAAACTTAACCCCAAGCTTTTCATAGTAGGGTTTAAGATCAGCAAAGGCGAGCATCACTCCAATGGAGCCGATACGGTCCAGATCGGATGAAGCAATTATTCTATCTGATCCGGCGGCAATCCATAGTGCTGCACTCGCGCACAGGCCTTCGACAAAAGAAACTACCGGCTTTGGGGATGATTTGACTTTATCGGCCAGAAGGTCTGTGGCCGAAACCTGACCACCTGGTGAATCAATCAGCAGAAGCATTCCTGATATATTCGGGTTGTTATTCACCGCGTCGATCTCATCCATGATGGACATCGTACCACGGGGTCCGCACTCCTGGTCATACTTCATGATCTCGCTGCGGATGGGGATAACGGCAATGCTGCCTGCAGGAATAGACTGGTCCTTTAATCCGAAAGACTGATCAGGGGAACTTCCTGAGAGTACAAATGATCTTGATTTCGCCCTTTCAATGGAAAGATCCCCCTGATTGACACAGCCGCCATTAAACAAAGTATGGATCAGGGAAGCATAATACGCTGAGCGTTCATTGTCGATCAGCCAAACAGAAGAAAGAATTTCATTTAAAAGGCGGTTCATTGTAACCGAATCAGGATACAATGATACTTCCGCAGTAAGGCTTAATAAAGGACTTACGAAGTACCGTCGCCTCCAGGATCAGGGGGCGGGGTAACAATGATGGAATTGGCTGTACCGCCATAAAACAAGGCCGGTTGAGGAAACTCACCCTGAAAGGTAATCTGGTAACCGTTATAACCTTCAGGTTCCTTTGGTACCAAAAGCTTGGATGTTTTTTTCATGGGACAATCCGGAGTTCCGAAAATCCGCATGGTGCCATTTTTATCCTTGGTGAGTACAATGATGCCCCGTTGATTCATCTTGCGAAGCAGAAGTTCAACTGCAGGCCGGTCTTTGGGAACCTGCATCGAGATCTTATAAACGTACTTGGTTCCGGAAGTAGTTTCCTGCTCTTCTCCTTCAATCTGTATGGTTTCCGCAGTGGCATACAACGTATTCCAGGATCTTCCAAAGCCAAGGGCAACAGTTGCAGTCCAGGTATTCTTTGAATAGACAAGGGAAAGAAGGTCTTCCTTGAAAATCCAGTAAATCGGATTTACTCCCCCAAAATTTATTCCTTCATGCACTAAAATATTTTCCATGGTTTCACTTTCATTTTACAATTTTCAAAAATGACATATAGTGGCATATAATGGCATATAACGACACTCAAGGGACAATAGAACCATTCAACTGACAAGATATTTTCCTCTTTTTTCGGAGCTTCAATAAGCGGCGGTTTCTACGATACCTGTCATAATCTTTCTTCATCATGTCCCAGGATTCTCCAGGCAGATTGTACCGTTCAATGAATATCTCAATGGATTCCTTACGTGTGAAACCAAGGATTATGCTCTGATTTACCTGTTCATGGAAGACACATTTATAAAATGATCGGATGCGCTCAACAAAGGAAGTCTGTGCACGCCTGGACAGATACCAATAGGAATAAGCATTTTTATTCTCCATGTAAGGAAGCTGGATTCTTAGGTTATTTTCTCCATAATCTTCCTCTATCCAATTTTTAGGGGGCTGGGTAACTAGGAACGTCAATTGGAAATTGAAATCGTGATTTCTTGGAAACTCAATCGGAGATGCAGTTTCGAAATACGATTCAAGGAACCTGATCAGATAAGGTTCACACTCACAACTTACAATCATCGGTGAAGGCATAGAGCAAATGTAATTGCGTGACTACTAAATTTAAAGGTCAAGGATTGATGGACTTGTAGCCTTTGACAATAAGGCCGATAACTTCACCAAGATGATGAGGAAACAGGAATGGATAAAGGATAAGTCCCAGCAGCAGCATAAATACCAGGAGGTTCAGTATGATATCCTGAATCTTTTCAATCTTGAGAAGCATCTTCATGGTCCATCTGGATTAATGGGAACTTGATACTGGTCTGGTCATTGGAGAATTCAATAGTGACCTTAAAGCCGATGGCACGACTGAGAAGGAACAACGCTGAAATATCGATATCATCGCTGTTGAGGATCTTCCTAAGGGTCTTTTCAGAGATGCCTGCAGCTGTAGCTACTTTCCGTTTGGAATACCGGTTCTGTTCAATGGTATTCTTAATAAGCTGATTGATCGTGATTGAAGACATTGCTATGTTTTTTTGATGAATACTCTGTTTGCTTCGATAAATGGTTGCAGGAATACTGAAGTCAGCCCCTCGGTCACGATACAAACCTGATACTTTTCCTTGTCAGCATACCGGATCAGGAATTCCAGGCCAATGCGTTTTACTCCTTTGATATGAAAATCTTCCAGAGTTGCCAGGGTGAAATCGCCGGGAACCGAATCATAATATTCCCATCCATACTGATCTATTTTCTTTAATTCACCCATTGAAAAAAAAATCAAAAAACCGTTTGCCCAACACGAAAAACCGCTTCCTACAGTCCTACAGTCCTACAGCTTCCTACAACTTCCTACAGCTTCCTACACTCTATATTATTGATTTTTAATATTATAATCTATTTTGTAGGACGTAGGATCGAAAACATTGAAATTTTTGGAAACTCATTTCTGAAAAATTTTAAAAAGGCTGGTCTTCTTCACCGGTTACCCGTTGTGACCGCTGTAAGTTGACTTTTAATGCCTCATAATCAAACGCATAGCAACTGCTAACAGAATCCTCGAACCGGTAACTGCTTACCGATCCGATATAACTGGGGTGATGCTTGATATAATGTATCAGGCTGATATGGTCCACCCCGTTTTTACCAAACTGCTTGCGGTGACCTTCCATATATAGAGGATGGATTCGTGAAAATCGGATGAAAAGAACCACTTTCGGCTGAGGATAATTCAGTGTCTCAACTTGAGAGTTCTTATTTGTCACCTTGATGGTGGCAATGGATTTCACCTCAAAATCCTTCCCGGCCTCGATCAGATTATTATCCAGCAGGTACTCGGTCATCATCCAGAAGTTGGATAAGGATTCACTCGAGGAAATCTGCACGGAAAGTTCCGTGATCATGATTTTTGCCTGGCCGTAGATCTCATCGAATGTGAAATTAAGGTCAAGGGGCAGCATGGATTTAAGTACGATTTGAACCGGTGCCAGTATGATGCAGAAATTTCTCACCAGACGTTCTTCGAACTGTTTGCCTTCCCGGGTAAGTTCATCCTTGATTTGATCCATCAATTCAGAAAAGGCCATGCTGAATCCCTGATCAATTTCCTTGCGGTATTTAAGGATTTCTCCGATCAGGCTACTCAGGCCTTGCTGCTCATAGCCTTTCAGTTCATCATAACGGGCAAGCTGCTCAGCAGAATAGATCTTCCTGATGAACGAAAGCAGGATGGACCTGGTAAACAAGGCATTGTCATCGGTTGTTGGCAGATATTGACCGCTGATCAAGGAAGAACCGTTGACTTTGGTTACTTCCGTGCGGTTATCCCTGGTCATTTTCCCTTTTTCATGACCCATGCCGTCAAAAGCGCTTTTCAGCGTCTGAATTCGTTTGGGATCAATATCATTGGAGTATTCATCCCACCAGCAAATGGCGTTCTTAATCCTGGATAACTTCCGGTGGAAACCGACCTGGGTTCCTGAGCTTAAATTGAATGCGGGCATATTGTTAAAGAATAGGTTTGACAAGGACCAGGCAAGCTGTGACTTGCCGGATTGTTTCTCACCGAAGAGAAAGAGGTGAGGGAATATTTTATATTTTTCATAGATCAGATCCCTGAAGACCGTCGCAATGGCAAAGGCAATCGCTATTCTGGCATTGGATCCATAGACATCCATCATGAGCTTGGTCCACTGTCCGAAGGTGATAGGGGACTGCTGCCAGATGAAATAGCGGTCGCTTTCATAATCATCGTCATCTTCGCGAACCTCATTATATACACGGGAGAATGCCGGGGAGAAATACTTTTGTTTTGCGTGTTCAGTAATTCCAAACTCATCCACCGGTTGCCAGGTACCATTAAAAATTCCATTGGCAAAGGCATAGAAACCTTCCCGCTGCCAACCCAGCGTTCTGAGTTCATTGCATACCGGGAATTTATTGGCAATGTGGTCCAGGATCTTAAGAAAATGAAATTTCGTGCCGAAAAACAGGAAATTCCCTTCATTGATCACGGCAGCTTGGAATTGTTCAATGCTGACAAAGCTCTTGGATGGTATGTCAATCGTTCTATGGTAATCGTCTTCATTGATGATCTCCACCAGGCGTTTATTATCGGTCTTTGAATAAATATGGAACAGGGGTCGGATAATGAAATTCGACACTCTGACAGGACCATCCTTGGTTAAAAAGTAAAAGCAATTGCGATGTTCGAAGAATCCCAGTTTCCGGGCCGACATTCTGTCAATGTCGCCGAAACCCTCAAATTCATCCTTGCTATCTTGCTTAATTACTGTGACCGAATCCTTCAAGGTCTTTATCCTGTCGGTGATTGCTTTTTTGGATATTTTATGGCGTTTTGAGATCTCCTCAACAAATATGCTTTGCCTTATAGGGTCATCCATTTTAAAGATCAGATCGCATATCTGATTGATTACCTCACCCCGACGGGTCAGGTTTTTACCGGCCTCTACCAGGGCTGTATCTGCATACAGTAGTACTTCTTCTTCATTGAGGATCTCAATATTTGGCAGCTCGATTCCCAGGTTATCGGGTAATTCATTCATCAGGTAGGGTTTGTTTGATAGGATTAGACTGTTGTTCTCTTTTAGAGAGCATTACATCAACACTTTTCACGATTTCTTCAAAACGACCATTCAGCTTCATCTCTCTTACCAGTTCATAGTATTCAAGGCGCTTTGACAACTCAATATTCCAATCCTTAAGCCACTTGTTTTCTGCTTCAAGGATTTGGTTTTTTCTTAAGATCCACTGAACATCCTTAATATAATCCCAGGCAAACTTCATCACATCGGCAACCTTGATCCAGAACCGGTAAGATTCGGTTTCGCCGGTCTTGGCCTTCTGCTTGATCAAAATGCTGTTGACCTCGGCAATTTTATCAAGCAGCATCTCTCCTGCTGATTCATAGCAGCTATGGTTTATCCTTTGAGAATCTTTGCTCATTGCCGGAATGGTTAGTCTGGATTTGGGAAACTCTCGAAGATTGAATTACTCAGATAATATTTCTATTTCCAAAGCATCCATCAATTGTTGCAAGCGTCGGGTTTGTTGTAATATTTTTTCCCTGATCTCTAAAGGCAGGTTACCAGGCTTTTCGGTAATTGTTCTATACATAGACCGTAGTTGTTCGTAAGCCTGCATGGTTAATCGTTTGTCCGGTAGGGACATGGCTGAAAATGTTCTCATAACCCTCCTTTCCTTAGACGTGAAACTCTTTCTTCTTCCTTTTTTATGCGCCTTGTTATCTCTTCACCAAGTTTAATGGCTTCATCAATGATGGTAGGATTGTAATCCTTCTTGTCCGGGTCCAGGCAACGGTAAATGTATTGCGGTGTATACGTTTTCTTTTTCTTTAATAGTCGCGACCCTATCTTTTTAGCGCTTCCACGGGGCAGTTTATTTCTGAGTCCTGCCAGTGATTCATTACTGATTCTCATAAATAGTAGTTTGGTTTAGTTGGATTGGTTAATTTGGGTTTATTGGTAATTCAAAGGCTCCCATTACAGGAGGTTAATCAATTGATTAATCAGCACTTTTTTAAGTCCTCCATTACTTCACTTTCAAAGTAAAAAAGTTTGCCCCCAAGTTTATGGTAGCGGACAATGCCTGCTTTGCTCCATCTATGGAGTGCAGGTCGGCTGACCCCGATCATTTTACAGATATAGTATGCTGTAACGGGTTTCTCGATTACTAACTTTTCTCTCATACGCTGTATAAAATTTTTATCAATTTTTACAAGCGGCAAAAGTATTAAACCGGAAATTACATGGATGATAAAGTTATGAACAACAGACTGATTATTAACGTATTAGTAAAGCAATAGTAACCCCACACTAAACAGTTATTAACCTTTTTGTCCGAAACAGATTATCCCATAGCAGATTAGAAAAGCTGAATTTTCTTGAAAACAATTCATAAAAAAATTAGCCGCGGCAAAATTAATTATGAACAGATTCCAGGTAAGAATTTAGCAAAATGGGGGTGAAACAAGGAGACACCAATAAAATTGCGGGGTCTATGTGAAATCCGGATAGAAAGGAGGGATTAAGTACTAAATCAGTTCTAAATTTGTAAAAGAAATTAACTAAATTTGACAAGGAAATACAGATAAGAACAGGAAGAGTATAATATTTACAATGAGTGGGTTGTAGGGCCAAAAATCGCCTAAATAAATGCCTGTATTTTTAATTGCTCTCTGGAAGCACCAGTAAAATAAGGTAGTCTGGAAAGCGGTTCGAATCCCTCACATCCCACCCGTTAATCCCTTTACTGCCTCCCTTTTTTAAAACAAGTATCTTTAAATCATTTTATGCCCCGGACCTTTGTGATCGGCGATATTCACGGGAACTACAAGCCCCTGATGGAACTGTTTCATAAAGTCGGTTTCAGCTACGATAATGATCAGCTTATCAGCCTGGGGGATGTCGTGGACCGTGGGCCCCGTGGGGTTAAGGTAGTGGACGAATTAATGAAGCTCCGGAATTTCATTTTCTTATTGGGGAATCATGATTACTGGTGTTGCGAATACCTGAAAACAGGTTTTATTTCACCTGACTGGATATACCAGGGAGGTCAGTCAACCATTCATGACTATGAGAAGCATCCGGGCGCCGGCAAACGGCATCTTGCTTTTTATGAGTCCGGCCGTTTATATCATATCGATACCTGCAACCGGCTTTTTGTACATGCGGGATTTGATCCGTACAGGGCATTCGGGGCCCAGAACAACGAAAGCCGCACCCTGCTTTGGGACCGTTCGCTTTACCAGTTCGCCCGGGAATTCCAGGAAAAAGGGAAGGTGTTTGAAGAATTTAAGGAAATCTATATCGGCCACTCTCCAACCCAGCTGGTAATGCGTGACCAGCCTGCCCGGATTGCAAACCTCTGGATGATGGATACAGGTGCGGGCCACAGGCGCTTATTAAGCATCATGGACATCGATACAAAAGAGTTCTGGCAGAGTAAATGTGATTTTTAATTCCTTACAGCCGGCAGGGTGAAAACAAATGTGCTGCCCTTTTCGGAAGTGGATTCCAAAGCGATGCTTCCCCCGTTTTTCTCGACCATATAACGGCATAAAAGCAGGCCCAGGCCATGTCCTTTTTCATTTTCGGTACCATTGGTTGAAACCATGCCATCCCCATCCTTAAACAGGTTTTCACTTATCTGGGGAATGATCCCTATCCCGTTATCCGAAATCCTCACCATCTGGTAATTGTCTTTCAATTCACTCCTGATCTCAATACTGCCCTCAGGTTTTGTGAATTTCACGGCATTAGCAATCAGGTTTCTAAGGATTGCCTGGAGCATATTGCCGTCGGCCTGAACTACTGCATCCGCGCTGACCAGGTTGCGGATGCGGATTGACTTCCTTGAAGCCGTGACCATCATTGTGTCAACGACAACCGAAACCTCATCGTAAAGCTGCAGCCTGGTAGGCATGAAAGGCATAGTCCCGATCTGCAACCTCGACCAGGCAAGAAGGTTCTCAAGAAGCTGGTAAGTACCCCTTGCTATCTGCTGCACCATTTTAGAGTAATGCCTGATTTCGGGGATATTCTTATCAGCAGTCTCCTCAACAAGAAGATCTGAAAAACCCATAAGGGCATTGAACGGGCTGCGGAGATCATGCGATAAGATGGAGATGAAACGGTCCTTGCCGGTATTGATCTCTTTCAGTTCCAGGTTAAGCTTTTCAAGATCCTGTTCTGCTTTTTTACGGGCATTGATTTCTTCTGCTGCAACCTTTGCGTTTTTCCTCTGTTTACGGATATGAAACAGGGATATTAAAATGAGAAGGAGCAAAAGCACGCCAATGGTAACCAAAAAAGTGATTGTAAGGGTGCTGTTTTTTTTCAGCTTATGAGTTTCATTTTCTGTTTCTCTTATCTTTATAGCCAGGCTGATTTCGTTAAACCTGCTTTTGATCATTTGCGCCTGTATGGTGTCGTTGATGAGGCGGTACTTTTCAAAATATAATGAAACCGAATCTTTAAGGGGATCCTGGATAAATACCTGGATTATGCTTTCATAACAGGTCTTTTTCATTTCAGGGATATTCGCTGAATCTGCAATTTTCAATGCGTTTCTGTATGAATGCAAGGCACGGGTTAAATCGCCGGTTTTAATATAGGAATGCCCCATGGCAATATATATATCGGGCATCTTGACCTTTTCATTGATCGTATCACAAATCGTGAGCGCAGTATTGAAATCCAAAAGTGCCTGGTTGTGTTCGTTTTCGGTATCGCTGAGTTTTCCAAGCTCAAACCAGGCATCGGCCATGGTTGAAACATAGTCATGCCTTAAAAAGATATTATCAGAAGATACATTCAGCAGGGGTATTGCCATCTCAAAATATTTCCTGGCCTCCTTCAGTTCACCCAGGTCGAAATAGGCTGATCCTATATAATAGTAAGAATGCCCGATATTGGCTATTTGCCTTGTTTTTCGTCTCCGGTCAAGCGCTCTCTTAAAATACCAGAGGGCTGAATCTTTCTGCTTGAGTTTTTGCTTGACCAGGCCTATATTGTTCAGTGCAACAGCTTGTCCGTGGAAGTCGCTGTTCTTTGTGAATAGTATCTCGGCCTGCCTGAAATATTCTTCGGCTTCAAGGTAATTCCCTGTCTGGAAGTAACAATTCCCGATACCAATCATAAAATAATTGGATTTTTCCTCAAGGTGATTATCGGCAAGTATCTGGTAGGCCCGCAATGAACATTCCATCGCCGGAAAATACAGGTGGCGGTCCATATATACCCTGCATATCTCGAATAATGCAGTGGCAGCAAAATAAGATTCATGCGCGGCAATGGATTTATCATAAAATTTCTGGTATAGCCGGATCGAAAGGTTCGGATGCATTTTTCGTTCATCACGGGCATCCTGGAATATCTTCAACAAATCCCTCTGAGCCTTTGTTGAGTGATGATAGTCTCGTGTTATTTCATCTCTCAGGCTGTCGGTCCTGGCCTGTGGCAAAGCAGTTACGGTGCAGTACAGGGTAAATAGAAGAATAAAAACCGGAAGCAGGAAAAGCCGGAATTTTCTGATCATGACAATAACTTTAAAAACTCAAAGACCTGCCCTGGCATTAAATGCTTGCAAGCAGGGCAGGCCTTTTTGGTAAGCTCAAATATTAAATTCCCGGATTTTTTTGTTTAATCAGGGTCTCTATTTTTGCACTAAGCTTTGGCTGTTTGTTTTGATCCGCAGCAGATTTGAGCCTGCTGAGGATTTCCATGCCTGTTTGTACGTCATCGTTGAAATTAGCTTTATCGGCAGCCGAAAAAGATGCGTAGTAGTCGAGGTTCTGCCCGATGATATCCGCCATCCTGTTACTCAGCTTTACTGCCGATTCAGTATCCCCTACTTTATAATACATGTCAACAAAAGGAAGGTCGTAAACATCATAAACGTATTTCGGATCAGGGAATTTGGAGAGGTACAGGTCAACCAGCGCCTTGCATTCTTTCTTCTTTCCCTTGTCGAGCAGCATCTGGCCAACAAACAGGGCAACCATCTTGGGCCGCATCGAACTGTTGTAGCTTTCGGGATCCACATAAACCTTAGGATCGCTGAGATTGCCCCATTTGCATTTATTCATGAAGATATCATACGATCCAAGTGCATCGATACTTCCAAGCGAAGGAATGTAATTGGTTGAATCGGGCATGACCGGGATGAACTTATACACCCAGCCTTCCATATAACAGTACTGTTCAATATCGAGGAAGTTGCGCACCGAGTTGGGAGCTGCAAAATAAATCGGTCTTTTCCAGTTACTGGTTGCGATCATGTCGAGGGTCATGATATCGTTCTTGTACAGCAGGTTCGATTTGATGTTAAAAGTGATAGAATCCACCATTTTATCTTTAAAATATTCAGGGACGATGCCGTATTTGAGGCAGTTCTCTTTATTTACAGTGATCTTGATCTTTTTGGTGGGGAAGAATTTGATCTTTTCGCCGCTGTTTGCCGTGACATAGGTCTGGGGGTCCTTGCTTTTCAGAAAATCCACCAGGTCTTTCAGTTCAACATAGCCTTTGATGCCAATATCATAATACATTGCGACATCATTAGTCCCGGGCTGGTATCCTTCTATGGGAATGCTCAGTGGAACAGGCTCTCCGTCATACATTTTTTTATACAGCTGTTCAATATACCAGGATCCTGAAGCAAGTTCCCTGTTGATAATTCGCAAATCGGTTCTCACTCCTTCCACTTCCTGGTTATACCAGAGAGGGAAGGTGTCGTTATCGCCGTTTGTCACAAGTATTGCATTTTTATCACAGGAATTCAGGTAGTTTGCAGCAAAATCCCTCGCTGCATATTTACCTGTACGGTCATGGTCCTTCCAGTTTTGCTGGGCTATGATAACCGGCACCAGCAGAGTTGTAAACACAGTAACCAGGATAACCGGGAGCAGGCCTTTCAGTTTTGTTTTCCTTTGGAGGAAATCAACCAGTGCAATCACCCCAAGGCCTATCCAGATTGAAAATGCCATGAACGAACCAGCGTAGGAATAATCCCTTTCCCTGGGTTCAAACGGTTTCTGGTTCAGGTAAAGGGTAATTGCCAGGCCGGTCATGAAGAAAAGTAAAATGATCACAAGGTTATTCCTGTAATCCTTTTTCAGCTGGAAGAAGAAGCCTATGAGCCCGAGTATCAGGGGCAGCATGAAATACTTATGCGAAGCCCTGGATTTTACGCTGTCGGGGAGGTTGGTGAGTGAATTTCCAATATGGTAGTTGTCTATGAACGGAATGCCGGTGATCCAGTTACCGTTCTTTATGCTCCCGAAGCTCTGGACATCATCCTGACGCCCCGAAAAATTCCAGAGAAAATAACGGAGGTACATCCAGTTGAGCTGGTATGAGATCATGAACTTCAGGTTTTCGCCGAATGTGGGTTTGTTTACAGTCTGGGTCTTCCCATCCTCGCCCGTGATCTCCACGGGATTGCCAGGGCCTCCCCAGTTCTTAAAAAACTCGGAGCTCCCGGGTCTTTCCTGGTTTGAACAATACATCCTGGGTAAAATGGTGGTGAAGCGGGGATCATATACGGGGATCGTTCCCTTACGGTCATCGATCACCTCATATTTCCCTGTAGTTGTATTTTTCTTGTAAATCGGGTTGCCGTCGGTATAATTGATTACCGGGGCGGTATAATACTGCCCGTAAAGAAAGGGCCAGGTGCCGTATTGTTCACGATTCAGGAATGAAACCAGTGAAAGGGCATCCTTGGGTTTATCTTCGTTGATGGGAGTATCGGCATTGGATCGGATCACAAGGGAAAGAAACGAGGAGTACCCGATAAGCATAAAACAGAGGGAAAGTAAAACCGTATTCAGAACAGTTTTACCCTTTGCCCTTGTATACCATAATCCCCATACCAGTAACCCGATAAAAAGCAGGAAATAAATGATAAGGCCCGAATTGAAAGGCAATCCGAATCCGTTCACGAAGGCTATCTCAAAATAGCTTGCCAGTTTGGGGATCCAGGGTATCACGAAATACATCAGCAATGCAACCAATACGAAGGAAACCGCCAGGGTAATGGTGATTCCCGATTTGGTGGGATTATATTTTCTGAAGTAATACACCATAGCGAGGGCAGGTATCGTAAGAAGGTTCAGCAGGTGAACACCAATGGAAAGCCCGATCATAAAGGCCACGAAGATCAGCCAGCGGTAGTGGTGCCTTTCATCGGCCACCTCGTCCCATTTAAAAATGGCCCATACAACTACCGAGGTGCAGAAATACGACATTGCAAACACATTCGCTTCAACCGCCGAGAACCAGAATGAATCAGTAAAGGTGAACGTCATGGCCCCGACAAACCCGGCCGCAAGTATGGTCCACATTTTCTCCCGGCTTATTTCCTCCCCCTTTTGAACAAGAAGCTTTTTCGCGATCATCGTAATAGTCCAGAACAGGAAAAGGATCACGAAAGCGCTGCTGAATACCGAAATCATATTGATCATTACAGCAACCTTGCTTGTGTCGCCGAAGGCAAACAGTGAAAGGAACCTGGCTGTCAGCTGGAAGGTCGGCGCCCCCGGGGGATGCCCGATCTGAAGCTTATACGAAGTGGCTATATGCTCACCCGGATCCCACCAGCTGACGGTGGGTTCTACAGTTTTGATATAAACAATGGCGGCAATGGCAAACACTACCCAGCCGGCAATTGTGTTAAGCTTTCGGTACTGGTTCATAAAATACCTGATGTTTTAATGAATTTTTCAAATGATTGGCAAAAGTACAAAAAGACTGCTGATTGCCAGATATTAATACGCTACAATTACAAGTAAATTATCCCAAATACCCTATTTTTGCCGAAATTTCCGGAATTAAACATTTGATGGCTGTTATAAAACCTGGCATCCGTATCCTGGTTAAGGCGGTTGTATTACTGTGGATGGCATTCTCCCCCCTGGCAGCGGGAGCCCAGTTTATCATTTCAGGTGATTTCGATGGTAGGCTCAGCTCCCTTAATCTCAGGCGGACTGTTCCTGATACTTTGAATAGCAGGCTGCTGAGTCTTTTAGGCACCGCCGAACTGGACTTTGCATATAACGGCAGGAGATGGAACGCCTATGCCTCCCTGTATGCATCCTACACCCAGGGATCCAACCTGTTCTCAACCAAGGTCCCCGCCACTTTTTCTTTAACATTAAGCCAGGCCTGGGTCAGGTATATTATCTCGAAATACTTCTCGGTCCAGGCAGGGAGGATTGAAATTGAATACGACGACCAGCGTTTTTTCCAGGCTCGGGACTGGAGCGGACTGGTAACAAGCCATAACGCCATCATCGCACGTTACTTCCGACCCGACACCACCGGAATGGTGGACGTGGGATTTGCCGCAAACCGTTTTCGTTCCAACGACTGGCTGTTTAATACCGATCCTTCGATAAACACTTACCGTTACCTTACCTATATCTATGCCTACAGAAGCCTGTTCGACCATCAGTTAAACCTGATCTTCAATGATATTTTCAATGCCGACGATAACGGGCTGGATCCGACTGTACTCTATGGAAGGAATACGATCGGAGGAAGTTCATGGTGGTCAAACGACGACTGGAACATCAACCTTGCCGGGTTTTACCAGTTCGGGCATGTGGACGACGGCCGTAAGCTGAGTGCATGGTATTATGCTGCCTATGTAAGTTACCAGCCGTGTGAATGGCTGACCCTGATGCCGGTCTTCGAACATATGAGCGGAGATAACCTTTCTGATTCCAATGAATGGAAAAAAGAGGTACACGGATTCAGCCTTCTTTATGGAAACATGAACCGATCATTCGGGACTTCGGGGATTTTCAACAGTTCTTACAGGAGTAATACGCATTCAGGCCTTAACAACCTTTACTTTGTGAACACTTTCGATATCACGCATAATTTTTCCATCGAAGCCTCCTACCACTGGTACAGCCTGCCCCATCCGTATCTCCGCGAATATGTCCCCGACAGCAACAAGATCATGATCGTCAAAGTACCTGCAAGTTTAATACACCAGGTTGAAGTGCTTTTTTCATATACCCCCATTCCCTCCCTTGAATTAAGCCTTGATTACCAGCTTTTGTTCCCGGGCAAGGGAATGGTAAATTACAATGGCTGGAACTTCAATCCCGGTTCACCGGTTTCATCCGCATACCTTGAAATCGAATGGACCCCTGTCTTCTATCCCCGTAAAAGGAAACATTCATCGGTAAAACCCTATAGCCCCGGTCATACCCCCGGGTAAAAACATTCTTTAAAGTCCAAAACCCCGGATCATTGTTAATAATACGATGATATCTTAGGGAAAAGACAGGTTTTTTTTAGATTAAAAGCATATATATTTGCCTCCCATGAAAAAGTGTCTTTCTATTGCAGCCGTACTGATTATCATTGCGATACCTCTGTTTTGCGGCGCCCAGAAAAAATCTTCTGCCAAGGCAAAAGCCAAAGATAATTCAGCATCCAATTCAAAGGACAAACAGGGGAAAGACCAGATCCCTCCTTTGAGGGAACTCTGCATCCTGAATTATAAAACGGATTTTTCAACCCTTGCCGACAAATACAAGGAAGACCTTTTTCCTAAGAGCAATACCAAAAGTGCCATCCATTTTTACCGGGGCATCAGCCTTCTGAAACAGGCTATGTACATGGAATCTATCCGGGATTTCAAGATTGCCCGGCTGGATACCAACATTAACCGCAATATGTGCAATTTCTTTATTGCCTTATCCTATATGCAGTTGCATATGAAGGACAGCATCCTCAGCATTTGCGGCACTACCCTGAATGTTCCCGGCCAGGAACTTATGAAACCTGATTACTGGAACAATGCCGAATTTACCAAGGAAAGGGTATTTATTTCATACATCCTGGGAACCAACCAGGTTCTGACCAAACCCACCGATACCCTGCTGATCGATGCACTTTACAGTTTCTGCTCCCGGGAAGAAAAATTCCTGGAAGCGTATTATAATTACGGAGCTTACAGTTACAACCTCGGCCGGTATAAAAAATCCATCGACATGCTGGTCAAAGTTCATGACCTCAAACCTCCTGAAGATACTCTGATCCTGCTCGACCTTGGGTATATGTACAGGCTGTCGGGCGATAATGTGCAGGCTATGAAATCCTACAACCTGCTTCTCGGTGCAAGCCGTTCATACATGGGTTACAACAACCGCGGCTGCCTGTACGCTTTCATGGAAAAATATAAGAAATCCCTTTCCGACCTCTCAACTGCAATCCGCAGAAATCCCCAGGGAATTGACGCATTATGCAACCGGGGACTGGTTTACCTGAAAATCCTGGAATATAAAAAATCAGTGGCCGATTTTACATCTTCAGTCCAGCTTAAACCTGATTTTTCTGATGGTTATTATTATCGCGGATTTGCCCTGAAAGCCATGGGAGACTATGCAAACTCAGTTGGTGATTTCTCCAGGGCGCTTCAACTTAAGAAGTAACAATGGGCTGTTGATAAAGTTCTTAAAACAGCTATTTTTCCCCTGACTTATGCATGTATCTTTACCCAGTTCTATATACCGGGCAATGCATGCATAAACCAACTACTTTCCTGATCTTACTCTTATTGCTGTTACTTGGCTCGAGGGTCGATTCTCAAACGAACGGAACCCTTGGGAACCGGTTTCTCAATAACTGGTCGATGAGCATTAGCGGCGGGCCTACTGTTTTTTTCGGAGACATCAAGGAATTTAAAGTCCTGCCGGCAACCAGCCCCATCAATGAAATCCGCTATGCAGGGACCTTTTCCCTGAACCGCCAGCTCAGCCATATTTTCATGCTCAGGGCGCAGTTCCTGTTCGGGCAGGTTGCCGGTGAAAAGGTAAAATACAAGGACGGAAGCCTGTGCAACCAGTATTTTGAAAGTACCCTGTTTGAACTCAATATAAATACAACAATAAATTTCAGCAACCTCATCGGCAGGGAAAACCCCAAACGTTTCTTCTTTGTTTACGGCACCATTGGAGCCGGAGCGGCAAACTGGATCACTAAAAAACGGGATATTACCACAAAAGCAATCATAGCAACCGACGGCAGCTGGTCTTCAATAAATCCCCAGCTGGTAATTCCCGCGGGCCTTGGCGCTTATTTCACAATTAAAAATAAAGTCAACCTGGGACTGGAATGGACCCTCAGGAGCCTGACCGTAGATAAACTTGACGCCACCGGGGGCGGTTATCCATATGATTCCTACAGCCTGCTGGCACTTAACCTCACCTATAATTTCGATAAACCCGCAAATGGCAAACTTAGCCAGGCTTCCCCCCAGAAGCAAATAGGCCCTCCTCCCCCTCAACCGCTGCTGGCAGCCGAAATAGCAGTTGAAAAACAAAAGGAGCAGGCAGCAAAAGCACAGCTTGCCAATTCAAAACTTCCTGCGGCCGTTCCGGTAAAAGATACTCTGATGCCCAAACAAAACGTGCTCGTGCCCGACACCACCATTGCAGGGGAAACCCTGGAAGTTGATACAGCTGCGGCAATTGCACCGAAAAAAGGCATTTCTTACCGGGTACAGGTCTTCGCATTCAAGGATAATACTTATTCCGCTGAGCAGATCAAAGAGAAACTCAGGCTGCGCCAGACCGTATCAAAAGAATACTCCGGAGGTTGGTACCGCTATACTATCGGTTCGTTCCAGGATCTCACCTCAGCTAAAAAGCTGATGACTCAGTTACGTTCTTCCAAAGAAATACCTGATGCTTTCATTGCAAAATATGTCAACGGCAAAAGGGCTACCCCTGCTCCTCCGCATACGATGAAACATACTAAGTATTCCAAGGGAAAGATATATTACCGCAAACCCTCGCATAAAAAATAGGGTATTTTTCCTTCATTGATCCTATCACTTTTTCGGTCTTCCCGGATTAAGCATAAAAATGCTTATGAAGGGAAAAATCTTTTCGGGGCTGGTGGCCTGCTGGCTTCTGCCCTGGGCTTCGCTTAACTGCGAAGCGGCTGATATCATTACCGCGCAATCCGGTTCATGGACAAGTACAAGTACATGGGCGGGCGGGGTCGTCCCCGGCCAGGGCGACAACGCAACTGTTAAAAACGGCCATACCGTTACCATTCCCAGCAGCGGGACAAAAACCTGTACAAACCTTATTGTCGAAAGCGGGGGGAAACTTTATGCCAATACCGGGGGTACCCAAAGGTATGTTGACGTTTATGGGAATATCACCTGCAATGGCACGATCGGGAACGGTTCCGTACCTGATGGGATCTCTTTCAACATTGAAGCTGCAAACTGCCTTATCAGCGGCAGCGGTGTATTCGACGCAGCCAGGATAAGAAAGAATACCGGGGCGAATTCCTCCACCACCCTCACCATTGCAATGAATGTGACCCTCAGGTATGGAGGTACAGCCATCTTTAACAATAAATCCGCTTCCAATTTCCATATTGTTATTAACCCGGGTTGCACCCTGAATTGCCCCGGTAATTCAGGGGTTTCGGGAAACGTATGCATCGACGGTTCAAATGCGTCGAATGGTTCAAGCTACGGGGGCTCAATCACAGTTAATGGGACACTTATTGTAAGCGGGATACTTTATCTGACCACCGATAATAATTCCACGACTTACTCGGTAGTATTTACGGTTAACGACGGAGGGGTGGTGAATACCGCCAGCGTTGTATGCACCAGCAGCGGCAATGCCTGCCATTTCACCAATATTTATGACGGGGCAAAACTGAACTTTACTTCAGGCGACTGGGGAACCATCGGTTTCACCAACAATTCCTATAATTTCGGCCAGGCGTCAACCATTGAATATTCTGCAACGGGGCCCCAGAACGTTGGCAACCCGGCAACATACGGGCACCTGGTCATCAGCGGATCGGGCGAAAAGACTGCCAGTCCTGCATATCTCGCTATAAACGGGAACCTGAACATTCAAAACACATGCACCCTTGTGATCCCCCAGTCAGGGTCTGTAAGCCTTGAAGGTGATTTATATCTTAATTCTGCGGATGGCCTCGTACTGAAAGCCGGCAGCATTGACGCTGCTCCTGGTTCTTTCATTTATAACGGCAGCCTCATCGGAAGCGGTACAGTGAAAGTTGAAAAGTTCATATCAAAGTACCTTTCCGAAAACGATGCCAATTATCACCTGATTTCATCCCCTGTCAACACTCAGAATATTCAACCTGAATTCGTAAGCGATCCTCCGGAACACAGCACCGATTTTTTCCGCTGGGATGAACCTCTTGCCTTATGGGTTAATTCAAAAACTGCCGGCGGCACATGGAATACTTCATTCCAGGCGGGCGACGACCGTACTTTCAGGAAAGGATGCGGTTATCTTGCAGCTTATGCATCGGACGTTACAAAACATTTCTCGGGGAACATCAGCAATGCCGACCTGGACCTGGCCCTGAGCTTCACTCCCGGGGGTTATGAAGGATACAACCTGGCAGGCAATCCGTATACATCGGCTTTAAATGCCGATATCCAGAACTGGGCAAAATCCAATGTTCAGAATGCCGTTTGGGTCTGGGACCCTTCCTCCGGAAATTATAAGACCTGGAACGGGCTCACAGGGACACTTCCTGCGGGCATAATTCCTTCCATGCAGGGATTCTTTGTAAAGGCTTCCGGTCCCTTGCCCGGCCTTACCATCCCTGCCGCTTCGAGAACCCATAGCTCACAGTCGGCCTTCAAGAGTCTTGCTTCCCTGGAGTTAAAAATTTCCCTATCCGGTGGTTTATATTATGACGAAAGCGTTTTGTTCATGCCCAGGCCGGGACTTGGTCTCCCCGATTCCTTGCTCAATGTAATAAAACTCATGGGCTTCCATGATGCGCCCCAGCTTTATTTCATGCAGGGATCGGCCATGTTTTCAATTTTACAGGCCGATCCATTGACAGGAAACTGGGTTATTCCCATTGGCATTCAGAAAGGGAACACTGATTCCCTGGAATTTGAATTCAGCGGAATTGAAACATTTTCGGGTGAGGATGCCTTTTACCTTGAGGACAGGCTTGAAGGCAAAAACATCAACCTGAGGGAAGAATCGTGTTATGATTTCGTAAGCCATCAAAACAGGGAGGATGCAAGGTTCTTCCTTCATTACAAGAATTCCACCGGTTTGTTCACTCCCTCCATCAATGAACAGGTGAAGATATACTCCGAAAAAGGAGATCTCAGGATAGAAGGAATTGAACCTGGCAACGGATATGAAATCCTGGTGGTATGGGATATGGCCGGACGGAGAGTGCTGGAGCAACATATCCCGGCAGGGACAGTGAAAGTGCCCCTGAACCTCCCCCCTGCCTGTTACATGGTGAGCCTGACGGTTGGTAAGGAATCGGTTTCGAAGAAACTTTTATTCATTAATTAATACAGGTTTTATGAAAACAAGGATAAAGCTAATGGTGCTGGGATGTGGTTTATTGGTGTGGACTGCTTTGCCGGCATACAGTGATGAACCCGGGCCCCCTCCTCCTCCTGCCGATCACGGTTCTCAGGGGAACCAGGGCCCGGCAGGCGCTCCGATAGACGGGGGACTGGGTATTCTTTTAACTATAGGCGCTGCTTACGGGGGCAGGAAATATCTGCAGTCAAAAAAGAAAACGAAGCAAAATACAGCTGAGGCGGGTCCCTTTTAACCCCAGCAGGCATTATAAGCAATAATGCTGCCTGATCTCTCGGATCTCTTCGTCGGTAAGGCCTTCGGGCTCATCTCCCGTTCGTGAACAACTCAGGTAAATGCCTGCAGCTTTCGCGGCAAGGTCAAGTTCATCAAAGGCTTCCGAAATGGTTTGTCCGATAGCCATAGCCCCGTGCTTTTCCCACACAACGACCGGGTTGTGCTCAAAGCAGCGGGCCGTCAGGTTTGCAATTTTCTCAGTTCCGGGAATGGTGTAAGGCACAAACCCGTATCCCCTGGGTTGCAGAATGACGGTTTCGGGATGCATCTTCCAGAGAATCCCCGTGAGGGATTCGGCCGAATTGAACCTTGTGTTATGGGTAAGGGCGATGAGCTCGGTAACATGGGCGTGTACAAGCACTTTCTCCTTTGCGCCGCTTCGGCAAAGCATCTCATGTATGGCCAGGTGGGTAGGCAATTCGGAAGTCGGCCTTAAATCCCTTGCGGATCTTTCCGGCTCAATAATATGGTAAGCAGTGGATGAGTCGCTGATATATACAAGGCAGATCTCTTCAAGCGGATCCCTTGCAATATCTCGCATCCTGGACCCTGCTGCGGTCACCAGCAGAAGCTGCCTTTTAAGCCCGGCATATTCCCTGGGCAGGGGCAGGAAGGGGTAAGCGGAAAATTTATCAAGTTCTTTTGCCGAAAAAAAAGATGTGATATTGACCGAGATATTGCCTGCATTCCTTTCGGCCCACCTTCTGTCCCAAAGATATCCCGCAACCCTGGTCAACTCCCCGGTGACCATCCTTATTTCTTTCTTCTGAAAAATATCCTGGGTAAAACTGATCCTGGGATCAAGGTTTACACTCAGGTCAACATTTAAAATTTTCTGTTTCATGGCAGATTATTTATCCCTTTTCAGGGCAAAAAAAGCTTTCAGCAGCTCCCGGCATTCCTCTTCGAGAATCCTGCCCTCAACCGTTGTTTTTGGATGCAAAAGCGGTTGAATGATAAGAGAATATCCCCTTTTTTCATCCTCTGTCCCGTAAACGATCCGGGCGACCCGGGTCCAGAATGATGCTCCCGCACACATTACGCAAGGTTCAAGAGTTACATACAAAGTGCATTCATCCAGGTATTTTCCTCCCAAATAACCGGAGGCTGCCGTGAATGCCTGCATTTCGGCATGGGCTGTCACATCGTTCAGGGTTTCGGTCAGATTATGGGCGCGGGCAATAATCCTCTTTTCACATACGACTACAGCCCCCACGGGCACTTCGTCCTTTTCAAAAGCCTTGCGGGCTTCCTTCAGAGCTTCATTCATGAAGTACTCATCGGTGAACAATGGATAAGATGCAGCTTTCATTTACCTGATGAGTATTTTTTTCTCTCCAAGTATATTTTTCCCGGATGTCATCCTCAGTATATAAACACCTTTGGGCGCAGTGCTAAGATCAAAGCTCTGCACCAGTTTTCCGGAGTTTGTAAAGGCTGTCCTTGAATCAACCTCCCGGCCTGAAAGATTTGATATCGTAATCCCCACATTCTGCATAACCAGCCCGGATGCCGTGATGGAAAAACGGCCGGTTGAAGGATTCGGGAAGACGCTGATATCAGTTTGTTGTATTTCTTGTGTCCCGACCGGGAAATCCCAGCTTGTCGTAAACAAGCCCCTGCCCTGGGTGGCGGCTAAAACTGTATGGTCCGAAGCCCGGTATTTCAACATATCGGTTCGCACATTGGCCATCCCCGTATTGTACGGGTTCCACGTGACTGTAGATGCGCCCAGGTTCCCTGTTCCCCAAACCCCGGTTTCAGTTGCGACCAGCGCAGAGTTTGAGTTTCCGGGGAAAAACATTCCCCAGCGGACAGGCATATCGGGAAGGTTTCCTTCCTTATCGGCCCATGTTACTCCCCCGTTATACGTGGTCCATACCGAAGAAACACCATAATTCGAGAAGATGGCCATCAGGGTGTCTTCCGACCCCCCCAGGGCAATGCATGCAATATTTCCTATGGGGAAATTACTGCCTGTTATCTCGGTTACCTGGGGATTTGCCGATTGTGCTTCAAGTACTTTATATAAATTGCCCGATACGGATCCAACAAATAAAGTGGATTTCCCGGAGGGTGAATAGGGAGAGTAAGTAACTGCAGAATAGTAAACATTGAGCCCTGTATTGAGGTTAATGAAGTTCTCGACAGGCGAAGCTGAGTAAATACCCGAGACCACAAGCAGCTGGTTGGGAAGGACAGTGCCGGTAAAGTCGGTGGCATTGGCATATAGGAGGTTCAGTTTGTAGTCGAGGTCGGCTGGGTTCAAAAAAATGCCCGATTGTCCGGTATTGGATCCCAGCCAGGAACCGTTATCAAAAAAACTGTAATGGTTATAATAGTAAGAAGCCATAAAGTACCGGGGTTCATTCTTGTCCCAGAAACAAAAAGCCCCGTCGCCCCCCACTACCATGGAATTTATGGTCAGGGGCGTTCCCGTATAATACAGTGAACCGTTGTCCTGCAGCCCGCCAATGAACTGGTTCTGCCCAGCTGAAGGGTTGAGGTCGCAGGTATAAAACTGCAGGGTGTTATAATTGTGGTTATGCTGTTCAAATTTAGGAGATGCGGCATTTCCGTTAGCCGTATAGAACACCCCTCCGTCACATCCGAAAATGAGCTCGCCCGAGGAACCCGGTTTGTAAACGATGGTATGCTGGTCGGCATGAATATACTGATCGCCTCCCCCGCCGTACATCAGCGACCAGTCGCTGAGCTTCGTCCAGTTGTTGCCGCCGTCGGTGGACCGGTGCATATCGAGCCCCCCGGCATAAACCAGGTTGGGATTGTTCGGGTCAACAGCTATATCAAGGGCATGCCAGGCGATATAGGCAAAATTCAGGGTGTCATTGTATAAAGGCATGCTTTTCTTGGTCCAGCTCACCCCCATGTCGGCAGACTTAAGTATGTCAATACAGTAAAACCTGTTAAAGTTTGTGGCGGGATCAATATTCCCCCCGGCAATGAGGGCATAAACCACATTCGCATCCGAAGGTGCAGTGGCCAGAACGACCCTGCCCGGAATGTTAAAATTTGGAAGCCCAAGGATCTCCTGTTCATACGAGTTGTTGATGGTCCAGCTCCCTGTGGTCCCTGCATCGGAATACAATATGGTTGCGCCCCCTTGCCCGTCGAGGTTGGGCCTTGTGCCTAGCAGGATCCTGCCGCCGGCACTGAGTGTTACATCTTCTACTGCATAGGGAACGGTTGTCCCGATGATGTTCGGTAATACCTGCTGCCATGAGCTCCCGCCATCGGTCGAACGGAAAAGCCCGTCGCTGGGCTGGCTCTGGTGGGTCCCATGGTACAAACCCGAGGCCACTCCAGCATAAATAACGGAATTCCCGCTTTCGTTCCTTACAACGATTTTCGTTATATAACAGAAAGCCTGGGATGAACTTAACTGGTTCCAGCTCTGACCGCCGTCAGTGGATTTCCAGATGCCGGTTCCAAGCCCTGAACTTTCCCTGTATGTCTGAAGAGCAGTCTCGGCTTCGCCCGTCCCAATGTAAAACACCTGGGTGTTGTTCGGGTCGTATGCCATGCAGCGAACCGAGAGGTTGCTCCAGAAATCACCCACCGGTATCCAGGAAGAGGAAACCGAAGTGATATCCGGGTTATACCATAAGCCTCCCGTTATTCCACCGGCCCAGACTTTCTTCTGTGTGCCGTCATTGGGGTCAAACATGAGCATGCGGGTGCGCCCGCCCATTTCCACTCCATAACCTTTCCACTGAAAATCGTTTGAATTTTTTAGTTGTGATAAAGCCCTGGTTTGGGTATAGGCTTTCAACAGTCTCTCCGTGGGAACGGTCCCCGTTTCAGGGTCCATGGTCATCAGGAACTCCTGCAATTCAGCCATATCGGGCTGATCAGCGTTAATTTCCTTTACCCCTGGCTTTATTCTGCAGCTTTCCCTGGTTATGGCACCAATGCGGCGTTCATACTCAATTCTTGAACGGCGAGGGTGAACGGCAGGATTACCGAAATACAGCAATCCGCCTACAAAAAGTAAAAATACGATTGAGGTGCTCAGTTTTTTATTCACTGTATTTTCTTTTATTATCATCGAACAAATGTTCGATATTTTCCATTTCCCAGGCATCCCTGAGATGATACTGTCCTATTCGTGTTCGGCAAAGTTCAGTCAGATGCGCGCCTGTGCCTAAAAGAACTCCCATGTCCCTTGCAATGGAACGAATGTATGTACCCTTGCTGCAGCTGATCCTGAAACAAAGATACGGCAAATCTATCCTGCTTATTTCAAACCCGCTTACAGTCACCGAACGGGGTTTGATCTCCACTTCCTGTTCCAGGCGGGCATATTTATAGGCCCTTTTTCCATCTATTTTTTTGGCAGAAAAGGAGGGCGGCAACTGTTCGTATGTACCGCTTAGCTTTGCCACAGCATCCATGATCTGCTCATTTTTAATATGTTCAAAAGGGAGCTCCCTGTCGATCTTTTTTTCCAGGTCAAAACAGGGGGTGGTTGCACCAATGCGGATTATCCCGGTATATTCTTTTTCAAGCCCCTGGAACTCATCGATACGTTTTGTGAATTTCCCTGTACATAGGATCAGGAGACCGGTAGCCAGGGGATCCAGGGTTCCTGCATGGCCTATTTTAATTTTTTTAATCTGGAGATGAGTACGGATGAGGCTGCGAAGTTTCGCCACCACATCAAAGGATGTCCATCGGTAAGGCTTGTTGATCAGGAGAATCTCGCCCTGTTCAAACTGAAGGCCCATAACTACAGGCTTAAACTGTGCCCCGTGAGAAGGAAAGCAAGAAGCAGAATGCCAACTATGATTCGGTACCAGCCGAACATCCTGAACCCGTGTTTTACCAGGAAGGCGATGAATCCCTTGATGGCCACAATGGCCACAATGAACGCAAAGACATTCCCCAGGATGATCATGTTTATGTTGTGATGGCTGAGGAGCTCAGGGTTATGCCTCCATGCGTCCCATAAACTTTTTGTAAACGCCCCTGCCAGGGTAGGCACTGCAAGGAAAAACGAAAATTCCGCAGCAACGGCCCGGCTGAGTTTCTGCTGCATGCCGCCCATGATGGTCGCCCCGGAGCGGCTGAAGCCGGGGAACACCACTGCCAGTAACTGGAAAAGCCCTATTATCAGGGAGTTCTTATAGGTGATCTTCTCCTCTTCATGTATTGTCGGGTTTTTGAACCAGCTGTCGATAAACAGCAGTATGAACCCGCCAAGGAACATAATTATCGTAATAAACAAAGGGCTTTGGATGGCCTCTTCGATCTTTTTCTTCAGCAGAATACCAACGATGGCTGCAGGGATGAATGCGACAAGGAGTTTAAGGTAAAAATCCAGCTTCTTGAAATTCAGGAACTTTCTCCAGTAAAGCACCAGTACCGAGATGATGGCCCCGAACTGAACGGTTTCAATGAAAAGGTTGGAGAAATCTTTATCTTTAATATCCAGGATTGCACTTGTGAGGGCCATATGCCCGGTACTCGAAATAGGAAGGAATTCGGTGATCCCTTCCACAATTGCCATGATAATGGCCTGTAAAACAGTCATTAATCCTTGGGTTTTTTCATAATGGCAAAGATTTCGATTACATACCCTGCGAGGATCAGGATCGGCGACAATGTAATGCGGCGGAAACTGAACAGTTCATAATTGAAAACCTTGGGATCATCGGACCCTCCTCCAATCATCAGCAGAAATCCGACTGCAATGAAAAACAGCCCGAGGAGCATCAGTCGGTAATTTTCTTTTCCGAAAGCAAATTCGCCAATTTTACCCGCAGGAGCAGATTTTATCGGTTCTGCCTGCTTTTTGGCAGCAGAAACCGGCTTTTTGTTTTTATCCATTATGATCAGTTTAAGGGCGACAAAATTATGAAATTTTCTGATACTCAGATATACAGAAGGTCTGTTTTAATGCGAAGATATTTTCTCACCGACAGGTAAGTTGAACTCCACGAAATCCCGATTCCCAAAGCGAGAATGAAAACAACAAGAATGGCAAGCCTCAGGGGATCCTGTAATTCCAGTAATTCGGGCAGCTGTTCAACGCTGAAGTAAAGCGTGATCACCAGCATTCCTATGGCCAGCAGGGAACTCAGCACCCCGTTGCCTATGGCTTTTTCAAGGAAAGGCCTACGGATGAATCCCTCGGTGGCCCCCACCAGTTGCATGCTGCGGATCAGGAAACGCTTGGAATAAATTGCCAGGCGAATGGTATTATTGATAAGCACTATGGCAATAAAAAACATGAAAGCCGAAAAAACAAACAGCACCATGCTCACCTTCTTAAGGTTTGTATTGATCAGGTCAATAAGTGATTTCTGGTAAAAAATCTCCTTAACTTCCGGTCTGGCCAATAACTTCCGTTCTATCCGGCTGATGCTGTCGGCATTTGTATAGGAAGCTTTCAAACGAAGATCTATGCTGTGAAGCAGGGGATTGTACCCCAGGAACCCAATGAAATCTTCGCCAAGCTCTTCCTGCAGCTGGTCGGCCGCCCTTTCCTTGGGAATATATTCTGATGACTTGACATAGGGTTCCAGGTCCAGCCTCTTTTTCAGTTCAAGTATCCCGGTCTCTTTTACGCTTTCCCTGATCATTATCGAAAACCCTATGTTTTCCTTTACATAATCGGAAAGCCTGCTGGCGTGAAGGAAGATCAGGCCGATGAGGCCGATGAGGAATAATACCAGGGTGGTGCTGATGATAGTGGTAACATAGGATGTTGCTATCCTTCTTTGAAAATACCGTTCGTCCTGAGGCAGGGTGACCATTTTGATCTTCGCTTGTTTCGCAATTCCGTTAGGCCCGGCGAATTTACTGAAAATTCATTTGGGCTTTTTTTTCAGGTTCATTTTTATTTGCAACTGCTCCTGTGAATTAAGAGTCTGTTTAAAAATCGATAGATAATTTGTTATTATGTTGATTAACAATCGAATGTGAATAAAAAGTAAAAAGGCCTTCGTAAACCGATGGATAGTTTTCATCAGTTTGTAATGTACCAAAAAACAAACAGTTATGAAAATCTATCCAACCGATTTGACCGAAAGCCAGTGGCAAGTTATTGAAAAAATTGTTGACACCAACCAGAGGAAGAGAAAATACCATCTTCATGAAATTATGAACGCACTGCTTTATATTGTGAAAAGCGGAATACAGTGGCGAATGCTTCCCAAGGAATATGCTCCCTGGGAATCGGTGTATTATTATTTTCGCAAGTGGACGAGAGATGGTTTGATAGAAGAAATGCACGATGCTCTGGTAGAAAAAGTCAGAACAGGTGTGGGTAAAAAGCCGACTCCATCGGTTGGTATTATTGATAGCCAAAGTGTAAAGGCTTGCAATCTTTGTGAAGGGGATGTTGGGTATGATGGAGGTAAAAAGACCAAAGGAAGAAAACGGCATATTGTTGTTGATACCCTCGGCTTGGTTATGATTATTGTGATTCACGCTGCCAATATCCATGATAGTGTTGGAGCAAGAGCAGTAATGCGATCGTTGAAGGATAAGTATCTCACAGGTATTGTGAAAATCTTTGCCGATGGAGGTTATATGGGTGAATTGATTGAATGGGTAAGAATTCAATTTCAATGGACCTTGGAAATAGTGAAACGAACGGAAGAACATACGTTTAAAGTCTTGCCCAAACGGTGGATTGTAGAACGAACTTTTGCCTGGCTTTCTTTTCATCGAAGAATGTCCAAAGATTACGAAAGATTGCCCGAGTCAGGGATGGCTTTTATCCAGTTATCTATGATTCGGCTCATGCTTAATCGAATTTCTAAATGAATTTTAAACAGACTCT
>Ga0209697_10000329_pt1 | contig 76940 bp, 78 predicted proteins | sample AliMusrvi5mmetaG_FD_184115 | JGI IMG/M metagenome (GOLD analysis project Ga0209697, IMG submission 184115) | Freshwater lake bacterial and archeal communities from Alinen Mustajarvi, Finland, to study Microbial Dark Matter (Phase II) - Alinen... | ecosystem: Environmental > Aquatic > Freshwater...
AGCAAAATCAGGAGTACAAGGCAGCCAATTGGGACTTTTTTGGTGTACTATGCGCTTGATATGGTTTTCTGTGGCAAAAATAAACGTAAAAAGGATGACCGAGGACTTTTTTGCGTCCAGCTTCTCTGTTGTTAGTCCGACAGGCTGCTAGACGATTTCAAGGTAAAACCGACATTGCCCAACGTCTCAGACTATCATTTCAGCTACTACTTGACAAAATATCCCTATTGTGAAATTCAGTTTCATATTACAGTTTGTTCTGGCTTTCCTGCAAATTGAATGTCATACAGCATTTTGTAAATCCCGTTCTGTACAAGTAATTCGTCATGGCTTCCTGATTCAACGACCATCCCCCGTTCCATGACAATGATTTTGTCGGCGTTCTTGATGGTCGACAGTCTATGGGCGACAACAAGAGAGGTTCTATCCTCCATGGCATTGTCGATAGCTTGTTGTACCACTTTTTCTGACTCATTGTCGAGTGCGCTGGTTGCTTCGTCGAAAATCAGGAGTTCTGGATTTTTGACCATGGCTCGGGCTATTGCTATACGTTGACGTTGGCCACCTGAAAGCTGTATGCCCCGGTCGCCAATCATTGTTTCGTATTGTTGTGGTTTCTCCATGATGAATCCGTGAGCGTTTGCAAGTTTTGCTGCTTGTTCGATTCGACCACTGTTGATCTCATCATGCACGCCATAGGCGATATTTTGTTCAATCGAGTCATTAAAGAGGATAACCTCCTGGCTTACAACCCCGATCATTTTCCTGAGTTGTTTATAATCAAATTTGCGAATGTCGACACCGTCAATGGTGATGCGGCCAGAATCGACGTCGTAGAATCGCATTAATAGATCAACAGCGGTGGATTTTCCGGATCCTGACTGGCCTATCAAGGCGACCATTTCACCTTTTTTGATCTCGAATGATACATGATCGAGAATGTTGGGTGCATCGGGTTGCTCCCTGTTATATTTGAAGCAGACATCTTCAAACCTGATGGTATCTGAAAAACTCTTGATAGCAAGGGTCCCGTTGATAATGGCCGGTTGAGTGTCGAGAAGTTCGAATAGCCGTTCGACGGAGATTAGACCCATTTGCATGGAAGTATTGGCCTCACCAAGCGATTTGATTGGGCCCATGGTGGAGTAGAGGGTAAATGCAAAGACCAGCAGTTCATTGGCCGTCATGGCGCCATGAAAAACCTGGATGCCACCGAACCACAGTACCATTGCGATTGCCGCGATTAAAAGCGTTTCGTTGAGCGGACTGATCAGGTTCCTGAGTTGCGCAATTTTGATCCCAAGTTTCCGAAAGTCATTGGTGAAAGACTTGAACCTGTTCAGCTCGACTTCTTCGAAGGCTGTTGATTTGATAACCTTGATGCCATTGAATTTTTCCTGAAGCACGGAGTTCATGTCTCCCATTCTTGTCTGAAAGCTTAGAGCAAGGCCTTTGACGTTTTTGCCGATCATGCGGATAACGAAGAGAATGCTTAGCGAGGTCAGAGCTGAAAAGAGTGTCAGCTTCCAGTTGAGGGCGAGCAGGACGCCCATGTAGACAATGACTGAAAAGGGATTCTGCAGAAAGTTGACGAAGGTCGAACTGATGCTGTTGTTGACGTTCTCTACATCGTTGTAGACGTAATTCATCAGATTTCCGACGCGGTTTTTATTGAAATAGTCAAGATGCATCTCGATGATACCTCTGAAAACGTCATCCCGAAGCTTTTTGGCCGTTTTGGTCTGGATTCGGAAGATGATCTGTCCGTTGAGATAAATGAACAGGTTTTTTATGGCGAATGTAGCGATGAGGAACAGGCAGATCTTCAACAGTGCCAGTTCCCGAGTGGGCGCGCTGAACATCTCCTTGAATTTTTCAAGTGCCCATGTCTTCAGGCGTTCAGTGTCTTTAAGGGTTGCGGGGCTCGTAACTATTTTTTGTTCAGGCTTTTTCTGTGCAGCTTGCGTTGTCAGTGCATTTGGCGGTGTCACAGCCTGCGCCTTCGGATCTGATGTGGGATCAGGTCGAGTACTGGTTTGAACGGTTGAGCCTGTAGAAAAAACCTCATTTAATAGAGGGAGTATAGAGTAGATAGAGACGACGCTAAAAAGAGAAGTGATCATGCTTACGAAGACGACCAAAACGATTTTGCCTTTCGATGGAGCGAGGTATAAAAGAATTCTCAGCAGTAACTTCATGTACGCTTTTCAATAATTCGTATCTGGGTTGTTTGATAATTATTAGATGAATATAATGCAATAATTCGAAAGTTAGCTTTATTCAGGATAGTGTGTTCGGTTGTGTCCTTATAATGATATTTTGTGCAGGGGAAGTAATCGAGTTGAAGGCGGTTTTGTTTTTGCTGGTTCTTCGAGTGATGGACTTGCCTTTTCTATACTATGTTTTGTACTTTTGTTGAGTTATCTGCTCTTGGTGCCCTTGGTTCGAACGGCTTGTGCCTGCAGGTTTCAGGATTGAGTGGTTAGCTCTCAATTGGTTATTATTTATGAGCGTGGCTGCCTTTTCGTTGCCAGCAGTCTGGCGGCACATCATTTGCAGCAGCATGAAAGGTATCAATACTTACTGGTTTCGGTTGTTATGAGCCACTTTATTGGAAGGCTCGGAGAAATAAAACGTCAGCGAATCAAATCGGCTTTGGACGCTGTAATATTTGGAGCCGTATGGTTGCTTGGTGTGCTTGCGCGGGCGATGAGTCGGTGCTTGGCTCGTCGTGCAGCATGTCTGCTTGGAGATTTTGTGCACTATGTCGTTGGCCTTCGGCGCGAATTGGTCTATAGGAACATCGGCATTTCCTTTCCAGAGAAGTCTTCGTCCGAAATCCGTAGCATCGCCACGGGCGTCTATAGGAATATGGCTGTCACCCTGATCGAGGTACTGCGTTTTCCGCTTGTCAGAAGCCGTGAAGATGCGGCAACTCTTGTCGATATGGATGTGGATGTGGGTGAATTCATGCGCAGAACACGGAACGGGCAGACAGGGGCGGTCATGGTCTCCGGTCACTTCGGTAATTGGGAACTTATGGCCTTGGCATTTGGCATCATGGTCAAGCCGGTAACCATGATTGTCAAGCATCTGAGCAACGACCTTGTCGACCAGAGGATGAACGAGCTGCGTACCCTGAGGGGAAACGGCGTCGTTTATGATAACCTGGCGCTAAGGAAGGGGTTGAGGTTGCTCTCCGACGGAGGAGTTCTGGCTATTCTTGCTGATCAATCGGACCCAACTGCGACCTATTTCGGGGAGTTTCTCGGCAGAAGGGCGACGATTTTCAATGGTGCGGCATTTTTTGCACTCAAGGCACAGGTGCCGCTTTTCGTCGGTATGTGCAGGTCCATCAGCAACGGAAAATACAAGATCGAAATGCAGGAAATCAATACTTCGGATCTGACCTTCTGCAAGGAGGATATCGAAATTCTTTCCTCACGCTATACCCGTGTGCTTGAGGAGTACATCAAACGTTGGCCGGAAGAATGGTTCTGGCTGCACAACCGCTGGAAAAACGGTGGAGACGTGCAAACGGGTGGATAACGCGGATCTCAATAATTTTTCGATCCAGTCAAGAGCCTGCTATTATTAATTATGCCAAATAACTATAATCGCTACGTTGTCGTCATTCCGGTTTTTAACCAACTTCAGTACACTGTGCAGTGTGTGGAAAGCCTGCTTGCTCAGCATGTAAAGCCCGAAGATATCCTGATTATTGACAACGCCAGCAGCGATGAGACTCCGCATTGGCTGGAGGAGCATCCTGAGCTGAAACAGCACCGCAATAGGACGAATCTCGGTTGTGGTTGTGCTTGGACACAGGGTGTGGTGCTCAGCCAGGATGCTGAATGGATTGTGTTGCTCAACAACGATGTGCTTTCTGGTCCCGATGCCATTGGCGCGCTGCTGGATGCGGCTGAGCGAGAAAAGTTAGGCGTGGTCAGTCCGGCGCTGCTCGAAGGGGAGTGTGACTACGATTTTAATGCTTTTGCGGTGAATTACAAGCGAAAAATGTCAGGTATGACTCGCAAGAGTCGGTTGCATGGGGTCTGTTTTGCCGTGCACCGGAGTGTGCTCGAAAAAATTGGTTTTCCTGATACTGACCGGCGTCTTGGTGGCTATGAAGATTCCGAATTTCAGTTCCGTTGTAGGCGTGCGAATATCCCCGTTGGAATTGTGGGCGATTCGGTATTTCACCATTTTGGGTCGATTACCCAGAAGGCTATTGCGCAAAAGACTGGTCAGAAATCTCTTGGAGATAGAAAATATTTTCGCATCAGGGTCGGTTCAAGATGGTGGACAAGAAAGAGAGATAAATTCCTGTTGTGGTTTGAGTTCAGGAAATGGATTGCTGAAGAGCGATCGTTATCGGGCTTGACGCTGCACATGCTTCGCAGTAATGGTTCATGGGAGATGCATTGATCTGTGCCTTTTTTTTGAAACGACAATGAATGTCATACTGATGGAGCATGGATTAAGCGACAGCAAGGTGATGGCAACCTTTTTTCTGATCACGTATAATCAGGAACGGTATGTGCGTGAGGCAATTGAGGGAGCTTTCAGCCAGACGTATTCACCCTTGGAAATTGTCATCTCCGACGACTGCTCGTCGGATGGAACGTTCCTCATTATCGAGGAGATGTGTGCAAAATACGATGGACCGCACAACATTGTTATCAACCGAAACAAGGAGAATCTCGGTCTGATAGGGCACATCAACCGAATAACCTCTCTCTCTTCCGGTGAGCTGATTGTTTATGCTGCGGGTGATGATATTTCACTTCCCTACAGGACGGCAAAATTGGTGGAGTGTTATCTTGCATCCAGTCGCAAAGCATCGTTGATTCACTCATCAGTCTATCTGATTGATAATGATGAAAACAGGGTAGGCATGAGGTTACCACCTGTGATTTCCGGTGGTCTTGATATTCATGGTATGGCAGTCAGTGGTGCGCTGATTATTGGTGCGACAAGCGCGTTTACCAGGAACATTAACATAATATTTGGTCCCATAACATATAGCAAGTGCATTGAGGATCTTGTTATGGGGTTCAGGAGTGCTCTAACCGGAGGCCTCGAGTATATGGATGAGCCGCTGATTTTGTACAGGCATGAATCTGGCATTACAGCGAAATCCGGTCGTCGTAACCAATCATTTGATGAATTTCTCAGAAGAAAACTTTGTGATCAGGATGGATATTTGGCGGTGCTCTCTCAGCGATTAGCTGATCTGAAAAGAATCGGTAATAGTGATCTGCAACTACCGATAATTATCAAGCGTGCTGAAGAGTTGTTGAGGCGGAAAGTTTGGACGAGGAACTATCGGTTTTTTAAGCTGATGTCCTATTCCGCCAAAAGTGATTTGCTGGTGGTGTTCTTCAACTCGTGGTTTCGTCAGAAAAAGTGGCGTATTTTCTTTCCCGTCCAGAAGTTGATGCATAAGAGACTAAAAGAGCGCACATGAAAATTTGTTTGGTTTGTGATACCCGATTGCCTGCAAAAAAATATGGAGGAACTGAGCGTGTTGTTGAGTGGCTGGTTATGGAGTTTTTAAAAATCGGGCATACTGTTGTCTTGGTTGCGCCAACAGGAACAGCTCTTCAAGGGGCACTGTGCATACCTGCTGACACGTATGAACAGGTGTTACGAGCAATTCCGCGCGATGCGGATATTGTTCATTTTCATTCTCATTCTTGGTTACCACCATCGGATTTTGAGTTGTCATGGCTTTATACCTTGCATGGTAATTCTCCTGATATTTCGGTCTTACCAAAGAACACTGTTTTTATTAGTGCAAATCATGCTGAGCGGCATCAGGGGAAATTGTTCGTGTACAATGGAGTTAATCCTGAAGAGTTCGTTTTTAGAGAGCAGAAAAAAGATTATTTGCTCTTTTTTTCATTAATCAGAAGAAAGGTTAAGGGGGCAGCAAGAGCCATACAGCTTGCTCGCCGTTATAGAATACCTGCGGTGTTTGCCGGGGGCTCCCGAATAGATTTAATAAAGGCGGATGGATTTTTGGAGAGCTTTCATCCACTGATAAAATTTGTCGGTAAAGTGAGTGGAAATGCAAAAGCAGAGTATTTTTCAAATGCGAAAGCTCTTCTTTTTCCAATTGATTGGGAAGAGCCATTTGGCCTCGTGCTTATTGAGTCATTACTGTCGGGGACGCCTATAATAGCAACACCACGCGGGTCAGTTCCTGAACTTATTAATGCAGATGTTGGCGCCTTGTTTACCGATGATGATATGTTTCCTGATGCGCTTGAAAGAGCTCTTGCCTGTTCACCAAAACATTGTCGGGATTGGGCTCTAACTCATTATTCCTCTGCAGTGTGTGCTACAAATTATCTTAATTTGTATGAGCGTATAATAAGCGGAGAAAATGTTTTTGAGTAAGAACTATAAATAGGGTTTACTGAAAAGGTCATCAAGGGATAAAAAATTATATAAAAATTAGTATAAAGGCATCAGATGGATAATAAAAAATTTAGTCACGTCTCCTATAACTGTGGTTACATGAATGTGATCGTCAAGGTGATTAGTGATTTTTACAGAGGAAATATATCTGATCGAAAGATACTCGATATGCCAGCAGGAAATGGATGGGTGGCTGATACTTTATCTGGTATGGGTGCTATAACAGTTCCCGCTGATTTTAATGATGAGCGCAAAGATTACATACATGTAAATATGGAGCAACCGTTGCCATTTGTGGATGGAGAATTTGATTGCGTTGTTTGCGCTGAAGGAATTGAACATATACTTCGACCGGAAGGATTGATAGGCGAATTAGCAAGAGTATTGAAAAAAGATGGTTTATTGATAATAAGTACTCCTAATGTCCAGAATTTTTTTTCAAGATACCAATTTGCTTGCACAGGATATCCATATCAGTTCCATCCATTTCATCTAAGACCGCCTGATAAGGGCGAAATAATCGATAGAGGTCATATTAGTCCTGTTTTATATACACAACTTCGTTATTTCGCCCAATTGCATGGTTTAAAAGTATTGAAACCTGATGGAGATAGGTATAAGCGTATGATAGGACTGCCATTTTACTTGCCATTCATATTGATAGGTTATTGGTGGGTTATTCGTGATTGGAAAAAGGAGGGTAATGATGAGTCAAAAGAAATAATTGGGCATCTGTTTAGTATGAAGACATTATTTTCCAGAAGTTTGATATTTAAGGCCGTCAAATTATAGATATGCTTGTGCTGAACAAACGTGCTCCGCAACGCATTCTCCTCATCGTACAGCGGTCAAATGGCGACGTCTTCCTTACTTCACCACTTATCGAGGCGCTTTTTCGGGCCTATGGCAGCCCGCATATTGATCTTTTGGTCAATAGCGATACCCTGCCGATTGCCCGAACGCTGCCGCATATCGTTGACATTCATCAGTTTACCTACAATGGTGACGGGAGAGGGCGGGGAACCCAGACTAAAGGCCTGCTCAAAAAGATTGTCCGTCGTTACGATCTGAGCATCAACCTTACTGCGAGCGACCGATCTGTGCTGTTTGCGCTGGCCGCTGGCCGCAAGGCTATCAGTGCGGTGGAGCACGACAGGAAAAAATCGTGGTGGAAACGGTTACTGCTTTCGGCACATTACGAATTTGACTCTAACAGGCACATTATCGAGAACAACACTGCTGCTCTCGACTTTCTGGGCATTGGCTCCGGAAAACCGACGGTTCGTTCGTATTATTCTGAGACTGCAGCCAAAAGCGTTAGCAACATGCTGGAGGATCGCGGAATTCGCAACTTTATGATCGTTCATCCCGGTGCGCAGTACGACTACAAGGTCTATCCAGAAAAACTTCGCAATGAGTTGCTCGAACGACTTGATAGTCTTGGTGTACCACTGGTTGTTACAGGCTCGAAAAGCGCGCTCGATCTGGAGATTAAACGGAGGCTTCCAAAGTTTGCCAATGTTCACGATTTCATCGGTTTGACCAGCATGGAGGAACTGATTGCGCTCAGTGACCGATCGCTTGCCTATATTGGGGTAGATACGCTGACCATGCACATTGCCGCTTCGCAGAACCGGCGCATTTTCGCTGTTTATGGACCAACCATTCTCAGTATGTGGTCGCCATGGTGCAATGAGTTGCGCACGGGCGCCCGCATGAACAGATCAGTGCAGACTTATGGGAATGTCACCATCTTTCAGGCAGATATGCCGTGTGTGGCCTGCGGCAAGGCGGGTTGCGACGACCATCATGGTGTAAGCGAGTGCCTTTATCATATCGCTCCTGATGTCATTTTTAACGAAATCAAAGAGTGGCTAACAACATCTCGGTAACCATCCTTACCAATAATTCAGGAGCTTATCTTTTTGAGTGTTTGAACGCTCTTGAAGCTTTTTCTGAGGTGGTGATTGTCGATAATGGTTCGACTGACGACACCTTAGCCATTGCTTCGGGTTTCACGAACGTTACGCTGCACGAGCACCCGTTTATTGGGTTTGGCCCGATGAAGAACATTGCTGTTGATAACGCCTCGAACGACTGGATTTTGTCGGTTGACAGCGACGAAATTGTGACGCCAGAGCTGGCTCGTGAAATTCTGAGCCTCAAGCTTGATTGCAACGTCGTGTATATGATGGAGCGCGATAACTATTATCATCGTAGGCTTATTCGTGGCTGTGGCTGGGATAATGATCGGGTTGAACGGCTCTTTAACCGAAAGATCACCCGATACGATGACAAGCTGGTTCACGAAGGACTCATTATGAATGGCAATCTGAAAACCGAACTGTTGTTGGCCAAGCTGAAGCATTATCCCTACAACAATGCGTCGCAGCTTCTTCAGAAAATGCAGCATTATTCCACACTCTGGGCTGAGGAGCATCATGGTCGAAAAAAAGCTTCACCCCTCAAGGCGATGCTATACGGAATGCTTACTTTTTTGAAATCTTACCTGCTCAAAAATGGTTGGCGATACGGTTATGAAGGGTTGCTGATATCCGTTTCAAATGCGAACGGGGTTTTTTACAAATACATCAAGCTTTATGAAGCCGAGAGAGAGCATCGCCTGTAGTCTCGTTATCACGACCTACAATTCGCCTGAAGCGCTCGATCTTGTTATTCGCAGCGCACTTGCACAGTCTGAGCCGCCCTGCGAAATCATTGTTGCTGACGATGGCAGCACGAGTGATACGGTGATGCTTGTTGAAACGTACCGCGCGGCCTCGACGATACCGGTGGTTCATGTGTGGCAGGAAGATCTGGGTTTTAGAGCTGCCACATCACGGAACAGGGCGATTGCGGCGGCAAAGGGCAATTATGTGGTGATTGTTGATGGGGACATGCTGTTGCACCGTGATTTCATCAAGGATCATAAACGGATGTCGCTTAAAGGGAGTTTTATTCAGGGATCAAGAATGCTGTTGTCACAAGAATACACCGCAAGTCGTATTGCTACGAAAAATATTTCGGTTTCGCTGTTTGAAAAAGGGCTTGAAAATCGTAAAAATGCCTTGCGCTTTCCAAGCCTGTCGCAGTTGTTAGCGTTGAAAAGCAGGTCACTTGCGGGCATAAGAAGTTGTAACATGTCGTTTTTCAGGAATGACTGTATCCGTGTTAACGGCTTCAATGAGGATTTTGTCGGGTGGGGTCGGGAAGATAGTGAATTTGCTGTTCGGCTTGTCAATAGCGGGATTTTACGGCGTAATGTCAGGTTCAGCGCTCTTGCATGTCATCTCGGGCATCGAGAGAATCAGAGGCAGTCGCTTGCCGACAATGACCGGATACTCGAACAGGCTATTGCCGGCAAGCTTACCACATGCCGGAATGGCATCGACAAGTATCTTTTAAACAAATAATTATGAAGATCAGCGCCTTTACCTTTATCAAAAATGGAATAATACTTGGTTTTCCATTTCGGGAATCGATTCGTTCCGTGCTGCCGATTGTTGATGAATTCGTTGTCAACGTCGGCGACAGTGATGATGATACTCTCGAAAAAATCAGGGAGATCGGCGATCCAAAGGTACGGATAATACAGTCGCACTGGAACGACAAGATGCGGGTTGGCGGCTATGTGTACGGTCAGCAGAAAATGATTGCACAATTCAACTGTACCGGCGATTGGGCGTTCTATCTGGAAGGAGACGAAATTGTGCATGAGAAGGATCTACAAAATATTGTCGATGCCTGCCGGAAACACCTGCCGGATGAGCGCGTTGAAGCGCTGACGTTCGACTACTATCATTTCTATGGTAATGCAAACAGTTATCTCGATTCTCCTGCATGGTACCGCCGGGAGGCGAGGATTATCCGAAATTCGATACGCTCCTATGCGCCCGATGGCTTGTATTGGCACGTGCTTACCAGCAAAAGCAAGATTGCCCGCTATCCGAATGCCGCCCATACCGGCGCATCAATCTACCACTATGGGTGGGTTCGGAGCGAGGAGGAGATGAACCGAAAATCGGAGCATGTGCAGAAGTATTGGAACAAGAATCATAAACGGATTGACTACGGAGAGATCGACCAGCAGATTATTCGTCTGTTTACCGGGTCTCATCCCTCAATTATACGCGAATGGCTTCCGACAGAACCGGGAGTTTTTCAGGCAAATTCCAATTATATGCTCACTCGTCGGGAGAAAAAGCATCGGTTCATGTTACGCCTCGAACGCTGGTTTGGGCTGGAACTGAGTAAAAAACATTTTCTCACCATAAAACCGTGATTATCTGATTATGAACTCTTCCATTGTTTTATTGCCGAACTGGATTGGAGATATGCTTCTTGCCCTTTCTGTTGTCATGCGCTTACCTGAAAGCCGTCGATCACATACCACGCTTCTGGTTCCTGGGCAGATGAGCGGTTTGGTCAGGATGTTGTGTGATTTACCGGTCATCGAGTATGGCCGCACTGATGCGGACAATCGAAAACGTACTCTGGAAGCCGTGCGTATGGGGGGGTTCCAGACCTTGTACCTGCTGCCTTTTTCGTTCTCTTCGGCATGGTTTGCGATGAAAACCGGTGTGCCTGTCAGAAGGGGATTATCTCGGGAAATGAGGCGCTTTCTCTTGACCGATCCATTGCCAAGAGATGTTATTAACATTAATAATAACAAGTTGCACCATATCACCAATGAATATGCTGAAATTCTCGATACACCATTTCTTCCTCCAGAAGAGTGGAATGGTGTAACTGTTCTGCATGACAGGAATTATTCAGGCTCGATTGTGTACTGTCCCGGTGCGGCATACGGGCCAGCTAAGAAATGGCGTCATTTTCCTGAACTGGCATTGTTGCAGGATCGTTATAACATTGTCATACTCGGATCGCGTGGCGATGGGGAGTCGGCGCAGGAGATTGTGCTGATGGCTCCCGAAAGGGTGCTGGATTTGACCGGCAAGACTTCGCTGACAGAGGTTGTTGCTATTATGGCAAGTGCTCGAGCAGTCATCTCGAACGATTCCGGTTTGATGCATCTTGCCGCTTATATTGGAACGCCGGTTATTGGTCTCTTTGGTTCTACCAGTCCGGTATGGACACATCCCATCGGTAAAAAAAGCATTGCGCTCAATGTGCCTGAGCCATGTGCCCCATGTTTCGATAAAACTTGCCGCTACCATCACTACCGCTGTCTTGAAAATATTACGCCGAATAATGTCGCTAAGGTAATGGAAAAGTTGTGCAGCTCGTAACAATTGCAACGTTGTCAGTGTTACAATGGGTGCTGATAATCGGCGGTTCCCTGTTTTGTTAATGCCCCGTTGTTTGCTGCTGGATTGAGAAGCCATCAACCAGCGCCCACCACTCACCAGTTGCTCTCTGATGCAGATCGACGGTATGCATACCTGTCAGGTTCCACCTCTCATTGCCTGGCTGTACAACAGGCTTTTCCGACGCCAGCTCTTCGTAATAACTGTTTTCTGAAAGTTCAGTTATCCTGAATGCCCAGACTTTGGTGCCGTAGTTTGGGATCTCATCTTGTGCATATCGATAGATGGCTCCATTGTAAAGAATTACTCTTCCTCCAGGGCGAGCGAATTGGGGACTGTTGGAGACGACAGGACTTTTCGGGTGTTCTTTCCAGGGCCCGGCCAAGGTTTCAGCAATGAAAAGATGGAGGCTTTTTGACTTGCGCGCATAACTGAACAGGTACCAGTGGTTTTGGTAGTGAATAATTGATGGATCAACCGTTGGAGCAAAGCCTTTTTTGCCTTTGACAAGGGTTGCGGTATGCTGCCACTCATCAGGAAAATGCGTTGCCCGATAGAGTTGAATGCCGCCTGATCCCATACATTCAGGAATCATATAATAGTCGTCTTCTGCTATAAAGACATAGGGATAGGAAAGGTGAAAACGTTCTTTCAGAATGACATTGCGATACTCCCATTGCAACCCGTTATGGCTGAAGGCATAGGCAATTTCACCGATATTTCTTTTGTCGTTTAATACTTCAAAGAAAAGATGGTAGCCCGACTCATTCTGTATCATAAAGGGATCGGCGACAAAACGGGCAGAAATATCGGTGACCTCTTTTGCGGTCAGCACAGGGTTTGTAATGCTTTTGGAGGGCAACAGCTTAAGAGGTGATACTCCTTCGTAGATGCCGATAGCCCATGTTTCCTTGCTTCGCCGCAGAACCTTTTTTTTGCAATGCTTTCTGTAGCGGCCGATGACGAGCGGTACAACAGTAATGATGAGAAGGCTGATCAGCAATGAAGGTATAGTCATGACTCTGTAGATGATTGATACAATGTCTTCGATTTTGCGTTTTTCGTGGTTATGTTGAAATAGCATGTGATGAAAGCTTTTTCAGCATCTCATGTAATGCTTTAGAAACTTCGTCAGGCTCAATATCGATAATGTCAGGTGTTTGCGATATGATAACCTTCTGTATAGTGCTCAGAGGTCCGAACTGGGTACGATCAACGGGATATTCTCTATAGAGGGCTATCAGCGGAGTGTCGGAGCATGCAGCAATATGAACCAGGGATGTGTCGGGTGTGATGAGGAGCTTGAGCTTTTTGACAATTTCGCCTACCTCATAGATGTTTCGGGTTGAGGGGGATTTTATGACGTTGGTATGTGGTTGTTCGAGTTGTCTTTTTTCTTCAAGATCTTGAGGAGTTGAAAAGATTATAAAAAGTTGGTCAGGGAAAGCTCGAATAAGTTCAGACCATTGTTGAAGTGTCCGGTGTCCTCCAATGTGGCCTGCACTAATATTGATGCCGATGTATTTGTCTTGCTGAAGTCTCTCTATGAAAGATGCAGTTTCTGCCGAAACGGGCATGATCGGCAAATATGGTCTACACGGATGCTCAAATGTTTTATTGCCGAAGATGCTCAGAAGTGAAAGGTTTTTTAATGACTCATGGGTATTCGGCTCAAGGAAGATGAGGTGGTCGAACAGACCTTCGTGATAGGGGCTGAAGTGACTTATTTTATGTCGGGCACGAATAAGCATGGACTGCACAAGAAAATGGACAGAGGGGTGATCTTTGGGGTTGAAAAGCAGGTCAAATCTTTTTGAGAGCAGCTCTTTGTAATATCGCCTCATGTTCTTTTTGGCATGATACACTGCTGTAATATTGGTGTCAGCGCTGAAAAAATTGAAGATAATCTGACTGAAAGTGATGATGTAGATTGAAAGCTCCGGGTACTCCCTTCTGAGTGTACCGATTAGCGGGGTGAGCAAAATACAGTCACCATAGCATTCGCGGGCAAGAATGACGATGCTTTCTGGTGCTTTCTGAAGGAGCGGCTTTGTTCTTCTCCGTTTGGCGATGATCTGGAGGGTTTTTGCAAAGCGCTTGCGAAATAACCAGTTATCCTTTTTCATATTCTGGTAATGAGAGTTTCTTATTTTATTACTTCTGCAATCAGCAACTCGTACTGGGTCACGACTTTTTGTAGCGCAAATTTTTCTTCTACAATTTTACGAGCTGCTTTTCCTGCCTGCCTGTAATCAGATTGTAACAATCTTATGACACCATCAGCCAATTCGTTGCTGTTATAAGGCTGTACAATATTGCCTGATGTGTTGTTCACAATCACATCAACTAATCCACAGCCTGATGTTGCGACTACTGGTATGCCTGATGCCATAGATTCGAGCGCGCTCATTGACATACCTTCCGCCGGTGAAGGCATTATTGTAATATCCACTTCTGAGAGTATTTCAGGTATATCTTTTCTGAATCCGGTAAATTGTACTCTGTCCGATATCTTCAGTTTTTTCGTTAACTCTTTTAATTTTTGTTCAATACGTCCTGTTCCTACAATAATGAAATGAATCTTCGTGATTTTTTCAGCTATTTTCGGAATTGCATTGATAAAGCATTCCAGCCCTTTATTTTCGTCAAGTCTGCTGATTACTGCCGCGACATATTGATCCGATTTGAGGCGGCATTTTTCTGCTTTTGTTTGGTTGAAACGGAGAAGGTCTATCCCATCATAAATAACGGTGATTTTATTTTCTGGCAGAGAAAAATCTTCAATAAGTTCTCGTTTGATTTTATCTGAAATCGCAATAATTCTGTTAACTAGTTTATAGTAAAGAATGCGGTTAATCAGCTTTTTTACTCCCTTTTTCCGGTAAGGAACATTTCGAGTCAAAATAACTTTTCTTGCTGTTACTTTGGCGGCCAATGATGAGACCCAATAAAATTTCGGGGAGCAGATTTCTATAATGTCAATGTTGTTCTCCTTGATAAGCCGTATGATTTTTGGCATAACAAAGAGGTTCACATCAGATTTTGGATTAATGGTATATACTCGGATATTTTCTTCTGGAAGCCGGTGCGCGAGACCACTTTCAGGTAAACAACATACGGTTACGCAATGACCACGTTTTTTGAGTTCTTTACTGAATAAAAGTATTCGGTTTGCTCCACCGGACCAGTGTGGTGTGGCATCGAAAATCATGATATTCATCCGTAACTTCTTTAATTATTTGTTTTATCTTGATGCTGAATCATGCTTGGCAATAGTGGTTTTCCCGGTATTAGGAAGAGACAAAGTATCACATTCTTCAGGATTCATTGTAACGCATAATTTTCAATGCAGATTTTTTCCTTTTCCGACCATTTTGCTGCAAAACGCCCCTCTTTTTTTGCCAATACGCTCTTTTTGATCAGCATTATGGTGCTTTACCCGATTGCAGGCGCAATGCTCTTCTCTCTTGTTGACGGAGGCCATCAGGCGAGTTCGGCACTGTTGCACCCCGTCAGGGGTATGCTTCCTCTGCTTCGCATGATTCAGTCTGTCGGGCAAATTCTTGTGCTTGCTCTGCCAGTTCTGTTGCTTTCGGCTTGGCATACGGGCAAGAAAAATCCTTTTTCCCTGGAGAGCCTCGCTTTTTTAGGAATACGCAGGGGTGTGGATTTTGGTGCAGCCGCTTTTGCCGTCAGTGGAATTTTTCTGCTTCAACCGCTGTTGTATACCGTGACTGCTCTTCAGGATATCTATCTGTGGCCTTCTCTTGGCACAGCAGGAGCAGAAGTGGTTCGTCAGCGTGATGTGATGGACTCATTTATCAAAGAGCTTGCGCTGGTGCGTACCGTTCCAGAGTTTTTGTCGGTTGCATTTGTTCTTGCCTTTACTCCTGCTGTTTGTGAGGAGCTTTTTTTCAGAGGTTATATCCAGCAGAATTATACTCGTTCCATGTCGGCAGGCAGAGCCATTCTTTTGACCGGTTGTGTATTTGCTTTTTTCCATCTGAGTGCGGCAAATCTTTTCCCCCTTGCTTTACTTGGGTGTTATATTGGCTATATTTACAGCAGAACAGGTAATATTGCGCTCCCTTTTTTTGTTCATCTTGCGAACAATCTTGCAGCGCTGATGTTACTTCTATTTTCAGGGAGAGGAGATTTGATGTTGGGATCTCATCCTGAGTATTTGGTCAATACTCCGTTGTGGTGGTTTGTTGTTGCTGGTAGTTCACTCCTGTTTATTAAAGTTCTTTTGCAGTTTTCGGCGCTTATCTTTAATGAGGGCCGAAAGCCAGATGAGCAGAAGCGCTGACGATAAAGACTGATGAGTTGTTTAAAATATGATGTATGGGTAAACTCTTGAGTGTTAATTTATTACAGAGGGTCATTGTGGCGCTTGTCGGAATCCCCTTTCTGCTGTGGCTGATCAAGGTAGGCGGGTTATGGTTTTTCTGCTTTTTTTGTCTGCTGGCGCTTCTTGCTGTTTTTGAGTTCCATCGTCTCGCACTGCATAAGGCTCATCCTCCAGCGCTCTGGATTGTGTTGCTGATAACGCTGCATTTTCAGGTGAACTTCTACTTCCATTTTGCTGAAGTATGGGAGTTGTTACTTGCGGTTGTTCTTGTTCTGCTGGTTATGGAGCTTTTTTTGAAAGAGGGCTCTCCTCTGCTTAATCTTGGTTCCATTTTGCCCGGTTTGCTCTATGTAAATCTTTCTTTCGGCTCTTTGCTGAGGCTTCGTCTCGAAGCCGCTGGCGGGAAAGGAGAGATCATGGTTTTTCTTATGTTTTTTTGTGTCTGGGCAGCTGATATTTTTGCTTATTTCGGAGGAAGCACATTGGGGGGGAAATTTATTCACCGCAAATTATTTGAGCGCTTGAGTCCCCACAAAACATGGGAAGGTTTTGTGGCCGGTTTGGCAGGAAGTATTTTTGCATCAATGATTTACGGATTTTTTATTCCCCAGTTGCCATTGACTGCAGCGTTGCTGTCAGGATTGCTGATCGGTCTGGCAAGTCCGGCTGGTGACCTTATTGAATCAATGTTAAAGAGAGATGCGGGAGTAAAGGACTCTTCAGGTTTGATTCCTGGGCATGGAGGAGTTCTTGATCGATTTGATACAATTATGTTTGTTTCGCCATTTATTTACTTTATTACATTTCATCTCTGAATTGATAGTAAGACGGAGCAGGTTTGGGGTAGCGAAGCTAAATGTTTTTATATATTCCCTGATTAAAATTCAATATGCAGAGAACTTTCTTCCACAGGCAGGAGATATTAACCGCCAGAGGTTGTCATAATGAAAATTGAAGGTCTTCTTTCCGAAAAATATATTGTTTTGAATCTTGACCTCTCCGTGAAAAGCCAGGTCATCGAAAAAATGATTTCCATTGTGGGCGATCATCCCGGAGTGACGGATATCAGCAAGCTTCGGGATGATGTTCTTCGGCGAGAACAGGACATGTCGACGGGTATAGGCAAAACATTAGCCCTTCCACATGCTAAAAGTGCTGGCGTTAGCCACCCGGTTATGGCTTTTGCGACGCTGAAGAACGAACTTGATTTCGATTCAATTGATAATGAACCTGTAAAAATTGTGTTTCTTCTTGCAACTCCAGAGGAGATGCTTGCAGAGCATTTGAAGCTCCTTGGTCGAATTACAAGGCTGGCAGGCAGGGAAGATGTTCGCCAGAGACTTGTTCTCGCTCAATTACCTGAAGAAATTATCAAGCTTTTCAGGGAAGAGGAAAAGGATTTTCCGGAGATATAGTATGTCGCAGTACCAGGCAGTCAAAGGCACGAGGGATATTTTTCCTGAAGAGGCCACTCAGTGGAAATATGTTGAGGGGATTGTCCATACTCTTGCGTCGCTGTATGGATTCAGTGAAATACGGACTCCGTTCTTCGAGTACACAGAGCTTTTCCAGAGAGGCATTGGTTCTACCACAGATATTGTTGGAAAAGAGATGTTTTCCTTTCAACCCGACCCGAAAGGCCGCTCGTTGACGTTGCGTCCCGAGATGACTGCAGGGGTCATGAGAGCCGCACTTCAGAAAAACCTGTTTTCTTCGGCTCCTGTCCACAAACTCTTCTATATCGGTGAACTGTTTCGAAAGGAGAGACCGCAGGCAGGACGTCAGCGTCAGTTCTCACAGTTTGGAGCCGAACTGCTTGGAGCCTCTTCGCCTGCGTCGGTAGCCGAAGTTATCACTCTGATGATGCATGTTTTTGAATCCTTGGGCTTGAAGGGTCTGAAACTCAGGATCAATACCCTTGGTGACACTGCAGACCGGACTCGATACCGAGAGGCTTTACAGGCCTATTTTGCTCCCTTTCACGAAATCCTTGACGAGGCATCGAAAGAGCGGCTCGAAAAAAATCCACTCAGAATTCTTGATTCAAAAAATCCTGCAGTGCAAGAGCTTGTTGATGGAGCTCCGAGATTGTACGATTATCTCAATGATTCTTCTCTTCAGGATTTTGAAAAAGTACTTTTCTACCTCTCTGAACGGGCTATTGCTTATGACATCGATCATCGTCTTGTTCGGGGGCTTGATTACTATTGTCATACTGCCTTTGAGGTGACAAGTTCAGAGCTTGGAGCGCAGGATGCCATAGGTGGAGGAGGGCGTTATGATGGTCTTGCCCGTGAAATTGGCAGTTCCGCAGATGTTCCTGCATCCGGCTTTGCTGTTGGAATGGAGAGGCTGTTGATAACGATGGAAAAGCAGGGTCTTTTTGCTGCACTAAACCCTTCTGGACCGCTTGTTTATGTTGTTGTGCAGCAGCAGGATCTGACTGATCACGCTCAGCAGATTGCCTGGCGATTGCGTAAGGCGGGTATAAGGACAGAAATAGATTTGGCCGCAAGGAGTATGAAAGCGCAGATGAGGGAAGCAAACAGGATAAGAGCCTCTTATGCGTTGTTTATTGGCTTAGTTGAATATACAACAGGGAACTATACCCTGAAAAATTTGGTAACTTCGGAACAGACAACACTCCCCTTGGAGGCTGTGCTTCAGATTCTGCATCAACCTGCTGCTAAGGAACTGCTTGACTAATGACGATAAAAAAACATAAAGTAACTCTCTACGGAAAAAAAGAGTGCTGCCTTTGTGATGAGGCTATGGAAATTCTGCAAAAAGTTGCTCTATCGGTACCTTTCGATTTTGAAAAAGTAGATATTTCCGATAATCAGGAACTCCTTGCCGAGTTTGGCCTTAAAATTCCAGTCATTTTTGTTGACGGTGTTCAGGCATTCAAATACCGGGTGAATGAGGCTCGGCTCAGGGCATTGCTGCATGCTGGATAAGCCAAAGCAACATGGCAGAGATAGAGACGCAAGAATATGACCCCCGAAATGATCAACGATAACGTTTTGTTGCGATGCTGAAGTTTATTCTTCTTGTTATTGTCTTTTCTCTGGTGATGCGTTTGGTGATGCGATTACTGTTGCGTCTGTTGCGTGGAGAAGTTTTTTCGTTCTACAAAAACTTTGATCGTACCGGCAATTCACCAGCCTCATTTTCTTCAGGGGAGCAGCTCGAAGAGGCTGATTTTGAAGTTATCGAAAGTCATCTCAATGATAAAGAGAGGGATGATACATAAGGTATTTTGCTGTTGACAGATTTATTCGTATAATGGCGTGCTTGATTTGAAACGGGGTGTGGAATTATCTTTATCTTGAGTGGGGGTTCCCCACTTTTTTGTTTTCTATAAAAGTTCGTATGAGGTGTTCATGCAAGAGCGCATCAGTAATTGTGTTCTCCAGGTTATAGCAGAGTCCGAGGGTACTCGGGGTGAAGGGGTTTATCTTATTGAGCTTAAGGTAAAAGGCAAAGCAAGTGGCAGGAAAATAGAGATACTGATGGATGCCGATATTGGTATCCGCATTCATCAATGCGCTTATTTCAGCAGACGGATCAGAGAAAAGCTTGAAAGTGATGATGAACTTTTGGAGTTGATTGGCGAAAATTTTGACTTGATGGTATCCTCTCCTGGTCTTGGTGAACCCATTATTATCTCCCGGCAGTACATAAGGCACCTTGGAAAGCTTTTGCAGATCAACTATATCGATTCTCTTGGTGAGCCAGCAGAGCTGCGAGGTCACCTTCTGGAGGTATATCTTTCTGAGGAGAGCGAGGCTCGGATTGTCATTATTCCGGAAAGAGACAAAAGAAAAGGGCAGCAGCTAAAAATAGAAGGGATCACACTTTACCTCAATCAGGTAATCCGTGCGGTTCCTGAGGCGGAGTTATAGCAGGTTTATACGGGGTAGTGGAAATTTTCTTTTACAAAATGTACAATCTAAGAAAGAGATGGTCAAAAAGAAGATAAAAGATGAGGGACAGGACAGGAGGTTGCAGATTGCCAGTGCATTTGGAGAAATTGAGCAGTCCAAAATCTTTCTGGATAAACGCACTGAAAGTGCGGCTGTTAAAATGGACATTGCCGATCTTCTCAAGGATATTATCCAGAAACAGCTCAGAAAGGATTATGATCCTGAAGTTGAATCCAACATTTTCATCAACCCCGAGCGGGGCGATTTTGAGGTCTATATTCTTAAAAAGATTGTCGATGAAGTAGACATTGAAAGTATTGAGATTTCCCTGAAAGAGGTAAGAAAAATCGACGACTCTCTTGAAATTGGTGATTATTATGAGGAAGGTCCTATAAGGCTTGAAGACTATCTGACTCGCAAATCAATACAGATTATCAAACAGTCTGTACAGAAAAAAGTAAGAGATCTTGAACGACTGGTTGTTTATGAAGAGTGTCTTGAAAAAGTAGGAGAGATAGTTGCCGGGGAAGTTTACCAGATACGTGCGAATGAGGTTATTTTCACTTACAATACGTCAAAAGACCATCGTGTTGAGCTTGTTTTGCCGAAGTCGGAAATGATGAAAAAGGATAATCCCCGTAGAACTCCGAGGATGAAGCTCTATGTCAAGCGTATCGAAAGAGAGAAAGCAAAAGTGAGGCTTGATGACGGCAGTATGGTTGAGCGGGAAAAAGCTGATGGGGGTATGAAGGTCATTGTGTCGAGGGTTGATGACCGGTTTTTATACAAACTTTTTGAGCATGAGGTTCCGGAAATTCTGGATGGTCTTATTGTCATCAAGGCCATTGCCCGAGTGCCTGGTGAACGGGCAAAAGTTGCCGTGGAATCAACCAGCGCAAGGATTGATCCTGTTGGAGCTACTGTCGGATACCGGGGCAAACGTATCCAGAGTATTGTCAAGGAGCTGAACAACGAAAATATTGATGTCATCTATTACGCAGATGAGCCACAGATTTATATTTCAAGGGCGATGCAGCCAGCCAAAATAGATCCTCTGACTGTTCATGCGGATATGAAAACCCGGAAAGCAAGGGTGATGCTCAAGCCTGACCAGATTAAATATGCAATCGGCAAAAATGGCAATAATATCCATTTGGCGGAAAAGCTTACCGGATATGAGATAGATGTGTATCGGGATGTCATCGATAAATCGACAGAAGATCCTACGGATATTGATATTATCGAGTTTCGTGAAGAGTTTGGTGATGATATGATTTACCAGCTTTTGGATGGCGGTCTTGACACGGCCAAAAAAGTACTGAAAGCTGGAGTTGATGAGATTGAGCTCTCTCTTCTGGGATCGTCTAAGACAGAAGAACAGACGGTTTTTGGTAAAAGTTATAAAAGCAGCGTAAAACCACGGGAACGAAAAGTGACCGACGATGAAAAGCGCTATTGGAAGAAGATTGCTGAAAATATCTATAAAACGGTAATGGAGCAGTTCACCGAGGCAGATTTGCAGGGCCTTTTTGATGATGAGACTACAGACATGGAGTCGGATGAATTGACGGCTGATGAATCATGAGCATCGTGCATAGACTGAGCATTGCTAAAGTAGTAAAGAGTTTATAAATCCAGAGGAGGATGTAATGGAGCTTGAGGACATGGAAAAGAAATATCGGATAAGTGATATAGCAAGAGAACTGCAGGTAAGCCCGCAGGAAGTATTACTTTTTGTCAAGCAGGAAGGAGTCCGGGTGGCCTCTACATCCTCTATGGTGAGTGAAGAGATACACAGTTTGATTTTCGGCCATTTCAGTGTTGAAAAGAAAATGGTCGATGAGACGAAAAAAATAAGGGCAGAGAAGGAGAGGCGCTTGTCGAGGCTTGAAGAACAGTCACGGAAAACCTATGAAAAAGAGCAGCATCTTAGCGAAACTCTCAGTCCTCCGCCAATCCCGGTTACTCCGGTAACTATTGCAACTCCGCCAGTCCAGGCAACATTGCTATCTCCGGCAACTTCCCCGGCTCCAGCGCCGGTTGTTCATGAAGATAAAAAAGAGGTTGTTGCTGCCTTAGTCACAGAGGATCTTCCGGAATCGCCGTTACAGCAGGAAATCCCTTCTGAGGAATCTCCAGAGTCATCCGAGTCACCTGAACTATATGAGCCCCCTGAGCTTCTTGCAGAACCAGAAGTGCCTGAGGTCATTGAAATTGACGAATTAGAGCCAATAAAAGAGGAGCCTTTGGTCAATGAACATCTGGTTTCTTTTGATTCTCCCCAGATGATGGGTGGTCTTACGGTGCTTGGAACCCTTGATATGCTGGCAGGCAGGAATAAAAAAAACCGGAAAAAGAATTTCCAGGAGCAGGCTGAAGCTTTGAAAGACGAGTTTGAAACAAAGGTTCCAGAACAACCCCGTGAAGAAGAGAAAGTGGTTGCTGCAAAAAAACCGGTTAAAGCTGCTGTTGAAGCGAAGCCGAAGCCGTTAACCACTGAGAGTTCTTCGATCAAAAAGAAAAAAGGAAAGAAGAAAAAAAAGCCGGAAGTCGATGATAAGGTAATTTCTGCGAATATTCAGAAAACGATCAGCGTTATTGATGATCGCAGCGGGACTGGTTCGCGTCAGAAATTCCGCAAGATGCGCCGAAATGAGCGAGAGCGTGAACATGAGGAAGATGAGGCGTTTCGTGAGTTGCAGCGGATGATTGTAAGGGTTACCGAGTATGCTTCTCCCCATGAGCTGGCGGAGCTTATGGGAATTACGGCAAAGGAAATTATTCAGAAGTGTTTTGCTCTTGGCAAGTTTGTAACGATCAATCAGCGATTAGACAAAGAATCAATTGAGCTGATTGCTCTTGAATTCGGCTTTGAAGCAGAGTTTATTTCTGAAATTGAGGCTACGGCTGTTATTGTTGAGGAGGATGCAGAAGCTGATTTACAGACACGTCCCCCGGTTGTTACAATCATGGGACATGTTGATCATGGCAAGACCTCTCTGCTCGATCATATTCGAAACAGCAAAGTTGTTGCTGGTGAGTCTGGTGGTATTACTCAGCATATTGGAGCTTACGAGGTTACTGTGGATGGTAACAGAAAAATCACTTTTCTTGATACACCTGGCCATGAAGCATTTACTGCTATGCGGGCAAGGGGTGCACAGGTGACAGATATTGTTATTCTTGTTGTGGCGGCTGATGATAGTGTTATGCCCCAGACTATTGAGGCAATCAATCATGCCAAGGCAGCCGGTGTTCCTATTGTTGTGGCTCTTAATAAAATTGACAAGGTGGAAGCTAATCCTGAGAAGATAAAAACACAGTTGTCCGAAGCGGGAGTTCTTGTTGAAGAGTGGGGTGGTGTCTATCAGTGCCAGGAAATCTCTGCAAAGAAGGGTATTGGCATTGCGGAACTCATGGAAAAAGTGTTGACCGAAGCTGAAATGCGGGAGCTGAAGGGCAATTATTCAAGAGATATACCGGCAAGCGGTATTATTGTTGAATCAGAGCTTGATAAAGGCAAGGGTGTTATTTCCACAGTTCTTGTGCAGCGAGGCATTCTTAAAGTGGGCGATCCTTTTGTTGCAGGCAATACCATGGGTAAGGTTCGTGCCCTTATGGATGAAAGAGGGAAGAGAATTCTTGTTGCCAATCCTTCGCAGCCGGTCAGAGTGCTTGGGTTTGAGGATCTTCCGCAATCAGGAGATGCTCTGACGGTTATGGTGACAGACAGGGAGGCGCGCGACTTGGCGCAGAAACGTCAGGTTATTCGACGGGAGCATGATTTCCGCCGCAGCACCCGTGTCAAGCTTGACAGTATTGCCCGTCAGATCAAGGAAGGGCTGATGAAAGAGCTGAGCGTGATTATCAAGGCGGATACCGATGGCTCTATTCAGGCGCTGGCGGATGGATTGATGAAAATTCAGAATGATGAGGTCAAGGTACAGATCATTCACCAGGGTGTCGGCCAGATTACTGAAACTGACGTTTTGCTTGCTGCGGCTTCCGATGCCATTATTATCGGCTTCAGGGTGCGTCCGAATGTCAATGCAAAAAAACTTGCAGAAAAGGAAGATCTTGACGTACGCTTTTACAGCGTCATTTACCATGTTCTTGAAGATGTCGAGAAGGCGCTCGAAGGAATGCTCTCTCCTGAACTTCATGAAGAGAGTCTTGGTTCTCTTGAGATTCGCCAGATCTTTAAAGTGCCGAAAATTGGCAATGTCGGCGGATGTTATGTGCTGGAGGGCAAGCTTTTCCGGGATTCCAAGGTTCGTCTCCTTCGTGACGGTGTTCAGATCTATGAAGGTCAGCTTGCAGCGCTCAGGCGCTTCAAGGACGATGTCAAGGAGGTTGATGCTGGCTATGAGTGTGGTATGAGCCTGAAGAACTATGACGATATCAAGGTTGGCGACATTATCGAGGCTTATAAAATCGTCGAGAAAAAACGAAAACTTTGAACAGCTTATTGTTGACACATGTCGATACGTACTGAGAGAGTTGCATCATTGCTGCAGCAGGAACTTGGCGCAATTCTTCAAAAGGAGCTTTCCCGTAGCGGTCCGATTTTAACCGTTGTCGATGTCAAGGTCACAGTAGACCTCAGCATCGCAAGGATTTATGTTTCTATTATTGGTACGCTTAAAGAGCAGGCCGCAGCAATGGCCGCATTGCAGGATAAAACGAAGAGTATCAGAAAAATTCTTTCATCGAGAATTCGTCACCAGTTCAGGCGTATTCCTGAACTCGAATTTCATGAGGATCACCTCTATGAGCGTGCAAACAGGATTGAGCAGCTTTTGAATGATGTGAGAAAAGGTTCGATTGAAAACGATTAACAGAGAGCTTTTTTTAAACAGTTTGCATGGATGAACAGCGTAACAGAGAACCGCTTCTTGATGAAGACGATTTTCTCCTGATTGATAAGCCACTCGACTGGACGTCGTTCGATGTTGTGGCAAAAATCAGGAATACCTATAAGCAGATTGGTATGAAGCGCAAGGTAGGCCATTGCGGAACGCTTGATCCGAAAGCAACCGGTCTGCTTATTTTGGCTACTGGTCGGAAAACCAAAGAAATTGCCGGTCTTGAAGTGCTGGACAAGGTCTATGATGGAGCTATAAAGCTCGGTGTTATGACTGAAAGCCATGATAGTGAAACTTCAGAATACGGTCACTGCAGTACGGCTCATCTGACGGAGAATGCGATGAGTTCAGTTGCTGCCGGATTTATCGGTATGCGCAAGCAGCAGCCCCCGATGCATTCTGCTGCATGGCATAATGGAAAACGGCTCTACGAACATGCTCGCAAGGGAGTGGTGATCGAGGAACGAAAAGCAAAAGAGATCGTTATTCATCGTTTTGAGATTACTCATATTGAACTTCCGATGGTTTATTTTATTCTGCATGTTTCCAAGGGGGCTTATATCAGGGTTATAGCGCATGAGTTCGGAGCAGCTCTTGGTGTCGGAGGCTATCTGGCATCTCTCAGGAGGGTTTCCATAGGCACATGGCAACTCAGTTCATCAAGGACAGTATCCGATACCATTGACGTCATTTTGCAGCAGGCATCAAGCACATCTCCGGGTGATGGAAGATAAAAGGAAAAGTATGCGAATTGTTGAATATGATAATAACCATGTCAACAGCTACGGTTCTCCCTCTCCTGTTGAGTTTTTGCCGATAGCATCTGTAGTGACGGTAGGTTCTTATGACGGTGTCCATAAAGGGCACAGGATGATTATAGCCAGGATGGTTGCTGTTGCTGAAAGCCGTCGTTTGAGAAGCATTGTTGTTACTTTTGAGCCGCATCCAAGAAGGGTGCTCAAAGAAGCGTTTTTCGCTCCACTTGGATTGTTGACCACACTGGATGAAAAAATTGATCTTCTTGCCGGGGAAGGCGTTGATCTTCTTTTTGTGGTGCGTTTTACTGCTGATTTTGCTTCACGAAGTTCTGACGATTTCATCAGAAATGTTCTTGTCGGACTGCTTGGAGCACAAAGCGTCATTGTTGGGTATGACCATGCGTTTGGTCGCGACAGGAGCGGAGGCTGCCACACGCTTGAAACTCTGGGACGTGAGCTTGATTTTGATGTAGAGGTTGTCGACGAAGTGCTGATTGGTAATGAACATTTTTCAAGTACAAGGATAAGAACTCTCCTTGAACAGGGCAAGATTGAAGAGGCAAATGAATTTCTCGGTTCACCGTATTTGATTACCGGCACCGTTGTTCATGGTGACAAGCGCGGACAGGAAATTGGATTTCCAACAGTGAACCTGAGGTTGTCCGATCCAAATAAACTGCTGCCTCGTGCAGGGGTGTATCTGGCTCAAACGATTGTGAATGGAGAGCATTTTCACGCTATGATGAATATTGGTGTTCGACCGACGGTCTCTGCTGAAGGGATTAAAACGGTTGAGGCTCACCTGATAGGATATAGTGGTACTCTTTATGGGTCTCTTATCAGGTTTAGTCTGCTCAAATTTATCAGGGAGGAAAAGAAGTTTTTGACTCTTGAAGAATTGAAAATCCAGCTTGAAAAAGACAAAAAAACGGTAGAGATGTATTGCTAATAATATTATATTCAAGGTCAACCGATTTAACATAACAAACGAAGAGATATGAGCCTGACAAAAGAATTTAAAGCGGAAGTTATCAAGCAGTTTGGCGCTTCAGAAAAGAATACGGGAAAGTCTGAGGTGCAGGTGGCATTGTACACCCGCAGAATCAGTGATCTTACCGGCCATTTACAGTTGCACCAGAAGGATAAGCATTCCCGTCGTGGATTGCTTATGCTGGTTGCAAAACGTAAAAAAATGTTGAATTACATTAAAAACGTTGATATTGATCGTTATCGTAAGGTGATTGGTGAGCTTGATCTTCGTAAATAAGAAAAGTCAATCCAGGTTTATATTTCCTGATTTCTGCAGGGTTACGCACGGCAGGTTATCTTTTTAACAAAGAACGCACCAGGGAAAACTATGTTGGAAAGTATGACCGGATATGGCAGCGCAGAGTCAGTCGGAAGTGGTGTGAGGACTTTGGTAGAGTTGCGGTCAGTGAACAACCGATTCGCAGAAATCAGTGTAAAACTTCCACGTCAGTTACTCTCTTTTGAGCTTGAAGTCAGGGAGTTGATTCGCGCACATTTTCAGAGGGGGAAAATCTCTGCTTTTATTCAGATTCAGAGTGACGAAGAGCAGGCTGTCTCAGTAACCGTCAATGCTGTCAAAGTTAAAGCCTATAAAGAGCTGCTCGATACACTCAAGAGGGAATCTTCTCTTGATGCACCCATTCTTCTTGAGCATATCCTCAGATTTCCTGACATATTCGATAACGGAACGGCTTCACTTGACAATGTCGATCAACTTTGGCCATTGGTCAAAACTCTTTTGCAGGAGGCGATTGTTCGTCTTAAGGCAATGCGGCGCAGGGAAGGAGAGGAACTCTCAGTGGACTTTAGTAAAAGAGTTACAGAAATAGAGGATACTCTTGCAGTCATCACAATTCTTGCATCTGATAATCTTGAAACGGTCAGAAAAAGACTTGCAGCTAAAGTGGAGGCTATTGCAGGCAAGGATTTGAGCTACAGCCGGGATCGTCTTGAAATGGAGCTGATTCTTGCTGCCGATAAACTTGATATTACAGAGGAGTTGACCCGGTTTGCCAGTCATAACAAGTTTTTTCTTGAAGAGTTAAGCAACGATGAAAGCGGTACTGGCAGAAAACTGAATTTTCTGCTTCAGGAACAGTTGCGCGAAGCAAACACGATTGCTTCAAAATCCCAGAATGCAGAAATTTCCCAGAAGATTGTTCAGATCAAGGAAGATCTTGAGAAAATAAGGGAGCAACTGCAAAATATAGAGTAATTCTATGGTTGAAGAGAGTCGGCGGCAGGGAAAACTGGTTGTTTTTTCAGCTCCATCAGGCACAGGAAAGTCTACCATAGCTAAAATGGTGCTCGAACGTCTGCAAAATATCAGATTTTCAGTATCAGCTACTACCCGGTCGAAAAGGGCTGGTGAGCAAGAGGGTATCAACTATTATTTTCTTGATAGAGAGGATTTTGAAACAAAAATCCACACAGGCGGCTTTATCGAACATGAGTATTTTTTTGGAAACTATTACGGTACGCTGCTTGATAAAACATATAATGTTATTGACTCAGGTACCAATATTTTGCTCGATCTTGATGTGAAAGGAGCTCTGAATGTAAAAAAGCTTTTTCCTCAAACTTCGTTATTGCTGTTTATAAAACCGCCGAGCATGGAGGTTTTAAAAGAGAGACTTAAAGGCCGGGAGAGTGAAGACGAAAATGGTCTGAACGAGCGCCTTGAGCGGGCCAGGTTGGAGCTGGAATATGCAGATCAGTTTGATGAGGTGGTAGTCAACGATAAACTTGACGAGGCGGTTGCTTCGGTTACTGCGATAATCAGCAAATTTCTTTCAAAAACGTAAAAAATAAGTGCAATGTCGGTTAAACCTGTTGACCTGAATAAATTAAGAAGTGCGCATTCGAATTTGTATGAAACGGTGGTTGCCATTTCAAAAAAGGCAAAAAGATTACATGATGAAGAGCGGGCAGAACTTGAAGACAAGCTTCTTCCTTACAAGGAGATGATCCGCAATCCCAGCAGCGAATCTGAATCGGACAAAGTCTTTCCGGAACAGATTGCGATCAGTCTTGAATTTGAAGTTCGTGAAAAGTCTTCGCATAAGGCAGTTGCTGAGTATTTTGAGCATAAATACGATTATACTCTGGAGAAGCCAGTAGAAAAAAAGGTTGTTCAAACAGAAGAAGATGATGAAACTGACGGGGATTAACCAGATCACCCTTCGCGTTAATGACCTGCGTATAGCCGAAGAATTTTATAGTGATATTCTTGGCATCAAAATTGACCACCGGGTTGGCGCAAATATTTCCTTTCTCCGTCTTAATTCGGATATGCTGGTTCTTGTGAAAGCTGAAACACGAGGCTCTCCTGAAGCAAGGGATATCAGGGTTGATCATTTTGGGTTCAGGCTCGCTTCAGATGCTGAAGTTGACGCTGCCGCACGATACCTTGATAATAAGGGAGTCCATATTGTTACCCGACCAGCTCATCGTCGGGAAGGCAGGGCTTTTTTTGTCATGGATCCTGACGGCAATCTTGTGGAGTTTTATTCCATGCATGAAACGGGTCTGCAGCAAGACACTTCAGATATAGATACATCAACTCCCGGTTCTTTCGATATCGGCCACCGAAACAAAACAGCAGAAAATACAGAAACAAAAAGACCGCGCCGTTCCAGAAAATAGCTCTGAATCCTTCAGTCGGGATACTTTCGGTTTGTTATAAGCAGCCGTTCAGCTTCCACAAGTTGTTCCGGGGTGTTAATGCCGAGAATCTCGTCTGGATTGTCGGTCTTGAAGGCGCAAACCTTTTTCCCGCGCTGAAAGCAGATACCGAAAACGTCAGTCAGATAGTACTCTTGTTGAGCGTTGTTGGTGTTGATCTGTCCAAGAGCCTCGAAAAGCATGCGCGTGTCGAACACGTAAACACCGGAATTGATCTCTCTGACGGCAAGTTCCTTTTCGGAAGCATCTTTCTGCTCCACAATTTTCAGGACGCTGTCACTGTTGAACTCTCGAATAACTCTTCCGTATCCAGTTGGATCATTAAGCGCCGCAGTCAGGACTGTTGCGCCCGCATGTCTGGAACGGTGAAATGCAATCAGCTCCCGAAGTGTCTCAGCATTGACCAATGGAGCGTCTCCAGACAGAATAAGCACTTCTCCGTTAAAATCATTGAGAAATGCTTTAGTCTGCATGACGGCATGGCCGGTTCCAAGCTGTGGCTCCTGAAGTGCGGCAATTATCTTGTATCGGGCAGTGGCCTCTTTAACAAGTTCAGCCTGATGTCCAACAATTACGACTATTTTTTCTGGATCAAGAGAGAGGGCTGCATCGAGAACATATTCGACAAGAGGACGTCCGTTGACCCGATGAAGTACCTTTGGGAGGTCTGACTTCATTCGAGTGCCTTTTCCTGCGGCCATTATAATTACTGCAAGTGCCATTGATTTTCTTGATATTCTGTGAGGGGCATCAGAAATTATGATAATGGTTCATCTGCCTCGCCTACATGGTGTCTGCTTTTTGGATTGTTTTCTCTGTCGACAATAAGAACCATCGGTTTAAAATTTCGCGCTTCAGCCACATCCATAACAGCAAAAGTCATGATAATGATCTCATCGCCAACCAGAGCGCATCGTGCAGCTGCTCCGTTGAGCTGAATTTCACGGGAGCCATGGGCTCCTTTGATAATGTACGTTTCAAATCGTTCGCCGTTATTATTGTTGACCACAAGTACTTTTTCGTTAGGAATCATATCGACCATGTCAAGAAGCTCACTGTCAATAGTGATGCTTCCTTCATATTCGAGATCACCGCTTGTCACTATAGCGTTATGGATTTTTGATTTTAAAACGTGTAATTTCATGAACAAAAATACTTCTATTGTTTTATAAATGCCTCTCCACTTCCCCGGAAAATCCGGTACTTTTTCAAGGCCTGATCGCTCTCAAAACCTTCTCCCCGAATTGTTTCATCAAGCTTGGAAATAGTAACAAACCTGTCTGAACGAATCATTTTGTCGTTGGCGGTTCGTTTGACATACTCTGTTTTTATAACAGTAGTGTTTCCAGAAACTCCTGAGGTAATGACAACATTGCCCAGAGCTTCAATATCCTGATTGTCATGGATAACTGCCTTTTGTGCCGTTATGGTTGTTGTAGCATGGCCGTTAGCCTCAAAAAGGGTAACCCTGACTCCTTCATCAAGATGATGTTCGCTTTTGCCATTTACTCTGTATTCCGCTCCGTGTCCAGCGTCAATGGCTCCACGTTTTATACCTGATTCTGTAAGGGCAATCCTGATTGTCCAGCCTTCCTGTACGGGGTGATTAAGACCAATAAAGGCTGTATCAGGAGAGCGGCGCTGCTTGACAGGATCGCCGCACCCTGACAAAATCAGAATAACGTGCAGAAAAAGAACAATAACTTTTTTCAAATCAGAAAATACTTACTTGATATTCAACTGGTTCATCACCTTGAATGTGAGATCATTTTCAGGAGTTACATAGACGGCAATACTTTTTTCCAGAACGAGACTAAAACCTTCCTTTTGAGCAATAGATTCGACGGCAGCCAATACCTTCTGTCTGATCGGAATAAGCAGTTCCTGTTGTTGCTTTTCAACAACACCACCACGCCCGAACTGCTCCTGTTGATATTTTTCAACAGCTTGGCCTTTAAGATTAAGTTCCTTTTCTTTTTGCTCCCTGGCTGTTTTTGTCATAGATCCAGCTTTTTTTCGGTAATCTGCGACTAATTTCTGATAGTCCTTATTCATGCGTTCAAGCTCTTTCTGCAGTGGAGCGACTGTTGCCTGCAGGGTGACTTCAGCCTGTTTTGTTTCGGGCAATTGCTGCAGAATTTTTCCTGAATCGACAACACTGACCTTCCCCGCTTCTTGTGCGGCGAATGATTGGGGCGCAGCCAGTACCAAGCTTAGCGCTACTGCCATAATGATACGGCGAGAAATGTTCAGAAAACCTTTCGAGTGAGTCATCAATTTTATGGTTTAAGTTAGTATTTGTTAATGAGTCTATAGCTTAGGGCATATAATAGGTCACAACCACGTATTTAAAGGTAATAATTCCTTGCTAAAAAACTATACTAAGCTGAAAAACCTGCATGTTTAAAGAGAGTAGGGAGCTCAAAATATTCTTTTCTGGAAAAACTGGCCTGGCTGTTGCACAACGGTGTCTTTCAGTTCAAGTTCAAAAAGATGAACCAGAAGTGAGGATACATCAATGGTTGACGCAGTTGCCAGTGCATCGATATGAATTGGTTCTGAGCCCATGCAGTTTATAATGGCCTTTTCCATTGTGGAAAGATGATTGATCTGTTCTTTATTCTGTATTCTGGATCTTTCGAAACAACTTTTTGCAAATAGTGGTCCGAGCTCGCTGATAATATCTTCAACGCTCATGACTGCTTTGGCCTGCCCCTGCTGGATAAGCTTGTTTGTTCCCCTTGAAGTTCGGGAAAAAATGCTTCCGGGTACAGCAAAAACCTCCCGGTTTTGTTCAAGAGCTGTAGACGCAGTGATAAGTGATCCTCCTTTCAGATCTGATTCTATGACGATGGTTCCAGAAGAGATTCCTGATATGAGGCGATTTCTTTTCGGGAATTTTCCAGGAGAGAGTTCCGAGCCAAACCACTCTTCTGAAATAATTGCTCCCTGTTCAACTATTTTTGGCCATACTTTTCCTTTCGGGTCGGTATAGATAGTGTCGACGCCACTTGCAAGGACGGCGACGGTAGTTCCCCTGTTTTCAAGAGCCGCCACATGTGCCGCCATATCGATTCCATAAGCCAACCCGCTGAAAATGACAATTCCACAGTTGACCAAATCGCGGCATATCAGTGCAGTTGTTTGTTTGCCATACAGTGAGGCATATCTTGTGCCCACAACGGCCAAGCCGGGAGTATGTGCTGAAGGGAGTTTTCCCCGTATAAAAAGACAGGGAGGAGGGTCATAAATTTCCTGAAAAAGGGGAGGGTAATCAGGATCAAGAATGGTTACAATGCTGGCGTTGTAGTGGTGAAGCATGGCAATCTGTTCTTCTGCGCTTTTCTCAGCAGCTTGCCTTGTCGCTGTATGGTGAAGAAAATGATGAATCTGCCGTGCCAGAGATTCACCGATTCCCGGCACATTCATAAGATCATCCACACCTGTATGCAGCACATCCGTCAGCTCTGGCAGATGTTTGGTGATTGCCTTGATTCTTGCGGGGCCGATACCCGGAATAAGAGTCAGGACAAGCAGCAGCATCCTGTTTTCCATTGCTCTGGACAGTGTCATAATGTGCGGACGTCAGAAGTCCCTTTTGATGAGAATGTTTGCAAATCCCTGAAGGTATTCCCGTCCTTCAGCATAAGGCAGGGTCTCTATTGCCGTGAGCGCCTCCTCGGTATTGCGGTTTATCAGTGCTTTTGTTTCTTCAAGGACGCCACACTCCTTGTAGATTGTCTTTACATCAGGAACCCTTTCTGCTCCGATGCCTTTATTGATGATGATGGAGTTCAGAAGATCATGTTCCGTTCCTGTAGTCAGTTCGAGAGATCGAAGCAGCAGCCAGGTCTTTTTGCCGTTGATGACATCGCCTCCAACAATTTTTCCGGATTTGCCATTATCAGCCATGATATCAAGATAATCGTCCTGTATCTGGAAAGCCTGTCCAATTTTTTCACCAAAAAAAACAAGCTTTTGAAGCTGCTCTTCTGTTGCGTTGCCAGCAACACCGCCAGCCTCAAGAGATGCCGAAATAAGACGTCCGGTTTTCTTTGCAATCATATCAAGATAGTCGGTTATTGTAGCCTCCTTTTTCTCTTCAAGTTCCATATCAAGCGCCTGTCCTTCACAAATAGTGATATTTGCATCGTTCAGAATATGGATGAGTTCAGGGTGTCGATTGCTTTTTGCCTTCAAGGCAAGTTCATAAGCATAAGCAATCATCATATCGCCCGACAGAATAGCGGCATTGATATTCCATTGCTTGTGAACGGTAAGCCGTCCGTGGCGGAGTTCAGCTTGGTCCATGATATCGTCGTGGATCAGGGTAAAGTTGTGCAGAATTTCAACCGCCAGAGCGACATTGAGGGCATTTTCTGAAGAGCCGCATACCGCTTCAGAGGCAAGCAGTGTCAGAAAGGGTCGGATCCTTTTTCCCTTACCTTCAAGAATATATCTTGCTGGGGCATAAAGCATGACCGGGCTCTCCCTGTCGAAACATTTTCCGAGCGCATCATTGATCAGCGAATGGTAGAGATCGTACTTTTTTTCTACAAGTATCTGGGTTATGGGCATGGTCGTTATAAAATCGGTCATTGTATGGTGATAAGTTTTTTGTTCCGAAGCTTCTCTATGGTGGCGGCTCCGGTCAGGAACATGACAGCCCTGAGGTCGTTCAGCCAGGTTTCAATGGTCTTTTCAAGAGTACCTTTATGAAGGGCATTAAGAATATATCTTGCTGACGCAGCAAGCTGTGCTCCAAGTGCCAGTGATTTGGCGATATCAGTGCCGCACTGAATTCCTCCGGAAGCAATAACTTCAAGAGCGCTGAATTGGGGAGACTCTTTCTTGAGTTTACTGATATCAAGCAGGCATTGTGCGGTAGGAATTCCCCAGTTGAGCAGCTCTTCGAGAGCGGAAGGGCTGAAACGGTTGTCCTGGCCGAACTGCCGTGTATATCGAATCTCTTCAACTTTCTGCCAACTTATTCCTCCAGCTCCTGCAACATCAATGACTTTTACTCCAGCCTCGATGAGCTGGCGTGCGGCAGATGCGGAGATGCCGCATCCGACCTCTTTGACAATAACCGGGACAGGAATTGTTCTTGTGATTTTTGTGAGCTGTTCAAGAACATGGCGAAAATCAGTATTCCCTTCAGGCTGGAAGAGTTCCTGCGCTGCATTCAGGTGTACGATCAGTCCATCAGCTTCCACTAGCTCAAGCATGATATTGAGATTGTGCTCCGTCACACCCTGTGCTATTTCGGGAGCTCCGATATTTGCAAAGATCTGGACGGAAGGAGCATATTTTCTTGTAACAGAAAAGCTTTGGCGATGCGAAGAGTTTTCAAGTGCCTGTCGCATGCTGCCAACACCCAGTGGAATGTTGAAATGTTCAGCTGCTTCTGCAAGACGCTGGTTCAAAACAGCCGCTTCGCTGTATCCTCCCGTCATGGATGAAATCATGAGCGGAGCGCCAATTTTTTTGCCAAGAAAAGTTGTCGACAGGTCAATATCGGAGAATGATAGTTCTGGCAGGGCATTATGCTCGAACTCGAATCGTTCAAGGCCTGTAGTTTTCCGGTTAAAGCCAATATCGCCATGAAGGCAGATCTCTACATGGCTGTGCTTGCGCTCAATTGTTATATTGTTATTCGTGTTGCTCATGCAGCCGGGAAAGATTCCTTGAAAGATTTGTAATTCTTCATGTTAATAGGCATATAACTTAATAAAAATTATATAATTTTTCACCTCTATCTTGAATGATGTACCATGCTGAAAACACTGTTTGATATAGCAGTGCGTCATCTGTTCGGACGTCGCCGGCAGACAATGACCACAATTTTTGGTGTTGCTATAAGCACGATGGTGCTGATTACAACCAATTCACTGATGCGGGGGTTGCTTGACTCCTTTGTGGAGACTCTTGTGAATGTTGCGCCGCATATAACGGTTAAAGGTGAAAAAACTCACTCGATGCCGCTAAATCTCATTGATAAAGAAAGCTCTTCTGCTGTTGCTTTTATTGATGATAATATCCAGAAGCTGGAGCGAGAAGAGGTGAGAAACTATCGCCAGATTCTTGCTTTATTCAGTTCGAATGAGTATGAAAAAAAGGTTCTGGCAGCCTCGCCTTATGTCGAGTCACAGGTTATGGCTGTAAAAGGAAGTCGCAACCAGCCACTCCTTCTCAAAGGAGTGCTGATCGAGAAGGAGGATGCTATCAGCGGTATCCGGAAAAAACTGATACAGGGCGACATTACCATGTTTGAAAAAACATCTAATGCGCTTCTTGTCGGAAGGACTGTTGCGAGGGATATGAACCTTAAACTGAATGACCAGCTTGTTATCATTCCTGCTTCAGGAAAGAGTCGGCAGTGCAAAGTTGCCGGTATCTTTTTTTCCGGTGTCAATGCGGTTGATAACAGTGTTCTGGTCTCTCTCAAGCTTGGTCAGATTATTGAGGGATTACCTCCCAACAAGGTTACAGGCATTGCGCTTAAAGTCTCTGATCCTTTTACCAATGCTTCACTTGCCAAAGATCTGGAACGTATCACCGGGTATCGGTGCCTGACCTGGCAGGAGGAAAATGCAAGTATTCTGTCATTGTTCGCTCGGATCGGTTATATCGTTTTTTCACTGGTGGCGTTTGTTGGAGTTGTTTCCGGGTTCGGAGTGGCAAATATTCTTGTTACGACGGTTTTTGAAAAAAGCAGGGATATTGCCATTATGAAGTCGCTCGGATTTTCTGCACCACAATTGGTCGGCATGTTTATTTTTGAAGGTTTTATGGTAGGATTGGCTGGAGCACTTGTGGGGGGAGTGCTGGCAGTCGGATCTATCAAGTTGATGGCCAGTATTCCAATTGAAAGTTCCCAGGGGCCACTGACCCAAACCGGGTTCAGCATGTCTTACAATCCGCTTTATTTTTTGCTCATCATTGGTGTAACCGTTCTTATCAGTACACTTGCGGCAATTCTGCCGTCAGCTCGGGCTGCTAAACTTGAACCGGTGAGTGTACTCAGGGACAGCAGTCTGTAGAGTTCATAACTCCCCGGGAAGGGTTTGTTCGGGGTGCTGCAGAAGGTACAGCTTGTAGTAAAGTCCTCTTTTTGCGAGAAGCTCCTGATGATTTCCAGTCTCCCTGATCACTCCTTTATGCAGCACAATAATTCTGTCTGCTTTCTGAACGGTCGAAAGTCTGTGGGCAATGATAATAGAGGTGCGTTCACTCATGAGGCGGGCAGTGGCTGCATCAATAAGTGATTCGGTTTCAGTATCAACCGAGCTGGTGGCCTCATCAAGCACAAGAATTTCTGGATTGTAGAGGAGCGCCCGGACGAAGGCTATCAACTGTTTTTGTCCAGATGAAAGGCCAGTACCATTTTCAAGTACCCTGTATTCGTAACCGCCAGGAAGCTGTTGAATGAACCGGTCAGCACCGACAACCCTTGCGGCCTCCTTTAACGCCTCGTCGGTGACATCAGGATTGCCAAAAGCAAGGTTTTCCCTTATGGTGCCTGAAAAGAGAAAGACATCCTGCATGACAACACCAACAAGTTTTCTTACCGAGAGTTCCGATATTTGCTGCAGTGGAATACCGTCAATGGTCACTGACCCTTTGGCGAAAGGATAGAGTTTTGAGATGATATTTATCAGCGTTGTTTTTCCACTTCCCGTGGCACCGACAATGGCAATTTTTTCTCCATGCCTGAGAGTAAATGAGATATCTTTCAGCACCCAGTTTTCGCTTTCATAAGCAAACCACAGATTCTTGAACTCAATGCTTTCTTTGAACGAATTGAGTTCGTTCAGTCCTGAACGATCTTCAATTCCCTCTTTTTCATCAAGAAGCCGGATAATGCGGTCTGAACTTGCAATAGCCGTCTGAATAACGTTGAACCGGTCAGAGAGATGCTGTAACGGGCGGAAAAAGAGCCAGATATACTGAACAAACGAGACAACAACTCCGATAGTAAGATCCGCCTTGAGCAGTCTGACACCGCTATACCATATCACAAAACCGGCTGCCGCCGAACTCAGTACCTCAATCAGCGGATAGTAGATGGAAAAATAAAAGACGGTACGAATATTGGCATCCCGGTGATCCGCATTGATGGCGGCATATTTTACCGCTTCGCGCTCTTCCCGGTTAAAGAGCTGGACAATAGTCATACCGGTGAGATGCTCCTGAAAAAAGGTGTTGAGTCTTGCTATATGGGTAAGAACATCCTGAAACGCAACCCTTACCCTGTTTTTGAAGGCAATGGTCGCATAGATCATCAAGGGAAGAATGGCGAGAACGATGAGGGTCAGTTGCCAGTCAATCCAGGCCATCAGCACAACAATGAACAAGAGCTGCAAAAGGTCGCCCAAAATAGTGATGATTCCGCTGGACAACATCTCGTTCAGTGACTCGACATCATTCGTTGTCCGGGTAATAAGCCGCCCTATGGGGTTTCGATCATAAAACCTGGCCGGGAGTTTCTGCAGATGGGTAAAAATATCCATCCGAATGTCGAACACTGCTTTTTGGCCGATAATCTGCGTCATCCATGTTGTGATATATTGCTTGATGCCGTCAAGCAGAATGGCGCCAGCAAGGAACAGGCTGATCACGGTCAGCCCTTTGAAATTGCCTCGGGCGATATAATCGTCAATGGCGATTTTGGTCAGATACGGCCTTAAAGGTCCAAGAAAAGAGCCGGCAATGGTGATGGCAACGGCTATTGCAACAAGTTTATTATACGGTTTGATATAGCGGAAAAGTCGGGCGATGATATAGCTGTCAACCGAACTTTTTTTCTCTTTTTGCAGCGTATCATCCTGCTGTGGCCGGAAGCTTTTTTTTTTAGAGTCGTTACTCATGCTTTTCCGTGCCCGAGCCTCTTGTTTCAAGTTCACCCTTCAGTTCACTGGCCAGCGCTTCAGCCTGAGCTTTTGACGGTGCTTCAGCATAGATTCTCACAAGAGGTTCGGTATTTGATGGTCTTAAATGAACCCAACTGTCTGAAAAATCAAGTTTCAGTCCGTCAAGCCTGTTTACTTCGGCGGTATAGTAGTGAAAGGCGATATCGTCAAATACGTTGACAAGCGATTCCAGAGCGGCTTTGTCGAGTACGATTTTCTGCTTCGACATAAAATAATCAGGAAACTGACGCCTGAATTGCGACAGTGTTCCTCGGTGGTTTTCACTGCGCCAGAGGGAGAATGCCTGAACAATCAGCGCTATTCCGACCAATGCATCACGTCCGTAGTGTAACTCAGGCAGAATGACCCCACCATTCCCTTCACCACCAATGACAGCTGCTGTTTCTTTCATCATCGCACTGACGTTGGCTTCGCCCACTTTGGCACTGTAACATGCCACTCCGTATCGGTTGGCAATATCACGGAGAGCCCGGCTGCTTGAAAGATTGTTTGCCAGTGGCCCAAGTTTGTGCTTCAGGTAAAAGTCCGCACAGGCAACGAGGGTATATTCTTCTCCAAAGAGCAAGCCATCTTCACAGAGAAGAGCAAGCCGGTCAACATCTGGATCAACAATCAGCGCAAAGTCGCATCCGCTCTTCTGGAGTGCTGCGATGGTGCCGGATAAATTTTCTTCAATGGGTTCAGGGTTTCGGGGAAAGAGGCCAGTTCCACCACAGGCTACTTGCACAATGCTCTCAATACCAAGCCTTTCACAAAGTCTGGGAACAATCGAAGAACCTGCGCCTTCAACACAGTCAACCAGCACCTTGAAATGTTCTCTGGAGATTAAATCCGGATTGATACAGGGTAATTTAAGGACTTTTTCAATATGATAGTCGTCATACTCGTTCTTATGGCTGATTGCTCCAATCGAATCCCAGCGTGCAGTGATAAATTGCTCTTTTTCTGCAATATCAAGTAGTTCATCTACTTCTTGAGCGCTTAAAAACTCTCCAAGGTGGTTAAGCATTTTCAGAGCATTCCAGGCAACAGGATTATGTGATGCAGTAATAATCAGTCCACCATCAGCCTGTTCAGCCGCAACGGCAATTTCAACGGTTGGAGTTGTAGCGATCCCAAGATCGATAACATCGCACCCGCACAGGAGCAGCGTATTGCTGACCAGATCACTTATAGCCTTTCCGGTTGGCCGGGTATCCCTGCCGATAACAATTCTTGCTTTTTTTTCATGATTTCGCCGAAGAGTCCATGCAGCAAAAGACATTGCAAAAGAAGTGAGATTTTTTGGAGTCAGGCTTTCGCCTACAACTCCTCTTATCCCGGAAACGCTGATCATCAGACTCATAAAAGCGGGGTTATCATGATTAAAATTTTGCCCAATATAAGAAAAAAGAGGGATGAAGAAGTATACTGGGTGCAGGGAGAGTGCTTTCAGGGATAAGAGAAGGGGAGCTGGCTTGAGAGACGATATTCTCCCTTTCGTCATTATTTTTTCTTGTTTGCCGTTTGATTTGTTTCTTCTATATTACATGCCTTTTGTTATTTCAACAATATTACATTCTAAGCGTATATGCCTTTACACAAATCGGCTGAAAAAAGATTGCGGCAGTCAGAAAGAAGAAATGCCAGGAACAGAGCAAGGAAAAAAGAGCTGAAAGTTCTTGTTAAAACCATGCAGAAACTGATTGATACCAGTGCGGACAAGGCTGTTGTCGAGGTTGCCTATCGCTCGGCTATCCAGAAACTTGATCGCCTTGGCGTAAAGAATTACATCCATGCCAATAAAGCGTCTCGCAGAAAATCACAGTTGACACGGCTATTAAACAGTTATGTGAAGGCTGATTAAGGGCAGGTAATCTGCTCGAAAGACCAGAAGTGATTTTCGTTTTCTGACATCCGGGCTGATTGTTTTTTTGTTCGGATTTCCTTACCATCGATTCATGTTTGCATATTTTCGCGGCAAGCTGGTTTCAGTTTTGTCTGAAGAGGCGGTTGTAGAAGTTTCTGGTGTCGCTTTCCGATTCCTTATTTCTGCAACGACAAACCGTCAGTTGCCCGAACCGGGTAGCGAGGTACTTCTTTTTGCGCACCTTTATGTCAGGGAGGACACCCTGCAGCTTTATGGATTTTCCCGGGAAGAGGAGCGTCAGTTGTTTAGGCTGCTTCTCTTGGTTTCGGGTGTTGGTCCAAAGCTTGCACTTGCAATTCTTTCTGGAATGCAGGTTCAGGATATTCATGAAGTTATTCTGGCCAATGCTCCCGAACGGCTTTACGAAATTACCGGTGTTGGCAAGAAAACCGCAGCAAGGATTATCCTCGACTTGAGGGATAAACTTCTGAAACTTTCTCCTGTTCAAGGGATGGTTGGCTCTGTTTCGCTTCCGACAAACCGGTTGCGGGAAGATGCGGTCAACGCTCTTGTAATGCTTGGATTTTCCAGGATTACTGTTCAAAAAGCCGTTGTCAGCATTCTCGAACAAAACACAGGTGTTACTGTCGAAGAGGTCGTCAAAGCAGCACTTGTTTCAATTCATAATAGTTAGGCGCTAACGGTGACTTACCAGGAAGCTCTCGCTTTTCTTTATCCTTTGCACCGGTTTGGTATTAAACCCGGCCTTGATCGCGTGCACACACTGCTCAATTTTCTGGGGTCACCGCATAAGCGACTGGGGCTGGTTGTTCATATTGCAGGCACTAACGGTAAAGGAACTGTTGCCGCAGCCCTTGCCTCGATCTTTCAGGCAGGAGGCAAGAAAACCGCTCTCTACACTTCTCCTCATCTTGTTGATTTCACAGAAAGAATTCGTATTAACGGTACTCAGATTCCATGCGAAAAAGTTGCTCACTACTGTTCAGTTTTGCAACGTTTGGTCATTGATAACCAGTGCACCTTTTTTGAAGCGACAACAGCCATTGCATTTGCCTGGTTTGCCGATGAGGGAGTTGATGTCTCTATCGTAGAAACCGGAATGGGTGGACGTCTTGATGCAACCAATGTTTTGTATTCCGCTTATGCCGTCATACCAAGTATTGGCATGGATCATACTGCATGGTTGGGTGAGACGCTTGCCGAGATTGCGGCTGAAAAAGCTGCTATTATCAAAGAAGGTTGCCGGGTATTCACTGCAGTGATTGAGCCTGAGGCATTGTTGCCAATCAAGAAGATGGCGGAATCATGCGGGACTCCACTTTTTGTTGTCGGAAGAGATTCAGTCAGCAGGGCCTCTTCTGCTGAACCGGGAATCCTTGAGCTTGAACTCAAGACAGCTTGCAGCGACTACCCCTCTTTGAAGGCGCCACTTACCGGATCGTTTCATGCCTCCAATGTCTCTCTTGCGGTCATGGTTGCCGAAGATGCCGGAATTGCGCCAGAGCAAATCTCTTCGGGTCTTGAACGGCTCTTGCAGACTGGTTACAGAGCAAGACTTGAAAGGATTGGTACCTCTCCGACAGTGCTTCTTGATGTATCCCACAATCCAGATGGTATGCGGGCAACGGTCAACGCCCTTTGTTCATTCCGGCAAGCATATCGTAAGGTGTACGTGATGCTTGGTTTGGCTTCAGACAAGGATGCCAGGGCGGTTATTATCGAACTTCTCCGCCTTGACTGCTCGTTTGTGCTGGTCAATATTCCGTCCGAACGCAGTGTTCCGGCTGAAGAACTTTGCTCTTTATGCTACAAAGAGGGGGCCGAGGCAACAGTATGCAGTAACGGGAGAGATGGACTTGTCTATTTGCGTAAAAAAGCCGGTGTCGATGACCTGATTCTTGTGACAGGCTCTTTTTATCTGGCTGGTGACATTATTGCAGCAGGCATGTGATAAAGCGATCACTTGAAATGCGTGTTTTTATGGAATTTTTTTTATATTTGACTCAAGCTACAGAGATTCTTCATGTATAGAAGAATAAATTCCTTTCCATAATTCCTTGTTGTGATTAAACCTTTTTTTAGAATAGAGGTTCTTCCCCTGTCATCTTCTTTTTTCTGCTTTCATGTTATATGAAAAAGCGTTAAAGGTAATCCCCGTTTATAATGCGAGGCATTGACCATGATGTTGGGAGCACGGTCAAGAGGTAACGTGCTATCCGTCGTTTTTCTGTTGCTTTTTTAAAAACAAGCTTTGAATACAAAATACAATGTCGAACAATTCGATTTTTAAAGGTCTGGACATTAATATGCTCCAGAAAAAGAAGGTTGCTGAACTGCATGCTTTAGCCAAAGAGCTGGGTGTGATGGCTGCCGGTTTACGCAAGGAAGAGCTGATTTTCAAGATTATCGAAGCCCAGTCACAGAAGAATACTGATTCTGAAAGTGGGAATGTTATGGTTAACACCGGTGTCCTGCAGGTAATACCGGAAGGTTACGGCTTTTTAAGATCAGCCAATTATAACTACCTCTCATCCCCTGACGATATTTACGTCTCCCCATCGCAGATCAAGCGTTTCAATATGCGCACCGGAGACACGGTATCCGGTCAGGTCAGGGCTCCAAAAGAGGGTGAACGGTTTTTCGCCTTGCTGAAAATCAATACGATTGATGGTAACGATCCGGAAATCACAAGGGAGAGGCCCTACTTTGAAAATCTGACACCTCTTTTTCCCCGGGAACGCTTCAAGCTCGAAACCAAACAGTCAGAAGCCTGCGGTCGTATCATGGATATTTTTACCCCTATCGGTAAAGGACAGAGGGGCTTGATTGTCGCACAGCCGAAAACCGGTAAAACCATGTTGTTGCAGATGATTGCCAATGCTATCATAAAAAATCATCCTGAGGTTTATCTTATTGTTCTTCTTATTGATGAGCGACCTGAAGAGGTGACTGACATGGCCCGGAGTGTGCCAGCAGAAGTCGTCAGCTCCACCTTTGATGAAGATCCGGAACGCCATGTCCTTGTTGCGGACATGGTTCTCGAAAAGGCAAAACGGCTTGTTGAGGTTGGCAGGGACGTGGTGGTTTTGCTTGACTCTATTACCAGGCTTGCCAGGGCTCATAATACCATCATTCCTCATTCCGGAAAAATTCTTTCGGGAGGTATTGATGCCAATGCACTCACCAAACCAAAACGTTTTTTTGGAGCGGCCCGTAATATTGAGGAAGGCGGCAGTCTGACCATTATTGCCACAGCGCTTATTGATACCGGATCGCGGATGGACGACGTTATCTTTGAAGAGTTTAAAGGTACAGGTAATATGGAGCTTCTGCTTGATCGCAGGCTCTCCGAGCGCCGCATATTTCCATCGATCGATATTCTTCGTTCAAGTACTCGTAAAGAAGAGTTGCTTTTTACACAGGATGAGCTTTCCAGAACATGGCTTCTCAGAAAGTATCTCGCTGATAAAAATCCGATTGAGTGCATGGAGTTTATGCGAGAGAAAATGGCTGACACCAAGGACAACAAGGACTTTTTCAAATATATGAATGCCTGATGTGCTGTAGAGGAGTTAAACCCTGTGAGCTATGATGGCACTGGCTTGCAATCATAGCTCATGGCATGCAAAGAGATCCTCACTTTACCTTAAAAAAATTTGTAGTTCAGAAAAAACTTCCTATATTATCTGCCTTTAAAACAAGAGGAAAGACACTTACTATATGCCCTGCGGAAAAAAAAGAAAACGTCATAAAATGGCGGTACACAAGCGTAAAAAAATGCGTCGTAAGAACAGGCACAAGAAGCGCCAGAGATACCAGAATAAGTAAGTTCCGGTACTCATGTACCTTTGTTATAGGTTGAGAATATAGCTCAGTCGGTAGAGCATCTGCCTTTTAAGCAGAGGGTCGAAGGTTCGAGTCCTTCTATTCTCACTGAGTGTGTACATGCATTCAGCAATTTGACAAGCCCGAGTGGTGAAATTGGTAGACACACTATCTTGAGGGGGTAGCGCCGAAAGGTGTAGGAGTTCGAATCTCCTCTCGGGCACTTGTTTTTTTTAAAGCCGCTTTGATGCGGCTTTTTTTATTGCTTGACCCGCAAAAGGAATTTTTGAAGAAGAAATGTTTAACAGTACTTTAGGGTTAGAAAACACTGAATCAAGATAGTTCATCCGTTGCTACAATGTTAATTTTATAGCTTATGCGTAAACTTCAGGTAGATATTCTCGGACTTTCAACCAGCCCTCATACCAACGGAGCTTATGCTCTTATTCTCTATGAGTTGGAGGGGAAACGAAAGCTTCCAATTATTATCGGTGGTTTTGAAGCTCAGGCAATTGCTCTGAAACTTGAAAATATTAAACCGCCCAGACCCTTTACTCACGATCTTTTCAAAAATATTGCTGATGCTTTTCATTTGCATGTTAATGAAATCATTATAGATGAACTGCACAATGAAACTTTTTATGCCAAGGTTATCTGTGAGGTGAACGGTGAAGTGCATGAAATTGATGCACGTCCCAGTGATGCCATTGCCATCGCCGTGCGTTTTAATGCGCCACTGTTTGTTACCGAAGAAATAATGAACGAGGCTGGTATCAAGGAAGAACAGAAAGAGGAGGGCGAGGAAGAGCAAGCAGCTCAGGAAACCCAGGGAGTCAGTGCCAGCCTGCTCACTCCTGATGTCCTGCTTGAAGAACTTCAGTCAGACCTTAATGATGCGATAAGCAATGAAAACTATGAGGAGGCCGCAAGGCTGCGCGATGAAATATCCCGTCTGAAAAGTAGCAGTTAATGAGCAGAGAGGCATCTGATTTCGACACACTCTGCTCTGCTCACTGTTCGTATGTTTAGCCTTATTCAGTCGTTGTGCCGAAGCTGAACAAGAAGCTCCATCCCTGTTTCGTTTTTGCAGGAATGCTTGGAACCGCATCAAACCCATAGCCGTAATCAAGCCCTATCTGCCCGACAATGGGCAGGTAAAGCCTGAGGCCAAGTCCAGCCGATTTTTTCAGGTCTGAAAATTTGACAGCCTGCATATTTTCCCACAGATTGCCAGCCTCGACGAAGGTTAGTCCGTAAATGCTCACGGATTGCGACATGGTAAGAGGGTAGCGCAGTTCCGATGTGAATTTAGAGTAAATCTTTCCGGCATACAAGCTCGTGCTTGTTGTGGAGCTGGCACCGAGCTTTGAGCCCAGGCTCCGATCATCATAACCTCTCAGAGGAATGGTGGGGAGAGAGGACATGCCGCTGCCTCCCATAAAAAAGTATTCTGTGTAGGGTATATAATCGTTTTCGTTAAAGGTCGCAAGATAGCCGTGCTGCGTCGAAACGTTCCAGACGAGGTTCTTGGTCATCGGGACGTACCAGCTTGAGGTTCCGATAAATTTGTAAAAATTAACCGAACCAGGCAGAGGCCCTCCCGCCAATTGTCCCGTGATAGTATTTTTGCTGCCCCTGCGCGGAAAAAGCGGGCTGTCGATACTGTTGCGGGTAATTGTTTGCGTTATTGAAAATTCATTAGCCTGACTGGGAGCATTAGGATCGGTGTAGTCGATAAAACTTAAGAAGCCACCATTGCTGTGCAGGAATTTCAGCTTCCAGTTGATGGAGAAGTAATCGTCTGGCCAGGTCAGGCGCCTTCCAATGGAAAGGGTTGTGCCATACTGGTCAATGATGGTCGGGTTGTAATTGTTGTCATTAGTATAGTCGTATGCGCTATGAGTTTTAAAGGCCGAAAATCCTACTGCAGTTGGCCCACCGAATGCCCAGGGTTCAGTAAAATTAAGGCTGAGGGTCCTGTAGTTGCTGGTGCCGAACTGCCACTGGAACCCGAGTTGCTGTCCATCACCGTGAGGTAAAGGTTTGTAGGCCTCGGGATTGAAAATGTCGTGCAACGAGAAATTATTGAAGGTGACGCCCAGTGCGCCGGTAAATCCGCTGCCACTATAACCTACGGAAGCGTTGAAGGTATCTGTCTGTTTTTCGGCGACATTGTAGGTCAAATCAACCGTATTTGTTTCCTGGTTTGGCTCGATATCAGGAGTAATCTGAGATGGGTCAAAGTAGTTTAACATACTGAGTTCCCTGATGCTGCGCACAACATTTTTTCGGCTGAACATGTCGCCTGGAACCGTGTAAAGCTCACGCCGGATCACATGATCTTTCGTTTTGGTATTGCCTTTGATATTGATGGTGTTGAGCTGAAACGGTTCGCCTTCCCTGAGAGAGATAACCAGATCGACCATATCAGGTTTGACAACCTGTTCCTCAAGATTTGCCTTAAAAGAGAGGTAGCCGCGATCAAGATAGATCGAGCTGATATCGGAGTTGTCCTGCGAGAAATTCAGCCGTTCCTGAATCAGTTTGGCATTGTAAACATCGTCCTTTTTGAGCCCGAATGTTTTATCAAGAATGTCCGTTGAAGCAAATTCCTTGGTATTGCCTGACCATGTTATGTTTCTGATATGGTATTTCTTGCCTTCCTCAAGATAAATGTCGAGAAAGAGACCCTTTTTGTCCTTGGTATAACTGATCGAATCGCGTAAAACACGAGCATCACGAAAGCCGTTATTGCGGTAAAACTCGATCAGCAGATTTTTATCATCATTAAATTTATCGGTATCAAGTTTTGGAGTGCCAAAGATTCTGCGCCACCAGGAATTTTGATTGGTTTCCTTGAAAACCCCCCTCAGTTTTTTCTGGTCAAAGGAAGTATTGCCATGGAAGGTGATTTTTTCAATGGCTACCTTTGATCCTTCAGAAATTGAGAAAAGTGCATTTACATGATTTTTAGTCACTTCCTGGCGCTGAAATTTTGCTTCTGCAGTCAGATAGCCTTTTGAGGCATAAAATTTTTCAATTTTATTCGCAGCAGTAAGCAAATCCTGTTCGCTGATGTTCTTGCCAGTCACAAGAGCAGCAGTTTTTTTCAGTTCAACACTATCGAACTTTTTGTTGCCTTCAAAGATAACCTTGTCAAGCACTGGCCGTTCGCTAACAATAAACTTTAGTGCGACGTTATTCTCTCCAAGATCATTTCTTTCAACAGTGATATCACTGAATAGCTGCAGTTTCCAGAGGTATTGCAGCGCTCCTGAGAGTTCCACTCCGGGAATTGCAATCCTGTCCATCGTTTTGAGCGGAAGACGGGCCGTTAATTCCTGTTCACTGAGAGATTCAAGGCCACTGAACGAGATGCTTTTTACGGTGTAGAGATCTTGTTTTACCTCGCTTATTGTCTTTTGTTCATTAATACTGGACTGTTTGGTCGGCAGATTTTTTGCTTCAACATTATTTCCCGCAGGATTAAGTGTAACAGCAAAAAGAACTAAGGTTATCAGTTTTTTGGTTTGTTTCATGAAATATGAGGAATCAATCAGGTTAAAGCTTGTTGGCAGGGAAATTATTTGTCTGAATTTGTTCACTGGTTTGGCCAAACCTTCGTTCCCTGCTCTGAAATTCCCGTATGGCATCATAAAGCTGTGAACGACGAAAGTCCGGCCAATAAGTGTTTGTAAAGTAAATCTCGGAATACGCGCTTTGCCAGAGCAAAAAGTTGCTGATTCTAAACTCTCCGCTTGTACGGATCAGGAGTTCCGGGTCGGGTATTGATGCTGTTGCGAGGTATGAGGCGAGAAGCTGTTCATCGACCGCTTCAGGATTGAGGAGCCCTGCCTTGACATCAAAAGCAATAGCCTTGCAGGCTTGCATAATATCCCATTGACCACTGTAGCTGAGTGCAATGGTCAGTACAAGTTTATTGTTGTTTTTGGTAAGTTCCATGGTTTTCTTTAAAACAGCACTTACTTCTTTAGGCAGGAGGTTTATCTCTCCAATGACATTGAGCCGGATATTATTGTCATGGAGTTTACGGGTTTCCCGACCGATAACCTTGACAAGGAGCTGCATCAATGCGGAGACCTCTTTTTCCGGTCGTTTCCAGTTTTCTGTCGAAAAGGTAAAAAGAGTAAGATATTTAACGCCGAGTTGTGAGCACGATTCCACAATATCCCGGACGGATTCCACACCAGCAACATGCCCATCAATTCTTGTTTTTCCTTTCAGCCTTGCCCATCGACCGTTACCATCCATAATGATAGCGATATGGCAGGGAAGGTCACACGATGATTTCAGCTCAGCTTGGATCTGTTTATCAGCAAAGTCGGTATCTGTGGAAAACCAGTGGGCTTTAAGAGTTGATGAAAAGTCTGTTATTTTTATGAGTGCCATATTTCAGGTTATTCCTTATCGCTTGACGGGCATTCATGGTGGGTGTAACTCATGAATAATACTAAATCAAACCAAATTGAATAATATGTAGTTATTTCTTATTATACAAACTTTACATGGAGAGGAAATGCTGCAGGGAGACCAGTATTTTTTCTTTTGAAAGTCACCAATATCAGTAACAGAGACTGTTCTCTTAAAATAATTCACAAAAGACGTGAAATTAAGTAGTTACGAAGATCTTCGCTCCAAGCTTCTCTCGCATGAGGTAACCTGTGAAGAGGTCGTGCGTTTTTATCTGAAACGTATCGATGATTACCGCGACGATAATATCTATATAACGGTGTTTTATGAGCATGCTCTGGAACGGGCAAGAAGCCTTGACCAAAAGCTTAAAGCAGGCAGCCACCTTGGGAAGTTATTCGGTATGCCAATGGCAATAAAGGATAATATAGCCTTAAAAGGGGAACGACTTACTTGCGCATCAAAAATTCTCGAGAATTACGAAAGTGTTTTTGATGCAACATCAGTGATCCGTCTTGAAGAGGAAGACGCTATTTTTCTGGGTAAAACGAACATGGATGAATTTGCCATGGGTAGTTCGAATGAAAACTCGGCTTATGGTAATGTGCCTAATCCTTTTGATAAAAAAAGAGTACCCGGCGGGAGTTCGGGCGGTTCGGCTGCAGCAGTTGCCAATGATCTTGCCATGGTGGCTCTTGGGTCGGATACTGGCGGCTCTGTCCGGCAGCCGGCAGGTTTCTGCAATATTGTTGGTTTGAAACCGACATACGGAAGAATTTCTCGCTATGGACTTGTGGCTTTTGCCTCCTCATTCGATCAGATAGGGGTGCTTTCCCGCAATTGTGACGATGCAGCGCTGGTGCTTGGCGTTATGGCTGGAAAAGATGGACGGGATGCTACCTCTTCCTGCCATGTAGTGCCTGAGTACTACTCGGAGATGGCGAATGTATCTGTTGAAGGATTAAAGATTGGTGTTCCAAAAGAATATTTTCCCGAGAGTCTTAATCCGGATGTTGCCAGTATAGTGAAGGGAAAGCTTTTTGAACTCCGCGATCAGGGAGCCGAACTCGTAGAAATCACACTTCCTGATAGCAAATATGCTATAGCGGCTTATTATATTCTGGTCACTGCTGAAGCTTCATCAAACCTCGCCCGTTTTGACGGCGCAAGGTACGGGTATCGCTCACAAAATGCCGGAGATCTTGCAGGCATGTATGTGAATTCGAGAACGGAAGGGTTTGGCAGGGAGGTCAAGCGCAGGATTATGCTGGGCACATACGTACTTTCTGCCGGATATTATGATACTTACTATAAAAAAGCTCAGCAGGTAAGACGCGTATTTCAGGAACGGTACCGTGAAGCTCTTGAGAAGGTTGATGTCATTGCCGGGCCAACATCGCCGTTTCCTCCCTTTGGTATTGGTGATAAAACCGGTGATCCTCTCGAAATGTATCTTGCCGATGTCTTCACTGTTCCGGCAAGTATTGTCGGTATGCCAGCTATCAGTGTGCCGCTTGGGTTTGACAGTTCCAGCCTTCCTGTTGGCATGCATCTTATCTGTAATTTTTTTGAAGAGGGAAAGCTGCTTGGGATCGCAAGACGTATGCAGCCTTCGTTATAATTTTTGTTGGAGTACGTAGCATTAATCTTAATAAAACTGTACTATGAGTGTATTAGTTAACAAGGATACCCGTTTGCTTGTGCAGGGGATAACCGGAGCGGAAGGTACTTTTCATACCTCCCAGATTCTTGAATATGGAACCAATGTCGTTGCTGGAGTCACTCCCGGAAAAGGTGATATCCTGTATAATGGCAATGAAAAAGACAAATTTTGCCGACCAGTACCGGTGTTTAACACAGTACGTGAAGCTGTAGAGAAGGCGGAAGCCAACGTAACCGTTATCTTTGTTCCGGCCCCGTTTGCAGCCGATGCTATTATGGAGGCTGCGGATGCTGGCTTGAAAGTCATCATCTGTATTACCGAAGGGATTCCGGTTAACGATATGATGAAAGCCTTTGCTTTTGTCAAGCAAAAAGGAGCCGTGCTTATCGGGCCGAACTGTCCGGGCGTTATAACTCCTGGTGAAGCAAAAGTAGGCATCATGCCTGGTTTTATCCATAAAAAAGGCACTATCGGCGTTGTTTCCCGCAGTGGCACCCTGACCTACGAAGCGGTACACCAGCTTACCCAGGTTGGTCTCGGTCAGTCAACCTGCATTGGTATCGGTGGAGATCCAATCATTGGCACCCAGTTTATCGACGCAGTCAAGCTCTTTGCAGCAGATGATGAGACTGAAGGACTTGTTATGATTGGTGAAATTGGTGGCAGCGCAGAGGAAGAAGCTGCCGCCTACATCCAGAAATATTTCAAAAAGCCGGTCATAGGATTTATTGCCGGACGTACCGCGCCTCCAGGTCGCCGTATGGGCCATGCCGGTGCAATTGTATCCGGAGGAAAAGGAACCGCCGAAGACAAGATAAGAGCGATGGAAGAAGCTGGCATCAAGGTTGTTGACAGCCCGGCTGATATAGGAGAAGCCATGATCAAAGCACTCGGCAGATAATAACATCTTTGTTTATAGAGGACTTGGTAAAATAAATACTGTAGTCCTCTATAACATTCGTAAAATTCCTCAGAGCCCCAGCGTGATCAGGTCGTGAATATGCACTATACCGACCGGATGCTCTTCATTGTCGCAGACCAATAACTGGGTAATACGGTAGGTTTCAAGAATATCAAGGCATTCTTTTGCCATGGTGCTGGTTGTGACTGTTTTTGGATTTGCTGTCATGACGGATCCTGCACTGAGGCATAGAAACTCCCTGCCACTCTGAACCAGGCGGCGAAGGTCACCATCGGTAAATATGCCACAAAGACGTCCTTCACCATTGACTATTGCACTGACCCCATATCGCTTCGAGGTCATCTCAAGGATAAGATCGGTAACCGAAGCACTTTCTGTGACGAGAGGTAGAGCGTCATCCTTTGCCATAATATCAGTAACCTTGATGGTCAGCCGTCGTCCGAGGGAGCCTTTGGGATGAGTCAGTGCAAAATCCCTCTGCGTGAAGTTTTTTTGCTGCATCAAACAAATTGCAAGGGCATCTCCCATTGCCAACATTGCTGTTGTTGAAGTTGTGGGTGCCAAATCGTAGGGACAAACCTCTTTTTCAATATCGGTATCAAGCATGATATCAGCGTTTTGAGCAAGAAAAGAGCGTTTATTGCCCGTCATCGCTATAATCTTTGCACCGATCTGCCGGAGTGCAGGGATGATGAAATTCATCTCCTCAGTCGTGCCACTTTTCGACAGACACACGACAACGTCGTCATGGCTGACAATACCAAGATCTCCATGGGCAGCATCTGCCGGATGAAGAAACAGGGCTGTTGAGCCGGTTGATGCCATGGTTGCAGCAATTTTCTGGCCAATAATACCTGATTTCCCCATGCCGGAGATGATGATTTTCCCTTTGCATGATGCCAAAAGTTTCACTGCCTTCGTAAATTCTTTGTCAAGCCGTTCTGCCATCATTGAAATGGCCTGAGCTTCCTGGGCAAGAATTTCTTTTCCATTTTTTGTAATGTTCCTGCATTGGGATGTTGCGCTCATATCTCGTCAGAATAGATGCTTCAATGAAGAAAAGATTGTGGGTTGCTATTTTTATATACTGTAATATCGGCTAAATTGAAGGAATATAATTTTCTTTGCTAATCATAAACTGTTTCTCATGAGTTGGGTACCTCTTCTCGGCTTTTCCTTCCTTGTTTTTTTTCTGCTGGTTTTTCTTTTCAGCAAGTTTTTGGGCTATATGAAAAAAGAGCAGAATCTGGTCATAGAATCCTTCAAGGATTCGCTTATCGATAAAGATAATCCTGTTGGCCTCAATCGGGAAGAACTTGAAAAACTCAAACAGCAGCAGCAGGAAGCCCAGCGTCACCTCAATGACGTTATTTCAAGAATTCCAGTTATTCAAAAGGACGGCAGATTTCAGATTGATGAGGAGACGATACGGCAGCGTCGGGCTGCCGCTCAAAGTGAGGGGAGGTCAGGGGCGATTAACAATGATACCGTTTAAGTTTTTCTGATCTTTCTTCTGCATGTTCTCAAAGCTAAAGCTTCTTTTCAAAGATACCGTTATCTACGGTTCGAGTACTATTCTTGCCCGTAGTCTCAATTATCTTCTGGTTCCCCTTTATGCCAACAAACTCTCAACGTTTGATAATGGTGTACAAACCATTATCTATGTCAATATTGCACTGGCAAATGTTCTGTTTTCTTATGGACTTGAAACCTCCTATCTCAAGGTAGTTTCGGATTCGGCACATCGAGACAGGGATGAAACCCTGCTTTTTTCCACGGCGTTCATCACCCTTTTTGTGACGGCAACGCTTTTTGCGATCATCATTGTTTTTTTTGCCCCGCTTATTGCCGAACTCATAGGACTTTCTCCTGGAGACTTCATCTTTGTCCGATATGCAGCCCTTATTTTATGGATTGATACTCTTCTTGTTATTCCATTTGCAGAACTTCGTCTTAAGCGAAAAGCTGTACAGTTTGCCATTGCAAGAGTGGTCGGAGTTATAGCTGTTGTTGTCAGTGCAATTATTCTTATTATTCCTCTTCATGTAGGATTGCCGGGGGTTTTTATTGCGGAGGCCTTTGGTTCATTGGTCAGTCTTCTGCTGGTTATTCCCGTTTTTCGTCAGTTCAGGATTTTTTTTTCAACCCTGCAGTTGCGTGAAATGCTTCGCATTGGTTTGCCTTACGTGCCGACAGGAATTGCCGGACTGCTGATCCATCTTATAGACCGGAACATTTTAATCCGCATACCACCTTCAGAGATTCAACGAATCTATGGACAGGGCTATCAGGCCTCTGACATTGTTGGCATTTATGGAAGAATTGCGGCTTTTGGCGTTGTGTTGCAGCTATTTATTCAGGTATTCCGTTTTGCATGGCAGCCGTTTTTTCTGCAACATGCCAAAGATCCCGAGGCAAAAAGGCTTTTTCAGCATGTACTCAGCATTTCAACCATCTTTACCATGTTTTTGGCGCTTGCAGCCACCTTTTTTGTTCCTGATCTGGTCCGCTATCACTATGCAGGCAGCTTTTACCTGCTTCCTCCGCGTTACTGGATTGGACTTTCAATTCTGCCCTGGATTTTTTTGAGTTATGTCTTTGACATGGTCTCAACGAATCTCTCTGCGGGACTGCTTATAACAGGCAATACACGCTACCTGCCTGTTGTCACCTTTGCTGGTGCGGCGGTGACTGCACTTTTCTGCTGGTGGCTTATCCCTCTGAGCGGCATGGATGGCGCAGCTTATGCTATCGTTGCCGGTACGGCAGTCATGTGTCTTGTTATGGCATGGTATTCCCTGAAAGTCTTTCCGCTCAGTTATGACTGGCTTAAGCTTTTTCTACTGCTTGTGGCGGGGATAGCACTGGCGTTGGCGCATTTTCGTGTAGTTCCAGAACTCTCGGAAGCAGGTACAGGTATTGCTTTAAAAATAGCGATGCTCTCACTCTATTTTGCTTTTGCTGCGGCACTTTTCCGCCAGGAAGTTATGCTTTTGACCGTTAAAGTGGGCAATAAATTCGGTTGGAAATGATTGTGTCCTTTTTTATGGATGATGTTCTCTTGATTGATTCATTCTCATTGAGTGTTTGTGTGAGGTGATACGATTAAGCACTTTTTTCAAAGAATCACGTTGTTCAGGCGTGCATATTTTGGCCAGTTCATGAAAATGAAGCGCAAGATCACGCTCTATTGCTGCCTGATGGGAACCTATTTTCGCTGTTAGAGCCTCGATTTTTTTTGTATCTATATTGTCTTTAAGCGATTCTTCAACCAGTTGATTTTTTAACAGCGCAATACTCTCCATGTCTGGCTGTATTTTGAGAAAATGTTCTTGTCGCAGTGTCTGGAAACTGATGGCTTGTGATTTGTTGAGGGCCAGCGATTCTATAAAAGAGTGCTGCCGATTAAACTGACGGGTGAGAGGTCCAGATTGGTGTGTGTTCTGCCACCACAGAACACTGAGCAACGTTACATTGAGCAGAACAAGAAGGACAAGTGCTGTTGTAACAAATCGTTTCGAAGTCAGGAAGTCCATGCTATGTATCAGTTCAGGTTTTATTGCGTTGGCGCATCAGGAACGCGTAGTCATTATTTAAGTGGTGCATAAGTTAACGTACCATCAGTAACACTGAGCCATGTTCAAGGAGTTTGGTTATCATTGGTCTGGTCATAATAAGCAAACTCCTGGTTCGTGTAGTCATAACTCTGATTTTCAAGCACTTCACTGCTTATTGCCGATGCCTGCTGTTTTTTTGTCTGCAGTGACAGCACTGTCGAGCCAAGGTTAATGATAACAAGCAAAGCAATGAATGCAAGCCTGAAATCCAGACTGTGCGTTCCTCCCACAGACTCCAGCTCAATTCTCTGCATTAGCCGTACCCTGAAAAGATGATTAACCTCAAGAGGTGCCATCTCATCAGCCAACCTCATTGTTTTCTCGACCTCAGATGCTATGCTTACTTTATTGTTTTTCATATTCATAATTCCCCTTTATAGTATACGACGACAATTGTGTCAATAACTTGTGTTTTCAATATATCAATGATCTGTATAGTAGATGAATAGCTTGTCGTGAAGATTTTTTTTTGCCCTGTGTATCAGAGATTCTACTGCTGAAACCGATGTTTTCAGGATATCAGCGATCTCCTGATTACTGTATCCCTCCTGTTTGCTAAGAAGAAATGCAGTTTTCTGATTTTCGGGGAGTGTATTGAGAGCATCCAGCAATATTCCGGCTCGTTCGCTATCAGTGCATACATCAGCAGGATTATCGTGAAGGGGGGGGGCAATCTCCTCTGATGGGTCTCCAATGCCAATAACCCGTTTCAATGAGCTAAACCGTTTTTTCCTTTTCAACCGGCGCAGATGGTCAAGCGATTTCGTGACAGCAATTCTGTATATCCATGTTGAGAGCTTTGCATCTTCACGGAACTGCTCAAAAGAGCGGAACACCTCCACAAACACGTCCTGGGCAAGATCCTCGGCATCTTCACGGTTAAAGACAAAACGATAACAGGTATTGACAACCATCTCCTGATGTTGGTCAACAAGGGCCCTGAACAGCTTTTCTTTTGATGCCATCCCTGATTTATGCAATGTGCTTCTTTTAACCAGGCTCAAGCAAGTTTTGTTGCAAAGGCCAGAACTTTATCAACCTTTTCCTGTGAGTCGGCCTCACAATAGAGGCGCAGTACCGGTTCAGTACCGGATGGCCGTATAAGCATCCATCCGCCTTCAAAGTGATATTTGTAGCCGTCGAGATCGTTGAATTTCAGGACTTTGTATCCCGCGATGCTTGTAAAGTCACCTGCTGCGACTCGGTCAATAATATCCTGTTTTTTTGCTTCGCTGACACGAAGGTCGATGCGGTTATAACAGAAAAAGCCATATTCATCATACAACTCCTGAACAAGTTCCCCAAGAGTTTTTTCTCTGCGTGTCATCATTTCAAGGATCAGGAGAGCGGTATAGACACCGTCGCGTTCTGGAAGAAATGCGGGAATGCCTATGCCACCGGACTCTTCACCTCCGATAAGGATGTCATTAGTGCTCATGAGTTTGCTGAGATGCTTGAAGCCTATCTGGAGCTCATGCATAATGAGATGATGTTTCTTGCATATCTTGTCGATGACATCGGTCAAAGCAAAAGTTTTTGCAACTTCGCCGGTTTTGTGCCGATACTCGACCAGATCCTTGAGAATAATGGCAAAGAGTTTATGGGAATCCACAAACGTGCCGTTTTCGTCAAGCATGCCTATCCTGTCGGCATCTCCATCATTGATAATACCAACATCAGTTTCAACCTCATTGAAAAATTCGATAAACTCTTTGATATACTGAGGCATTGGCTCAGGATTGATGCCTCCAAAACCGGGGTTGATGCTGCAGTGATAGCAACTGAGCATTGATTCATCAAACAGGTTTGAGATAAGATCCTGTCCAGCACCGAACATGGCATTATGTGCTATTTTAATTCTTGATTCGCGGATCAGGGGGAGATCAATGCTGCATTTCAAATGGCTGATATAAAATCCCTTCATATCAATCAGCTCAATCAGCTTTTTATCGGGCACAATTATCGTTTGCGGGTCTGTCAGCGTAAGGTTGTTTTCAATTTCAGCGATCACTTCCGGGTGAGCGGGGCCACCGTGGGGAGATTTGATTTTGAAACCATTATAAATCGGAGGGTTATGAGATGCGGTAATTACAATACCGCCTGCAAGTTGTTTCGCTTTAGCATAAAGAGAAACCGCAGGTGTTGACACAAAACTATCAGCGAGCAATACTCTGAGCCCCTGTGACGAAAGAATGCTGGCAGTATATTCGGCAAATTCTTTTGACATGAAGCGGGTATCATAGCCGATACATACACCTTTTGCCCTGTTTGGATGACCAAGAAAGTAGCGGGCAGAAGCCAGTGCTACAAGTTTCAGGTTATCGAAGGTATAATCTTTTGCTATAATTGCGCGCCATCCGTCAGTACCGAATCTAATTTGCATTCTTTATTGATGTTGATATAATTAAGAACAAAATTCTCTTATTCATTTGTAAGAAAAATATATAAATATATTAGTAAGGTACGGATTCCATGTCGTTCATCCAATTATCACTCATTTTTAATGCCAAAGACCTTGTTTGTTTTAGCTGGAGAAGTATCCGGGGATATGCATGCATCCGGAGTGATTGCTGAATTGCTGAAAGCAAGGCCTGAGATCAAGGTTTTCGGCATAGGCGGTCAAAAACTTCGGCAGCTTGGCGCGGACTTGTTATATGATACTGCACAAATGAGCATCATGGGTCTTGTCGATGTGCTTAAACATTCGGTATTTCTTCGGAGGGTTATTCGTGACCTTAAGGAGGCTGTACACCGCGAAAAGCCTTTTGCAGCTTTACTTGTTGACTATCCGGGCATGAACCTCATTATGGCCCGTTTTTTGCATAAACTTGGAATTCCTGTTATCTATTATATTTCTCCCCAGGTTTGGGCATGGAAAGAGGGCAGGGTCAAGGCTATCCGTGCTCATGTTGATCGGTTGCTTGTTATCTTTGACTTTGAGGTTGAATTTTTTCGGCGGCATGGAATTAACGCGGAATTTGTAGGTCATCCTGTTATTGAAGAGCTTGCTGAAGTCACGCTTTTTTCCAGAGAGCTTTTTTTCAAAAAACATACTCTTGCACCTGAAACCCGGCTTATCGGACTTCTTCCGGGCAGTCGCAAGCAGGAGATTGCCCATATTTTTCCGGAAATGCTGAAAGCGGCACGTTTGCTGAGCCATGAATATCCTGCCGTGTTTCTCTTTGGACGTGCACAGAATCTCAACGAAGAGGTTTACCGGGTTTTGTCGGAATACCGTGACCTCTCGGTTATTGACTGTTCAGCTTATGAGGTCATGCAGTACAGTGAACTTGTTCTGGTGACCTCCGGTACCGCTACGTTTGAATCGCTTTGTTTTGGTGTGCCCATGATTGTTGTTTATAAAACAGGAAAGCTTAATTACCTGATTGGTCGCCAATTGGTAAAGCTGAAAAATATATCACTGGCAAATATTGTCGTTAAAGGGCTTATGAGTGATGAAAGGGCGGTGCCGGAGCTGATTCAACATGAGGCTCACGGAGTGGAGATATTCCGTCATGCCCGAATGATTCTTGATAATGCCCATGTTGCCAGCACGATGCGTCGGGAGTTGCTTGCCGCCCGGGCAAAGCTTGCGGAAGTTTCTCCCTCACCCAGAGTTGCTGGAATTTTGCAGGAATACCTTTAAACGAATAACGTACTTCTATGGAAAAAGCTTTTGACTATCTTGCCCACCATCCGGTGTTGTTTGTTATTGCCGTAATTTTTGCCTTCATGATTCTGTTCTCTTTTCTTAAAAAAGTTGTACAGGTGTTTCTCGTTATCGCAGCTTTTCTTGTGCTCTATGCGGCATATCTCTCTGTGAGTGGAGGTCATATTCCTGAAGCACTTCACCACATTGAACAGTCGGTTAATAACTCTTTCCATTTTTTGTCAGACCTGTTCAGGTCGTTCCTGAAATCCCCGAAAAAGGAACTTTTGTAAAGCATTTTCATCGAAGGATTGCTCAGACGACTCTTCATCGTTTAAATAGTCGAACACTTCAGGATATTGATTTTCAACGGGTTAACGTTCTTTTCACTGTTATGGAACGACGAGAGTTTATAAAAAAACTGCTGATGCGCACGGGTATTGGTGCCGGGGTTGCAGTGGCAGGCACAACAGGCCTTATTGGATATTACCAGCCGAGAAAAGAGTTTTATGGTAGTGATGCCAAGGGATCGGATGGGAAAGAGAGGCTTGATGTATCAAAAAAAGTGGTGGTCATTGGCGGCGGTCTGGCGGGTATCAGTGCTTCTCTTGAACTTGCCTGCAGGGGTTTTGATGTCACACTGATCGAGTCATCTTCTTTCCTTGGAGGCAAACTCACTGGCTGGAATCTTGATGCTCTTGGAGAGAGTTTTCCCGTGGAGCACGGATTTCATGGCTTTTTTGACCAGTACTACAATCTCAATGAGGTGTTTGCCGCTGCAGGCATCAAGCATGATGTTTTTTCTGCTTCTCCCGGATATCCTGTGATGTTTAAAGATTCTCCTGAAGAGTTATTCGGCCAGACGCCGAAGTTATTCCCTCTCAATGTGCTCTCTATTGTAGGTCAGTCCCGCAGATTTGACTTGATCTCCTTTCTGAAAAATTCCAGAGGATTGACTTCAATGGGGGAGTTGTTCCGATATGAGTATAAAAAAACGTTCCGCAAGTATGATTCGATTGATTTCATGACCTATTGCCGTCAGGGAGAGGCTTTGCCTGCCTTTGTTGATACCGTGCTGCACCCGTTTTCTGATGCGACGATGAATCGCATGGAGGTGTTGTCGGCGGCCGAGGCTCTCCGCTATTTTCATTTTTATTTTATGGGCAGCCCGGAAGGACTTGCCTTTAAAATAACGAATCGCGATTGTATGACCGCTCTCATCAGGCCACTCGAAACCAGACTGGAGCGGCTTGGTGTGAAGCTCCAGAAGGGGAGTACGGCAAGGAGCATGAAGGTCAATGGCGAGAAGGTTGTTGGGGTTGTTGTGGATTCCAAGGAAAGCGGCACACCTCTCTTCTTGCAGGTTGATCCGGCGAAGGTACCGCAAGAGGCCTTTGCTGCTTATGTTACTGCCGATGGTGTACCGATTATGGTTGGTCGAAAGGGTACCGGTTATATCGCCTATGACGGGCGCTGCACCCATGCAGGTTGTGCGGTAAAACCCGATACTCTTGCTGGAGGCTTTTTCTGTCCCTGCCATGCTGGCAAATATAATGCATCAGGAACTCCAATGAGTGGCCCGCCCAAGTCTCCGCTTGCCAAGCTTGCTGTTGCTCTTGAGGAAGGGATGCTTATGGTGAGCCGTGAAAAACCTTTTGATGGAAGAGAAGCTGAACTGTTGGCTTGTGATTATTGTGTGGTAGCTTCTGACGTGCGGGGTACCCGGAAGTTGATAGAAGCATCCCGATTGCACCGTCCTGAGTTTGAGTCGCGGGTTGCTTCGCTTGGAGAGGCGGATCCCTATGTCGTCTACCGACTCTGGATTGATCGTCCGCTTCCTTCGGCAGAGTTTCCATTCTATACCGTTTCGGGTTATACCTATACCGATTCAGTCTCTCTTTATTCTCATTTCCAGGAGCCGTATATCTCATGGGCAAAAAAGCATGGAGGCAGTGTTATTGAACTGCATGCCTACGCCATTGCGCCAAAGGATATCAGGCCAGAAGAAGAGATCAAGGCAACGATGCTTCAGGAGTTGCATCTTTTGTTCCCGGAATCAAAAGATGCAAGGATCCTGCACGAACTCTTTATGCAACAGTCTAATTTTACCCGCTGGGCTCCGGGAGATCACGCCCGTCGTCCCGGCCTTGTAACGCCCTTCTCCAACCTTTTTTTTGCTGGAGACTGGGTAAAAGTTGATGCTCCGGTTTTTCTCATGGAGGCGGCCGCCTTTACCGGCCGCATGGCTGCCAATGCCATCTTCCGGCAGGAATCGTTGAAACCCACCCCTCTTCCTATTGTGCCGATGGAAGGTTTGTTTGCCTGACCAACCCCAGGCACTGCACGACAGTGTTGTGAAGAAGGGGGCGGAACTTGCGGATTTTTATGTTGTCTGATGTCGGGTAGACCCTGTTGCTGAGCAGAATGACGGCAAGTTTCTTTTCAGGGTCAATCCAGATACTGGTTCCGGTAAAGCCGAGGTGACCGTAAGAGGAGTTTGAAAAATAGTCGCCTGCTGAAGAGTGTCCCTCAGGGGAGCGCAAATCCCAACCCAATGCTCTCGGAGAGTTGCGCCGGGAGAGAAATGTTCTGAGTGTGGCCTGGCGAAAATAGACTTGGCCGTTGCTGTTCCCGTTGTTCATCAGCATTGCGGTCATAAGAACAAGGTCTCCGGTTGTTCCATACAATCCGGCATGACCGGCAACGCCTCCAAGAAGCGCGGCATTTTGGTCATGCACCAGCGGACGCTCTCTGCTGAACGGCCAGAGTGTATCTTTCTCCACGGGCGCAATACGCCAGAGAAGCGATGGTGGCGGGGTAAACATGGTTGATCTCATTCCGAGGGGTACAGCAAACCGTTCATGGAAGTTTGACGCAAGAGATTTTTCGGTAATGGTTTCAACAATTCTTCCAAGCAGCATGAAGCCGAGATCACTGTAAAGAGTTGTTGTTCCTGGAGCAGAGAGAAGTGAATCGGCAGCAATGGCATTGAAGAGCTGTTCCGGGGTAGTGCAGTATTTTGAAAAATAAGTGTGGGCTCTCAAACCGGAGGTGTGGCAGAGGAGCTGCTTAATCGTCACCTTTTCCTTGCCGTTTTTTGCAAAATCCGGAAAATACGTTGCGACTGGTGCCTGAAGTGAAAGCGAATCCCGTTCGACAAGCTGCATGACAATACTGGTGGTGACAACAGCCTTGGTCAGAGAAGCAAGATCATAGAGAGTTGTGGTATCAACTGGAGCGCTTTTGGGGTCATAGGTCATTCTGCCGAACGCCCTGTGAAAAACAACTTTCCCCTTGTAGAGAACAGCAAGAGTTGCTCCTGGAAAAACCGTGTCACTGATCGCTTGCTCAACAGCGGCTTCAAGCGGCTTGAAATTATATGCCATCAGCTCTTCTGGTATCGACAAAGTCAAAGACGCAAGAATCATGCACGAAGCAAGAACAAAGCGGAGCAATTGCATGAAACATCCTAACTGATTAAAAGACCGAGAACTTGACATAGCGACCCGGGTGAGCTTTCAGGTCAACAAGCACAGAATCCAGCGAAGAGAGTGACCGTGACAGATTATTATAAAGCGCCGGATTTGAAGAAAGCTGTGCCAGAGTGCCCTTGTCATTGTTGAGTTTGGTCATCAGTGATTCTGTTTTCAATGCGATCAGGTTAAGACGTTCAAGGGTCTCTAAGCTATTTTTTGCCATTGCCTTGTCATTGAGCAGCTTTGGAAGAAGACCTGATCCATTGGAGGCTTTCTGCGTCAGTTTTGAAAGTTCTGAAGTTGTTGTTTTCAGGCTGCCGACCGTTTCGGCTAAGTCGGTTCCCATTTTTTCGTCAGAGATCAGCCTCCCGGCCATACCCTTGCCGCTGTTCAGATGATCGAGAAGCTCATTGATTTTGACAAAAGCGCTGTTTGCATTGCCCGTGAGGCTCGCCATACCATCCTCGGTCTGAAGGGGAATATAATCTCCGTTTTGAACAGGATCTCCCTTTCCTGTCGTGATATCAACGTACTTGTCGCCCAGCACGCCCAGTGACTTGATGGTAGCTTTGGCATCCTTTGTGACAAGTGGTGCGTACTCATTTTTCAGTCGCAGGGAGGCCACGACAAAAAGTGAGTCGTTTCGTCTATAAAAATCCATTTTTGAAACCGTGCCGATTTTTTTCCCGGAGACAGAGACAAAGTTATTTTCGGCCAAACTTTGCACATCTCTCGAAACTATTTTTATCGTCGTCACACCAGTAAAAAGATTGGTGTTTTTACCGATAACCAATCCCATGTAGGCCGCAAAACCGATGCCAAAAACAAAAAAAATGCCGGTTTTCAAATCGCTCCATTTCAAAGCGTTCGGATTTTTCATACAGGTGAAAGTCTTAAGTGAACGTTATAATTCAAGAATTTTATCAGAAAGAATCGAGCGTATAAAAGGATGCGTGGCATTATGAAGTTTTTCTGTCACATCGTCGAAAATAATTTCGCCCTGATAGAGCACGGCAACGGAATCGGCAACATTGAAGACATCGTCGATAATATGAGTTACAATGACAGCACCAAGGTTGTTATTATGGCGCAGGGAGCTGATGAGCGAGAGGATCTTTTTTGAGCTGACTGGATCAAGTCCCGCTGTGGGTTCATCAAAAAGGATCATGTGTGGTTTGAAGATCAGCGCTCTTCCTATGGCAACCCTTCGGCGCATTCCTCCGCTCAGACTTTCAGGAAGCTGCTCTTCATATCCTTCGAGCCCGGCAAACTGGATCTGTTCGGCAACTCTCCGGCTGATCTCTTCCTCCGGGAGTTTCATGTTTTCACGAAGAAAGAAGCCCAGATTCTGGCTGATGGTTAAAGAGTCGAAAAGGGCATTTCCCTGAAAAACCATTCCCATCTTTCGCCGTATCTTATAAAGACTGGTCTCATTCATGTTGGTAATATCCGTCCCGTCAACCAGAACCTGTCCATTATTCGGCTTGATAAGACCGAGCATCAGTTTGAGAATCGTACTTTTTCCGACGCCGCTCGGTCCGAGGATTGCCTTGATCGTGTTGTCCTGTACCGTAAGAGAGACGTTATTAAGAATCTCCTTGTCACCGTATTTTAAACCGACCTTTCGTAATTCAATCATGCAGTTACATGTTTTCCAGCACTATCTTTGAAACGTAGAAATTGGCAATCAGTACAAGTCCTGATGAAACAACAATCCCTTTAATGGTTGAACGCCCGACACCAGCGGTTCCCCCTCTTGCAGAAAAGCCATTGAAACTGCTGACAAGCGTTATAATGACAGCGAAGACCGGGGCTTTCAGGAACCCGACCACAAAGTCTTTGGCCACAAGCCGGGGATAAACGGCATTCCAGAATATTCCAGGATCAATCCGGTGGTAGTGTTCGGCCATGTATGATGCACTTTGAAGGCCGGCAAAGTCTGAGAGGGCGGTCAATGGCAGAAACATGATGAGTGCTGCAACAAGGCGGGGCATGACAAGTTTTGCTATGGGGTCAGTGCCGAAAGCTCTGAGCGCGTCAATCTGTTCTGATATCTGCATCGCCCCGAGTTCAGCGCCGTTTCTTGAACCAAACCGGGCGGAGAGCATGAGGCCCATCAGAAGCGGTCCGAGTTCACGGATTACGGTGAGCGCTGTTGAACGTCCAAGCATTGTTTTTGCTCCGAAGTCTTCAAGCAGGTTGCCCACCTCAATGGCAAGAAGAGCCCCTATTGAAATAGCGCTGACCAGTACAATGGGAATCGAGTCTGTGCCGCATATTGTTGCCTGATCAAGAACATCCCTCCAGTACCGGATTATTTTTGGAAAGGACATAAATGCCCTGACCGAAAAGAGAAAAAATTCCTGCATGGTGAGGAAAAAAGCTTTCAGTTGCAGAACAAGCTTTTTACCCAGACTTCGAATGAACATTACTGGCATAGAAAAAGGGCTAAAAGATGTGCCGCCTGAAACAATTTTGTTTTCATGATACGTGTAATAGCCGGCTTTTCATTTTCTTTACCCAATCGTAGGGTATGGTTACCTTGCCGAAGACGTCATCATCGCGCTCTCTCATACCATGATAATCGGAACCTCCCGAAAAGAGCAGGAAGTACTCATTGGCAATTTCACGGTAGTAGTTCTGCCTGTAGGCGTCATGAGAAGGATGGACAATTTCAATGCCATCAAGTCCGAAAGTGATCAACTGTTTCAGTGTTTCATCAGGTACATTCTGGGCCGGATGCGCAAGAAAAGAGAGTCCTGAAGCCTTATTAATGAGCCTGATAACATCAGCCGGATGCGTTTCTATACTTTTCACATAAGCCGGACTGTGTGAGCCGAGATACTTGCTGAATGCTTCACTGAAGCTTTTCACATAACCCCCATCCTGCAGCACGGCGGCAATATGTGGTCTTCCCACACTTCCATTCTGGGCTTTGACGATGATTTGCTCAATACCGATTTTAACACCCATTTTGGCAAGCTTGCTTACCATGCGCTCCGCTCTTTCCGTGCGCAGATGCCGGCAGTGGTCCAAATATTCTTTCAGCTCGGAATGCTGATAATCAAAAAAATAACCAAGGACATGAATATCATAGCCCTTGTAGGTTGAGCTCATCTCTACACCAGGAATAAGCTCAATACCTTTCTCCAAGGCTAATGGCTTTGCTTTGTCAATACCTAAAACAGAATCATGGTCAGTAATGCTGATGGCCTTTAATCCGACAAGTGCGGCTTTCTGAATAATTTCCGCCGGTGAAAAAATGCCGTCCGAACATTTCGAGTGTATGTGTAAGTCTGCTTTTTCAAAGCCACTATGCCCTACGCTTGACATGCTGTATGGCACGGCTGACTAATTAAGATGTTAATTTATATTACTTGTATATAAGAAAAAATTTTGGCCTGCTTTCGAGAAAACTTGAAATATTTTTCAGGTCAAAAAGTTGCTCTGGAAGTTGTTTCATTACGGCTGCAGAACTCCTGTAGCAACGAGGTAAAGAATGGCCGCACCGGCCACAAGTCTATAGGTAATAAAGATGGTTGTTGTGTGCTTTTTCAGGTAATTGAGAAGAAAGGCAATTGATGCGTAGCCGACAATACCGGCGGTGATGGTTGCAACAATGATATTGGTTATACCGTCAGGAGAGGCGGTGATGCTGCCCCATGTTTTATAGAGTTCCAGCAACGCTGCAGCAAAGACCGAAGGGAGTGACAGCAGGAATGAAAAGCGGGCTGCGGTCTCACGGGAAAGATTCAGGAAAAGCCCACCGGTAATGGTGACTCCCGAGCGGGATGATCCGGGTATGAGAGCGACGCTTTGAGCCAGCCCTATCAGCAGCGCCTCTTTCCAACCGATCTCTTTCATTGATTTCAGCGGCATCTCCTTTTCAAGTCGCAGCTTTATATGTCTTTCAGCAAGAGAGAGAACGAGGGCAAAGCCAATCAGTGCGCCGCTGACCCAGTAAAGTGAACGGAGGCTGGTTTCAATCTCTGATTTAAAAAGAAGCCCGAAAAAAACAATCGGAAGGGTTCCTGCTACGATCATCCATCCCATTTTTGCTTCAGCGCTACCCAATGGTTTGCGCTTCACCATTCCCTCTATAACAGCCCGAACAATACTGAAAATATCTTTCTGGAAATAGAGAAGGACAGCAACAAGGGTTCCGATCTGTACAATGGCGGTAAATGCTGCTCCGGGATCTGCCCATCCTGCAAGAGCCGGAATAATTCTGAGATGGGCGGAGCTGCTGACAGGAAGAAATTCAGTCAATCCCTGAACAATACCGAGAAGAGCGGCTTCAAGAAGAGTCATAATGATGCATTGGTATCGGTTAACGGAATGCTGTGCCCTGCAAGAATATCCTTGAGGGCGACAATGGCTTGCTGAACGGCAAGAGAGCGGTGACTGAGTGCGTTTTTTTCTGCCATACTCATCTCAGAGTATGTTTTTCCGGTGGAATCGACCAGAAATACAGGGTCATATCCAAATCCTGCATCGCCTTTTGGTTCAAGAGTTATGGAGCCGTGAACAACTCCATCCGCAGTTTCTTCAAACAGGAATGGGCCCTGCAGAGAAGGCAGAGAGCCTTTCAGGGCAAGAACACTTCTGAAACGGGCGGTTCTGTTGGCAATGCCGTTCATGCTGTGCAGCAGGTGATTGACATTATCCTTATACGTCGGAGACTCTCCCGCATGCATGGGGGCATATCGTGCCGAATAGACGCCCGGCGCGCCATTCAGGCTCTCTACCTCCAGGCCGGTATCGTCTGCCAGCGCTATCATGAAGGGGAACCGTTCAGCAAGCAGGTCAAAAATAGCCCTTGCCTTGAGCAGTGCATTTCCCTCCAGCGTCGCTTCGGTCTCCTCAATTTCAACGTCGGTGCCAATTTCATGCAGCGCAAAGACCCTGAAAAGAGGCGAAATATTTTCAAGCAGCGGACGGAGCTCCCTTACCTTGTCGCAGTTGCCGGTTGCAAGGATAATGGTAATCTGGTTCCTGGCAGTGTCAGTCATTGGCATGGTCATTTGATGATTTGGAGCATCTCCCTGACAGCCTCCTCAAGGCCGGTCATGACGGCACGGGCGATAATGGCATGGCCGATGCTTACTTCCTCAATGTCGGTGATCTCCTTGAATGGCGCGATGTTGTGGTAGTCAAGCCCATGACCTGCAACAACTTTCAGGCCGAGGCTTTTTGCATACGCAGCGGTCTCACGAATTCTTTTCAGTTCAAGCCTCTGTTCATCACCTTGTTTCAGGGCATAGAGCCCGGTGTGCAGCTCCACAAGATCAGCGCCAGCCTCTGTCGCAAGATCGACAGCTTTTTTGTCAGGTTCAATAAAGAGGCTTACCTCAATTCCCGCAGGTTTGAATGGTTTCAGAAATTCCACCAGAGTGGCAAAGTGCCGGACAATGTCAAACCCCCCTTCAGTGGTGAGCTCCTCCCTTTTTTCAGGCACCAGGGTAATAAGCTCCGGCTTTGTGTTCAGGGCTATCTGCTGCAACTCCGTGGTCATAGCCATCTCAAGGTCAAGCTTTGTGGTAACAGCACGGCGAAGTCTTGCCAGATCATTATCCTTGATGTGGCGGCGATCTTCACGCAGGTGGCAGACAATGCCTGCCGCTCCGGACTGTTCAGCAATCAGGGCGGCTGCAACCGGATCAGGCTCCTGTTCACCCCGCGCATTCCGCAACGTGGCTATATGGTCAATATTAACAGCTAATCTCATAAACGGTGAAATAAATCAATGGTGTAAAATTCGGTACGTTGTGACAGAGCGCAGAGCTGCTGCCAAAGCTTAAGCGAAGGTAATGAAAAAATGGCAAAATGGGCAACGGAAGAGTTCTTTGAAGCCCGGAGAATCGATAACGGAATAGTTGCAGCTTCCTTCAGCTCATTGATAGATACTCCAGAGTTTCTATTTTTACAAAGGAGACTGGATTTTCTGAATTTTTATCCTTTATTCGTCATTGAGTGCGGATTATGAAAACACAATCAACAGCATCACTCCTGAATGTCGCGCTCGTACTTGGTTTTGTGACCATCGGATACAACATCATTGAAGGCGCCGTCAGTATCTGGTTCGGATTGAATGACGACACGCTGGCACTGCTTGGATTCGGTGTAGACAGCCTTGTGGAGGTTATTTCCGGCGCAGGAATTGTTCATGCGGTCCTTCGAATGCGTAAAAGCCCGGTTGAATCCCGCGATCAATTCGAGCGGCAGGCTTTACGGATTACCGGCTGGGCGTTTTACCTTCTTGCCGCAGGCATGGTTATCGGTGCACTGCTTAACATGTTGCAGGGCAACCGTCCCGTAACTACCGTTCCCGGAATTCTGGTTTCTCTGGTTTCGATAACCACCATGTGGTGGCTGATGAGCGCCAAAATGAAGGTTGGAAAAGCTCTGCACTCTGAGGCGATTATTGCCGATGCGAATTGCACGAAAACCTGTCTCTTGCTCTCGGTGGTGCTGCTTGCTGGCAGTGTGTTGTATGAACTCTTTCACATTGGTTGGGTTGATGCCGCCGGGTCGCTTGGCATTGCCTGGTTTGCCTGGAAAGAAGGAAAAGAGTCTCTCGAAACCGCCCGCACCGGCAAACTTGGTTGCTGCTGTGGTGGGAGCTGCGAGGCGTTGTAGTCGTAAGAGATATTTGTGGTTATAGCCCCGTAGGGGTGGCATATCGGTAGCACTATTCAGTCAGCGTTTTCTTACTGCCAAGTATCTGGTCAAGCTGATTGACAGGACAAAAGGAAAGATTGAAAAGTGTAAACGGTCGTTCATTACCGGATACTTTGGCGAGAAGCGTATCAATCGAAGGTTTTACTGAACTAATTCTGATGGCGCTGGGGGCTCGTTTTTTGCTCTTGCTCGCTAAAAAATGTTTGTACCTTTCAAAAAATGAAAGTATCATACATGAATGCAAACGATCACAGAAAAGTTGATGCACTCCGGTCTCGGGCACCGAGTGGTGTCGCAGGCTCAATTAGCACGTCTGGTGGACGGTACTCCCCAGCGGCGGTACAACCTTGTCAATCGTGCCATGCAGCATGGCGAGCTGCTGCAATTGCGGCGCGGTCTTTACCTGCTTGCACCAAACCTGCAAAACAGTTTACCCCACCCTTATGTGCTGGCCCAAGCCCTGCAACCCGGTTCATACATTTCAATGGAAACGGCACTGAGCTTTCACGGCTGGATTCCCGAATCGGTGCCGACAACTCTTTCAGTGTTACCCGGGCGCCGTCAGTTGGTGGTGAATCATTCGGTATTGGGGCTCTATCGCTTTTATCCTTTGGCACTGCACTGCGGGCAGTTTTTGCAGGCGGTCGATCGGCACATTTTTTCCGGTCAAACGGTATTGGTGGCACAACCTCTCAGGGCGCTACTCGATATGGTCTGTTTTCGCAAACTTGAAGTGATCGACATGAAAACGCTTACAGCATCCATGCGCATTGATGACGAGTTGTTTGATTCTGTTAATCCTGCCACATGGGAGTTGATGCAACAGGTCTATCTGCACAAACGCATGAGGGAGTGCATTCAGTCACTCCGGTGGGAGGTGGCCAGATGATTGAACTGCTCCGCAGGCATCTGCAACACTATTCGTTCACCAATGCCGTACAGGAGGAACAGGCGATCAAGGAGATGTTGCTGGTGATGGGTAAAGAGTTCGAAAGCAGACCCATGATGGCGAAGTCATTGATAACCGGTTGCTGAAATTGCTGTTTGGGTCGGAGAATTTGAGCATCAGAAATGCTGTACTATTGGCAGTTGAGTTATATTTTTCAATGAGAAATGGTTGCCTGGTTTTCAATAACGAAAAAGGCAGTCATCCGGTAACGTTTCAGGTAACTATGAAGCCATGATTAAAATCCAGACACTCACTCTGCAAAACTTCAGAGGTATTGAGAACATGAGCCTTCCTCTCCAGCCAGGACTGACGGTTATTGCTGCGGTTAATGGTGGCGGGAAAACAACTACTCTTGATGCCCTTGCCATGTTGCTTTCATGGCTGAGTGCCCGTACTAAGCGAGATGCAGGACAGGGACGTCAGATTGTTGATTCTGATATTAAAAATGGTACAAAATATTCCGAGTTGGTACTTCAGACTTCTTTGGGCGAGTGGTCAATAGCCAAACCGCGTAAAGGGACAAATAAAGAGATAAAAAGTAACCTTGCAGCACTTGCCGGTATTGTTTCCCAGTTTCGGCATCATTTGGAGACAGCATCTTCACTACCTGTTTTTGCGAGCTATTCTGTTGATCGTGCAGTGCGGTCAGATGATTTACCAAGACGCATCAGAATAAAACATGAATTCGATCAGATCTCACTGTATGATGAATTCCCTTCCGGTACAGCAAACTTTCGTCTTTTTTTTGAATGGTTTAGAGAACGTGAAGATATAGAAAATGAGAGCCGTCGATCTATTAATAACATGTTTCAAACTGACCCTGTAGAATTTCCTGATCGGCAGTTACAGGCGGTGCGTACAGCTTTGGAGCATTTTCTTCCTGAGTACCCTGATCTTATGATAAAGCGCCAGCCACTTCGTATGGTAGTTACCAAGGAAAATCAGGAGTTGAGAATTGATTCTCTTTCGACGGGCGAAACCTGTTTTATAGCATTTATTGGTGATATTGCTCGTCGGTTAGCAATCGCAAATCCACAGAAGCAGAATCCTCTTGAAGGTGAAGGTGTTATTCTTATCGACGAAATAGATCTTCATCTCCATCCAGCTTGGCAGAGAAGAGCAATCACAAAGCTCATTGAGGTGTTTCCCAACGTGCAGTTTGTTGTTACGACCCATTCACCCCAGATTCTTAGTGAGGTTTCACCTGACTCCATTCGTTTGCTTTATCAGGACAATAACGTCACCAGATTTACCATTCCCAGGCAGTCTATCGGTTTGAACTCGGCAGAAATTCTTCGGGAGTTGATGGATGATCCGGGAATTAACAGCACTGTCCCAAAGCGTCTTGAAGAAATTGCTGCAAAAATCGACCATGATGAGTTTGATGTAGCAAGAGAGCTTATCAAAAAGCTGAAAGAGGATCTGAATGGCTCAATTCCCGATATTGTAGAAGCTGAAGCGACCATTGCCATGCTGGAGCCCGAAGAAGGAGCTGGCGAATGATTCCAATTACAAAAAATACGGAACCACAATCTTTGCAGCACTATCGGTCGAAAAAAAGTACAGTTTTTGATGGGGAGAATTTTACGCAGGTAAAACAGGATATACGAAATCAACTTGTTTCGGAACAGGGATATCTTTGTGCTTACTGCATGAGTCGCATTGAGCCAGATGAAAGCTCAATGAAAGTAGAACATTGGCATTCTCGCAAGATATATCCTGCCCAACAACTCACCTATGCCAATCTACTCGGCTGCTGTTGTGGAAATGAGGGGTTACCTGATTCTCATGCTCACTGTGATACCAAAAAACGTAAAGTTGATCTTCTTTTTAGCCCAGCAGAACCCGGCCATCATCAACGTCTAAAGATTCATTACGAGTTTAATGGAACAATCAAGTCAGACAATCCTGAATTTGATCGTCAGCTCGGTGGGGTACTCAATCTTAACTACTCCCGATTGATAGATAACAGAAAATCAGTCTGGAGTTCTGTTACCAAAACCCTCTCCAGAATTACCGGCAAAGCCACCAGAGTGCAAATTGAAGAATTGCTGTTAAAATGGCGCAGAAAAGATGGTGAAGGGAAACTGAAGGAGTACACTGGTGTTGCGATTTACTACCTGAATAAAAAATTACAGCGTGTTGGGTAGTTTTTGTTGGTCTCAAAGAAATCACGAAATTTTTGCAGTTATATTTGCTTGACTGTTGCATCATGGCTTCTCTTAAAACAAGGTTGAAGAGGAAAATTAAAGAGAAGAGTTAAAGAGAAGCCTCAAGAGGGTGAACCTGCAAGTATTTATAAAAATATTAGTTAAGATCTCTTTGATTGTGAACAGAAAGAGAACGGGATAGAAGAGTTGGCGGGAGTGATGACTCAGTAAGTACGCTGAAAAATGGGACTATCAATACGAACGAAGTGACATTTCAAACATCAATTTTGGCATGCTGAACCATTTTAAGATTTGAATTGCATATTTATCAATTGACTTGACCGGAGCTATCCATGCGTTTGGTGCATTACCTTGAAATTCAGAACTTTAAACGCTTTGGCGATTGCCAGCGCATTGAGCTGGATCATCCTGCGGTACTGATCGGTCCCAATAACTGCGGCAAAACAACGGCAATTCAGGCGATTGCGTTATGGTCACAGGCGGTTAAAACATGGGTTGATGCGAAAAAAAACTCCACTGCCAAGGAACGTACTGCTACACCAATAAACCGCTTGAATATAGTGGCGGTTCCTGTGCAGCGTACCCGTTACTTCTGGCACAACACGAATGTCCGAAAAGGTACCAAAGACATTCCTCTTGTTATTACTCTTGGGGTTTGGTACGGAAATAAGGTCGAACCGATAACCATGCGCTTTCGAAATCAGGGCGATGAGCTTGTTTACTGTACTCCAGATGATTCGACCCTCAAAAACATGGTATTGCTGGAGGTGGCGGCCAAACTGAATGTTGAGCTGCTTTATCCCATGTCAGGTTTAGAGACTGAAGAGCCAATTTTGAAGCCAGGTCGTATTGATGTTTTATTGGGGCAAGGTCAGACTGCCCAGGTGTTACGCAATCTTTGTCTGATTGTGTACAAATCAGAGCCTGATTATTGGCGTCGGATAACCTCCTTGATGGAGAGATTATTTGCGGTTCGGTTAGGTGAGCCACAGGAGACCTCTCGAGGGAGTATCGAATTTTTTTATCATCAGGATGAGGTTAAAGAGCCTCTCGATGTCGCGCTCTCCGGGCGTGGTTTTCAGCAGATGCTCCTTATCTTCGCTTACCTCTTTTCTCACAAAAGAAGTGTTCTTCTCATTGATGAGCCCGATGCTCATCTGGAAATGCTCCGACAGAAACAGGTTTATGTCCTGTTGCGCGATATTGCCACAGAGAATCAGTCGCAGGTTGTCATTGTTACACACTCTGAAGTGATTCTTGAAGAGGCGCTTGATCGCAATCTCACGTTGCTGCTGGATGGAAAAGCTGATGATCTTGCAGCTAAAAAAGAGATTCGGGATACGCTCAAACATTTTGGTGCTGAACACTATGTTAAAGCACGTGAACGCGGCTATGTGCTCTATGTTGAGGGTGGGACGGATATTGATATGCTTCGCGCCTTTGCCGTTCACCTCGCTCATCCGGTTGCCAAAATCTGGGATGAACGGATCAACTCTTTTTATGTGCAGAACAATTTTCCCAGTCAGACCCTGGAAGCTGAGCTGGCAAGGGTTGAGGGTGGTTTTGGGATTACGCCAAAAGATCATTTTTTTGCACTTCGAACAATGATTCAGGATTTGAAAGGGCTTGCCATACTCGACAACGATGGGCGCAACCCGGAGGGCTCTGATAATGGGGGTTTAAAAATCGTTTTTTGGCAGCGTTACGAAGTAGAGAACTACTTCATAACTCCCGATATTCTGCTCATCTTTGCGAGGGAGCAATACAGTGATCTGGAGTTGTTCGACAGATTCCAGACTGAAACTGAAGAGGTACTTTCTCAACTCATTCTTGAGAGGCTTTTTGGAGGAAAATCAATTGATTATGATATCTGGAAAAATGCGGATACAAAAGCCTCAAAACTGTTATGGGAGGCTAAAACAGAACGTCTCAAGCTCAGCGACTTTGCTGAGGAATTTTTCCGGCGTCTTGCACAAAAGCTGGGTCATGCCATGTTGCTCAAAAAAGGGGAGTTGCATCGGTTAGTCCCTTATATCGATCGGGCAACTGTTTCACCGGAGGTTACGGAAAAACTTGACCTCTTACTCTTGCTTTTTGAGGTTTCGACTCAGCATGAGGAGACGAAACAGGATGGTATGACGCACGAATAACCAGGATGAGACAGCCGTTCACCTTGTTAGATTTTTTGACCGGCAGTGTCATTTTATCTTTGCTCAGTTGCCATCGATCCACTCTGGCATATCCGTCAGCACGTAGCGCGGTTTGCCTCCTCCTATTTGCGTCATCATGACCTTGATTTTTGCTGATTGATGCAAATGGGCATTCAGCTCATCAGCGTTCAGGATAGCCGGGCCTATCTTGCCTCGTATCACCTCACTGTTATCGGTCAGCCTGAACTCAAAAGAGCGTCCCTTAGGCAGAACTCCCTGAAACTCTCCATTGAGGTACTGCTCATCTTCACGCAGGTTATCTTGCCCAAGCCGTGCCAGACTGTTACGGATCTGGCCAACATCAGAGAATCGAAAGCCACGATCCCGATACTGCTTTGAGCAAATAGTGTCAATAAAAGGAGGGTCATTGACGGTCAGTTGAACGCGTTCAGGCTCTCGTTCATTGACAGGCTCTTCTGCCAAACGGTTCTCAATTCCACGAATGCGGGATTCAGTGCTTATCCGCATGATCTTCGCGGAATCCGGGAGTTCAGCCAAGTGTTCTCGCAGAAACGTCAGTTCAGAGAGTAGATGAATTCGATCTTGCGGGTTCATGGATAGGGCGAACGAACCGGACTTGTTGGCAAGTGAGGATCAACAGGCGGCAAAACCCCATTCGTATTCCATGCAGGTATGGCAACGGTGTTCATTCAGGCGTTCGGTTGAGTTTTTGAATAATGCGTCTTTTGCGTCAGGTGCATATAAGGGTTTCTGTCAGCGTATTTTCACTTGTTATTCGGCTGCATATCAGAAAATATGGGTAGAGTGGGTTTGGAATAATCTTATGGGCTGCAAAAGTCAGCCGCATCATTTCGATATATCACACTTTTTTCACTTCAAACAAATTAGCTTAATCCGAATATAAATCCAATTTTTAAAATCTGAGAACGTAAATTGTTTGGCTCCAAGCGTTTTTCCTGCAAAAGAATTTCGACGTGATCATTATGCTGTAATCATCGTTGCTTGACTGTTGCTTGATGGAGATGGGGAAAAACTTGCTTATTTTCTGCTAACGATATGAATAAATGATAATTGGGTAGTAGTAATTTGCTTGACCGTTGCTTGATTGGTTTTTGAGTATGGAGTTCATTGACTCGCGAGGATAGTGATGATCTCTTGTGGAGTAAATTGCCTGATTGGATGAGTGACAAGCAGAAGATGTATAAGATAGGTAATCTGATGGGAGAGCTTCGCAGGAATCAATTGATTGTCAATAAAGGTAGCATGGCTACTCCTCAGTGGGTTCTCGTAAAATAGAGCTGGAAAGAAAAATTAAGAAAGGAAATACGTAACAGTATCTTTTTAAGTCGTATTAAATGAATAGGTTACGTTCTCGTAAAATGTTGAGTTTCATAAGCGTTTTACGAGACGATCAAATAACTGATAGGTCTGAATGTTAAGAGTAATAGTCTGTGCAGCAGACTTTTGGTATTCGCCAGACGTTCTGATCTGAAATATTTTGTCCCGATTATATTTTGTCTTTTTGATATTTATACGTTTTTGGTGCCATTTAATTTGGTAAAATGAGAAATCAAGACAACGAAAGATGGGAGAGTACAATCAGGAAACCGAAATCAATAAAATACTGAGGAATATACAAAATATGACATTTATAAAGAACCAAAAGGATTAGTATTCAGTAATGATTGGGGATGATAAAACTCGGAAATTGGGTTTTATAAGTAGATAATAAAAGAAATAAAACGCAATTGATTATGAATGTATTTGAAGGTGCAAGACGTATTACATATGTAACGATGGGGATAATATCTGTGGTAGGCATTATGACGATTTGGGGTGATAGAAATAGACCTGATTTTATAGAGGTTAGTTATATGAATGCGGTTTCACTTGTAATGTGGGATGAAAATTCATATAATTCTGATCATTTGATAACAAAGACGCGAAATGGCGTTGAGGTTCATTTAGTAAGACACAATATCCCATTTGACAAAGCAATAAATGATATTAAAAAGGATTTACACTTTGCTACTAAATTTGATATTTCTTCTGCGGAGTTAGTAACGGGATTTGAAGACGTTTATTTGTCAAACGGAGCAATATTAACTAATGTATCAGTACATAAAAATAAATCAGCTAAAGAGGTCGCATTAATGGTATTTAAAAATATTGGATGTGATCCTGATTTAATAAATTCTTTGTCAAAAGAGGACTTAAAGTTTAAAATTCCGAAAAAAGATGAAGAAACTATTGAGAAGGAATATAATAAAAGAAAAATAGGAATACTTTTGATTGATTTCCTTTCATATGGTGGAGGTGTTCTCGGTATATGGATATTCAGTTTTATAACAGGATGGATTGTGAGAGGGTTCGCTGGTATTCCAATGAAAAAAGATAATATTAGCGAAAGAGCTGTAGGAAAGTGATGCGGTTTTTGTTTGAATGGGAGTATTATTGTTATTAGACATTAATTATCCATATACCTATGATTTTTCCTGAAGTTCTATTTACGGAATTATTAAACTCTGCGTGTAAATTATTTCCACCTCCAGCGAGCAATGATTCTATTTACGATGAAGATCAAAAATGGAATCAATTTGTATTCTCATCAGATGCTGTTAAATATAGATATAGAAAGTGTCAAGAGGATAATACAGAATTTAAGAATGTGTTTGCTACAGCCAGTGAGCTTTGGATAAACTGGAATGAAGGGGAAGAAAACTATCAAGTGGATAAATGTTTGTATAGTTTTTTTACAAATGGTTTGTCTATCTTTGAGAGCTTTGGATTCTGCCTTTATTTTATCGCTGGAATGATGAAACCAAAAGAATTTATTGATGTGCGTGAACCGAAAAAAATCACATTAAATAAAACTACTCGTCTTTTTAATTGTTATTATTCTGATGAAATAATAACAATTAAATTTCATGAATTATTAGAAGACGATACATTTAGAGAGATAGAAAAGATTAGAAATATTCTTGCGCACCGGATAATTAGTAGGCGCTCTATCGTGAGTAATCATGATAAAATAAATGCATTTTTGTATCTTCCAGGGCTTGATAAAACACTGGTATTTAATGAAAATCTAATTCAGCCTTACTTCGATAAGATCACGTACCTGTTAACCGAACTAATCTCAGCATCAATTAAGTTTTTGGCTCTTGGAATATTATAGTGGAAAGGTGGAATAAAAGCGTATCATGATGCATTTAAATTTATGCAGAAGTTAACTACTCATTACCACAGCCTTTTACGTCTTCCCTTGACTTGGT